>Ga0334882_1000064_pt1 | contig 182051 bp, 150 predicted proteins | sample GraSluR1_MG_5_FD_207226 | JGI IMG/M metagenome (GOLD analysis project Ga0334882, IMG submission 207226) | Sludge microbial communities from methane-producing bioreactor in Wageningen University, Netherlands - Granular Sludge_15_04-R1 | ecosystem: Engineered > Bioreactor > Anaerobic >...
AGAGGCCCTATTACTGCATCAAGTGTATCATTAACACCCTGCACTATTGCAGCAAAATCACCCTGATGCTTGGATGCATCCGCCCTTGTGTCGAGCTTACCCTCCACCGCAGCCCTGGCCAGCATTTTCGCGTCATTAACAAGTTCTGTCACAGCTTCAATTGCCTGGTTGAGGTTATTTTTTATTTCATTAAAATCGCCGTTGTATGTATCGGTTATTTTCTGAGGGATGTCGCCTTTTGAAATTCTGTCCACATACTCTGCAGCCACATTAAGAGGCCCTATTACTGCATCAAGTGTATCATTAACACCCTGCACTATTGCAGCAAAATCACCCTGATGCTTGGATGCATCCGCCCTTGTGTCGAGCTTACCCTCAACCGCAGCCCTGGCCAGCATATTTGCATCTTTAACAAGTTCACTTACAGCATCAATTGCCTGGTTAAGGTTATTTTTTATTTCATTAAAATCGCCGTTGTATGTATCGGTTATTTTCTGAGGAATATCACCTTTGGATATCCTGTCCACATACTCTGCAGCCACATTAAGAGGCCCTATTACTGCATCAAGAATATTGTTCATACCTTCGCCAATAGCGCGAAATTCAAAATTTATTGCATCTGTATTTGCGCGTGAATCCAGTTTACCATTTAAGGCATCATCTGCAACTTTTGTCACCTCTGTCATCATTCCGCTAATTATTGAGGCAATATTTTTCATTATCATCAATGTTAAAAGCGCAGCAATAACTATGGCAATACCTATAAGAGTATACATAAGCATAATAGCAGCATTTGCCGCAGCAGTATTATTGTCAGCAGTTTCCTTGCCGGCCTTTACCATAAGTTCCATAAGAACGTGACTCTGCTCATTAACATTGAAAGCAGTCTCCCGCATTGTTTCAATTGTTTTTTGAGCTTCATTATATCTTCCGGCAAGTTGATGATCAAAAAACTCTTCAACATACCGGTCATAAAGATCATACTCTTTTATAAATTTTTCAAACTGGATTTTATCATTCTCATCAATGTATGTAAGCTTATACAGTTCAAAATTATCACGAATACTTTTATCATATCCATCAACCAGCTTTCTATACTCTGCAATCTGCTTTGTATTTGTCTCATTTACAGAATATACAACATTAACACGGATTCTGTTATAGTCAGCAGTAATCTCACCAATATATTCCAGAGGCAAAGTTACTTTTTCATACAAAAAAGTATCCGCATCATCAATATTCTTTATATTAACAGAACCGATAATACCTAATGATGCAGCTATTACTGTTAAAGCAACAAATCCGGAAAGGACCTTTACACCAAGCTTCATATTCTTAAACATTACATCCTCCTGAAATAACTCTTATATTTATCAAATTAATAATTAGTTCCATAAAATTAAGACCTCATCCCCCTAACCCCCTTCTCCTCAAGGAGAAGGGGGAAGTAGAGGTATAAAACTTAAACTTCTTTCTAAGATCTCCCCCTCTCCATGTGGAGAGGCCGCTCCTCTGCATCCGTGCAGTCGCGGCACTAAGACATCCGTGCCTGTCGGGGGCCGGGGGGTGAGGTCACCCCGTATTCTCCTTCCTCATCCCCGCTCTTATATTATCAAGTGATCTCCTCAAAGCCCGGTTACACCCTTCAAGCATTGGTTCTCCATGGCCGAAATATATTGCATTCACATTCATTCTGCAGATCCTCTCCATTGCTTTAATAAAACTCTCTTCATATCTCCCCTCACGGGAATTTGCAATTACAGGCGCATCACCTGTAAAAAGTACTCCATCCTCCTGGCAGTAGAGGCAGATGGAATCATTGCTGTGGCCCGGTGTATATATAACTTCAAAGTACCTGTCACCCAGCTTTATAATCTCACCATTTTTCAGCAGCCGGTCCACCCCTTTGATCGATTTTGACCAGGCATAAACTTTAGGTTTAAATACAAACTTCACATTATCGAGCATGGAACTGTGGTCATAATGATTATGGGTAAGCACCACCTTTTCCACAGGCCTTTTCCCCACACCTGTGGGATATTCAAGAATCATTTCCAGTATTGAAAGATCCCTCCCCACATCCACAAGGGCATTTATATCAGAGATTGCGTTCCATGTCCCCCTTACCAGATAAACATTGGAGGTATAGACTTTACTCTTCTCCGTTAAATTATCTATCTTCAAAACTGCAACTCACAGCTTTATTTTTCTGAACACCTGGGCATTTGGAACAACCTGTTCAAAATATACGGAAAGTTCCGGCGGCATTTTTTGGGTCTGTTCAGAAACAAAAAATCCCCCTTCAACAAGATTTTCATGGAACATTTTTATTACAGATACCCTTTCTTCATAATTAAAATGGAGGAGTACATTTTTGCACATTATAAGACTGAAATTTTTCTCCACAGGTTTAAGAGTAAGAAGATCATGTTTCATAAAATTAACTGCTCTTCTTATCTCTTCCGAAATTCTGTAAACATCTGCCTCGCCTGATGGTTCAAAATATCTGTAAAAAATATCCCTGGGAATCCGGTCCAGCTGATCCCTGGGATATTCCCCCTTTTCAATTATATCTTTAAAAAGATTACTCCCGTCTATATCTGTTGCAAAAATCTTTACATTCCTGAAAATCATATTACCCATATTCTCTTTCAGGATAATCGCCAGGGAGTAAGGTTCAGGCCCCATTGCGCATCCCGCATCCCATATTCTTATGAGACTCTTTGTCCGGAGAGTGGGTATTGCATAATCTCTTATCATCTCCAGAGTCTGCATATCACGGAAAAAATATGTAAATGCCATCCTTAATCTTTGCCTATTATACGTACTTCTTCCGCAGTTAAAATCTTATCCGCATCCAGCACGATAACAAGTTGTTCCTTCTCTCTCCCTATACCGATAACTGCGTCCCTTTCAATTTCTGCAGCAAAGTGGGGTGTGTTCTGAATATCCTCAAGGGTCATACTTATAACATCATTTACAGAATCTACAATGAGACCGCAAAGGAGACCTCTCACTTCAACAATTATTATAACAGTATTTTTGTCGTAGGGCCTTTCAGGAATATTAAACTTGATTCTCATATCGATTAGAGGGACAATTTTGCCGCGCAGATCTATTACACCTTTCATAAAGGGCATGGTGTTAGGCACCTTTATAATTGAAGAGAGATTTAAAACCTCCTGCGCCCTGATTACATCAACCCCGTAAAGCTCTTCCGCTATTGAGAAGGTAACATACTGTCTTCTTTCAATAATTTCGCTTTTAGCTTCCTGCCTTTTCATTTTGTCAAGTGCTGCCATAATTTTTCCTTTTCAGTAAAATATTTTCTTTTCAAATCCTTCTCCCACCTGTCCCCCCGGCTCACTACTACCCACTTCTCAAAAGCCCCCTAAATCCCCCGGAGGGGGACTTCTAAACTCTTTTAACAAAAATAAAAAGTCCAATATCACAGCCTTTAAGCCCCCCTCCGGGCGATGTACTGAGCGTGTCGAAGTAGGGGTTGGGGGGCAGTTGCAAAACTGTGAAGCTCTTAACTTAATGCCGTGCCCCCTTTGGGGGCACGGGGCTAACCCCTATTATATAAACTTACATTTTAATATATCCTATACAGGATAAAAATCAATAGCACTTATATTTTTTTGCCGCCCACAATACTGTTATTTTGTTATAACACTATTGAGTGATAAATGTTATAACACCCTGCAACACTTATGTTTGATTCTCCATACTCGAACCTGTTTTTAAAATCACATATTTGTTGAGAGATTATTTCCGGTAATTGCTTGAATCATAATCAGGAATTATTATTATTAAACTTAAAGGTATAATTATGTCAGATTCTTTATTTGCTTCAAAAACACACTTAAACATACATATCGGGGAGTACTATGCCAGCAGAGAGCCTGCTGTTATAAGCACAGTACTTGGCCCATGCGTTGCAGTATGTCTTCATGATAAAACCGCAAAAATCGGAGGGATGAATCATATCTTAATGCCTGGAGGTGGTAGTGCTTCAAAAAATTATAATGGCCATGAATCAAGATATGCAATGAATGCCATGGAGCTGCTGATAAATCAGATGATGCGTCTTGGGGCTGACAGGTACAATCTCACAGCAAAAATATTCGGCGGCGCCTCCATACTCTCCGCCATCTCCCCCGACTTCAGCATGGGTATGAAAAATGTAGAGAGTGTTGTGAACTTTCTTATAACAGAAAAAATACCTATAAAAAATTATAATTTCGGCGGCAGTGACTCCAGGAGAATATACTATCACACAGATACTGATACGGTACTTTTAAAAAGGATAAAACCGAAAGAGGTAATCAACGAGTTTGCTGATTTAAAAACAAAACGCTCAGAGCTGGAAAAAAGAATAAATAAAACCTCAGGTATTATATATTTTGATGACTGATGCTAATCCGCAAGAGGCAGGGCAATAACAATTTTTGCGCCATTATCATCAGTGATCAGCAGCTCCCCGTCTATCTGCTGCGTAAGGGCCTCAACAAGATTAAGCCCGAAACCGCTTCCGCCAATCCCCGCTCTTTTGTCTCCAATACCGGGTCCATTATCATGAATAGTCATTTCAATCAATGAATCATTTATCTTGTGAAGCTGAAATTTTATTAAACCTTCAGCCTCTCCGGTAAAGGCGTATTTAAAAGCGTTGGTAAATAATTCGTTTATAATAATACCCAGAGGGAAAAGTATCTTTGTGTTCATAATAAAATCATCTATTATTTTCTCAATTTTTATTATCCCTGTGTGACTGTAGATAATGAGAAGTTCATCAATAAATTTTTCCAGATACTCCTTTACTGCAACATTTCTGAAATCACTCGACCTGTATAGCTGATCATAAATAAGCATCATCCCGTGTACACGCCCCCGGGCATCATCCAGAGCTGCTGAAGCTGCAGGATTGTCTATATAAGCTGCCTGAAGTCCAAGAAGTCCTGAAATGGAATTCATGTTATTTTTAATTCTGTGGTGAACCTCCTTCAGCAGTACCTCCTTCTCCTCAAGTAGCTTCTGAATCTTTATCTCAGCGGATTTTCTTCCAGTTATATCCACAATAATGCTGTCATAGGAGCAGAGAGTCCCATTTCCATTGTAATGGTGAACCGGAGTATTTCTTACCCATCTAATCGATCCATCCTTATGAATTATACGATGCTCAATAAACTTCTTATTCTCGCCCCTTATTATCTCATCTGCAAAAGCTGTAACAATTTCCCTCTCCTCCGGATAGATCATCCTGTACCATAAATTACCATCGTTCTGATAATCTTCAGGGAGAAAACCTGTAACAGCTGCACACCCCGGGCCATGTACGGTATTAACAGGATAATTATTTTCCAGATAGACCGTATAAACATAATCAGTTACAGATTCCAGAAGCTGTTTATACCTCTTTTCCCGTTCAGCCAGCGCAGTCTCAGCTCTTTTCCTGTCACTTATATCTTCAAAAATTGTGGCAAAAAATCCTGCTTCAGGGCTGTAAGCGGTTATCTTAAACCATCTCTCCAAAGCACCTGAATACTGCTCAAAAGAGGTTTCTTCCCCTGTAAGTGCTACAGTGCCGTATATATCAATCCAGAGCTGCTCTGTGCCCGGCATAATCTCCTTTACAGTTTTGCCGGTTATCTCAGATGATAGAAGCCCGGTAAGCTTTTCAAAAGCAGGATTGACCTCCAGAAAAATATAATCGAGAGGGTTCCCCCAGTCATCCACAATAATTTCGTGAAGTGCAAAACCGCTTATCATCCCTTCAAAAAGCTGTCGGTACTGCTTATCCCTTTTTGAATAATTTATGTCTGCCATTTCCCGCTCATGAAGAGTCCTTGCAAGCTTCATGTTGCTGTAGCTCAGTTTGGAAATTATCTCTGCAAATTTTATATATATATCCATTGCTGTATAAACGCTCCCCCTGTTATACCTGGGGACTTTATTAAGTGCTGCAATATATTCAGATTCATTAAAACCGTATTCCCCGGCCTGTTCCCTGAAATAATCATAATCAGGTTCCTCGTCATCAAAAAAGAACTGACTGATAATTATATTAGCAGCATGCCTCCCCCCTACCATAACAGGCGTAGCCATATTCATAAGGCCGTTGCGGCATTTATAAGCTTCAAATACACCTGGAGAGATCCCTTTAGTAAGATTAATATTGCTCTCAATGCATCTTGCCTGTGAAGCGGTATGAGTATAATGGAACTCTTTGCAAAGGGATGTCCATCCGGAATGAATTAAAATATTCCCTTTAAGATCAGTTATTGAACCGCCTATTCCGCTCAGCTGATAAAACTCATCCATTAAATTCTGCAGCATGGGGAGGTCAATAATATCAGCCAGTTCAAGAAGATCGGGTCTCCCTTCCGGAGAGATGATACTATCCAGCTTACGCCGTACCATCTCCTCGCTCTCTTTGATTGCAGCAGCAGCCTTTTCCAGGTTGCGGTGTGAATTAAAAAGCTCAAAAGCCATCTCTATTGATGAAAGAAGTACAAAATCACCTGAATTTTTTATTACATATCCATACCTTGTAATTGTACGGACGCTTTCAACAACCTCACGTTCCGAATGAGATGTCAAAAAAACAATTGGTACAATTACTGTTTTTAATATTTCCGCTGCTGCTTCAGTTCCGTCCGGTCCATCACCCAGATCTATATCCATGAGAATAAGGTTAATATCCGAATCGGCCAATACTGTCTCAACAGCTTTGCTGCCGTCAGATGCAATTATTACATCATAGCCGTTTTTCTTAAGCATATTAGATGTAACCAGAGCAGTTACTGATTCATCCTCAACAAGGAGTATTTTTCTTTGCTTTTCTGCAGACATCTATTCTCCATGGAACTGATATTCATTTTGTGTAGTTTCATAATACTCAATTATATAATAATTAACAAAAAAAATAATTAAAGCACTTTCCGGAAAACTTTTCCCCCTGTCTACCCCGGGAGTACTTTGTCGCTTCGCTTACTTTGACGAGCTTAGTACAAGCAGAGGGCGCCCTGAAGGGGGCACGAGTTATCTATTATCATCCTGGAAATATAATTTTTATCATTTCTATAACTATTTCGATATTATTTAATACATCTATACTTCGGTTCATCTACCTGCCTAAGAATAATCTATTGCGTGCCCCCTTTGGGGGGACCTTATTGCTACCCACTTCTTAAACAGTACCTTGCTGATCCACTGTGCCCTCACCCCGTCCCCTCTCCCATAAATAAACTTTAATGTTAATTCATGTATTGATAGCGGGGAGAGGGGTGACCGCTTAAAAAAATGAACATTTGTTTGTTTTCATTCGAATTCTCCCCCTTCTCCCTCGGAAAAATAAGTACAAGGTATTATTTTTTATTATGGGAGAAGGGGGGTCTGGGGGATGAGGGCATAAAATGTTAATAATATCGGTTTATTCAAAAGAGATTATTTATTTGAACTGACTTGTGGGTAGAAGTTAGCCGGGGGACAGGGGGCCGGTAAATACGGTGAACAAATAATATTATTTCTTTTCCTATAATTCAGGAAAGAACTATAAATAAAGTATTGACAAATTTCCGGAAATAATGTACTGAATGGTCAGTAAAGAGGTTAAATATGTCAACACAATCCAGAAGCGAAATAACACGGTCTAATGTAATAGAAAAAACTATAGGGCTAATTAATACAGCCGGGTACACTGCCACATCAATGGATGATATAATAAAAGAAACAGGGGTTAAAAAAGGGAATCTTTATTTTCATTTCTCCAGCAAGGAGGAACTTGTGCTGAAGGTCCTTGAGAAGGCCAGAGAAGATTACTTCACCTATCTGATTAAGTCACTGGTCTTTGATTCCCCGCTTAAAAATATAGAAAGTCTCCTTGAAGCTGTATTCCGGTTTCATAAAAGCCGGAAATTTACAGGGGGATGTATATTCGGAAACATCATCCTTGAGCTTTCAGAATCCAATCCCCGAATTTCATCAGTGGCATCATCTGCCCTGCAGGAATGGATAGACCTGATGACAGATCTCCTTTCAAAGGGTATTTCCCTGGGTGAAATCAATCTCCCTCTACCTGCAGGGACAGTGGCTGAACACATTGTGGCATCCATGGAAGGGGGAATTATGCTATCCAGGGCAAAAAAAAGCAGCAGGCCGCTGCGCGACTCCATGAACACAATATATTTTATGCTCGGCATAAAACAGAGCAGAGCATAATTTTATTATGCCTCTGTGAATTACAGTAATTTTTTTTGGCTCATTCCGGATTTTTGGGAAAAGTAATTATATTGTCTGTTTCCACATATTCTGGAATCAGCCCCCTGTCCCCCAAAGGGGCACGTCATTAAGAAAAGAGGTTCACAGTTTCGCAACGGCCCCCCCAAACCGCCCGGGGGAGGGGCTTAAAGGCTTTGATATTAAAATTTTAATTTGTTAAAAGAGTTTAAAAGTCCCCCTCCGGGCGGTGTACTTAACTAGTCGAAGTAGGATTTAGGGGGCTTAGCTTAACTTTGGGGGACAGGGGGGAAAGCGAAGAAGTACTACCTTTGTATCCCATAAATCCGGAATGAGCTATTTTTTTAAATTTATGGTTAATAATCAGTATTAATTCCTTAACTTTTTTTTGAAATAAAATGCTCTATTATCCCCGCCGCCATAGGCGGCGGGGATATGGAAAACATCATTATTGCACTAAAAAATATCTTTAGGAATAATTACTGTTTAATAATAAAATTCAGGGAGGGGAAAAATATGTCCACGGAAATCTACAATCAGCTTAGAGAAAAAATCGATCAGTATTCAGTTGGGATGTTCCCCACTAAGTCGGGTGTGGAGATTGAAATACTGAAAAGACTCTTCACTGAAGAGGAAGCTTCTGTTTACATAGAGATGACACGAAGCCTTGAACCGCCGGAAACTATAGGCGCAAGGGCCGGTATAGATAGCGGAAGAACAAAAGAGATACTTGATGCAATGACCGAAAAGGGTCTCACCTTCCCTAAAACAAAGGAGGGGAAAAGATACTATGCTGCAGCCCCTTTTATGCACGGTTTTTTTGAACACCAGATATTCCGGAAAGAGAGGGACCCGGAGATCGCCCCGCTATTTGAAAAGTATATAATGGGGGGATTTATTCCCAGGAAAGGATCACTCCGCACTGTTCCAGTAATGACAGATGTTAACACAAAGGATATGGTACTCCCCTTTGATGATGTTAAAGCTATAATTAATTCCAAGGAGAGAATCGGACTTTTCCAGTGTGCCTGTAATTACCAGTACAACCTGGCACAGGGGGGATGCGGCAAAGATGGAGAAGTATGCATTGCCTTTGATTTTTATGCTGAATATGTTATTGAAGAAATGAAATTCGGCAGATGGATAACAAGAGAGGAGGCATTGAAGGTTCTGGAAAAATCTGAAGAGCTGGGATTTGTTCACCAGACAGCAGGGGATACCCGGAATGTGGAAGCTATCTGCAACTGCTGCCCCGACTGCTGCACAATACTGCGAAAAATTAAAATGCTCCCTAACCCGGCCATGTTTAAACAGAGCAATTACATATTAAATTTAGATTCTACAAAATGCACATCCTGTGAAGCCTGTATTGATAAATGCCCCATGAATGCACTTTCAATGAATGATGTATCATTTGTTGATATTGACAGGGGGAAATGTATAGGATGCGGAATCTGCTCCAGGGCATGCCCCTCAAACGCTCTTTCATTATCACGGAAGCCGGACAATGAAATAAAAGGGCCGCCGGAAAAATTTGAATTTATGCGCTCAACAATTGACCTGATGAATGAACTTGACAGGATAAGCTGATTGCAGTAATAATCTCCCGAGTATTAAACTGATAAAATAGAATCAGTATTAATTTCTTAACTTTTGTTTGGAATATAATGTTTTAATATCTCCGCCGCCGAAGGCGTCGGGGATATCAGGAACAGCATTATTACACTAAAAAATATCTTTAGAAATAATTGCTGAAACAGAATATTTACTCCGGAGCTCCCCTATGAATATTAAAAAAAGAATAATTCTGATTTTATTATTAATTTACATACCTTCAGCACTTACAGCACAATGGCATTCAGGAATCAGCACTCCGGTTGAAAAACTAAGCGCCGGCATACAGGAATTTCACGAATCAATAAAAGAAACAAAGGAGCTTTTTACTTCTATAAATAAATTTTTCACCACAATTTCATCTGCTGTAAAAAAAGTCTCTTCACTGGTTGGAGGTACCACACTTCTTCTCTTATTTTTTGTTTTAATTATTTCATCAGGCCTGGGAGCTCTCGGTTTACCAAAAGGGAGGATTACTTTTTTTACAGCACTTTTTATTTCTGATATACTCTGGCTGGTATGGGGAAGCAGCACCGGTGCTCATATGCTGAGCTATTTTCTGATGATCGCAAAAACAAATGGAATTGTTCTGTCACCATTTATTATCTATCTTATTTTAAAAAAGTTTTCCCCGCCGCTATTCAGCAGGTTAAGAAAAGCACTCCCCTTTTCAGCCGGGAAAAGCCTGCACCTTAAAGAGGCGGAATTTTTAACTGAAAGATTCAGCGATGAATCCCTGACCCTGATAAAAAATATTTCAGGAGACATCGAAACAGGAAGATTAAATGGAAAAATATTTCTGTCAGATGCAAGCCGCAGTTCACTGGCTAACATAAAAAAACTGCTGAAAAAATATCCGGTTTAAAGCAGCCCGGATATCCAGGAAAAGAATATTTTCAGCGAACCGCTATTCCAGGTTTCCCCGCAGCATCCACTCTCCCTATAATGCGGGCCCACCTGTTACCGGAATCAATAATCTCCTTTAAGAGCATATCCCCTTCATTTTCAGGAACGGAAATAATAAGCCCGCCGGAAGTCTGGGGATCAAATATAATATCAGCCATTTCTCTGGAAACAGATTCATCAATACTGCACCGGTTACCAATATAATCCCTGTTCCTGTAAAGTCCCCCCGGGATTAATCCAATTGCAGCATTCTCCAGCGCCCCGTCAAGGAGCGGCAGATTCGCTGAGTTGACTGTAATTGTATAATCGGAATCACCAATCATTTCAATAAGATGTCCCGCAAGGCCGAAACCTGTAACATCAGTACAGGCGCTTACATTATACTTAAGCATAATCTCTGCCGCGCTTTTATTAAGAGTACTCATAGATTCAAGGAATTCATCGAGAATAGACTTATCAGCAAAATCAGCTTTAAGTGCAGTGGAAATAATACCTGTTCCCAGCGGCTTTGTAAGAATGAGTATATCCTTATCTTTTATTGTATTGTTTCTTATAACCTTTTCAGGATGAACATATCCGGTAACAGAGAGGCCATATTTCAGCTCATTATCCTCAACACTGTGCCCTCCAAGAAGCTGAACTCCGGCTTCCCGCATTACAGATATTCCACCCTCCAATATCTTCTGCATAATAGAAAGGGAAAACTTCTGAGTAGGGAATGAAATAATATTCATAGCAGTAACCGGCCTGCCGCCCATGGCGTAGACATCGGAGAGGCTGTTTGATGCTGCTATTCTGCCGAAAGTGAATGGATCATCACATACAGGTGTAATGAAGTCGAGTGTCTGAACCAGTGCAAGTTCTTCATTTACCCGGTACACACCCGCGTCATCCTTCCCGTCACTCCCCACAAGTACATTATCATCATAGGGAATTTTCAGCTGATCAATTACAGTGAAAAGGTCCTCCGGACCTATCTTGGCAGCTCAACCGGAACCTGTAACAGATTCTGTTAAGCGCTGAATATTCAGCGGCCTGCATATCTTATCTGTCATTTGTTATCCTCTACCCTGAAATATTAATCTATATAGCAACAATCTCATCAAACTCGATCCCCTTTTCAATTAGAACCGATTTGATAGATTCTGTTTCATCTCTTTTTATCCTCACGCAGTATCCGCAATCTGAACTTAGATGGCGCGGCACTGGAACCATTTTATGATCGATACCGCGTTTTTTCAACTCCTTTGATGTCCAGATAGAGTAGCTGTTTGAAAAAAATAAAATCACTGAATATTCTGTCATAATTGCTGTTCCTGAAATAATGCCTCTGATATTAATGATGATTAGTTATGATTGCGGTTTTAAAACAAGTATTTTATTAGGGAAAATCTGCATTTCTTAAGATTAATGGGGCTGTCTTAAAAGTCGGATTCGACAGAATGTGTCATTCCGGTTTTGCAACTTCAATTTGTGCAAATACCGGAAACTCCTGAAATAATCATGCCTAAGAGATACCGGCATTTCGCTTCGCTACAGCCGGTATGACAAGTAAATTACTTTTTAGACAGCCCATTAAAATAAATATTTTATTTTGAAACAATTATTTTAAATTCATCACCATCTTCAACTGCTTCCGCTTTCATTTTATTATTCTGAACGCAGCGGATTACATTCTCTTTTGAAACTACATTGCTTACAAGAACCTCAAAAGATGTTTTCCCTTCTTTGATTGCCTTCTGTGTTAATACAACAGGCTGAGGACATGAAAGTCCTCTTGCGTCTACTTGACTTGACATATAACTCTCCTTTTTAACTCATTTTCTCTTTCATGGTAAAACCTATGACAGCGCAGAAAAGAAGCCCTATCACAACTGCAGCAGGGCCGTATGCGCCTGTTCCCGCAGGGGAGCTGGCAAGGAGAAAATTGTGGCTTATTCCTGCTCCAACGATCATTCCAACAACAAAGACTGCCGCGTCAGAATCACCTTCACCGGAAAGTATAAGCTGCCTCCCCGGACAACCCCCTGCAAGTGCAAAGGCAAGACCGGCAAGAACCATACCGAGAAAATTCCACAAATGCACAGTATGAGCTATCGGCTGCGACTCAAAACCCGGTTTAAACTGTCCGTATACAAGATTCAGCAGAGTTGCAGAAACCAGCAAAGCAATAACGCCTGTCATAAGATGGAAATCTCTTGCCATAATTATATCACGAATAGCCCCCATTGTACAGAATCTGCTCCTCTGAACTATACCGCCTATGAAGATGCCTGCAGCAATACTTACAGCAACCGGAGCAAATTGAGATCCCGGACCTTTTTCACTGAAAAAAAGAGGGCCTGCATCAGAAACTTTGAACTGAAAAATAAGCATAGCAAAGAGTCCAAGCATAATTGCAGGGAAGACCCATCCTGCAGCCTTATTTACCTTGTAGGTTCTTCCAAGATTATAACCGTTTTTAAGGAAAAGAACACCAAAGCCGATACCAACGGCTAAACCAGCAATGCCGACTATTGCATTCCAGTCCCCTCCAGCCAGCCTCAGCAAAGCTCTCCATGGACATCCGAGAAAAACAAGAGCACCTATCATTGCAAAAACACCAAGGAAAAAACGGATAATTGTGGAGGAACCGGCTCTTGGCTGATACTCCTTTGTAAATATTGAAACAAAAAATGCCCCAAGTACAAGGCCAATAATTTCCGGTCTCATGTACTGAACAACAGCTGCTCTGTGAAAACCTAATGAACCGGCAATATCCCGTTCAAAACAGGCAACACAAATCCCCATATTTGCAGGATTACCAAGTTTCTGAAGTGTAACAGCTATAACACCAATAACCAGTCCCACAAGGATTATCCCCTTGCGCGAAGCTAAAAAATTCCCCATAAAAACCTCACGTATTATTTATTATATTTAATATCAATATTTTCAATAAACTAAAATTAATCAAGCGTAATTTATTAAAAATATTAATTTAATAAATCAACAATTCTGAAGCTGAAAGCATTTTCCAATCAGGAGGGATTACACAGTGGTTTAATCAGAGTTTAAGCGAGAGAAGATAAAGACTCTCTATTTTTTATTCGAAAGCACTATAATTTTAAGGGTGACGCCATTCCCGCACATACTTCGACGCGCTCAGTACAGGTGCGGGAATCTCATAACTCCTGATTTTCACAGGAGATCCCGGCAGAGCAGTTACAATGACTCCCTGCCTGTGTTATCACTTCGGCCGGAATGACAGGTTTCTCCCTCTAAAATTATAGTGCTATTTTTTATATTTTGAAGCATATTCGAGGAAAAGTCTTACAGGCTCATGCTGTGCCCTGATATTGGAAGTAACAATATAGAAAGGTCTTATAATGCTCATCCCTTTAACCTTGATTACTTTCAGGTTTTTAAGCTTTAAATCTTTTTCAATCGCCATAGAGGAAATCAAAGCCAGGCCAAGACCGCTGATTACAGCCTCCCTGAGGCTTTCGGAGGATGATGATTCCATAATAATATTAAGCTCAGAGGGGATTATACCCAGCCTGTTAAGATATGCCTCCACAATATTCCTTGTACCGGAACCGCTTTCCCGTGTAATAAAAGGAATTTTCCTGAGATCCTCAATCTGAATACTCCCCTTGTAATCTGAGGGAGCAATAAGAACAATTTCATCATTCACCAGTTCTCTGTAAGTGAGGGCAGGATGCTTTATCTCACGGCCAACTATGGCAAGATCAGCATCACCCTGCTTAATTTTTTCTATAGCCTCTCTGCTGTTGCCCACCTCAAGCTTATAATAAAAACCTTCACTGTCCCGGTTCAAAGCTGATACTATAGATGGAACAATGTAGGTTCCGGGGATTGAACTTGCAATTATCTTAATTGTTCCTCCGAAAGTACCGGCTTTAATCTCGGTTTTTAAAAGCTCCACATCACCTTTTAACTTATTGCAGTACTTGAGAAAAATTTCCCCCTCCCTTGTTAAAGCAAAATCCTGACTGTTCCGTATAATCAGTTTTACACCCAGCATCTTTTCAATCTGTCCGATCTGATGACTGATTGATGCCTGGCTTATTTTCAGTTTAAGTGATGCATTTGTAAAACTCTTCTCATGAACAACTTCCATAAATGTGCGTATCTGTTTAAGATCAAAATTAAAATCTTTAATTGTCATAAAATAGTTCCCCCTCTATAATCACGGGGAACAGTGAAATAAAACTCAGCCCCCATACCCGGTTCAGACTCAAAGCCGATGCTCCCGCCCATAAGGGTTACAAGCTCCCTCACAATAGAGAGCCCCAGCCCGATCCCTCCAAAAGTTCTGGCTACACCTTCATCCCCCTGGCGGAATCTCTCAAATATGAGATCTCTCTTGCCCCTGTCAATACCGATCCCGGTATCTGAAACTCTGAAAGTAACGGCTTTTGGATTTAATTCATAGCTCAAGGTTATTTCACCTGCTTCAGTAAATTTCACTGAATTATTGAGAAGATTATTTAGTATCTGTCTTAACCTTACATGATCAGATATAATTTCGCAGCTCCCCTCTCTCCCTTTAAGCACATTAAAAGCGATATGCCCCTTGTTATCAGATCGCAGCCGGATTTTATAAAGCTCATCCATCTCATCAAAGAGCTGATTTAAATCAACTTTTTGATAGTTAAGCTGGAACTGATCCTCATCAATACGTGCGATATCAATCAAATCCGACACAACTGAAAGTATCTGATTTGACGAGCTCCCGATAATACCTGTGTATAGTTCAATTTTAGCTTTATCATGTACATGCTCTTTCAGCATTCTGGAAAAACCCATAATACTATCCAGAGGTGTTCTTATCTCATGACTGAGATTATCTATGAAAGCTGACTTGAGTCTGTCACTCTCTTCAGCTCTCCGCTTCTGCTCCAGGAGCTCAAATTCAAACCGTTTTTTTTCTGAGATGAGAATGATGATGCCGAAAATCTCCATGTCACCACCGGAAAAACCGGCCTCGATCACTACACCTCTAAGGTTCACCCACTCATATACACCTGAATAATTCCTGATTCTGAATTCATAATCCACTATATCCCCGTCAGGTCTTCTCAGATTATCAAGTGCATACCTGTCATCAGGATGAACCAGCGATTCCCAAGCATCAATATAATCGGATGATTCATCCTGCTGGTATCCCAGATTAGAAAACCATCGGCCCGATAACCTCATCCGCCCGGTTTTTAAATCGATGCGGCATAGCCCGCAGTTTATGGCATTAATTAACTTTATCATTTTTCTTCTGTCGAATTTCAGAAGCTGCTCAGATGCAATAATTTTTTCAACAGGCCTGCTTATGCCGGCTATAAAAACTCCATTACAGAGAAAATAATATGACATGGTCTTGATTAAATGACCTGCAAAACTTACAAGATTAATATTTTCATCAAAACAAAGAAAAAAAACCTCTGCGGCTATTGTTAGAGAAAGAAATAAAATGATAGAAAGATACATCAATGGATCAAAACTCACCTTCTGCTTAAATAACAGATAAAAGGAAGCAAAGAAAAGAAGAAGAATAATTCTCTCAGCCCATATCTTGAAATATGTTCCGCCGGTAATATCAGCATGGCTCAGGGGGAATATTTCAAAAACAAGAATGGAAAGAATAATAAAAATTACAGAAATGAAAATTAAAAATCGAAGAAGAGAGATATTTATATCCCTCCCCTTAAACAGCAGCAGGAGGAAAAGAGCCATAGATTCGAGAAAACGCGCACCGAGCCAGAACTGCAGAGAAACATTGAAGTCATAAAAATCGATAAGAGTCATCCCCTTGAAAGTGAATGCATGTAATATATCAAGAACTGCTATTATCAATAAGGCATTTACAAGAAGTATTACAAAATTTCTATCATGAAATCTGTACATTTTAGTAGAGTAAGAGAACATCAGAAGTATGAGTAAAACCGCATATCCAGTTAAAAGAATATGAGCTATGAGATAATTATAAATAGAAATAAAAATCAGAAGAATAACAAAAGCCATCCACAGAATAATTTTTTCTGCGGACAATTCAAGAGAAGAAAATTTCAAAACCGGATTCTTCATTATGATATAAGGCTCAATCCGGATTTTTGGGATATAAATAAATACTTCCCCCCTCGAGAGTACCTCTTCGCTTTGCCCCCTGTCCCCCGAAGGGGGCACGAGTTACCTGTATATCGCTTATATAATTTAATTTCCATCATTCCTGCAACTTTTCCAGTTTTCAATACATCTTCAATGTTAATTCCTAAAAATATTTTTTAGTGTAAAAATGGACTATTTTACATACCCGCCACCTTCGGCGGCGGGTATAATAGAGCATATCGCCACAATAATAAGTTCAGGAATAAATACTGATACATCTTTATCTTTAATTCGCAATTTTTGAATTCCACCAAAATTTTTTTATGATCTGGTCATAGCTGTCACAGATAAAAAATTATTTATATTCTAAAGTATAAGTGTTGTCAATTACTATTCGAAGATAGAGCTGCCCGGGCATCTAACATTAAAAAAGGCGTCACCTGCCGGATCGCCGTCATCCGTTAGTGCCGCCTTTTTTATAAATATACCATTTAAGTCTGACAGATAAAGAGTATCGTATAACATCAGAAAAAACAAACATTTACAAATACATTTATTACCATTAGCTGAAACAATCGACAAGACTCTAATCCTGTATAAGGCTGTGAAAACTGAAGTAAAAAAAATGTGGTGAAAATCCCGATTTTCACGTAGTCCTTATTATCAAAGAAAAGTTATATTATAAGGTTTTCTAAGCGATTGTTTAACAAACTTAACATCACAATAACCTGCTGCAATTACAGCATGAACCCTGTGAGACAAAGGGATACCAAGCTTCAGTTTAATCTCTTTGCTCCGGTTTATAGATTCAACAGCATAACCTATCAGGCATGTCCCTATATTCATATAATGAGCCAGAAGACATAAGTTATAAGCAGCATAAGTACCATCTTCAACAGGAGTACTCCCCTCCATGGACCCATGAATTATTATCACTGCAGGGGCTCCATGAAACAGAAGATCTCTCCCCCTGGAAGATTCATTAATTGCCATCTCAACTGAATCATAATTATCCCTGTAGTAATTAAGCAGTGACCTCCCCATAAAAAAAAGGGAGAGATATCTTACCAGGGGATTCCGTGCCAGTCTGTTAATCTTTATGAAAAACTTTTTAACCTCAAAAGCCAGGTCCCACACTTTAGGACGTCCGTTAAGCACTGAAAAATGCCAGTTCTGACAGTTACTCCCTGATGGAGCCGTTACCGCAAATTCAATAAGATCACGGATCTCCCCGTCTTTGAGAGCTTCATCTTTAAAAAGCCGCACACTCCTTCTTGACCGGAAAATGTTCACAATCTCACCACAGGAGTAATCCCCCGGACCGGCGCACACCTCTTTATAATCGAATGTGGCAAAATCAATTCTCTTTAAGCTTTCCGCAAAACCAATTGCATCAACAGGGCAGATATTATAACAGTGGGAACAGAGCATGCAGTCATTCCCTGTAAGGGCTATTTTATTTACGCTGTTAAAAACAAAAACATCCTTTGTGCATACATCGATGCATTTGCCGCAGGATATACACTTACTATTGTTGACTATGGGCCCCTCTTCCATTTAACACCTCATCAAAGCTATTGATTAATTCTTATTAAACCAGTCACCACTGCCTATTCTATTCAAATTATCCCCCGGAAAATCCTCCGCTGCAGTGTAAATAAATCCACTGTACCCTTTTAGAGTGGCAGCAGTAACCCTATCATATTCGTTATTCATTCCCGGCCCCGCATACCCTTCCAGTTCATCTATTTTAGTAAGATGACAACCGCTTACTCTGTATAATTCAACAAAAACAGTATCACCCTTATTTTCAGATTTTTTTATTACAGGATAATCCCCCGCCTGCAGCATGACAAAACCCTCAAGGAAATCATCACCGATAAACTCCGCTCCCGAAAGATAATGATGGAACTCCCCACCCCGCCGAAGAGAACCGTAAACAATAAGATATTGATCCATGAAACCACCGGTATATTTGAGCAATAACTAATGCTTCAATTTGCAGATTAATTTAATCATGTCAATATCAATTCAAAAAAACATTGACACAATTCATCCGTATTATAGGTTGACATTCGTCCAACGGGGCGTGGCTCAGTCCGGTAGAGCGCGTGGTTTGGGACCATGAGATCGGAGGTTCGAATCCTCTCGCCCCGAATAGTAAAATAATAAATGCGCCCGTAGCTCAGCTGGACAGAGCAACGGCCTTCTAAGCCGTGGGTCACACGTTCGAATCGTGTCGGGCGTGCATAAAAGGTGTTTCTCCGGAAGCACCTTTTTTATAAGATGCATCAGCTTTTTCCGCTGGAATGCGTAATAAAAACATCTTGACAATAAGCCATGATTTTTTTTATGTTCTGATGCATCAGCAAATGGTGACCGTAGTTCAATGGTAGAGCCCTGGATTGTGGTTCCAGTCGTTGCGGGTTCGAGCCCCGTCGGTCACCCGTTAAGTACGTTGTCCGAACTCGCTGTCACATGTGGCAGCGAGTTCTTTATTTTTATGAACCCCCGAGACAAAGACAATGATCAAAGTGGTTGACAATTTATATTTATTTATTAAACTGTAGCATATATTCAACAAAGAGGTATCGGCATGAATACAGTATGTATTGAAAATAAATGTGTAACCAGCATTGAGATGGCCGAACTGCTTGAGCTGAGCAAAGACACTTCTCATCCCTATTTCTATAAATTCAGATACGACCTTGAACAAAAAGTTATAAAAGCTGACCGTGTAAGAAAATCAGCTTTAAGCTTTTCACCATTGCGCAGGCAATTCCACTCAATAGATGTTTCGGCTCACAAATCTTTAAAAAGAGCACTCAATTTACTCGAAGAAAAAAAAAGAATCCTGGGTAGGTTTTAGATAAAATTATGGCAAATGAATCAAAAAATCAGGAGATGCTATTAAAAACCGCCTTGTCTGCCCGTACCTCCCTTTAGTGCCCGTTACAGTTAACTCCACCGGCACATCCGATGCTTGACGGGTAACAACACCATCATCAGCAACCACCACCTGATTGCTCGACTCCCAAACAAATGTAACATCATAATCCCCGGTTGCAGGAAGAACAAGATCAGTATCAACAATATAAACGCCGGAAAAAAGAGGAACGGGACCATCGGTATCAGTAAGCACGATCTCTCCAAGTGCGGCATGAATGTCGTGAAGCTCGATATAATCATCGCCAAACTCACATCCGGTGAAAATTAAAATAGCGATTAAAATATATAAGACTTTTCTCATCTCTCTCAATTCCTCACGATAAATTAATTAATAGTTTGATGCCTATACAGAGCAAAGTCAAATCTTTTATACTTTTTTTATTAAACAAAAAAGCGGATATGCCCTACCCTGCAGTAGAATTGATTGAAGCTATATGCAGAATATTAAATATACCCCTTTCCCGATTTTTTACAGATCTCGACAATGACAGCACTGTAGAGATCACGCCCCGGGAGGCCCGGCTGATTAAAATATTTAATGAATTCCCGGAAAAGAAAAGAGAGGCTGTGCTGAGGATTCTGGAGAGGATGCTGGAGCTGTGATTAAATTTTATTGATGTTAATTCCTTAACTTTTATTTGAAATAAAATGCTCCAATATCCCCGCCGCCAAAGGCGGCGGGGATATTGAAAACAGCATAATTACTCTAAAAGATATCTTTAGGAATAATTACTGAAATTTTATTCACAATTAATTGCTGTTTTTGTTGACAACTCCAATGATTTAAGCCTTTTTTTATTCAAATTCTTAAAAAATAGATAATTAATTAACTAATATATTTATCGATAAAACAACAAACTGTTGATTGTAGATTATTTTTTTATTATAATAATATTAAGTCGCAGTAAAGGAGGTTAAATATGCAACCTTTAAATGCTAACTGCTATATAATTAAAAAGCACGGTGTTTATTTTGCTGCAACCCCTACTTTGAATCTTACAGCAGTAGGAAGCACTCTGGAGGAAGCGAAGGCTGGACTTCATGATGCGATAATCTCTTATCTGGAAACCGTATTAAACGATAATTTTAATATTGAAACTGACAGACATTTGCTTAAAAGAAGAGCCCCTCTGTATATGTATTTAGAGTATGCTTTCTGTTATGTCGGGACTTTACTCCCTGCCTCCAGGCGTCTTTTTTCTTTTGAAGAAAAACTCCCTCTTACTCTCTGTATGGCCCGTTGAGCAATAAAACACCGACATATTCCGAATTAAAAAAGCTCCTGGAAAAGGAGCTTAAATTTGTCTGCGACCGGCAAAAAGGATCACATCAACAATACGAGGGTTATTACGAAGAAAAAAGAAGAGTAGTTACTCTTGATGTTAATCACGATAAGTTTCCGCCGAAAATTCAAAAAGAAAATATTAAATCAATGATTAAGCAAATTGGAATAAATAAGAAATTGTTTTACAAGCTGCTCGAAAATATTTAAGTGTCACGCAGACCGGGCATAATAACTCTGCCACGCCGGAAACAAATCCTTGAACACCAGCTGGCGAAGGTTCGAGTAAGGGTGCGTCATCGACCCGGAATAAAGAAGTAAAACTGACATACATACCCGGAACCCATCTTCATAAGCATAGATCGCTTTTTATCTGTGAATTACTTTTTTTTATAGTGTTTATTTAAAAACTTATTTTTATAAAAAAATGCTCTATTATCCCCGCCGCCGGTGGCGGCGGGGATATAAAACTCTCTATTTTTACACAAAAATATATTTTTAGGAATTAACATTGATTTTTTTACGATATTTTTTTGACAAAAATGTTTTTATTATTATATTAAAAATAGGATGACCACAAAAAACAGGGGGAAGGATATGTCAGAAGATCTTAATTTAATAGAAGAGCAGATATTAAAAATATTTAAGGCTCAAAAGAAAAAAGCGAATGAGCCTCTTTCCAATTCGAAGGTTCTTGAAGAAGCACAAAAGGGTCTTGCCACAATTCTTCAGAATATTCTCAAGGACCTTAAAGAAAAGGGAATGATAGTAGAGAAGGAGAATTCACTTGTTCTTACTGCTAAAGGTGATGACTATCTTTACAAATACAACTTTTATGCAGACTATTGATAAAGAAGCTGGAACCATAAAGGAAGTATTTATTTTATAAGAAGCGGCAGAATTATCTGCCGCTTCTTATAAAAAAGTATAAATTTAACCGATGTTAATTCCTTAACTTTTATTTGGAATAAAATGCTCTAATATCCCCGCCGCCAAAGGCGGCGGGGATATTGAAAACAGCATAATTACTCTAAAAGATATTTTTAGGAATAATTACTGAAATTTAACTAATATAGTATATAATATTTATTCCCTGATAATTCTCACTCTTTATTTATTCAGAAAATATTGATATCGATTGAGCCGGCTGAAGTTGATTGATTAAACTCACACAACTAATGGACTATCATCCTGGAGACAGACAATGACTTTTTTATACAACCTGAGGGGAAGCTTCTGCCTTACCTGCATATTCCTTAACACCCTTTTCTGGTATCCCCTCCTTTTGATCTTTGCCTTTATAAGGCTTATCCCCTTTAAACCTACACAGTACATTTCAACGAAAATACTAAGCAGGATTGCTATTATATGGATAGGATTCAACAATCTCTGCCTTTCATTAATAATAAGAATAAAGATTGATGCCCGGGGTCTTGAAGGCCTGAGTAAAAATGAATGGTATCTTGTAATATCGAATCATCAGGCATGGAGCGATATTGTGATACTTCAGAAATTATTGAACAGCAGAATACCTTTTCTCAAGTTCTTTCTGAAAAAAGAACTCATCTGGGTCCCGCTTTTAGGCTTTGCCTGGTGGGCTCTTGACTTCCCTTTTATGAAAAGATATTCATCTGAATTTATAAAGAAAAACCCCCACCTCAAAGGGAAAGACATAGAGATAACCAAAAAGGCCTGTGAAAAATTTAAAACAATGCCGGTGTCTATCATGAATTTTGTTGAAGGTACCAGGTTTACACCTGAAAAGCATAAGCGGAAAAATTCACCCTATGCAAACCTGCTTCCTCCTCGGGCCGGAGGTGCGGGATTTGTTTTCACAACAATGGGACAGCAGATTAAGATGGTACTTGATATCACAATCATTTATCCCACAGGACCTAAAGATTTCTGGAGCTTTCTCTGCGGCAGAGTTAAATCCGCAAAAGTAATAATTGAAAGGATTCCGGTGACTGATGAACTGATCGGAGACTATATTAATGATAAAGTCTACCATGAAAAATTTAAGAAATGGATAAATGAACTCTGGCTGGAGAAGGATAAACTGATTGAGCAGAACAGGTACTGAAGAAAGGAGGCAGATTCATGGAATTTAAAATATTACTATGGTCAAACATAAGTCTCTTTATACTGCATGAGATGGACGCAATATACCGTAAAGAATGGATGATGCTCTATCCTGTGAACAGGCTTGATGAGACAAATGCCCATATCCTTTTCACAGGGATGCACTTTTTTCTTTTTTTAACAATCTTTTTTATGCTGGACCAGTACTTCTATTACATCTTCTGGATAATGAATATTTTCGGCATTCTTCATTTTGCAGCTCATATCATATTCATCAAACATCGAAACAATAAAATGAACAATGTTTTTTCAATGGGGATTATAATCCTCATGGCGCTGATTTCTACATTTTCCACTGCCCTTTATTTTTATGGTTAAAAATGAAACAATTGATGAACCTTCCCTGTTAATTTAATTAACAAAAAAATCCAGATTAAATTTTTTTATAAAAAAAGTCGACTCCTACATAAATTTCTTTGCTTACTGATTGACAGCAGAAGATTATCGACAATATTAAATTATTTCTTTTATGCCGGGGGTAATTCAGCATGTCAAAATTAAATGATTTTTTAAACAAAGTAAAAATTTCAACAAAATTTACAATAATGAATACTGTATTTATTATTGTAATAATAGTCCTGATTTCTATAACAATGCATATCATTGTAAATAAAGTTATGGATGAATATTTATCTGCTGAAGTAATTGAAAAATCTGTTCTTCTTGAAGAGAATATTCAATACCTTGCCCGGAGAGCAAATAATGCAACTGAATTATTCGCGGCCGAATCACGGTTCAGAGAAATCATAGAAACAGGAAACCGCAGAGCCGGAATAGAAGCAGGTCAGCTTGTCATGAGATCTACCGGCTTTAACTATTTTATTATCACAGATAAAACAGGAAAAGTAATTGCAAGAGCCCATGCACCTGAAAGATATGGAGATACAATTTCTGAACAGGTTACAATTCAAAGAGCACTAAAGGGTGAACGAGTATCCGGTATAGAAGAGGGAACCGTAGTTAAATTTTCCGTAAGAGCAGCCACACCGGTATATGGAAGAAACAATGAAATAATCGGCGCAATATCTCTCGGATTTGCTCTTTCAGATGACACATTTGTTGATCAGCAGAAAAAACTTCTCGGCTGTGATGTGACTATTTTTCATGGTGATGAACGAATATCAACATCCCTTATTCAGAACGGGAATAGGCTGGCGGGAACTAAACTTGAGCACAAAACTATTCTTAATACAGTCCTTGTACAGGGAGAAAACTTCTACGGTAATGCAACAATTCTCGGCATGCCATACCATACTGCCTACATGCCGATAAAAAATATAAATGGCGATATTACCGGTATATTATTTATCGGCAAAGATGCAAATATAACAGCCCGCCTTACAGGAAGACTCTTTCTATTTGTGGACATTATACTTGTTATAGTCGGCATTGCCGGAATTACAGGATTTTATCTTGTAATGAAAAAAATCCTAATCAATAAACTCAATGTGCTTACCAGAAGACTTCGGGACATTTCTGAAGGTGAAGGTGATTTGACAAGAAAAATCGAAATTACATCTTCCGATGAAATTGGAATACTTTCCGGTTTCTTTAACAGCTTTGTTGAAAAGATCCGAGGAGTTATTGACGGAATTAAAACTTTATCGGACGAACTGACTGTAATGTCCAACGAGCTTTCAGCATCGTCACTCACCTTCTCAGATAATGCTCAGAGCCAGGCATCCTCTGTTGAAGAGGTTACTGCTACTACGGAAGAGCTCTCCGCCGGAACAGAGAGCATTGCTGACAATACAATGATACAATCAGATAATCTTACTGAAATGGTTTCAAGGATGCAAGAGCTTTCCGGTATGATAAAAGATATGGGAATAAAAATAACTGAATCAAAAAAAGTTACAGAAGAGATGAATTCAAATGCCATGACCGGCGAAAACTCGCTCAGGTTAATGAATGAAAGTATGACAAAAATTAATGAAAGCTCAAAACAGATGAACAACATTGTCAAAATGATTAACGAAATATCAGAGCAGATAAACCTGCTCTCACTGAATGCAGCTATAGAATCTGCCAGAGCAGGAGAAGCTGGCCGGGGATTTGCAGTAGTAGCAGATGAAATTTCGAAACTTGCTGACCAGACCGCGGGGAGTATTAAAGAAATCGATTCACTTATAAAACTGAATGATTCCGAAATTAAAAAAGGGATCAGCAGTGCAGCAGATACAAACAGAATAATCGGCTTTATCATAGATGGTGTTGAATCTCTAAGCAGCATGATGACCAACATTTCCGGCTTCATGGATAAACAGCTTGATGCGAATGAAAAGATGAATTCAATTACCGGAACTGTAACTGCAAAAACTGAAGAGATCAGAAATGCAACTTCAGAACATAAAACTTCAACAATAGAAATAGTCCGTGCCACTTCAAGCATCAATGACATGACACAGGCAATAGCATCTGCTGCGGAAGAAATGGCATCTACAACTGAAGAGATATTCAGCATGGCTGAAACCCTCAAGTCCAGAGTCGATTTTTTTAAAACCTGATTCAACCGTATCAGCCCGGACGTAGTAATAGAATTCTAAGGGGAAAAATTTGTCATTCCGGCCGAAGTGATAACGTAGTGCCGGAATCTCCTGAAAGAATTAAAGTTACGAGATTCCTGCATGCGCAGGAATGACATTACCCGCAAAATTAGACTGCTATCAGCCCGGAGTTCAGATACATCTGAAAAACTGCTTGTTTTTTCAGATGTACCTTTTAATCAGATATAACCCTAATTAAATCCGGAAATCTAATGAATAAGATCTATCTGATAATAATCATCTCTTTCCTCACAGCCTACACTCTACCCGGAATGAGTCAGCAGAATCCTTCCGGCACAGAGTGGAAAAGTATCAATGCCGGGAACTATGAGATAATATTCCCTCAAGAGCTTACGCCTCTGGGGCAGCGTGTTGCCAATCTCATGGTACACTATGAAAATTATAATTACATCAGCATAAAAGCTGACGCTTCCCTTATTCCAATAGTTTTGATAAACAATATCACCGATCCAAACGGATTTGTTGCACCAGCCCCCTTTTATTCACACTGGTTTACCACACCTTCATCTTTCAGCTCCATTGAATGGTTCCAGAGCCTGGCGATACATGAAGGGAGGCACATGGTTCAGATGAATAAGCTGAAACAGGGCCCGGGAAAACAGACCTGGCGTGTTCTCCTTGGTGATACAGGGAGCGCTCTGTTCCAGATGTTCTATATCCCCCCCTGGTTTATGGAGGGTGATGCAATAAATATGGAGACAGCATTAACATGGGGCGGCAGAGGGAGGCTTCCATGGTTTTCACTCTGGCACAGAACCCTTGAACTTTCAGATACACGCTACTCCTACTACAGATCGTACCTTGGTTCATACGACGATCTTTATCCATACTCCGACTTTTACAGACTGGGCTACCTGTTGAGTACATATATAAGAACTCATTATGGGAAAGATGTGTGGGACAGGGTTTTAAGCAATACAGGGAAATATTTTTTGTTTCATAATTTTGACCGCTCTCTACAGATCGAAACCGGAAAAACTATTACTGAACTTTACAGGGATGCAATGAATCAATACAGCGGCATCTGGGCTATGCAGCTTGCAGGATTGGATATCACTGAAGTTAATAAAATTTCCAGTGAGAGAGAAGGGAAATGGGACAGTTTTTATTACCCTCATTTTCTGGATAATGATACAATAGCCGCGATTCACTTTACCCGGGACAGAGAAATTAGGCTGGTTAAAATTAATAGCCGGGGTGAAACAGGTGAAATCATCCGCCTCCCCTTTGAAACTGTTACTCCTGCCTTGATGGCTGAAAAAAGCATCTCAATTGCTCAGGGTAAAATTTTATGGAGGGAGCTGCAGCCCGATGCAAGATGGGGTTACAGAAATTACTCCAATCTGAAAATTTATAATATTGAATCTAAAAAATCAAAAAGATTAACCAGTAAAGGGAAGTATATTTCTTCAGCACTTTCACCTGACGGGACAGCTGCTGCTGCAGTTGAATATACTCCGGATATGAAATATTATATTAATATAATCAGAACTGATAATGGTAAAATTTTAAAAAGAACTGATGTAACAGATACAGGATATATTTATGATCCTGCATTTTCTGATAATGGGGAACGTATAGCTTTTTCGTCACTCAGCATAAAAGGGAACAGGCTTCTGCTCTTCGACATTGAATCTGAATCATTTAAAACCATTATTGATTATAGAAAAGATGATCAGATGAAAGCCCCGGTCTTTTACAGAGATTATATTATTTACAGCTCACACTATTCAGGTATAGATAATATATATGCGGTAAATATTAATAGCGGGAAAAAGTTCCAGATTACTTCCAGGCCATATGGTGCTTACTACCCTTCAGTATCACCTGACGGAGAAACACTTTACTTTAATGATTATAGTATAAACGGATATTCTGCAGTATCTATAAAACTCGATCCATCATCATGGATACCGATAGAAAAGCTTGAGCGTAAAATAATAAATGATATTCAACCTATTGTTAATCAGGAATTAAGCGGGATAGCCCCCGATGAAGATGACATAACGGAAGTGGAATATGAAGTGAAGGACTATTACCCTCAGTTTAACTTTGTTAATGTATATGGCTGGCTCCCCTCTTTCGATTCCACCTCAAATGAATTCTATTTTTCAGTTTATTCCCGGGATGTTCTTCACACTACAGATATTTCTGTTTCATATATCCGTAATTTTAATGAAAATACAAATGCCGGAGCTGTAACAGCCATATTCAGCGGATTGTATCCGGTAATAACGCTGACCGGAGGATACGGCAGCAGAACCCTTCTCCTTGATAAAGATGAGTCTGAATCGGGACGTAAGGGTGAGTACGCCCGGTGGAATGAAGCTAAAGGGAGTGCAGGAATATCGCTACCGTTAAATTATTCCAGAGGAATTCATAAGAACTTTTTAAGGCTGGCTATTGACGGCGGATTAATACATATAATGAATAAGGACCATGAGAATATTTATATATATGAAGATATAAACAGGGATGGTACTCTCAATTACCTCAGCTATTCAGCCCGGGCTTCACACATTGTTGAGAACAACATGAATGCTGTTGCACCCCGCATGGGTCAGGTAATAAATATTGCCTATTATCATACACCGGGAAATTCAGATTACGACGGCAGCCTTTTCTCAAGTGACCTGACTTTATATTTCCCCGGTATTATTAAATCACACAGTATAATTCTTACAGGTGCGTTTGAAAATACATATTATGAAAACTATGCCTTCCCTTCCATATTTCTATTCCCCAGAGGGTATGACGCAGTAAGGCATGAATATCTCTATAAAGGCGGAATTGATTATGTTTTCCCAATATTAAATCTATCTTCAAATATCTGGAAATTAACATACATTAAAAGAATTAACGGTGCCATCTTTTTTGATTACGGTACGGGCGAAACAGGGGGGAACAGAACAGTCTATCCTTCAGCAGGATTTGAATTAACCGCAAGGCAGAATTTAATATCAAACATATATCTTGATCTTGAGATAGGTCTTCGATATTCACGATGTTTTGAAACGGATGAAAATAAATATGACTTTATATTAAAATCGCCCATGTAAAATGGGCGAATTTTCAGTTCCTCTATATCTTACCTGTCCCGCCACACTGCATCCGGATCACGGAAAAGAATGTCTGCTGCTTCAAAATCTTCAGGATCATAATCCTTTCCGAGCCAGCTTATCACTTCACCATGCTCTTCGTGATTTTTATTCTTTAATGCTTCAAGTATATCTTCATACTCCCATGGGCCGCCGCTGTTTTCAGGGGGGGATGATCTTTTACCGTCAAGACAGACAGGGTACTCCTTTTTATTATCAGCCGGGAGTATCTTCTCAAGAACTACCAGATGCTCCCATCCATCTTCAAAATCGTAAAGATACTCAAACTCCTGTTTCTCTTTTTTAATGTGATCCGATATTTTCTCTTCACGTTCGTTAAGAGCATCGTAAATCATTTCATCATCCGGAAGAGCGATAATATATATTGAATCAGCATCCTTTTCATTTAATACAAATTCATGAAGCTGAGAATCTGACCATTCCATTACATCCTGAATTGCACAATGGAGATCCCAGAATGTATAAGTATCAGGTACCTGGATCCGTCTCCAGATTTCAGGCTTTATATCTTTCAGAGTAATTTTAAACTGATAAACATTATTCATTTTCTCTTTCATGGTATAATAGCTCTTCCTTTAAAATAGATAATAAACTCCTATACTCTGATAACTACTTACCCCATTCAAGTGAATGGGGCAAGTAGAATTTTACTTTTTTAATATTTTTCTAAAACCGGGCCGGTTAAACTAATGAATCAGTCCGTCAGCCATTTTCAGAACCCTCCCTGCAGCAGAAGCACAATCGCTGCTGTGAGTAACCATAATAATTGTCATTCCTTTCCGGTTGAATTCAGAAAAAAGTTCCATTATAACTCTCCCTGTTTTTGAATCAAGATTCCCTGTGGGCTCATCTGCAAGAAGCAGTGATGGACTATTGACAAGAGCCCTGGCAATTGCAGCCCGCTCCATCTCCCCCCCTGAAACCTCTCCCGGAAGATTGCCCCTCTTTGAATAGATACCCACCATTTCCAGGGCATTTTTTGTCATTTCTCTCTTAACTTTCCCGGATATCTCAAGCGGAGCAAGGGGGACCATAACATTCTCTTCAATATTCAGATATGGAACAAGAAAAAAACTCTGGAACACAAATCCAAGTTCCATATTACGGAAAACCGAACGCTCCTCCTGATTTAAAGCATATATATCCCTGCCATTAATTTTAACTATCCCGCTGCATGGAGTATTCATCCCCCCTGCCACAGATAGAAGGGTTGACTTACCCGAACCTGACTCGCCGGTAAGTGCAAGAAATTCACCCTCTTCCACATCTATCGATATCCCTCTCAATGCTGTAAAGGCACTGCTGCCTGTACCATATGTTTTAGTAATATTTTCTATTTTTACCATAATCCCCCCTATACATGTCTCAATGCCTGAACAGGATCGAGCCTGGAAGCCGCAATTGCAGGATATATACCAGCACTTATCCCTGTAGCCATTGTTATTAACATCGCCAGAAATAATGTGGTAATATTAAAATGCACTATAAAATCTTCCCCGGCAGGTACAAATATCCCCCAAAGATAAACTGACAGCATACCTGCCGCATACCCGGTAATACCTGCCAATGATGAGAGAAGAAGAGCCTCAGATATTATCATCTTAATAATATGCGCCCTGGTAAAACCGATTGCCCGGAATATACCGATTTCACCCGATCTTTCTCGTATATTATTCATCATTGTGGTAAGAACAACAAGTCCGCAGATAACAAGGAGAACAGATAGTATTCCGTATATCATTGACTCCACCTGATCAATATATTCAGAGCGGCTGTCAATCACCTGCTTAATCCCCCTCACATCCGCTTGAGGGAAAACTCCGGTCAGCTGCAGCACCATTTCTTCAATAGGACATCCGCTGCACAATGCAGCTATTTCTATCATCGAAAGACGCCCCTCTTTATTGAGGATCATCTGCGCGTTTTTTAAATCAGTAAAAATTATGTTGTCATCACCTGAACCGGTTTTCTCCAGAATTCCCTCCACAGTCAGGGATCGTCCTTTTACCTTAATCATATCCCCCTGACTGATACCAAGAACTGATGCTGCAGTCGCACCGGCAATTACCCCCCCCGGCTTCGGCTCAATACCTGCCAGATCCCACCAGGGTCGGAGTATATAAAGCTTGCTGAAATCGATCCCTGTAAGAACAACCCTTTTACCGGAGATTGCCGTAATCCCGGATACTGAAGCTCCTGCAGCAGCAATGTTTGCATAATTCTTTATATACTTTATTCTTTCAAAATCTTTTTCACTTATCTCCTCACCGGCAATTGAGAAAGGCGCCATATCCAGTCCGTTATACGGGAGATCAAGTACATCCGATCCTGGTGTGATGATTATATTAGCGCCATATTTCTCCATTCTGTGAGTTATACTCATTTTCATGGCATCGCTGTATGTTTTTACAGCCACAAATGATGCGGAGGCAATCACCATTGCCATTACTATAAAAAAGGATCTGCTCTTTCTTCTTATCAGATTTTTTAATGATATTGTTAGAGGCGTCATTTGTCACCACCGGATTTGAAATCAAAATATTTTTCTCCTTCAGCAAGATCGGTTTTTGAAATAACAATATATTCACCATCAATCTTCGATGTAAGAGGTGCGGGGTTGCATCCGCCTCTAATAATATTAATACCGGTAGACCTGAAGTTCATTCCGCAATTCCGGCATATCATGTAATCATCCTGTTGGGCATACCCTTTACCCGATCTCCAGCATACATCACAGGCATCGAATGCAGTTCTTATTACACCATCAGAACTTCTCAGTATAAAAAATCTGGTGTGGATGCCATTATTTTCAAATAGATAATATCTCGCTTTACCGTCATCAAAATCTGACACCGGGAACCGGACCAGACCCTCTTCAGATAAAACAACTTTTTCCGGGGAGATATCCCCACCCTTACTGCATCCTGAAGCAGAGATTATCAATAAAGCTATTGCCATAATCAGCATAAAAGCTGACATATATTTTTTATTCTTATTCATTTTTTCCTCGTTAGAATTATTCAGTTTTTAGATGTAACAGCCCCTAACGAACATTCAGCATATGATTGAAATCCATTAATTTTATAAAGGACTAATCAACTACACTGATAGCGCCGGAAGATAGATCATAACAATATAATCTATTACGCAATAGCTCACGGGCCGGTAAGATGAACAGAATTATTCTAACAAAGCATGGAGGACTTGAGTCGGTAGATGGGGATTTTCGAAATGAAATCGCCTGTAATAATTTCCGGAGGCGGATCTTTAAAAATCAGTGCAAAAATATTAAATACTGCAAAATAATTATCTCCGTATACCGGAAAATCGGGAGCTGCATGAACCTTAAGAACTCCATTGAGCGGAATATCTGCAGGCAATTTATCCTTAAAGGCGCATCTGCATACACCGGAGCAGCAGGAGCATCCATTACCTGCATATTCATTAATAGCTGAATCGTTTTCATCTAAAATACTGCAGCACGATTTAGCAGAATTGCTGAATGCTGCATCAAGCGGGATAGATGAAAAATATGCAGATGAAATAAATAGAATGACCAGAAAAGATATTATCTGCTGCGCAGATTTAATTTTGATATTATTTTTTTTATTTAACATAAGTTTTATCATAGAATGCTAAAGAATCACCCTATATTATATACAACATAAGAAAAAAAAAGATACAAATAAAATTCCTCTTAAACTATTTATTATCTGAATAAAGTTTAAGAGGGAAACGATTCTGCATCTCCTCAATAGACATTGGAATAAATGTATTTACTCCTACCCATATTTCATCCTTATTTTTTTTATCACTGCATTTTTCTCTTAAACTGGCTCTTGATTCAATGGGTTCGGAATTTTCATGAGTAAAAAATTCCCCCTCTTCATCTTTATGCTTTTTATAAACTGCTTTATAGTCTTTGCTGAAAAAGAATTTTGTATCAAACTCTCTCTGAAGAATATCCCTGTGAATATTGCCAGCATCATCATATGCTGTCATCTCCTCAGCCCTGTGAAAAATAATTTTTTCATCTTTGGATGTACACTTTCCAATAATAACACCCCTTTCCGGACTGCCAGGATCAGGATAATCTTCAATATATACCGGAAGAACATAGTACTCTCCAATAATATAGGGAGAAAACTGAAAGGCGCATGAAAAACCTCCGCAAATCACATTACACATAATAATTTCCGAACTGAAGTAACCTGTCTTATCTTTAATATAGTCTGTACGTAATAAATATCCTCCGAAGAGCCATGCGCCGCTTTTTTTATCCCTGTACCAGTAATCCTCAATCCCGCTGATTTTCTCCTTATTCTCTGAAACAGCGTCAATTTCAACAGGTGTACCAAAATCGTAGTACCTTATAATTTTCCCTTCCAGGGAAGGGGTTTCCCTTAAAGCAAGTTTAGAGGCTTTTACAATCCCTGCCCCCATGGTGCCATCTGTCATCTTTTTACCGCATCCGGTATAAAGAAATGCTATTAAAATTAATACAAAAATATATTTAATACTTTTCATAAGCCACTCCCTACTCTGTCGCGTAATTGTCAAAGTATCCCTGAATAAGAATAACCGGGGTTCCCTTATCTCCGCTCCCGCTTGTAAGATCACACAAACTACCAAGAAGATCTGTAAGATCCCGGGGCGTTGTCCCCTGGGCTTCAATTTTGCCCGTAAGGTCTGCATCCTTTGATTTAATGCATTCTTTCATAGCTTTATTAATTTCATCACCCTTTAAATCACCAAGCTGATTATCCGCGAAATATTTCAGCTTTATCTCATTTGGTATCCCCTTTAGGCCTGAAGTAAAGGCAGGAGAGATTACCGGATCAGCAAGCTCCCATATTTTCCCCCGGGGATCCTTAAATGCACCGTCTCCATATATCATAACCTCTACGTTTTTCCCGGTAATTTCCTTTATCCTCTTCTGTATACCATCAACAACAGGCTGGCCGTTTCGCGGGAAAAGCTTTATTTTGTCATCTGTAGCCTTGTTTGACCCAAGCAGACCATATTCTTCATTATAACCGCTGCTGCTCTTTGGTGTACTGCATATTTCATCAAGTCCGAAAACAATCTCTGCTCCTGCTTTTTTCAGAAGCCTCTTTGTCCGTACCCTTGAGTGTATATCTGCTGTTAAAACATTTTTAGTATATTTTAAAATTTCCCTGGGATCATTGGCAAGAATAACAGTGATATTGCCATTTACACCCTGTTCCTTATAATATTCAATATAATCCACCCCTGTAAACTCATGCTTATAGGAACCGAAGAGTCCGAGTAAATCCTCCTCTGTCAGCACCCTTGTATATGGATCGATATCAAGCTCATCCATCTTTTCCAGATCCATAAGATGATTCCCCACTTCATCAGCGGGATAGCTTAACAGAAGAAATACCTGGTCAGCCCCCTTTGCAATCGCTTTAAGTATCATGGAAAATCTGTTTCTGCTGAGAATGGGGAATACAATCCCCACTTCACCATTAAATTTCTCTCTCACTTCTTCAGCTATATCATCAATAGTAACATAGTTCCCCTGTGATCTTGCTACAATAGACTCTGTTATACCAATTACATCTCTGTCACGTATTTCAAAATTTTCACTCTCCCATGCAGCTTTAAGAGCAGTGATTACAATCTCAACAACATCATCACCATCTTTCAGTATGGGCGCTCTTATCCCCCGCACCACAGTACCTAAAGTTCTTGCCATAGCTATACCCCGCTTCACCCGGATTTAATTTTAGAATCACAGCTGAATAGAATTTCTGTTTTAATTATAACAGTCAATTGATTTTTTTATTCTAAAAGCCGGGCGGCACTTTCAGCAGATCAGTGCCGTATCCCTTTTCTCCTGTTCAAGAGACTCCCTGTACATGGACAGGTAATAACTCCGTAAGGTTAGAAAAAGCTGATTTTCCAGATACTCCAGATATGATTTAAATAAAACTTTAATGTCATACCTGAGGGTAAAAACACCTTCAACAAATTCCTCTGTATTTAAAAGATTTATAAACTCAAATTTCTGTTTTGACTTTTCTGTTACAATATCACCATAGGTTATATTTCTGAACTTTTCCCTGTTATCCTCATCAAAGACCCCGTATTCAGATTCAGGAAAATTGAATTCATAATGTATTCCTGTTTCAAGTTTTCTCTTTACTTCAAAATCATCTTCACTAATAACATTTTCATCAAAAAAACGGACTAAGTGGTAATAGCCCTGAATATTGTTTTCATATTTTTTGTAAAAATGCTCCCTGCAGAGCCCGGTGTATTCATCAAGGGAGTAATCAACATAAATATCTTTTGTAGGAATCATAATACCGCAGAAACTGCACATGGTATACTTTTTATTAAGATCTATCATGACAACCCTCCTTTTAATATAATATGAAAAATTGAATCACAAAACTTGAATTCTAAATAAAAGGCACAGGTTAATTTAATAAAAAATTTAATTGAAGCAGATGTGCTAAAGGAATATAAACATCATTCATTAAAAGATAATAAAGTATTACCATATAGTCTAACTAAATATTAGAAAAAAAGAGTAATAAAAGGTAATCCGCTACAGGGGTACAACATTGTTATTGTAAATTTTGCAGACGATGACGTAAATTACTTTTTTTAATTATTTCAGCGACTGAATACTGAAAAAACTCTCGTTCCATTCTAAAAATAGTTGCCTTTTCTTTATTTTTATCATTAAAATATAGTATTGCCGTTAAAAGAAAATACAAAATTTCAATGATAAAAGAGGCCAAAATGAAAAAGAGTCTATTTCTCATCCCCATGATACTTCTTCTTGCTTTCACAATATCGTGCAAAAAAACCGCGGAATCACAGAAAAAGGCATTTGAGAATAATGTAAAAAAAGCCAATGAACTTATTTATGAATACCCCTCCTTTGCTGAAATGATAAAGGAACAGATATCAGCTGCTGAAGCAGTAATGAATGAAGCAGAGGCAATTGCTGAGGAAAAAGCGAAAATTGATAAAATGACCATAGCCAATTCTCTACTGAGAACAAAATTTATGGCAAATCTGGACAGCATCAGGACCCTTACACAGTCCATTAAAACCAAATCTATTGAAACCCGCGCCCTTAAAATGGTATATAATGAAAGGGTAAGTGCTGATCAGGCAATTTCCAACGGTGAATCGGTTATCAATAATTCTATTGAGAAACTGAAAAGCCCTGTAAATAGCAGAAGCGATGCAGAAGCCCTCTCCGGCCTTGTACTTTCTGATTTAAAAGCAGCAGAGGATAACATCAATAGAGTGATTAAAATTGTAAAAGACAGGGAAGCTAAAGATAAGCAGGCAGCTGACAAAAAAGTAGAGGAGAAAAAAGCGGAAGAAGCAAAAGTTGAAGCAGTAAAACAGGAACAGAACAAACTGATAAAGTGTGAGTACTGCGGAACGGAAAACCTTGCTACTGCTGTAAACTGCAAAAACTGCGGTGCGCCGATAAAAAAATAAAACTTAAAGAGAAAGGTTATCATCATACTTAAAAAAAAGGGCTCCCGTTAAAGGAAGCCCTTTCTGCTATACTAATCTATTTTTTTGCAATTACTCAGCAGTAGCGCCTGTAAAAATAGCGTCATTTGCCTTGATTACCGCACCGTCATTAAACTTAATAGCCCTTGATCTTCCGAAAAATTTAGGAAGCTCTGTTCCAAGATAGAACTGAGATGAAATAACTTTACCTGCATAGAAAGCAGCTTCATTATTATCATCAAGAATTTTATCCCTCTCCTCACCTTTTGCATCACCAAGAAGCTCTTTCATCTTAGGCTGACAAAGAGTAAGCGTCCATATATGCATCCAGCCGATAGCAACCATATACATTGCATCCTGGAATGGTGTAGCCTGTGCAAAAATGTTAAGAAATTTCCCGCCTGCCATCTGGCCTTTGAAGAATTCAACAAGCTCATCAAGCTCTTTTACAGATTCAACAAAAAGATCAAGATACTTGTCATCAACAATACCCTTAGCACTGGCAACAGTTGCATCAATTCTCTTTCTCAGAGCTGTATAGTTTTTCTGCTCCTTATTCATGAGAATTTTTCTCATCATAAGGTCCATTGCCTGAATACCGTTTGCCCCTTCCCATATACAGAGAATTTTGGAATCCTCCATAAACCTGGCTATGGGATAATCTTTACAGTATCCGTATCCGCCGTAAACCTGCATAGCAGTTGATGTTATTTCCACACCCTTATCTGTACATCCCGACTTACAGATTGGTGTAAGTATTTCGATAAGAGCGTTAGCCTCTTTTTTATCCTCTTCGCTTGCAGAGCCTCTCATAATATCGAACTGGTTGTACATAAAGTAAACAAGAGCTCTCTGACCTTCAACATGAGACTTCATCCATAGAAGCATTCTTTTTACATCAGGATGCTTGCTGATTGATACTGAAGGAGCATCAGGATTAAGCATCTGTGTAACATCAACTCCCTGGAGCCTGTTTTTTGCATAAGTTACAGCGTGCATATATGCTGTTGAGGCATTTGCCTGGCCCATAAGGGCAGTACCCATACGTGCAAGGTTCATCATTTTAAACATGATCTTCATACCCTGACGCTCTTCACCAAGGAGGTATCCCACACAATTCCCATTATCTCCAAAAGCAAGCTGGGATGTGGACTGTCCATGTATACCCATTTTATGCTCGATACCGGGGCATATAACATCGTTGAACTCACCCATTGATCCGTCAGGATTTACACGATATTTTGGAACTATAAAGATTGATATTCCCTTTGTTCCTTTAGGGTCACCTTCAATTCTTGCAAGTACAGGGTGAATCATGTTAGGATAGTAATCGTTCTCTCCGCCGGAGATGAATATCTTCTGTCCTACAATTTTAAATGTTCCGTCAGGCTGTCTGATGGCCTTGGTTTTAAGGGCTCCAACATCAGAACCGGCATCAGCCTCTGTGAGACACATAGTTCCGCCCCACTCCCCTGAAAGAATTTTTTCTCCATAAAGCTTCCACTGCTCTTCTGTGCCGTACTCTTCAATCAGCTCCATTGCACCATGAGAAAGACCGGGGTACATGAAAAGTGAATAGTTGGCAGCCATTGCATATTCCATGGCAGCCATTGCCACAGCAAAAGGCATACCCATGCCGCCGATTTCAGGATTGTCATAAACACTTCCGAATCCTGCTTCAAAATATGCATCCAGTGCAGCATGATAAGTTGGAGGGATAGTAACTTTCTTGCTTTCAGGATCCCATTTAGCAGGATTTTTCTCTGCGTCTTCAGCAGTAGGATAGATAATGTCTACAGCAATCTGCTCAGCAAGATCTATTGTTGCTTCAAATGTGTCGCGATCGAAATCTTTGTAAAAATCAAATTCTGTAAGCTTATCAGCCTGGAGAAGTTCGAATAATACAAATCTCACATCTCTTGTGTCAATTAATTGATTAAGCATTTTTGCCCCCTGATATTTTATATGTTTTCCGGTATTCTGATCAGATATAATAAGATTAATTCAACACACACCTGATTATATCAGAAATACCATAAGTTCACGCATAAGGAGTTTTTTTCAAAAACTGTTCATTATTAATTTCTGAAATTTTTATAACTACTCAGCTATTTAGGAAACTGGTTACCTCTTAAATTATGCCACAGAGGCACAGAGACTCAGATAATTATTCTTTTTATCCCTGTAATCTTTTCTGTAATTTCATTCAAACTTTCAATAAAATTACACATCAATACCGACCTGTCTTTGTGCCTCTGTGGCAAAACAGCTGAGTAAATACGAAATTAAGATTAAAAACCGGTATACTTTCTATTTTTGTATAAGTTTTTACCACAGCAATGTAAAGTGTCAAGTATTTTGTCTATAATAATAAAAATAAACAGTGTGAATTAGCGTGTTATCTACAATCTCATCCCAAGCATAAGGCGCACCATATTTATCATCATCCTTTTTTTCCCCGCTTTTCTCATTAGGATCCGAAGATAAAGAAGTTCAATATTAGCCGGGGGCTTTACCCTTTTACTCTTCTTCTTTAATACAATCCCCCCTGTTTTACATTTAGTAACACAGAGCCCGCAGCCGATGCATTTCCCCTTATCAAGTATTATCTTTTTACCATCCCTCAGTTTACTATAGTGTTCCTTTTACGTGCCCCCTTCGGGGGACAGGGGGCTGACTCCGGTACAGGCCGTAATAAAGAATAATATTAATCTCCCTAAAATTCCGGGAAATACTATTTTCTCTCTTCCGTCTCTGAATCAATCCCAGGAGCAGGTACTTGTCCGGAAAAGCTCACATACTTCAGCAACCTGCTCCGGCATACCTACAAGCATCACTATATCATCAGGGAGAAAAGAGATCTCCGGATCGGGATTCTGCATATTTACTCCGCCGCGATTTATTACAAGTATTGTCACACCATATTTTTTTCTGATTTCAAGATCCATAATGTTTCTTCCCTCAGCTGCAGAACCGGCTTCAACCTTGTAGCTCGCCATCTCCATCCCCTTTACCAGCTTCCGCTGCTCTAAAGTTGTAATCGATTCTATGGAGGCTGTTCTGAACATTTTGTATCCGTCAGCCCTTATAAGCTCAACAAAACTGTTAATCTCATTAAGCGGTACATTAAATCTTTTCAGGAGACGTGTAAATATCTCCACTGATGTTTCAAACTCTTCAGGTATAACCTCGCTGGCGCCCAGCAGAAAGAGGTCATTCACCTCCTTGACAAAACGTGTCCTTGCAATAATGTGAACTTCAGGATTAAGTTTTCTAGTTGTAAAAATAACCCTTCTCGTTGATGGAGCGTCCGGGATTGTTATAACAAGAACCCTTGCTTCAAGAATATTGGCGTGTTTAAGAACCTCTTCATTGGAAGCATCACCGTAAATAATTTTTTCACCTTTGGCAGCCTCCTTTTTTACTGTCTCGGGATTTGTCTCTATAATAGTATAGGGGATACCTGCTATACTGGCAGACTTTGCAACATTCCTGCCGTTTATACCGAATCCGATAATAATAAGATGGTCAACCGGCTTCTCTCCTTCAGGGTCAACCGGCAGCCTGTTTAAATTATATGTTTTTATATCAAGCCATTTAAAAAATCTTCTTTTCATTAAAAAGTCAGTTATTGGGCCTGAATAGTTAATTACAAATGATGAAATAACCATGGTTATAATTGCCATAGCAAGGATTGTCTGATACTCCACAGAGGATAATATCTTATTGTCAAATCCTACTTTGGATAAAATAAATGAAAATTCACCAATCTGACAGAGGGAAAACCCCACAATAAGAGCTGTTGGAAGAGAAAATCCGAGGAAAAGAACCACAAGGGCTGCTATAAAAAATTTCAATATAATTATGGCGATTCCGCCACCAAGTATAAGCTGCCATGCTTCAACAAGAAAATTCAGGTCAAGCATCATACCTATGGAAATAAAAAATATACTGGCAAATACATCACGGAATGGTATAATGTTACCTATGGTTTCGTAACTGTATTCAGTTTCGGAGATTATCAGGCCGGCAATAAATGCCCCCAGTTCAAGAGACAACCCCATAGAATGGGTAAGCCCTGCAATTGCAAAACAGGTTACTACAGAGCTGAGGATAAAAAGTTCCCTGCTCCTCGATTTTGCAAGCTGATAAAATACCCAGGGCACAATCCATTTAATTGCTGCAAAAAGAAAAAGAATAAGCCCCACACTCTTAACTGCAAAGCTCAGGAATGTTTCACCCGATCCGCTCTCTATCCCGGCAAGGAGGGGTGTAACAAGCATCATAGGTACAACAATAATATCCTGAAAAATAAGAATAGCCAGAACAGCGCGGCCATGGGGGGTATCAAGCTCCAGCTTCTCCTGATAGATTTTCATAACAATAGCAGTACTGCTCAGAGCAATTACAAAACCGAAAAATATTGCCTGGTTTACACCTTTCCAGTAGAAAAGAAATCCTGCGATAACAGATATGGTTATTAGAACCTGCAATGTTCCGCCAAGAAGAACAGTGCGCCCGATCTGGAGAAGATTTTTAATAGAAAATTCAAGGCCTATTGTAAAAAGAAGGAGTATTATTCCAACCTCAGAAAGGAGGTGTACATCACCCGGCCCCCCTCCGATACCGAGAAGATTAGGCCCTGCAAAAACACCGGTAATGAGAAACCCGACAATTGAGGGGATCTTAAGCCTGTTGCAGATAAACACAACTGCAACAGCAATAGTAAAAATAATAATAATATTCTGTAATAAACCCATTAAAAAACTCCGCTGTCACAAACTAAAATGAAATTGAATATAAAACGACCAATTATACTGTCAAGAAACAATACTACCGCATAATAGGGAACGAATTAAATTTCGGGTAAAATTAATAATGCGTCAACTGCCCTCACCCGAGCGAGCCTGAAGGCCGCTCACCCTCTCCCTGACTACGTCCGGGAGAGGGTTTTTATTCAAAAATATTGATTTTTCATGTAATATACCCTCTCCCGCTTCAACGGGAGAGGATGGTCAATCGGTAGCGATGACCGGGTGAGGGCACGAATGATTTTTTACCCGAAATTTAATTCACCTCCGCATAATATAACCTGATTACAACAAAAATGTATTGCCTTAAATACAACATTAATATATAATCTCTTTTTAAAAACTGTAGGAGAATTGAATGAAAACGGTCTTTCTTTTAAGACATGGTGAAGCCCAGGAAGAGGATTATGATTCAGATTATGCAAGAAGACTTACAGAGAGGGGGAAACTCCGTTCATCAATAATGGCGGATCATCTCCTGAACAGTAGTAATAAAGTTGAATTTATAATTTCCAGCGGAGCTCCAAGGGCCAGATGCACTGCTGAAATAATTCAGAATGTATTTAAACTGACTCAGGATTCACTTGTTTTAAATGACACTCTTTATAATGCCCACGATCCATGGCTGCTCATGGATCTTATCTGGAACTGCAGCAACAGCATCTCATCACTCATGATTGTTGGGCATAATCCTGTACTCACTGAGCTTGCCTATATCCTGACCGGAAATTTCAGAACCTCAATGGAGATGGGCTCTGTAGTAAAAATCGGGTTCAATGTTGACAAATGGGAAGAAGTTGAATCCTCAAAAGGTACACGCCGTTTCTACAAAATTTTCTCTAAAGGTGAAATTGTGGAGCCTGATACTTTTAATTAAAGGGGGATCTGCTCCCCCGATATTCTATTTCCTGAATTTTTTAGCGTATTTGGCACCTTCAAGACCTGCAACACACCCCTCGCCTACAGCTTTTGCAATCTGCCATGGAGGACCACATATATCCCCGGCAGCATAAATTCCGGGAACAGAAGTCTCCTGCTTTCTATTTACAGCTATATGTTTAAAATTTTCATCCATCTCTATTCCTAGAAAACCTGCAAGTTCCATTGCACCCTTTGCTCCAAGTTCAATAAATATCCCTTCTGCTTTAATCTCAGTCCCGTCATTAAGTTTTACCATTTCCACAGATTTATCACCGGAAATTTCTGCAACCTTTTTCCCCTCAATAACATTAATACTGCTTTTACCCAGCTGATCAGCCAGGCCTGAATCAACATTAATCTTTTCTGACACAAGATAGACAGTGTCAGTATAGGAGGAAAGTGTAAGTGCGCCTGACACTGCAGCGCTGCCGTTACCTGTTATAACTACAGGTTTCCCTTTATAAAAATTAGCATCACAGTCAACACAGTAGCTGACACCATAACCGCGAAGATCGGTTTCACCCGGCACATTGAGGGTATTCCTTGTTACACCGATAGTAAATATGAGTGAGCGGGTCATAATTATTTTACCGCTCTCTGATTTAAGTATTACATAATCATTTTCAAGGGATGTTTCAATTACATCCTCTTCAAGAAAAACCGCACCTGATTTAACAGCCTGATCCATCCCGTTTTTAAGGAGTTCATCACCTGTAATATTGGGCATGCAGCAATAATTTTCTATATGTGCGCCCATAATGCTGCTGTTTTCCAGCCTCCCCATAACCAGTACAGAAACCTTTGCCCTGGCCGCATGTATTGCAGACTGGAGCCCGGCAGGGCCTGTTCCGAGTATTACAACTTCATATTCATGTTTATCCATTTTAGCCTCCACTATTTTTTCAACCATACACATCTTCAGTATATAATGAAATACTTAAAAACTCAAGATTTTTTTCCCATACCATATTTTTTTGTCAGTAATTATCTCTAAAAAATGTATTTTATTGCTGGAATGCCTGTTCTAATATCCCCGCCTCCGAAGGTGGAGGAGATATTAGAACATTTTTTTTTAATAAAAGTAAAAGAATCAACACTGATTTTCTGCTGATGTAAAATAAAAGACGACGGGTTCGATTTAAAGATTAAATCTCACCCGCCGCCTATTGGGGGGAAAAAAGCAAGTGTGTCATTTGAATTTATAATATCATCAAATTCCGCATGCCTGCCATTTAGAAAAATTATAGCAACTTCATCTTCAGCGAGCTCTATTATTTGAAGAACATCCCTTACAGAAGCCCCTTCAGAACAATCTACTTCACTTGCATCAAACCTCTGATCCCTTAATGTAGCAAAAAGCTTAACAGTTATCTTCATATCCTTACTTTACTTTCCATTCCAGGCTGACCAAAAAGAGATTTTTTGTCATACCGGCTATAGCGAAGCGTAATGCCGGTATCTCATGCAACTGATTCAATCAGCAGATTCCGGTATTTGCAAAAAAAATTGCAAAACCGGAATGACAAATACTGATAAACTCAAATTTTTAAACAGCCCCGAGAATAAAGTTTCTTAAATTAAATAAAATTTTATGAATTACCAGTAAATTCAATACTATAATATATAAATTGACTTTGAAATTCAATAGACAGATTATTTAAAATGACTTTTTTCAGCTTTTTTTTATTAATTTCCATTTCAGAAATTTCACTTTCAAAGACTCCGCTCTCTAATAAAGAAATAAGATCCGCTTTATCCGCATATATACCTTTGAATAAAAACTCAGGGCCCTTATCATAGAGAATTTTATTAAAAAGCTTTATCTTAACAAGAACCTCATCACCGGATTTACCCGATTCAGGAGACTCACAGGTTATCCCCTCTCTGAGAACAGAATAAAAACTCCCCATTCTCATCATGGCCCCCACAAGACCCGGCATTGCTCCTGAAAGAGCACAGATCATATCAGGAACAATAAATACCTGATGCAGCTTATCAGCAGGTTTATTGTTGATAAAAACAGTTTTAACATTCTCTTCAATATATTCATCAGTAATTCCGCAAATCTCTGTTAAAAAATCCTTAACAGAGATCCCTTCAGGGGATTTCACGTAAAATCCATTCTGAAGGGATCTCAAAAATTCTGAGAAAGCGTTTTCACTGACAACCATTTTCAGTATGTCAGCTTCAGGGATCATTTCATCACTCCGCCTGCAGATTATTGTTAAGACTTACCAGTTAAATACGCTGTCCAGTTCTTCATCTGTAACAGTAAATAAAGCATCATGAGGAGCCAGTTTCTCCTTGTAGAAATATGCAGGGAGCCGGTCATCTATTGCAGTAAATCCTGCTTTTTTATTAAAATCCCGCTCCATTGTCAGGACCTTTTTCCCAATATCAGCAACATCGTCAGCTGTAAGATTCAGTCCATGAAATGAATTAAGCATATCCAGCATCGCCTGGAATGTTTCCGGCTGATCAAGAATAGCAAAGGCTATAAAGAGACACATACCTGTTGAATCTATTGCTGCAGTTGCTATCTGAAGATTTCTTGAAAGCTCCACCTGACCTTCAGGCTTAAGAGGATCAACAAATCCGCCCACCTTAAGAATATTGGCAGTAATAGAATATCCGGCAGTATGGTCTGCTCCCTGTGTACTTGTCGCATATGTTACACCTATGCCCTGAATTGCTCTGGGATCATAAGCGGGCATTGCCTGGTTTTTTACAACAGGGATTCTTTCAACTCCAAAAACCTTACCTGTTATTCCAGCCCCATTGCCGAGTATCCTTCCAAGGGGTGTACCTTTACCCACTTCATGGACTAGTTCAATAGCAGCTTTACCGTCACCGAACTTTGCAAGTCCCGCATCCATGGCAACCGCAATAGTGGCCCCCATCTCAATTGTATCCACACCGTAATTATCATCAAGAAAATCGAGCATTGCAATAACATCAGGGTCATCAATACCGCAGTTCGCCCCATGAGACCATACAGTTTCATATTCAGGCTGCTTGGTTAAATACTTTCCATCCTTGTCATGATAAATCCCTGAACATCTTATTACGCATCCCCTGTGACATCCATGGGTAGGCTGGCCGCCCCGTTTTGTCATAAGCTCAGCATATGTTTCACCGCTGATTTTAGATGTTCCGGCAAAAGTTCCTGTTTTAAAATTATTTGTCGGGAATCCTCCAGCCTCATTTATTATGTTGGAAAGTACGTTTGTGCCATATGACGGCAGGGCACTCCCTGTAACTGCGTGTTTCCTCAAGCCGTCAACAAACTCCTTGTTTGCTGCCCTGAATTTTTCCTCATCAACAGGTTTTCTGTTCTCAAGTCCTGTCTCATCCAGAACAATAAGCTTAACACCTTTAGCACCCATTACTGCACCTACGCCCCCTCTTCCCGCGTGCCGCGCAGGACGAATCTCCATATCTGTACATGCTATTGAAGCTGAGCCCATCTTCATCTCACCTGCAGGCCCTATAGATATACAGGCGATTTTATCCCCGTACTTCTCTTTTACCTTATCAATAAGATCATAGTTAGGAAGCATCTTATACTCCGGAGCGGGTTCAACCTTTACTTCATTTTTATTAATATAAATCTTATAAATTTCACCTTCTGCAGGTTTCCCCTCCAGAACAATAGCAGCATACCCGAGCCTGGCAAGAACCTGTGCAGCCTGTCCCCCGGAGTTGGATTCCTTAATCCCGCCTGTAAGAGGACTTTTACACCCTATTGAAAGACGTCCCGACATTGCACCGGCTGAACCGCTCAAAAGACCTGGAGCTATAACCAGTTTATTCTCTTCACCAAGAGGGTGGCAGAGAGGATCAACCTCTTTTGCAATAATTGCAGTTGTAAGCCCTCTCCCTCCAAGGCCTGCAAAACTGCCAATAGCCTCTTTTGTAACTTCAGGCTTACCTCCGGCACTCATTTTAATTCTTAGAATTGTGTCCATAAGACCTCCCCTGGTATTTTTTTATGTTAAATAAAACATAACCGAGGAGAAATATCAAGTAAAAATCCAACAATTTTATAAAGATGTAAACAAAAGACACCTTAAATCAGGTTAATATTTACTGATGGTGCTCAATTAAGAGTGTTCAGGTTACCCGATGATTCCAAATTCTTTCCCCGCTTTTATAAAAGCGTCAATAGCAGAATCGAGATGCTCCTCTGTATGCGCTGCTGAAAGCTGCACTCTTATCCTTGCCTGGTCCCTGGGTACAACCGGAAAAAAGAATCCGGTTACATATATACCCAGTTCCAGAAGCCTTTCAGCCAGCTTCTGCGATAAAACTGCATCATAAAGCATTACTGCACATATAGCGGATTGTGTAGGTTTTATGTCAAAACCCGCCTCTGTCATCCGTCTCAGGAAATATTCTGTATTTGCATGGAGCTTATCCTGAAGTTCACTAGTGGAACTCATAAGCTCAAACATCTTAATACCTGCAGCAGCCACAAATGGCGGTATGGAATTGGAAAAAAGGTATGGCCTTGATCTCTGCCTCAGGAGAGATATTATCTCACTTTTTCCCGTTGTAAAGCCTCCGATGGCGCCGCCGAAAGACTTCCCCAGTGTCCCTGTAATAATCTCGATTTTACCGCGCAGATTATAAAGCTCAGTAACCCCTCTGCCGGTTTTCCCCACCACTCCGGCTGAATGGGATTCATCAACTACTATGAGGGCATCGTACTTCTCCGCGAGCCTGTATATCTCATCAAGGGGGGGGACATTGCCGTCCATGGAAAATACACCATCTGTAACAATTACCCGGAATCTCTGTGATGACGCCTCTTTAAGTTTTTCTTCTAAATCTTTCATGTCAGCATTTGCATACCTGAATCTTTTAGCTTTGCATAAAAGAACACCGTCAATTATTGACGCGTGATTAAGGGAATCAGAAATTATTGCATCCTCATCAGTAAAAAGGGGGCCGAAAAGCCCGCCGTTTGCGTCAAAGCATGCTGCATAGAGAATTGTATCCTCTGTACCGAAGAATTCCGAGACTTTCCTCTCCAGCTCCCTGTGCAGGTCTGTTGTACCGCATATAAATCGGACAGATGACATTCCGTAACCGTGTGTTTCAAGCGCTCCGGCAGCTGCCTCTTTCAGGAGCTCACTGTTTGACAGGCCCAGGTAATTATTTGCGCAGAAATTAAGAACTCTTTTTCCGGAATCGAGCTTTATCTCAGGACCCTGGGGAGATGTAATTATTCTTTCATTTTTATAAAGGCCCGATTCTTTAATATTTTCAATTTCATCATTAAGAAAGTCTCTGAATTTTGCGTACATATTCCCACCCCTTTATTATGTAATAATCAATCCCAGCTGAGAATCACCTTGCCGCTATTACCCGATTCCATTACATCAAAGCCTTTCTGAAACTCATCAATATGAAACCTGTGCGTAATTACAGGACTCAGATCAATACCGCTCCGTATCATCTGTTCCATCTTGTACCAGGTCTCAAACATCTCTCTTCCATAGATTCCTTTAATGAAAAGAGCCTTGAAAATAATTTTATCCCAGGGTACAGAAGTTTCTGCAGGGAGGATACCGAGGAGAGCAATACTCGATCCATTATACATGGAATTTATCATATCATTAAAAGCCTTTGGAGAGCCCGACATTTCAAGGCCGACGTCAAAACCCACCATACCGAGATTATGCATTGCATCACTGATGGTTTCACCTTTTGAGGGGTTTACTGCGGCAGTTGCACCCATGCGCTTTGCGATTTCCAGTCTGTAATCGCTTAAATCACTTACTACAATATGCCTGGCTCCGGCAAATCTGCATATTGCCACTGCCATATTTCCGATAAGTCCTGCACCTGTAATAAGTACATCTTCACCAAGAAGAGGGAAAGAGAGGGCTGTATGTGCGGCATTACCGAATGGATCCATAATAGCGCCGATTTCATCGGGGATATGATCATCAAGTCTTATTATATTCTCAGCAGGGACCGAAACATATTCAGCAAAGGAACCGTCCCTGTTAACACCGATACCGACAGTATTTTCGCAAACATGCTTTTTACCCCGTTTGCAGTTTCTGCAGTTATTGCAGGCAATATGCCCCTCCCCTGTAACCCGCACCCCCGGCTCCAGGTTTCGCACACCGCTCCCGGTTTCCTCAACCACCCCCATATATTCATGACCGATTATCATAGGGGTTTTTATTGTACGCTTAGACCAGTCATCCCACATATAAATATGGAGATCTGTTCCGCAGATGGCAGTTTTCTGCACCTTGACAATTACATCATTTACTCCGGGAACAGGTCTGGGCATATCCTCCATCCATATCCCCTTTTCCGGCCTTGCTTTAACAAGTGCTTTCATTTCTCCCTCTCAGAAATTAGTATTAACTGAAAATATCTGCTCCTCTCTCTTCCGGATTAATATACTGATTCATGAGAAAAAAACAACCGGAACATATTGATTATTGCTGCTGGATCTAACCCTTTTCAGCAGCAAGCCACCCTTTCCATATTTCAGAAGCGTATCCGCTTGTAGCTGAATTACCATTTCTAACAACCGGGGTTTTTAGCAGCATGGGATTTTCCAGCAGTACTTTTTCTATATCATGCTTTATATACTGAAGATTCATTCTGCTGTACTCTTTGCCATCTTTATCAATAAGATTCTCATATGGAACGGATCTGGCTACAGATGAGAGCTCGCCCCTGCTCATCCCCTTTTCAGCAAGATCAACATTGTGCACTTTTACACCCCTCTCTTTAAAAAAGCGGAGAGCCTTTGCTGTTTCCCTGCATTTTTTTGTACCAAAAATCTGTATATTCACAACAACCCTCCTGAATACTCATGAGTCCTCATACCCTGATCCGGTCATAAAATCAATAAAATAATCATCTTCCTGTTCTAAATTAATAGAGTTTATTCGCATGCAAAAGAACAACTTTCAAATCGAACTCCAGCAATATCTCCTCATTACATCAGATCGCCACGAAAATCCGAACTTATTTTATAATCAAAAAAACGCTTTTTCTATGATTATTACTTGACGAAATAGAAAAAATATAATAAATTGTCAATTAAAGATGTACAATAACAAAAGAGGATTTTATGAATAATTTCGGTCAGAGATTATTATCAGCAAGAAAGATGGCAGGTCTTTCACTTCAGGATCTTGCAGAAAAGATGGATATTGATATAACCAAACAGGCTCTCAGTCTGTACGAAAAAGGTCAGACAAATCCTTCGAGCAAGGTAATAATATCTCTATCAAACGCGCTAAATCTCCCTGTTGACTATTTCTTCAAAAAGGCAGATGTAAAACTTGAAAATCTTGAGTTCAGAAAAAGAAGCACTCTTTCACAGAAAGAGATAGAAGCAGCCAGATTAAGGACAATGGATTACCTTGAAAAATGTCTGGAAATAGAAGAACTTCTTAATGTTGACAATACATTTATTAATCCACTTAAAAAAAATCGAACAGAGAATCAACAGGATATTGAGCATCATGCGAATAATCTGAGAAGAGAATGGTCTCTCGGTCTTGATCCTATACCGGATGTTATAGCTCTCCTGGAAGAGAAAATAATAAAAGTTTTTGAAATAGAGGCTCCTGATGAGTTCTCCGGGCTCTCTTCACGTACTGATGGTGTCGCTGTTATAGTCGTTAATAAGACTACAGAAAATATTGTCAGGAAAAGATTTACTGCCCTTCATGAGCTTGCACACCTGATACTTGAATTCCCGGAAGATATGCCTGATAAAGAGATAGAGCATTTATGCTATTCCTTTGCGGGAGCGTTTCTTTTTCCGGAAGCAGTGTTTAAAGACGAACTCGGCAAAAAAAGAAATTCAATACTTTTGAATGAGCTTATACTTCTGGAAAATTATTTCGGGATGTCAGTACAGGCAATGATGTGGCGGGCTCATGATCTTCAGCTGATATCAGATTCAAAGTATAAAGAATATAATATATGGCTGAATAAATCAAATAACAAAAAAACACAGTTTGGTACATTTCAGGGGCGTGAAACACCTGTAAGGTTTGAACGTCTTGTATATAAAGCATTATCAGAGGATATAATAACGAATAGCAAAGCAGCTGCTCTTCTTAATAAGCCTTTGTCAGAATTGGAAGATGGGATGACCTGGCTTATATGAAAATTATTGTAACCGATGCCAATATTCTGATGTTCCTGAGTCGTCTGGAACTTGTGGATAGTTTTGCAGGTATGGGTTTTGAAATACATACCACGGACTATATTATCAATGAGTATTACAAAGGCGAGAAAAAAGATCAGAAGTTAAAGCGTCTGGATAAATATATAAGAAGCGGTAAAATCGAAATACATGAATATAGTCTTGATGAACTTATGCCAATTTATGAACAGAAAAAAGCGCTCTCCCCTTCTGACTGTTCAATCTACAAGCTCTCATTGGAACTTAACGCAGTAATGCTTACAGGTGACAGAACTTTGAAAATATTTTCAGAGCAGAGCGGAATCAGGGTTCATGGTGTAATATGGCTTATTGATGAAATGTTGAAACGTGATATAATTGATAAAGTTGAGTATAAAGAAAAATTAACTGAACTTAAAGGTTTGAGTCAAAGATTTCCGGTTGAAGAGATTGACCGGAGATTGAAGTAATATAAAAAAATAATTTAGGATAAATGATATGCCAGGGAAATACGAACATCAAACCACTTCTGCCTTAATAGCTTTTCTGATCGAATTAAGTCGTCAGTTATATATCAGTAAACAGGGAATCAAAATTGATCCGGTGGAATCACTATTAAGCCTTCTAATAGCACCAATAGCCGGTGCAGCTGGTGGAGTGACCCCTGATCTGTTAGAGCCTGCGACTGATCCGAATCACAGAGCATTTTGTCATAGTTTAACAAGTGGATCTGCGATTGGTCTTGGGTTATCAAAAATACCATTAAATACAGATAGCAGAAATATTAACTTGTTAAATGTCTGTTTGCGTAGTAGTGGTGTTGGTTATGTTACTCATCTGGTTCAGGATGCCGGTACACCTATGGGTTTACCAGTGTTTTTGTAAAATATAAATAAATGAAAAATTAAATTTTAAAAAAAGAGGTATAATAAATGGGAAATATTGCTCAAGATGTAATAGTGCCAAAAGGTACAGGTATTTTCAGAACTGTTTTTCTTCATGTTGGTCAGGGGGATGCTGTTTTAATGGTTATACCTGATGGCAATAATTATAAGTATATATTGGTTGATTGTAATAAAGATGAAGAAAAGGGTGTCGATCTTCAGGCTTTGTTAAATGATTTACTTCCAGATAATAAGTTAAATGTTTTTATAAATACTCATCCTCATACAGATCATATTAATGGTCTTAAAGATATTTATGAAAATGTTGATATTGAAGAAGTATGGCATTCTGGCCATATTCCCGGCAAGGCACATGATGAAGCATACCAGGTATTAAAAGAGATATGCGAAGAAATAGGTAAGGATAAAGAGTTTGTCTTGTTTGGTACGAATGATATAAATAAGATTCGTAAATCTGATAAAATAACTGAATTTATTAATAAAATTGGTGATGTTGATTTCCAAGTACTTTCACCTGCTGAGTATGTCGTTGATGAAATAGCTGATGAAAAACCTGAAAAAAGATATCAGAGAATTCATGAACACTGTGCTGTAATCCGATTTTCTTATGGTAATCCCAGAAGACATATATTAATTACAGGTGATTCAGATAAAGCTGCCTGGAAAGAACATATCACTGATTATCATAAAGACAGTTTAAAAGCACATGTTTTAAGTGCTTCTCATCATGGTTCTCGTACTTTTTTTAAAGATTCCGAAGATGACACAGAGCCCTTTGAAGATCATTTTAATATTATAAGTCCTGAGTATCTTGTTATCAATGCTCCAAAGCAATCAGATAGTCCTCATGATCATCCACATGATGATGCCATTGAATTGTATAAGAAAAAAGTAAAAATGGAAAATATCCTTCATACTGGTAAGAATATGGAGTGTTTTATATATGATATTCCTTTATCCGGTATGCCTGAATTAAGGAGCGATAAAAGATTAATAGAACATTATGCCTATAATAATTCTACTAAAGAGAATGTTGCTGCTGGATTTAGAGTTGGAATTGGTATAAATAAAAACAGTAGTTCTACTCGTTTAGATGATAAACCAATGGGGTAAATCATGTCATGGTTTAAAAGGCATCCTCATTTATTAGAGAACTATAAAACAGAGTTGTCTTCTAATAGTAATTATTTAGAAGAGTGGCAGTGCTGTGGGAAGTTTTTTATTACTTGCGGTAATATAATTGTTCGAACAGATATAACTCATAAGCTTCCTATTCTAATAGTCTATAAAAATTCTACACCATACACATTACCTTTAGTTTTTTTATTATCGGATATATTATTAGAAGAAAAAGCAAAGGCAATTTCAAATTGTGATAGCATAGAACTTTTACGGGCTTCAATAAAAGACAATATTAAATTATACTATTTTAGGCATCAGAATTATGATGGCAGTTTATGTCTGTTAGATGCTGATAATCTAGGTGATGACAACGTAGAGTTTTATTCAGCCGATCAAGTTATTGAACGTGTTCGTTCTTGGTTTAAATCTATATTAAATAAGGAACCAATTCCTGAACTCCCTCAAGTTGAAGCATATGCTCATTATCCTTTTAAGAATGAACGGATTGAAATTATTTATCCCGAAAGTTTTATTCAAACTAATAGTTGCCAGGGTGAATTCTATGCACTTCCCATAACGATTCTACCATATGATGGTATAAACAATAAAATAATATTTTTAGGTGGTCTACTTTTAGAAGAAACAGAAGAAGGTATCCAACAACCTGTTCAATTTAATAGTCAAATTGTAAGATTTCCTGATAGTGTACAATCATCAATTGATATATTAACGAAAAAGGATATGATTATTAAATGGATTGATGAGGAAGTTCTTTTAAAGGGGTATTATTTTTCTGTAATTTCTGAACCGCCCATTTTTATGAATTTTAATGATATAGCAAAATATATTGGTTCCGATGATATTGCTTCCGGCTTTGAACGTTTGTATAAAAAATTAAACAATGATGTTAAAAGTTTGTTATCTCCAATATATATAGGGTTTAAATTTATTAATAGACTTAATATTCCTGAATGGCATTTTATTTGCCTTGAGAAAAAATCAAATTCACCCTCGCTTATTCGAAATTCACTGGAGGATTTTAAAGAAACCTTATGCAACGGGTATATAATTCAAGCCGTTAAATCGGAATTGTTTTCGGAACACTCCTATCATCTTAGAAATGAAGGGTGTGCCAATAGAGATTTATTAAAATCAAAAACAATTGCAATAATAGGTTGTGGTGCAATTGGTAGTGAAGTTGCTGATGTTCTTTCAAAAGCAGGTGTAGGTCGGTTAAATTTCGTAGATTATGATGTTTTACATGCTCACAATTCAATTCGCCATTTATGTTCCTTAAATATGATCGGCTTTCCCAAGGTAATAGCTTTGAAATGTCATTTGAAAATGTATAATCCTTTTGTAGAGTATGAAACAGCTCCATTTAATATTCTAAACACTGATATTAATAGTTATTTATCAAATGATTCGATTGCTATATCATCGATTGCAGATGATAATATAGAAGGATATTTAAACGAACAGGCTATAATTAATGATAAAACAATATTTTATGTTCGTGCATTGAGAGGTGGTAAGTCTGCACGTATTTTTCGTGTAATTCCAGGAAAAGATGCATGTTTTTACTGTTTAACTTTATATAAAAATGATAATCAAAGTTCATTCATTGATATTCCTTTTGATAAAAAAATGCCGACTTTGTTTAATGAATGTAATAATCCAGTAAGACCGGCGAGTGCGGCAGATTTGAAATTGATATCTTCAATTGCGTCGAAAATTGTAATGGGTTTTATACAGAAAGATGATATAGATAGTAATCACTGGGTGTGGCAATCAGAAAATGGGGTATACATTAAGAACCAGAAAACCGATTATTTTTCATTAATTAATCAGACATTTATTCCTCATCCAGAATGTCCATACTGTTCAAAAGAACAGGAAATAATTATCAGCATAAATGAGAATGTCCGGCGTAGTATTATTTTAGAAATCGATAAAGATCCAACAGTTGAGACAGGTGGCGTATTAGCTGGTATTATAGATAAAGGCATTATTAATATTATGTATGTCTCTGCTCCAGGACCTAAAGCAATTATGAAAGTTGATAAATTTAATCGGGATGTTGCGTATTGTCAGACTTTTCTTGATAAACTTTTTAAGGAAAGTAATGGCAAAATAGTTTATGTTGGTGAATGGCATTTTCATACTTCAGGTTCAATCAGTCCAAGTTCTATTGATTTATTAAGCATGAATGCAATTGCGAAACAGGATAATTATTTGACTGATACTCCGGTTATGATAATAGCATCTTACGATAAACAATTGTCATGTACAGTGCATCCGTATAATAAAAAATATTATAATGTTGTTCCGAAATTTATAAATAAATAAAGAGGTCTTTAGGTTTTTATGTCAGAGTTAATAAAAATATTAACCACCTATAACTTATTCAACTCCCTTTTACCTGGCGTTGTATATGTAGTTTTTCTGAAACATTATACAAAATATGATTTAATTCAAACTGATCTTTTAACTGGTTTATTTTTATATTATTTCATTGGATTAGTAATAAGTCGTATTGGTTCCTTAATTGTTGAACCAGTGTTGAAGAAATGTTTTCCATTTAGAAGTTATACTGATTATATAAAAGCATCAAAAAAAGATCAGAAAATTGAATTGTTTGTAGAGATAAATAACACCTATAGAACTTTGATATCTATGATTCTTTGTCTATTTATATCAAAGTTGTACGAATTATTATTGGATTACATGAAAATTTCAAAATCTTTAAATATTTTTTTAATTATTTCCGTTATTATCTCCCTGTTCATTTTCTCTTATAAAAAACAAACAAGGTATATCTTCGACAGAATTGATTCAGTAATACGAAAAAAATAATAATATTTCATACTTTATGATTTAAAGGATATTTATGTCAGAACGAAAACCAAAACTCGAACTAACCTGGATCGGCAAGGAAAATCGTCCGCGGCTTGAACCGCGGATACTTCTTGAAGATACAGAGAAATCATATCACGCGAAACACTGTGTAAGTAAAGATGATATTTTTGATGATGGGAATAGCATCATATAGGAAAAATTATGGCTGAATATAATTACACAAATTTGGAATTATTAGAGATACTAAAAGATAAAACACATCATTTAACTGAAGATGATATAATTATCGTTTCTCAAACAATCGGTAAGGATAAAAATGATAGTAATTTTTTAGTCATAACAAATAAAGCTTCTTCCGAATCCTCAAAAAAAAACGAAGATATACTTAAATATAAAGTGCTCAACAATAAGTATTTTGAAACCAATTTTCTTGAAAGTTATGAAGCGCTCGATAAAGACTATGCATACATTTTACTAGATAAGTTTATAATTACAGAAAAAATTATTCCATTTCCAATAAATTTTAATAGATGGATTTTTTTAGAATCAGTTAACATTTCACATGTTGTTTTCAGTTCTATCACTTCATTTTGCTATACTTATATTTTCAAAGAATGTTTATTTGAAAATAATATTTTTTTGGATGATACAAAATTTGAACCATCCTTTTTTTATGATAATGCTCATTTTAATAAAAATACTTTTTATAAATCAATTTCATTTAGCATGTCACATTTTAAGAAAGAGTGCCTTTTTGAGAATTGTGTTTTTAAAGAAGTAGCTGCTTTTTGTAATATATTTTTTTTCGATAAAACATATTTTTATTTCGTAATATTTGAAAATAAGTCTGTTTTTATGATGTCCTGCTTTTTTAATGTTACTCATTTTCTGTTGAATGATTTTAACCAAGAATCAAGTTTTGAAAGTTCTTTTTTTATTGGCAAGGTTCATTTTCAAAAGGTAAATTTTAATATTTGCTCAATGGTAAATACTGTCTGCTTCGATTTTTTAATCTTTGATAACATCCAGGTAGAAAACAAACTATGTATGAGAATCTCAGAAGAAAAAATGCTTAATGAAGCCATTAAAGAGATTGTTGCTTATATTTTAAAGAATGATTTGAAAATTCTAATAAATCTTCCAATAGATTTTAACATGAAAGTTGATTTTGATAAAATCAAAACGAAAGGTATTATTGAAATAATTAATTATAGTTTAGTTAATTCTTTTTTTAAAGATTCCGATATGTGTTGTTTTTATTTTTTTAACGTCAAATGGCCTATAAAGAATAAAAGAATAGTATTCAACGATGAAAGAGATGATCTATATTCTCATTTTGAAGATATTTGTATGCAATTGAAAACAAAATATCATAGTATGCAAAACAATATTTTATCAGATTTATTTTATGCTTCAGAATTAGAGATGCGAAGAAAAAATAAAGTTTCAACAAGTAAACTTCCTCTTTTTTTGAAGTTTATAAATCTGGAAGGTCTATATTACATTATTTCAAAATATGGACTAAGCTGGTTATCTCCCCTTGTCTTTGTCATTCTTTTTTATATTATTTTCTTGGTTGCATTTAGCTTTAATTATTTCCCGGCTTTTAATGTCAATCAATCTACTCTTGATTATGCTGTTATTAAAAACACATCAGCACTGTTGTTAAAGAATATTTTTTTTGCAGTAGATAATAGTTTTATAAACAACTTTGTGAATAATGGATATTCCTGGTTTGCATTTTTTCTAAAATTACACCAGATTGTTTCATATTTTTTATTAGTGATGTCCGGGTTTGCTATTAAAAGAAAATTTATAAATAAATAATTTAAACATAAGTATCATCAGCGGTCGTTTTGTTGACTTAAACAAAACGTTAATACTTAAACAGACGATAAAATCTGCGTCATCTGCAGATAAATATATTGGGGTAATGAATGGCGAATAAACCAAAACTCGAACTAACCTGGATCGGAAAGGAAAACCGTCCGCGGCTTGAACCGCGTATACTCCTTGAAGATACAGAGAAATCATATCATGCGAAACATCGTGTAAACAAGGATGATATTTTCGATAACCGCCTTATCTTTGGTGACAACTTACTTGCGCTTAAGGCACTGGAACAGGAATTTGCAGGTAAAGTGAAATGTGTTTATATAGACCCACCATATAATACAGGAAGTGCATTTGAACATTATGATGATGGTGTTGAACACTCTCTTTGGCTAGGATTGATACGTGATAGGCTGGAAATATTAAAAAAATTATTATCTGAAGATGGTTCTTTGTGGATTTCTATAGATGATAATGAAGCCCATTATTTACGTATTATCTGTGATGAAGTCCTTGGGAGGAATAATTTTGTTGCATCCATTATTTGGCAGAAATTATTTACAGTAAAGAATTCAGCTAAGTTCTTTTCAGATATGCATGAATATGTTTTAGTATATGCAAAAAATACTGAAAAGTGGCAACGAAACTTGTTGCCTCGGGCTACAGGTTTAGATGAATCTTATACTAATCCTGATAATGATTTGAGAGGTCCTTGGACGACAAATGCTATTCAAGCAAGAAATTATTATAGTCAAGGTTCGTATGAAATTGTTTCACCGACAGGTAAAATATTTACTCCACCTGTTGGCACTTTTTGGCGGATTTCTAAATCTTCTTTTGAAGAATTAAACAATGACGCTAGAATCTGGTGGGGAAAAGACGGCACAGCTACACCTAGAGTGAAGAAATTTTTATCAGAAGTGAAGCAAGGTGTTGTGCCTGCAACTATTTGGTTTCATGGGGATGTCGGTACAAATGGTGAAGCCAAAATCGAAATAAGAAATCTTTTTTCTGATATAGATGAAGCTAATATTTTTATGACACCTAAACCAGAAAGATTAATTAAACGTATAATTGAAACTGCAACTAATCCCGGTGATCTCGTCCTCGATTCTTTCGCAGGTTCCGGCACCACCGGTGCTGTCGCCCATAAAATGGGGCGTCAATGGATTATGGTTGAGCTTGGTGATCATTGCCATACTCATATTATACCGCGCTTGCAGAAAGTTATAAATGGTGAAGATAAAGGCGGTATTACTGAAGCTGTTAACTGGAAAGGCGGCGGGGGTTTTCGTTATTATAAGCTTGCCCCTTCCCTTCTTGAAAAAGATAAATATGATAACTGGATCATAAATAAAGAGTATAATGCTGCTATGCTTGCCGAAGCTATCTGCAAGCTTGAAGGTTTTACATATTCCCCGTCAGACAGTATTTACTGGATACATGGTAAATCAACCGAAACAGATTTTATATATGTTACTACTCAAAACCTGAGCCGGGATCAGCTGGCTCTTCTTTCTGATGAAGTCGGTGGTGGTCGAACGCTCCTGGTCATGTGCAGCGCTTTCAGGGCAAAGGCAGATAGTTTCCCTAATCTTACCATAAAGAAAATTCCAAACACAGTCCTCTCTAAATGTGAATGGAGTCATGACGATTATAGTTTACAGGTTGAAAATCTCCCTTCAGCTCCCAAACCATATGTTGAACAGCCTTCGTTGTTCGGTGAGGAGGAGTAATGAATGATGAAATTATTTATCCTATGAAAGAAGAATCGCAGCTTATTTTTTTCCAATCCGAAGATGGTAAAGTTCGTGTGGAAGTCCGTTTTGAAGGTGATACCGTGTGGCTTTCACAGAAGCTTTTAGCCGAGCTTTTTCAGGTTACTGTTCCAACCATAAATGAACATATAAAAACAATATATAAAGAGGGTGAACTCACTCCTGAGTCAACCATTCGGAAATTCCTAATAGTTCAATCTGAAGGTGAACGGACAGTCTCCCGGCAGGTCGATTTTTACAACCTTGATATGATCCTTGCAATCGGGTATCGTGTACGCTCCCAAAGGGGGGTGCAGTTCAGACGTTGGGCTACCGACCAGCTGAAGGAATATATAATAAAGGGTTTCGTCATGGATGATGAACGCCTTAAAAATCCCCCTGTTGGCAGTTCCGCAATTCCCGACTATTTTGATGAAATGCTCTCCCGTATCCGGGATATACGTTCCAGCGAAAGGCGAATGTATCTCCGTGTAAAAGAGATATTTGCACTGGCAGGCGATTACGATCCCTCATGGAGTGAAACTACAAAATTTTTCAGTATCATTCAGAATAAACTGCATTTCGCGGCAACAGGTATGACAGCTGCTGAACTTATTCATAACCGTTCAAACCACGCCCTCCCCAACATGGGTCTTACAAGCTGGAAAGGTCACGAAGTTTCTAAAACAGATGTAACTATTGCCAAGAACTATCTCAATGAAAATGAAATAGAAGAGCTTAATCGTATAGTTTCAATGTGGCTCGATTTTGCCGAGGATCAGGCTAAACGCCGCAAGCAGATTTTCATGAAAGACTGGGAATTGAAACTCGATGAGTTTCTTGCTTTTAATGACCGGGATGTTCTGCACAATGCCGGCAGAATCAGTAAAGAAACCGCAGAAAATCATGCAAAAAAAGAATATGAAAGCTTTGCCGTTATAAGGCGTGAGCAGAAAGAAACTATTGGGGAAGCTGAGAGTATAAAATATTTAGAAGAAGCCGCCTCTGCCTTTCTCTCCAGAAAAAAAGTAAGTAAAGATTCAGTTCATAAAAAAGGTAAAAAACATGACTGATAAAATTGTAAACTCCATTGCCGGACGGTTAAGTCTCCGGGAACCTCAGCGTATAAGTCTTGAAAGACTTTCCCGAATTACTGAAATAACCCCTCTTACAAAAGATACCCCAGTAAGGGCGAATAACCATTCGCCCCGGGATATACAGTCTATACTTGATATAATTAAAAGTGAATATCCCTCTGTTGCCGATTTTGAAAGAGATTTTCCATCTTTATGTTTTGCGCTTGCAACAGGTGTCGGTAAGACCAGACTTATGGGTGCGTTCATCAGTTATCTTCACCTTGCAAAGAAGATAAATAATTTTTTTGTACTGGCTCCGAACCTCACTATTTATAATAAGTTAATTTCAGATTTTACCCCTAACACACCAAAGTATGTATTTAAAGGTATCTCCGAATTTGCAATCAACCCCCCTGTAATAATTACCGGTGATGATTATGAAAGCGGTAAAGGGGTTCGCCAGGAATATGCAGAACAGCAGAGATTTGGCTATGCATTTGATGGTGATGTTCATATTAATATATTTAATATCTCTAAAATCAATTCAGAAGTCCGGGGTGGTAAGGCTCCCAGGATTAAACGTCTTACAGAGTATATCGGTGAAAGTTATTTTGACTATCTTGCAGGGCTTCCAGATTTAGTTCTGTTGATGGATGAGTCCCACCGTTACCGCGCTTCTGCAGGTATTAAGGCTATTAACGAACTAAAGCCAATACTCGGTTTAGAATTTACTGCAACACCATTCACCGAATCAGCACGCGGTACAGTATTTTTTAAAAATGTAATTTATCATTACTCCCTCTCAGCTGCAATGGAGGATGGTTTTGTTAAAGAACCTGCGGTTGTTACACAGAAAAATTTTAATCCATCTCAATTTACTCCGGAACAGCTTGAAAAGATCAAACTTGAAGATGGTGTCAGACTTCATGAAAATACAAAGGTTGAGCTTGAGACATACGCCCGGCAGACCTCTCAGGCAATCGTTAAACCTTTTATTCTTGTCATTGCCCGTGACACCTCTCATGCGAATGATTTACAGAAGCTGATTGAATCGGATGAGTTTTTTGACGGAAGGTACAAAGGTAAAGCAATTCAGGTTCATTCTGGTCAATCCGGAGAAGAAAAAGAGGAAGTTGTTGATCGCCTTTTAGCAGTTGAAAAGAATGATGAACCGACAGAAATTGTAATTCATGTAAACATGTTAAAAGAAGGCTGGGATGTTACAAATCTCTATACAATAATTCCTTTGCGTGCTGCGAATGCCAGAACCCTTATAGAACAGTCAATAGGTCGGGGATTGCGTCTTCCTTATGGGAAACGTACCGGAGTTGCTGCTGTTGACCGCCTCAGCATTATCGCCCATGATCGTTTTCAGGAAATTGTTGATGAAGCTAACCGCTCCGATTCTCCAATTCGTTTTAAAACTGTTTATCTTAATCCTGATACCGACCTACAAAAAAATAAAACGATTTTTACACAGTCCAATCTGGCTGAAAAAATACTTGGTATATCAAAACCAGAATCGATTATATCTGAAAAAGATAATAAAACATCAAATAAATCTAATCCGCTTTTTACCGGTACTGAAGAACAGAGAGCGGCAGCGGCGGTATTTTCTGTTATAAAAAACCAGGAACATCTCCCTTCCACAAAGAATTTATTAGACCCGGCAGTTCAGGCTTCAATTATTCGTGACGCTGAAGTTGCCTATCAGCCTGATCCTGAAATTTTACCCGGTGTATCTGAAAAAATTAATATGCAGGCTATAGTTGAGAAAGTTACTAAAGCTGTGATTCAGGATACCATTGATATCCCCCGGATTCTTGTAGTTCCTAAAGATGAAAATACTATTGGCTTTAAAACATTCAAGCTTGATTGTTCTTCTATTCATTTCCAGCCGGTAGAACGTGACCTTCTGATACAGCATCTTCGTACCAATTCACAGGAAACATTAAGTTTCTCTACTGCCGACAGTAATGACGACCGTCTTGAAAATTTTCTTATTCGAGGACTTATCGATTTTGAAGATATATCCTATGATGATCATGCGGATCTTCTTTATGTTCTATGCGGTCAGCTGATAAATCATTTCCGATCTTATCTTAAATCGGAGGATGAAATCCGTAATGTAATCCTATATCATCAGAAACAGCTGGTAAGATTTATTCATGCTCAAATGTTATCTAATCAATATGAGGATATTACCGAATATGATGTGGTTATAAGCAAAGGATTTACAGAGTTGAAATCAACTGCATATACAGCATCGGATGATACAGACATTACCGATTACAGAAAAACTGACTTTGATAAATCTAAAATAGGAAGAATGCTGTTTGGCGGTTTTTCAAGATGCCTATATCCGCATACAAAATTCGATTCTGATACAGAACGCCGTTTTGCAATTATCCTTGAAAGAGAAAGCTTGAAATGGTTCCGGCCATCAAAGGGACAATTCCAGATATTTTATCGTTTTGGTAATGAACACCCTGAATATATACCTGATTTCGTTGCAGATTGTGAAGATGTCATTTATATGATTGAAACAAAAGCAAAGAATGAAATGTCTTCTGCTGAAGTATTGAGCAAAAAAGAATCTGCTGAGAAATGGTGTAATTATGCAACAGAACATAACCTTAAAAATAAGGGCAAACCATGGAAATATCTTCTGATTCCCCATGATGAGGTGAAGGATAATATATCTTTGAAATATTTTGAAGGTGTGTCCTGGAATTAATCGTTAATCATATAAATTATTACAACGTACATCATATCTTAGAATAATTGTAATTTAAGGTCAGTCGGAGGAAAGAACAACCCTCCTGAAAACTCATGTTCACAGATCCCTTAATCGGGACAGAAAATCAATAAATAATTATTCACGCCTTTAAGTTAACTTAAAATTGAGTGGACGGGATTAGTGTTACATGTTATTCTTTTTTATACCATGAGCCTGAATTGAGGCTTTAAGATTATTTTTTTTGAAATATTGGTTAAGTTATATGATACATGGTAACAGCCTTTCTTATAGAAAAATAACTTGTTGGATAAAATAATCTCTTAAACCCACATCTAGGACGCCCGGCGTCATCGCCGGGCGGAAAGACGATAGAATAAATGGAAGAGGAAATCAACGCAAAAGGCAAGCATTCGGGAGCTGTTATGAAGAATGGAATAAAGGTATTTAATGAAAAACTTGTTCGCACTGTCTGGGATACAGAACAGGATAAGTGGTATTTTTCTGTTGTTGATGTTGTCGCTGTACTGACGGACAGCGTTGACCCGACCGGATATTGGCGTAAGTTGAAACAACGGTTAAAAACAGAAGGGAATGAAACCGTGACAAATTGTCACGGTTTGAAGATGGAAGCACCTGATGGGAAAATGCGGTTAACCGATGTACTTGATACCGAACAGTTATTTCGCCTCATTCAATCCATTCCTTCACCCAAAGCAGAACCGTTTAAATTATGGCTGGCAGAAATTGCAAAAGACCGGATTGATGAAATGCAGGATCCGGAACTGACCATAGACCGGGCTCTCTATGAATATAAAAGGCTTGGGTATTCCGATAACTGGATAAATCAACGTCTCAAGAGCATAGAAATCCGTAAAGAGCTTACTGATGAATGGAAAAAGCACGGGCTGCAGGAAGGGGTTCAGTTTGCGACACTGACTGATGTTATTTATAAAACCTGGGCGGATAAAACAGCCAGGGAATACAAGCAGTTCAAGGGGCTAAAAAAAGAAAACTTGAGAGACAATATGACAAACAAGGAGCTTGTTTTGAATATGCTTGCCGAGCTTTCCACAAAAGAAATTTCTGAGGTAAGCAGTCCTGAGACTTTCTCTGATCATGTAGATGTAGCAAAACAAGGCGGTACAATTGCTAAAAACGCCCGTATTGAACTGGAACAAAAAACTGGTAAAGAAGTGGTTTCTCCAGTCAAAGCGAAGGACATCCTTTCCATTGAGGATCAAGAGAGAGATAACAGTGAACTGGAATGATTTACAAGAAGGATCAACCACACATCCCTTAATAAGAACAGAAAATCAATAAATAAAAAATTTTCCGCATATGTTTAAGCTAAATTTGAGTGGACGGGATTATTATGATATGTCTTTATATATAAAGCAGCATCCGACAGGAAGATTATAATATTTTGTTTTTTAACAAAGAAATTACCTTAAGTATAATTACAGGAAATTATGATTGAACATAAAAATCTTGAAAAACTTATAACCTCCTTTGCTGAAACAGGTGAAAGCCTTAAGATCGGCCATATTGAGATTGCAACCGGATCAGGCGATCAGCTCACATCATTATATTTTAAAAGCTTCATAAGCGGTTTTGAAGTAATCCCCCTTAAGAAACTTGGAACCCAACACACTTTCGGAACAGAAAATAAAGAAGAGACCATAAAATTAACTGTCCCGTCAATAAATGAAAAAAAAATAAAAATTCTCATTTCATCAGCAGTAATAACACCAGAGATTTCAGGGTACATTATTTTTCAATCCTACGATGAAATCCCGGATTATTCAGAGAAAATAATGCTCTTTTTTACAAAGGTTTTTGAAATAATAAATCAGCTCTCCACAGAATTTACCGAGGAGAAGGTCCCTGCAGATAAATATAAAAAAGAGCTTGTGAATATGCGCGACTTCCAGGCCAAGCTTTTCCCCAGATTTTCAGATGTCAAGGGGCTCGATATTGCTTCAGCATACCTGCCGGCAGACCTCATGTCGGGGAACTTTATTGACGGTCTTTACCTGGATGATGATACCTATCAGGTAACTGTATGTGATGTATCAAAATATGGTGCAACATCAACATTTACCGGAGCAATGATACGGACAATTCTTAAATATGAGGCAACAAAAAAGGTCACACCATCCCTTCTTATTGAAACTATTAATAACCGGATTAAAGGGATGGGATCACTCTCAAATGAACACATCTACTTTACCACCTACCAGTTTAAGCTGAAAACCGGCAAAACTGTAGTATCATCATACGGCCCCCTTACTACATTTCTTTATAACAAAAAGAAGAACGGGCATGTAAACCTGAAAAATACCGAAGCAGGGAAACTCCTGGCAAAACGGAACTTTTACAAGGATATCTCCCTTACAATGGATTCGGGTGATATCCTTATATATTACTCCAACGGCTTTATTAATGCTGCAACAGAAGATGGAAGCAAAACCTATGGTGAAACACGTATAGGGGAAAACATTATGAAGCTGAAAGATGAACCAGCCATGGATATTATCCACAACCTTATTGAAAGCGTTTATGAATTTTCAAATTATGCTGCTATCAGTGAAGATATTATTTTAATATGTATAAAAAAAGACTAGCGTTATGTCACTAATAATAAAATAATTATTAACTGCTTTCCCCGTAATCATATATTTTCGGATGCAGCCCTTTGTAAAGATAGGGAACTGAATCAGCACAGTTGTACCTGTTAATTCAAAAAACTGGAGAAAAAATTCATGAAAGGCGTATCCGCTCTTCTTTTAACAGCCCTTCTTCTATGCTATGCATGTACTACAGCAGAAAAAGTTCATGATACAGAATCCGGTACACATCCCGCTCAGGAAACAACTGCTGCATTTAAAAACATTAAGAAGCTGGATAATGAAAAGTGGCTTCTCATTTTCCGCAGAATAGACAACTGCAGATATATTCTTTTCCCTGTAGACAATCTCCAGCTATTCTCTTTCCCCTACGACTTTCTTCTTCTCCATGATAATGTTCCGAAAACAAACATTGATTATATTAATATCAAGTTTGACATAAGCTATATTAGTGATATAGTTTCTGAAGCACCTGATAATGGGGAAGATAGTGAAACCTATGGTAAGCTGATAAATCTGAAAAGATCTGAAACAGACCGGTTCAAAGCCGCAGGTTTTGAAAAGGACCAGGAAGCAGAAAATTTTATTATGCTTATTAAAGATATGGCAAGAAATGATGAGAAGGAATATATCTCTGCATTAATCAGCTACCCTCTTACAGTAACTATTAACAAAAGGAAAATAAAAATATCCGACAAAGATGATTTTATTAAAAATTATCACCATATTTTTAACAAAAAGGTAAAAGATTCTCTCCTGCTGCAGCCTTTGGCTGATATTCAGGCAAATTCTAAAGGGATAATGATAGGCTCCGGGGAATTATGGATTAACATGGTAAACAGCAGAATCATGATTACTTCAGTGAATAATATATAAAAACTATTATCAAATATCAGGCCTATTAAAGCGCCATCCCGTCTTCATCATCCCCTGCAATCCCCTTCTCTTTTATAAATTCCATAAAGAGTTCCGCGGTTTCACAAATGATGCGCATACAGGTTTCACCCTGTTCGGGACTCCCGAATGGATGCCTGTTCAAAGATCTGCAGCATGTTGACCCGAACCTCTCTTTAAATCTTTTCTCCAGATCATTAGAGAGCAGATATGACTCCTTTCTCGGCACCTTATATGTAGTCCTCCCCTTTGCAAAACCGAGCATAAGAACAGCTCCGCTTAAAGCTCCGCAGATACATCCTGCTCTCCCCAGTCCCCCTCCAAAAGGGGTGGCAATCCTCACAAAATCCTCTCCAACTGCAGGTGCAAGATGTTCCCTGAATGTAAGAAAAATAGATTCTGAGCAGTTGTATCCCATCTGATGATACTCACCTGCTCTTTTCCCCGCTTCTGAGGGGATTGGCAATTTATTACTCATGAGTCTACCCCGATTAGTTTTTAACTGAATGCTTCATCTCTTCTGCAATATTTCTGTTTCTGCATCCGAAACTTTCGATAGAAAGAAGGCCAAGCCCGTATTCCCTCCCCGGCCCGATCCCTTCAAATAACGCCCTGCTGAATTTTTCCTGGTCAGTAATCTTAAGAGCCCCCTTGAAGACAGAAGATAGAAATTTTTTCTTTTCAGCTTCACAGGTTATATAGCCGTAATGCATAACCTCACACTGTATCAGTTCAAATCCGTTTTTATGAGATTCCGATTGGAGCCATGTTTTCTGCGATTCTGCACCATCAATCTCAACCCGCTTAAAAAATATGCGGGTTGAAGGATTTGCCTTCAGGTAAAATGAGTAGTTCATTCCCGGTCTAATGGGGATATTATAATTCAGGCTCTCTATAGATGCAATAAAACCATCAGGCATTCCTGATGCTCCCGGGTCCGGTTTTTCCTTAGACACCATAACCAGGGGCTGAAGAAAATTATTCTCTTTAAGCGGAACATCATCTATGCGGTATATAAAACCCTTACCTGCTGTAAGGCTCTTAAAAGTTTTATGAAGAAGATCGAGGCTGATAAGATGCCTCCTTACAGCCGGTTTTGATACGTCAAAAATTATTTTAGAAATATACATTACACACCTCATTTACGTAAAATACAGAAAATAATAATTAAAATAAGTGTCAATACTTTACAGATGAAGATGCTGTTTTTTTACAGTACCATTCACCCTATGATTAAGGGGTAAAGTTTAATTTTGCGGGGTGGTGTCATTCCCGCGCAGGCGGGAATCTCATAATTCCTGGTTTTACGAAGAGATTCCGGCACTACGTTGTCACTTCGGCCGGAATGACAGTCTTCTCACACAAAAACTACTACCACAATTGTGGAAGAATAAAAAAAGTCTAAATGCTTGACAGATATAATCCTCGCTTCAGTAATTAAAATATAGGGATGATAAATATTAAATAATCAGCGTGCTAATATATTTACACGTGCCCCCTTTGGGGGACAGGGGGCTTAGCAGATTAAAGTCCGGGAACTGCTATAAGATACTCCCTGATAAAATTAAGGACACAAAAAGACAGATGAAAATAGAATGCAACAGATGCGGGGCATGCTGTATTGCACCATCGATCTCATCAGAGATTCCGGGTATGAATGGCGGCAAAACGGCCGGAGTAAAATGTATACATCTTACTCCGGAGATGAATTGCGGGATTTACAATTCCCGACCTGAAGTATGTAAAAATTTCACGCCCACAGCAGGTCTTTGCGGCTCTGCTTTTGATGAAGCATTTACAAATTTATCACACCTTGAAGAGATAACAAAATAAAATATAATTCTAAAAAAAGAGGATTCTTATGATACCAAGATATTCGAGAAAAGAGATTTCTCATATATGGGAACTGGAAAATAAATTCCGCATATGGCTCGATATAGAGATAGCAGTATGCGAAATATACGCTGAACGGGGGATAATCCCTGCAGAGGATCTTATAGTAATTAAGGAGAAGGCTGATTTTGACCTGGAGAGAATTCTGGAGATTGAAAGCCAGGTCCACCACGATGTTATAGCCTTTTTAACCGCAGTTGCTGAGAAGGTGGGACCTGAAAGCAGACATATTCACTACGGACTTACATCAAGCGATATCGGAGACACTGCCCTTTCAATTCAGCTTAAACAGGCAGGAGAGATACTCATAAAGGGACTTGATGAGTTGATTGAAACAATCAGAATAAACGCAATTAAATACAAAGATGTACCATGCATGGGGCGTTCACACGGAGTTCACGCCGAACCCACAACATTTGGTGTAAAAATGGCCCTTTACCATGAATCATTTAAAAGAAACAGGGACCGGCTCAAAGCAGCTGTGGAGAACATCTCTTTCGGGAAACTCTCAGGTGCCGTAGGTACATTCAGCAACATAGATCCGGAAATTGAAGAACAGGTATGCATTAAAGTCGGCCTTAAGCCTGACCCTGTATCAACACAGGTAATCCAGAGGGACAGACACGCAGAGTACATGTGCGCCCTTGCTATTACAGCAGGAACACTGGATCAGCTTGCAACAGAGGTGAGGCATCTTCAGCGTACTGAGGTTCGTGAAATAGAAGAGCCTTTTCAGAAGGGGCAGAAGGGATCATCTGCAATGCCTCACAAGCGGAACCCCATACTCTCTGAGCGGATCACCGGGCTTTCCCGTGTAATTAAAGCCAATGTTAATGTGGCACTTGATAATATTACACTATGGCACGAAAGGGATATCTCCCATTCATCTGCTGAAAGGGTAATATTCCCCGACTCCACAATAGCACTGGACTACCTTCTCAGTAAAATGAATTTCATAATGGGGAACCTGCACATATATCCGGAAAACATGCTGGAGAATATAGAAAAAACCGGTGGGCTTTTCTATTCACAATCTCTTCTCCTCCTCCTTATTGAAAAGGGGATGTCCAGGGAGGATTCATACTCTGTTGTACAGGACCTGGCAATGAGGGTATGGAAGCGTGAAGGGAGTCTTAAAGAGCTGGTTTTAAAAGATCGGGTAATTTCCTCAAAAGCCGGGAAAGAAGAGATTGATGCAATATTCGATATTAAGAGATACTACAAAAATATTGAGGCAATCTACCGCAAAGCAGGTATAGGACAGGATTAATTCAAGCATGAATAAAAGCTTTTACATAGAAACATTCGGATGCCAGATGAACAAAGGCGATTCGGAACTGATGAAGGTATCTCTGGAAAGAAACGGATTTACCCCTGCTCCTGATATTAAAAGTGCGGATATATGCATATTCAACACCTGCTCAGTACGACAGAATGCAGAGGACAGGGCCCTGGCAAGAATTAAAGAGGAACGGAACTCCACTCTTCATAAAAATAGGGTTATTGTATTAACCGGATGTATGGCTCAGCGGATCGGCGATGAGGTAATTTCAAAAGGTATGGCTGACCTTGCCATTGGCCCATACCAGGCTCCGGGATGCGGGGAAATAGTTAAGGAATATTTATCAGGGAGCGGAAAAAAATTATACTCATCCCAGGAAGCTGAAGATTTTACAGCGCGGATCGATGATGGCCTGCTGAAAAATAAGGATGTCCACCCCTGGCATAAATGGGTTACAATAACACACGGCTGCGAAAATTTCTGCTCCTACTGTATTGTCCCATATGTGAGAGGGAAACTTATTTCCTTCCCCTCTGACCGGATTATTAAATATATAAATGACCTTGCAAAAGAGGGTATCACCGAAATCTCTCTTTTAGGGCAGAATGTAAATCAGTACGGTCACGATTCAGGTGATATACCCTTTTATCAGCTTCTGGATAAAACTGCTTCAATAAAAGGGATAAAAAGAATTAATTTTCTTACATCCCATCCCATGGATTTTTCTCCTGAAATCATCGGTGTAATAAGAGATCACGAGCATATTTCCAGAGGGATACACCTCCCCCTCCAGAGCGGTTCGGACAGAATACTTAAGGCAATGAACAGAAAATATACCCTTGCACATTACTACCGGATTGTAGATGCTATAAAAACAGAACTTTCCGAATTCGCTTTATCCACAGATCTCATAACGGGATTTCCGGGTGAAAGTGAAAAGGAGTTTGAGGAAACACTCAAGGCAGTAGAAAAGATCCGCTTTGATGAAGCATTTATGTACTCATACTCCCCCAGAAGCGGAACCCCTGCATCTGAAATGAAAGAGCTCCTGAACAGGGATGAAAAAATTGACCGGCTTAATCAATTAATTACTCTCCAGAGAAAAATTTCTCTTGAAAAACTCAGGTCAAGGATAAATAAAAAGGAGATAGTAATCGGAGAAAAGGTCAGCAAAAGATCGGATCAGGAAATTATGGGTAAAACCAGATTTATGCATCCGGTTGTATTTAAAGGGGAGCTGAGCGATATCGGCAGGGAGATTCGGATTGAAATCAGGGATGTTAAAGGTTCAACTCTTATTGGTGAAAAAACAGGCTAAAAGACTTATCCCTGTTCTTTTTCTCCTTTTATTAGTAATGCCGGTTTCTCCAAACCCGGACCCGGCTGATAAAAATTTTAATGATCTGAGGATCTATTTTAACAGCAGACCTGGTAAAGCTTTTGACAGATCAGCGAATGATTTCCTTAAAAAATTTCCTAAAAGCAGATATGTACCTGATGTAAGGCTAATGCTGGCGGAAAATGAAGGTGATGCTGAGCTTGCACTGGAGAAATTCCGTGCAGTGGTAAAATTCTACAGATATTACCCCCATCGTGATTACGCACTCTATCGCATATGTCAGATTCTGGACCTGAAATCGGACTGGAAAGAACTTCAGGCTGAAGCTCTCTCCGGAATAAAGCTCTTCCCTGATAGCCCTTATCTCTTTGAATTTAAATTTCTCTACATTACATCATGTATCATGCTTGAAGAGTATGACAGGGCAAAGAATGAATGCATTAAAATAACTGAAAAAACACATGACTATACTATACTATCAAGAACCATATTCCTCCTTGCGGAAATTGACAGAAAAATAACAGGGAACTCCAGAGCCTATATCTACAACCTGCGGGAACTTGCGGTTGGATTTAAATCATCGGAAATTTACCCCTCCATACTTTTTAAACTTGGTAATTTTTATGAAAGCAGGGATGAAAAGGACAGATCATTTTCCGCATATACTGATATTGTGAGAAATTTCCCTGAATCACCTGAGGCGGAAATGTCTCTTACCCGTATAGAAATCCTTAAACCGGCAAATCCGAAAATTGTGCAGTATATACCTGACATGGAAATGGTTAACCGCACTTCAACCATTGATATATCCCCCGACTATGCAGCAGGAAATTATGATAATGAAATTTACTATTCAATAACCATAGGACCCTTCAGCAAAATAAAAGACGCTGATTCAATAGTTAACCTTTTAAAAAATTACGATCATGTGCGGATTGAGAATACCACACTAGGCCACATAGTCTATATCGGCAGGCATCCGGACACGGAAAGAGCTCTGGAAACAAGGATACGCCTTGCTGAGGAATATGGAATAAACGGCAACATTGTCCGGTTTTCAGATCACCAGTCACGAAGTTATATCTACAGCGATTAAGCAGAGAACAGGTAAAATGGAAGAAAAACTTACACCCATGATAAGGCAGTATATTGACATAAAGAAGAAACACCAGGAGGAGATACTTTTTTTCCGCATGGGTGATTTTTATGAAATGTTTTTTGATGACGCAAAAATCGCTTCAAAAATACTCGATATTGCCCTTACATCACGGCAGAATGATATTCCAATGTGCGGTATACCCTATCATGCTGCAGAGAATTACATTGCCAGGCTGATTAAATCGGGTAAACGCGTTGCAATATGTGAGCAGCTTGAAACTGTGCCATCATCAGGCACAATAGTTAAACGGGATGTGGTCCGCATTGTTACACCCGGTACTGTAATAGATTCGAACCTGCTGAGCAGCGATGATAACAACTATTTATGCTCAGTTTATATTTCAAAAACAGAAATGGGCCTGGCTTTTGTTGATCTTTCAACAGGGGATTTCTTCTATTCATCATCAGAAAAAAATTATGACATCTTCAAGGGTGAGATTGCCAAGTTCAACCCCGGTGAAGCTATTGTTTACGCCCGGTCATTTGAAACAGACAGCAGATATACTGAATTTATAAAAAACAGAAATATCCCTGTACAGACCCTGAATGAATGGGTATATGAAAAGGATTACCTCACTGAAGTAATATGCTCAACAATGCAGGTACACAGCCTTAAAGGTCTGGGAATACAGACAGATACAGAAATTATTGCCGCAGGCTCTATCCTTCAATACCTCAATGAGACCCAGAAGAAGATACCGGCTCACCTGAGAAACCCCAGGAAAATAATGTCAGATGATTCCATGATTCTTGATGAAGCAACAATCACAAATCTGGAAATAATCGAGAACCAGAATGACAGTTCAAAAAACCGCACCTTGTTTTCAGTACTTAATTACACAAATACCCCCATGGGGAGACGGACCCTGGAGCGGAACCTGCTTCAGCCCCTCGTTATCCGTAACGCAATCGAAGAGAGGCTGAACCTGGTTGAATTTTTTTACCAGAGACCGGAACTGACCGATTCTGTCACCTCTGTTCTTAAAGAGATTTATGACATGGAAAGGATTCTTTCAAGGTTTACACTTGGAAGAATGCAGACACGTAATTTCATCTCCCTGAAACAATCTCTATACTCCTCACTGGAGCTTAAAAAAATTCTTGCAGATGAAGAGGTAAATTTCCCCGGACTCAACAGAATTACTGAAGGGATAGAAGATCTGGAGAAACTTGCAAAAAGGATTGATGATGCCATCAGTGAAGAGCCTGCATTAACCCCTGAACATGGCAGGGTTATCAAAGAAGGCTTTCTCCCTGAACTTGACGAAATCTATGAATTAAAGGTGAGCGCAAAAAACTGGATGCTTAAATATCAGGAGGAGGAGAAAGTCCGCCTGGGGATCAATACACTGAAAGTTAAATACAACAAAATTCTTGGTTACTATATTGAGCTGAGCAAAAACCAGTCATCATCAGTCCCGGATTACTACATGCGGAAGCAGACACTGGTGGGGTCGGAGAGGTATACAACCGAAAAGCTTCAGAAATTTGAAACAGATATTCTCAGCGCATCAGACAGGATTATTGAAATTGAAAAACGTGAAATTGAGCAGCTCCGTATGGAAATTATGGAAGAACAGAAAAGAATCCAGGAAACAGCCTCTGCTGTAGGATATCTGGACTTTATCACTTCCTTATCTGCTGCTGCTATGCAGAACCGCTATGTTAAACCATCAATCAATGAAAAGAACTATCTTTCAATCAAAGGGGGCCGCCACCCGGTTGTAGAAAAATATTACACAAAAGAGGTCTTTATCCCCAATGACATTATCCTGGACGATGAAGAAAATATAATCAGCATTATAACAGGACCAAACATGTCAGGTAAATCAACTTATATCAGAATGTGTGCGATTATTCAGCTCATGGCTCAAACCGGTTCATTTGTACCTGCTGAAAGCGCCGATGTTTCAATTGCTGACAGAATTTTTACCCGAATCGGAGCCTCTGATAATATCTCCAGGGGGGAGTCAACATTTCTTGTTGAAATGAATGAAACCGCGGGCATTCTAAACAATGCAACTCACAAAAGTCTTATTATAATGGATGAGGTGGGGAGAGGAACCAGCACATATGACGGCCTTTCAATCGCCTGGGCTGTTGTTGAATATATTTTAAGATATATTAAAGCAAAAACTCTTTTTGCAACACACTACCATGAGCTGACACAGCTTGGTTCAAAAAAAGGGATTGTAAATTTCAATGTACTGGTTAAAGAAACGATCAACAATGTGGAATTTCTCCATAAAGTTGTTCCTGGAAGTGCTGATAAATCATATGGGATTCATGTGGCTAAACTCGCCGGGCTCCCTGGAACAGTTGTTTCAAGGTCTTCAAAAATTCTGGATAAACTTGAAAAGGGGAATTCCTCAAAAGGTAAAGTTCCGGAAAGTGAAAGCGAAACCGAACAGCTTGAAATATTTAATGCATCAAATCACCTTATTATTCAGGCTCTGAAAACAATGGACCCGGAAAATATGACTCCAATTGAAGCAATAAATGAGTTGAACAGGCTGAAGAAAATGATATATTAATTTAGTAAATATTCTTAAAGATTTCTTTTAGTGTAATTATGCTATTTTCAATCTGGGGCTGTCTCAAAAGTCAGATTTTCGGGGATTTGTCATTCCGGTTTTGCAACTTCAATTATTGCAAATACCGGAATCTCCTGATTAAAATAGGCCTAAGAGATACCGGCATTACGCTACGCTACAGCCGGTATGACAAGGAAATTACTTTTTGGACAGCCCCAGATTAGAGCGTTTTATTTAATATAAAAGTTAAGGAATTAACACATATATTAAATAAAACGGATAATCATTAATATTACACAGGTGAAAATAAATAATTATTACAGTATATATTTATTGAAAATATACCGATTTTAATAAAGAGTAATCCGGATTATTGAGGATAAACCGTAATCGGGAAAAAACTCATCCCCCCTGAATTTCAGATTCTGGGACCGGGATGGTGAAATCAGGTTGAAATTTTAAGACTACGTTATAAAATAATGGGAAAAGAGGAATAATGACAACTGCCCAGTTCAAGGTTGAGAATTACCTCCCTGACTCTTTTATCATGGTTGAAGGGAAAAAAAATGCCAGTAACTTCTATATTATTAGAAGCGGCAAGGTAAAAATAACAAAGGAAAATCCCGTAATATCAGAAGAACCCTTCACTATTCTGGGACCGGGGGATTTTTTCGGTGTTGTATCCTGTATGAGCGGCCACTCCCGGCTTGATACTGCAATTGCCCTGGAGCAGGTTTCACTTATTTCTGTTGAAAAAGATCTTTTCGGACTCCTTATTCAGAAAAACCCAACTGTTGCAATGAAGATTATCCGTTTTTTCAGCCGCAAATTAAGACAGTTTGATCATGCCATTACCAGCCTTACACTGAAAAACTCAGGTGATGAGGATCCTGCTCACCTGTTCAACATTGGGGAATATTATCTGAAAAAAAGAGTACTCAATCATGCTATTTATGCGTACCAGAAATATATACAGTATAATCCGGGTGGAAATTATCGGGACCTTGCCCTTGAAAGACTCCAGCAGATGAAAGCGCCATACAAGACACCGGAAATGCCTAACCTTAAAGGGATGAACAGGGTTTACAGAGACAATACAATGCTCTTTTGTGAATCTGAGCCTGGGGATGAACTTTTTATTATTCAGCAGGGGAAAGTCAAAATCACAAAGATAATGGATGAGGAGATACTCCTGGCTGTACTGAAGCCGGGCGATATATTTGGAGAAATGGCACTACTGGATAATAAGCCGAGAAGCGCATCTGCCATTTCCTACGGAGATGTAACTGTACTGGCAATCAACAAATCAAACTTTGAAGGGATGGTCCAGGCTCAGCCGCAGCTTGCCACAAGACTTATACAGCTTTTAAGTGAAAGGATCTGGACAGCCTACAGACAGATAGAAAACCTGATGATAAGACATCCTCTAGGAAGAATATTTGATACACTTCTAATCCAGATTGAAAAACAGAAAATATCGATAGAACCGAAAAGACCGCATAATTTCGAATTCGGCTCCAAAGAACTTATAAACATGGTTGGATTATCCCCTCACGAAGGTGAATCAGTTATTGTACAGCTTCTGGAGGACAAGAACATGTCGCTTGAAGGTGGGAAAATTATCTGTAAAGATATGGCTGAGCTTGAAAAAACTGTTAATTTCCACAAGAAGCAGTCATCACTTGAAAGAAAAAGGGAAGCCAGCAAAAATAAATGATTCTAAAAATAAGAAAAGCCATTAAAGTCCTGGTAGGATTTATCTTTGTAATTATGCTTATCCTTACAACAGGAACAGCTGTATTTATATATTTTTTCCCGGAAGAAAAAGCCCTGGAATTTATTCAAAATAGAACTGAAGAATACCTTAAAACGCCTGTTACAATTGAATCATTAAATTACAGCCTTAAGGGAATTGTACTTTCAAATATAACTGTTTACGACAGCCATAAAGATGATAAAAGCGAGCTGCTTAAAATAGATGAAGCATCGATCCTCTTATCACTCTTTTCACTCCTTGGAGATGAAATTCATATATGGTCGATTAGCCTAAAGGGGCTCCATGTTAACTTTGTTTTTAATAAAGATGGAACTCATAACTACAGCAATCTTATAGATAATATAAAGGGGGATGATAAAGATGCTGAACCGGGTAAGTCAGGGAAATCTCTTAAAATCTCAAGAGTAGTGCTTGATGACTGCAGATTAAATCTGGTAAACCCGCCAGGAAACTACAGGCCGCTTGAGGGTGAATATGGAATTAATACTGCTATTAATTTTAAGGATGACGGTGTTTATCATTTTGATCACTCAACAATAGTTCTACCCTCAGGGAGAGGGGTGATGAAACCTGAACTTGACCTGACATTATCAGACACGTTCCTTATCCGCGGAAAAGTAAGTCTTGAAAAATGCTCTCTGCTCTGGGTTTATAAATTCGCCAGTAATGATCCAAACCTTGCTTTTGATACAGTAACTGCAGAGGTTGATAATTTTGAAATAACCCCGGATCATGTGAAAGGACGGGCAAGGGGATTTTCCACATTAAAAAGAACAAACAAGAATGCGGTCGTTGACGGCTGGTGTACTGTTGACCTGAATACTCTCATGGTTTCAGTTTATGATGTAAAAGGCAGAATTGACCGTACCACATTTGACCTGGACAGTCTTATAATCTCCGGTAAAGAGGGTGCCCTTAAAAGCTTTAAAGCATCCAATGCTGCAGCCCAGGTAAGCGATTTAAAAATACTTCTGGACTTCCTTCCTGATGGACTCTACGGCAGTGTGAAAGGGGGGCTCAGCTTTGACGGGAAAAAATATAACGGCCGCCTCGAACTCTCAGACTGCGGTATGAAAAGAGAGATGGAGATATTCAGCGGGCTCTCAACCAGTGTAGAGATTAATAACAATGAAATAAGAAAAGAGAATGTACCTGTAAAAATTCTCGGGAATAAAAGTACAGTATCAATTGCCACAACTGACAGGGATTTTAACTCCTTTTATATTTTTCTTCAAAGCAGCAGCATAAATCTCAATGAACTTGCCAAATCGGATATTTCAGGAACAGGTACCGGGAAAAAAGGTGGAATTAAAATTCCGGTAAATGTTAACGGGAAAATAGCAGTAACTGACATAGTCTATGATAATCTGAGGTTAAAAAATACTAATATTGATTTTAATGCTTCCGGGAGTAACATCCGGATTAATAAAATCTCCACCTCAACTCTAAGCGGATCAATTACCGGAAACGGACGAATAGAGATTGCAGGGGATGCTCCGCTAATCAATACAGCCCTTGAATTTAAAAATATTAAGGTACAGGACTACCCCTTTGAAAATAATGAGCTGAAAAACAGGTTTTTCGGTTTTGCAGACGGCAGCGCCTCTCTTACAATAGGACCTGGAAGTACTTTATCGGAAAGTATAAAAGGGAAGGTGGTATTTAATATTACAAAAGGTAAACTGGTTAACACCGGTGTACAGAACGGTTTGATTCTTTTTCTTGCTGAACTGCGCTATAAATTAAGAGACATGGAGTTCAATAAAATCTACGGCAATATTGATTTAAATATGGGTGAGTATACTATAAATTCATTTATTTTCAACTCAGAGGATATACGTCTTTCTCTAAACGGTGTTCTTGACAGCGACCTGAAAGCAAGGGATATGAAGATGAAACTGGAATTCAACAATCATTTTATTAAAGACATCCCCCGCCCTGCTGTTGCAGTGCTGAACAAATACCAGAGCGGAAGATGGTACGTTATGCCTTTTGTTATTAAGGGTGACATTACGAACAGTAAAAACATCAGCCTGGCTGAAGTCAATTAATACCGGCTGTCTGCAAATTCGACCCACCCGTTTGCTTCAACCAGCTCCTTATCAAAGCCTGAATTAGTAAATGGAACAGAAACTTCATCACTCCCGGACCTGAAAATAAAAATTCCTTTCTCCATATCTGTCTCCAGAAAAGTTTCCTTCCCTGAAAATCTGACAAAGAGTGAATCAATTGTCTCCTGAGGAAGCTCTACAGCCATCATGCCGCAATTATACATATTCTGCCTGAAGATCCTGGCAAAACTCACCGCAAGTACAAGATTTATGCCATTCACCTCCAGGGCCCATGGTGCATGTTCTCTGGAGGAACCGCATCCGAAATTCTCCCTTGTAATAATTACACCGGCTCCCTGAAGATCCTCTTTCTGATTAAACCCTTCAAGTTCAAGATCCTCAAGAAGAAAGGGTTTCAGATCCTCCTTTGTATTCTCAGTAAGATACTTTGCCGGAATAATTTCATCAGTATTAATATCGGACCGGTCAAGAAAAAGTACTTTCCCTTTAAAATTCTTCATAATAATATCCTCAACTCTTTTTATAAAGGCTTGAATTGGTTATTCTTCCTTCAATGGCTGTAGCAGCAGCAGTGGCTGGACTCATTAAATGAACCATGCCACCCTTACCCATTCTTCCTGTAAAGTTTCTGTTTGTTGTTGATGCGCATACCTCACCAGGTGCAAGTACCCCATTACTCATGCCAAGACAGGCACCGCAGGTGGGATTGGTAACACAGAATCCTGAATCCATGAAAATGTCAATTATCCCTTCCTCAAGTGCTTTTTTGAAAATCGCAGGAGTGGCAGGAGAAACTATTCCCCGCACAGTATCGCTTATCTTTTTCCCTTTCAGTACTTCAGCCGCTATTCGAAGATCTTCAATCCTTCCATTTGTACATGAGCCTATATATATCTGGTTAACATCTGTCCCTTGAAGTTCCCTGACAGGCTTTACTTCATCGGGCTTATACCCGTAAGTTACCATTGGCTCAAGATCTGTTAAATCGAGTTCAATGACATCATCAAATACAGCATCATCATCGGAAATCCATTTTGAAAAGTCTATAAGCGCCTCCTCTTTCGAGGAATAATCATCCTTAATAAATTCCCATAGATAATCAAGTGTAGTTTCATCAGGATAGCATACACCGCTTGTGCCGCCAGCCTCAATAGCCATATTACAGAGAGTCATCCTCGACTCCATGGACATTTTCTCCACTACAGGGCCTGTAAATTCCATTATTTTATTTGTAGCACCATTTACGCCGATTTTTGATATTATATAAAGTATTACATCCTTTGCATAAACCCCTTGTGCAAGTGATCCATTAAGAATAAATTTTATAGTTTCAGGAGACTTAAAGGTACATACACCTTTTAAAATCCCCACTTCCAGATCTGTAGTACCCACACCCGCTGCAAAGGCGCCGAATGCGCCATGAGTACATGTATGGGAATCACCCATAATAATTGTATAGCCGGGTCTGGAAAATCCCTTTTCAGGAAATATGGCATGGCATACACCATTTCTTCCAACATCGAAGAAATCCTTTATTTTATTACGCTTTGCCCAGTCCCTTAAAATTTTAGCCTGGATAGCAGTTTTAGTATCTTTTGACGGAGTTACGTGATCAATTACAACCTTAATTTTTTCAGGATCAAAAACCCGGTCTTTCCCCCTTGCTACAAGATCATTTATAGCAATAGGTGTGGTAATTTCGTGACAGAATACAGCATCAAGCTTAAGTACATGTATACCGCCGTCCAGTTCATCAACTCGATGTGCATCAAATATTTTTTCTGTTAAAGTTCTGCCCATATTATCCCTCATAATTATAAATAATTCGCTGTTTATTAAATACTTCACACTTCGCATCAGATTTTTCTCTCTGAGCTGTTACAAGTAACATTGTCTAATAAGAAATCCGGAAGGATGCACTAAAAATATAAGTTTCAGCAGACAGTGCTCAGCGGCGGAGCAGTCTTTTCTACTTTCTCTTTTCCGGTTACATCTTTACCTGCTTCATGCAGTACAATTTTCCTGTTTCTCAGGCTCAGGTTAAAACTTCTGCTCCCTGCGGATTTTACACCAAGTATCTTCTCCGCGAGAAGATCTTCGATCTCTCTCTGTATTATCCGCCTGAGATTTCTTGCACCTGAAGTATTGCTGAATCCCTTCTCAACAAGATACTTCTTTACTGATGCGGATATGTTCAGCTCTATCTCTTTGTAAGAGAGCGATTCTGCAAGATCATCAAGCATTATTTCAACGATGTCATGAAGATCCTTCATCTCCAGTTTATTAAAAAAGACAATTTCATCCACGCGGTTTAAAAACTCAACAGAAAAAATCTTTTTCAAACTATCATGAGCCTTTAGCCTGTCAAAATCAGCTGATTCAATTTTGCTGAATCCCAGGCTCCCTGTTTTATCAAGGGCATTGTTCCCTGCATTAGAAGTCATAATAATTATTGTATCCCTGAAGCTCACAGTAGTGCCCGAAGCATCTGTGAGCTCACCTTCATCAAAAACCTGAAGCAGAATATTAAAAATATCGGGGTGTGCCTTTTCTATTTCGTCAAGAAGAACAATTGAATAGGGCTTCCTTTTAACCTTTTCCGTAAGCTGTCCCCCCTCTTCGTATCCCACATACCCCGGCGGCGAACCGATAAGCCTTGAAACAGAATGCTTCTCCATAAATTCAGACATATCCAGACGTATAATATTTTTTTCATCATCAAAAAGAAAATCTGCCAGAACCCTTGCAAGCTCGGTTTTGCCGACTCCTGTGGGCCCGAGAAAAATAAATACACCATTTGGCCTGTCATCTCCCCCTATTCCAGCCCTGGAGCGTCTTATTGCCCTTGAAACAGCAGCAACAGCCTCATTCTGCCCCACAATCCTTCTATGGAGATAATCCTCCATCTTAAGGAGTTTTTCAGATTCATCTTCAGCAATCTCTTCAAGTGGTATACCGGTTATCTCAGCTACAACTTTTGCAATAACTGATTTTTCCACAGTAACTTCGTAGGTATTAGTCCTGTTGAGCCAGTCATTCTCCAGCACCTCAAGCCTTCCCTTCTTTTCAGCAATCATATCCCTTACCCTGGCTGCCTGCTCATACTCCTGGGACTGGACAAGTTCAATTTTACCGGAGTTTAACCTGCTGATTTCCTCCTCAATGTCAAGTATCTCAGATGGTTTTTCAATATTTTCAAACCGGGCCATAGCGCCCGCCTCATCAATCACATCTATTGCCTTGTCAGGGAAGAATCTGTCTGTTATATATCTCCCTGCAAGAAGAACCGCCTGCATCAATGAATCTTCCGGATATTTAACCTTATGAAAGACCTCATATGTACTCTTAAGACCTCTGAGAATATCAAGAGTTTCATCTTCATCAGGTTCTTCAATAAGTATATTCTGAAATCGCCTCACCAGAGCGCTGTCTTTTTCAATATAGAGTTTATACTCTCCAAGGGTAGTTGCACCAATGCACTGTAAATCGCCGCGGGCAAGAGCCGGCTTAAGAATATTTGCTGCATCAATTGCCCCCTCTGCTGCTCCTGCACCAGTGAGTGTATGAATCTCATCAATAAATATTATTATCCCTTTTTTACCTGTAATTTCATTTACAAGTCTTTTAAGCCTCTCTTCAAACTCCCCTCTGTATTTAGTCCCTGCTACAATAGCGGAAAGATCAAGGGCCAAAACCCTGTTGTTTAAGAGAGACTCGGGAACCTCCTCTTTTAAAATCTTCTGTGCAAGTCCCTCAACAATTGCTGTTTTTCCCACACCAGCTTCACCGATGAGTATAGGATTATTCTTCCTTTTTCTGGAAAGAATGCGAATTAACCTGGCGATCTCATCCTCCCGTCCTATAACCGGGTCAAGGAGCCCTGCAGCTGCCTGAGCTGTGAGATCAATGGCAAACTCTTCAACAGCAGAGGGCTTCTGGTCACTCTTGATCGGCAGAGTCTTTACCCCGGGCCTCACTCCAAGGACCCTGAGAATTTCATCTCTCACTATGTCGTAGTTTATTCCCCCCTTCTCCAGATCAGTGAGCCCGGCACAGCTCCCCTCTTTAAAAATAGCAAGAAGAAGATGTTCAGTTCCGATATATGAATTTTTAAGCCCCTTTGCCTCATCACGTGAGAGCTCAATAATTTTTTTAAATGAAACAGTAATAGGTATTTTACCAAGGGTGATTGTATTGCTGCTCACCCTGAGATTCTTCTCTATAACAAAAAGAATTTTTTCAAAATTAACACTAAGGTTGCGCAGAATCCTCGCTGCAACAGAATCATCATCTTTTAAAAGAGAAATAAAAATATGCTCCGGCCCCAAAGCTTCAGAATTGAGCCTTCTCCCTTCATTCTGGGAGGATACTTCAAGTATTTTTCTGGACTTTTTAGTAAACTCAAACATGAGATTCCAGCCCCTCCTTTAATTCTCTTCTGAGAAAAATTGCCCTGAACTCATCACTGCTCACAATACTGTTAAATCGTATTCCGAAATATTCCTGGAGATGAGACCACTGTATTTTCACCATAAGGTCATTTATTTCCTCAACATCCATCCCTTTAAAAACAGACATTATAACACCAAGACGGATTCTTGAAAGATTTTCTATAGCCTCTACATAATTTAGCCTTCTTGCATATTTTAATATTCCGAAAGACCTCCAGACAGAATCTTCAAGCTCCTTCCTTGAATTACTGAAAAACTCATCCCTGGCCTGATCTTCATAATTAATCAATCTATTGATAACATTATCTGCAGAACCAAGTATTTCATCTTCAGAAATACCTGCACTCCTCTTGTTACAGATATGATATAGCCCCCCTATCACCCTCCCCCCGTTACCGAGAGTCCCGGTTATAAGAAACCCGCTATTCCTTATCTCATTGATATAGCTGTTAAGCTGCTTCTGCATAACAAGTGCCGGGAGATGCATTATTACTGATACCTTAAGGCCTGTGCCGCAATCGGAGGGGCTCCCTGTGAGATATCCATACTTTTCTGAAAAGGCATACCTGACCACGCTGTTGAGAGAATCATCTATTGAATCAGCCAGCCTGTAGCACTCATTCAGCTGAAGTCCGGGACGCAACACCTGTATTCTGAAGTGGTCATCCTCATTTATCAGGATAGCAAAGTCGTTCTCAAGTTCAATAAGAACACGGCTTTTGGAAGATGTCTCCATCTCACTTGTAATAATATTCCTTTCTCTCAGAAGCCTCTTTTCATGTAGGTCAAGGGAGTCAATTTCCATCAGCAGTGTATCTTCACCACTGCTGTAACTCTGTCTGAACCTGTTCACCAGGGAATCCACCAGGTCCAGATCCCCCTCGTCCATCCTGTCTGGAAAAAAAATATTATCCGCATTTCTGCCGATTCTTACACGGCTTGAAATTACTATATCATTTCTGGGCCCCTGTTTAGACCAGAAAGCATCATTTTTATGTAATATTTCCTGTATAAAGCTCATTAAGTCACCATTACTCCTCTTCCGGGAATTGATTAATTTCACGGATTTTATCGCGGAGAAGAGCAGCCTCTTCATAGTTTTCCTCAATAACAGCATGTTCAAGCTGAGCAAGGAGTTCATCAATATTAATTTTATTCTTTACATTCATCGCAGGGGGAGATGCAACTTGAGATGCCAGGTCATTATATAGAGGTTTTTTCCCTCTATATATCTTTTCCGCATAATAATCAGCCACAACAGCTTCTATTTCCTCTTCAAGATGTATATAGCAATCGGGACATCCCAGCTTACCCTCCCTTTTGTATTCAATAAAAGTACAGCCGCATTTAGAGCATAACCGGTTATCACCATAATCAGAGAAATCATCAACATTCAGAAAAGTAAGCATTTCCGGGAGTGAAAGCGAAAAATTTGAACTTCTTGTATTAAGCCCCACATCTCTGGCGCAATGTTCACAAAGGTGTACTTCAGATTTAACATCCTTAACAATTTCCGAAAGGTGAATTGTTGCATCATTATGTTTACATCTTTCACATTTCATATCTATTAACTTCTTCTTTCTCTTAATTTATATTACTGCTGATTAATGCAATTTTCAATATTATTATTAAGCATAAATCCCTTTTCCATTTCCCCTGCAGCCTTCGGCGGCAGGGGAAATGGAAAATTTTATCTCAATAAAAATTAATAAATTAACACTGATTATACAATATAAAAAATATGATAATAATGTAAACAATTTTATTCTGACGAAATTTTACACAAATATGCTGAAATCCCATAACAGCAAAGACCCCTGAACGGGGCCTTTACTGTTATATAATTATTACGAACAAGGGGTTGCAACCCCTTGTTCTGGAGAGTTTTTTACCCCCTCCGGGGGTCGCGCCGGTATATATATTTAATCTTTTTAACCCTCTGCGCGGGGGGCCTAAAATAAATCTAAACTTTAATTTTTGAAGTTCTTTTTCCTTTCTTTATTTTACTCCTGTCAAGAGGTTCCCCTTCCCATGATTTTTCCAGAACCATTAACATATCATCATAATCAAGATCTTCCGGATTATACACCAGAGCCCCGTCATTTAATGCAAGCCTTGCTATCTGCGGGAAAGCCTCCTTCGGAATCATCATATTCCCTTCCCGGTCAACAACCTCTTTAAGGGATGTGGGATGACTCCCCCCTGTTACTCTTTGAAGCTCACGGTTCAGTTCCCGGATTGCTTCAATAGCAAGGAGAGGACGCTCCACCGGACTTGCGTTGTTATAAGCATCTTCCCCTTTAAGAGGGAACAAAAGTTCAGCTGTCAGATGTGCTGTCTTATGAAGATTATATTCAAGTCCATAGGGGAGCAGAATACTCATGCATATACCGTGAGGCACATGACATATTGCGCCGATTGAATGACCCAGCGCATGAACCATACCCACCATGGAATTTGAAAAACTCATCCCTGCAAGAGCAGAGCCTGAAGCAAGTGCAAGACGGGCATCCAGATCCCCCGGTTTCTTTATCGCTTTAAGAATATTTTCACTAATAAGCTTAATAGCAGACATGGCAGTTGCATCACTGAGCGGATTTTTTGAAAGACATGTATATGCCTCACATGCATGCGTCATGGCATCCATACCTGTGGCAGCTGTAAGAAATGAGGGGAGAGTTTTTGTCATCCTGGAGTCGAGTACTGCAAAATCAGGAAGAAGAAAAAGTGAAGGGAATAGCATCTTCACATCCTTCTCATGATCAGCAATTACAGCAACCAGTGTCATCTCCGAACCTGTACCAGAGGTGGTAGGGATTGCGATTAACGGCTTCAGCCTCCTTTTAAGAGCGCCGAATCCGGCAAAATCCATAAGATTTTCCGAATTCTCAGAAACCAGTATATTCACACCCTTTGCTGTATCGAGCACCGAACCCCCGCCAACTGCAATAATAGAATCACACTTTGCAGCTTTGTACCTTGAAGCTATATTTTTAACAGTTTTAACATCTGAGTCAGCAGGAACATCATCATATACTCCGCCGATCTTAATTTTCGAACCCAGGGCTTTTTTAACCGGCTCTACAAGCCCTGCACCCATAACACCTTTATCAGTTATAATCATAGGCTTTGCACAGTTCATTGAGGCGAGCATTTCCGGCAGCTTATCAAGCGCCTTGTGCCCTGAAACTGTTCTTACCTTATTGCAAAATTCATAATATCCCGGTATCTGCATTATTCACTCCTTATATTTGTACCTTTTATATAGATGCTTCCAATCAGAATGTAAATGTCCTTACATAGATCAGCACACGCCCCAGATGTTTACGGACAGGATTCATCTGTGACCACTTTGGATATCTCTTCACTGCCAATGATGTGATAATTTTCGGAAGCAGATATGTTTCAACAATATTGAGTATCCTGATAAAAGCCATGGTTTCAGGTACCGCGCCGGAGACAGCAAGTCGGTTATTCGCAGATGCCGTACAGGTCGATTCCTGGAAGGTGAACATAAGTATTGCTGCCTCAATATTTTTTATCTTCATTTCCAGGGTTATCTTTTTCCCTTTAGGATTCCACCCCATATATTTAACCTTCCTATCCTTGTCCTTCCCGACAATCATACCCGGACCTGAAGGGAGCACATAAAGATGCATAAGAAAATCATCACTGAGCCTGGCAAACTCCTCTTTTACATCTTTGTCAACCCTTGAGGCAGCCTGAATAGCCCGTCCTACTATCCAGAGCATTACTGCCACATAAATTTTTTTAATAAGCTTCCCCCCGCTTTTAACTTCAGGGTATTTATTAATATTCATTATTTAGTACCTCCAGTTCCTTCATAAGCAGCCTCTAATATTTTTAAAACCGCACCTTTCCCGTACTGTTTAGCAAATCGCGCATCAAGGGCTTGAGCGGCATTATTAAGTATATAATGCGGAATCTTTAACTCATTAAGACTTGCCGGAATATACTTATTCATGCCGGCAATCATCTCAATAAGATAATCGACCCCAATTCTGCTCCGCTCACCCTCAGGAACAGAGCAATAACGGTCAATACCTGCAAGTGGGAGAAGAAGCTCGCCGCGCACACCCGATTTTGTATTCTCAAGTTTATAGTCAAGAATATAAGGGAGAAGTATGGAACTGTACAAACCTTTGTCGCCTCCTGCTGATTTTGCAAGCTCACCTGCAAGAGCAGAACAAAGACCCTCCGGCGCGTTTGAAGAAACAATCCCTGAAATAGCTATTCCATTTGCAAGACCAAGCCTTGATTTACCGGGGCAGAACCCCTTTATAACTCCGGAGAGATTTTCAGAAATGAGCTGGATAGAAGCAAATGCAAAGGAATCATTAATCGGATTAGCCTCCTCCTGTGTACACGCTTCAATTGCCTCAGCCATAGCTTTCAGAGCGGATATTACAACTTCACTACTACCTCTCTTTTTCAGCATTCTGGAATCAAGTACAGCTATATCGGGCATGAGCTCAGGAGACCGGTATATTCGTCCATCTATCACACACTCAGAGGATGTTTCCCGTCCGGTTGAATCAGATGTAGGTATAAAAATAAATGGGCGGAGATTCATTATATCGGGTAATGAATCGATTTCAGGAAGATCATCAGCTACATTTGAAACAAGAAGGTTTACCCCCTTTGCCGCAGAAGCGGAAGATTCACTGCCGATAGCAATAATTGAATCACATCCCCGTGATCTGAATAGAACAGCGGCTTGCTCCGCTATTTTAGTTGAAGAGTAATCTGCTGCACCATCAAAAATTGCACCTATTACAAGACCTGAATCGGCGTATGCCTTTACCAGTTCTTTCGCAACCCCATCTTTAACTGATCTGCTGTCAGTAACAACCAGAGGCTTTACAGCGTCCATGCTCTTCAGTTCATAGGGGATATTCTCCAGAGCTTTTCTCCCGGAGATAATCCTTGTCTTATTAAAAAATTTAAAGTAATCGGGTATCTGCATAATATATTACACCGCCATTCTTTTTTTTATTTTCAGTCTTCTGATAGTACCCTCTTTAGGAATCCCGTTCTTATCAAATCCCCTTATAAGGTAGTACCTGTTAAGCATTTTTCCCAGCGGGATAGGCCTCTCCTTTGAGTCGCACTTTCTGAATTCATTCATAAGCCTTCCAGGGAGAGTGTCATCTTTACGGGAAATACCTTCAGCACAATTCATCATCCGCTCAAGAACCTGAATCCTGGCGCCTGCCCTGAGAAAGCCTGTCATACCTACCCGCGTCCCTGTTACAGAAGACCAGAACTCGGGCCAGAGACTTATATCAACAAAACGCATTGCCACACCAGCCATCATGTTCATCATAATTTTAAGAACAGCACGTGGTGAGTATTTCATTAACGGTGTTTCCAGCTGATAAGGGAATGCAGTAAAAACACATGTCTGGAGAGAATTTATTGCTGTAATAACATCCTCCTGAAACTTAATAAGGGAAGCTTTGCTCCTGTATGAATATGCCTCAATCAGATCAAAGTATACCTCAAGTGCGAATGATGTTGATGCCAGGTGACAGGCCCCGCGGTTTGCCACAGCATATGAAAGCCCCTGTCCGAATGAACCGCGGGGATCGTAGGCAGCCATTTCCAGCCCCTTAACCTGAATTGCAAAATCCTCCCCTCCATACTTCCGGGAACAGAAGCGGGATCCCATAGCCAGATCCTTCCCTATCCCCTTCATTTTTGCTATATCCATGAGCACTTCACATACGCCGTCTGCTGACCCGAATTTCAGGTTTGATTTAAAGAGCCCCCGCTCTGTAGCCTCCATGGCCCATGCCAGAGTCCCCCCTGCTGTTATTGTATCCATACCCATGAGTGTGCATATTTCATTAAAATCGGAAATTTTTACAGGATCAAATATCTCAAGATTTGAGCCCATGAGACCCACAGTTTCATACTCCGGAATCTGTCTCTCCTCCCCGCCGATATTCCCTTTATGTCCGCATAAAATAGTACATGGCTTACATGTGCTGTAGGAGGTTTTAAACTTTTCCGCCATCTCCTCACCGGAAATTTTGTGGGCCTCCCCATGGGAACCTCCGGTAAAATTCCGCACAGGAAGAATCCCCCCCGCATTATTAAGATTAACATTTGCATTGGTGCCGAAATTTCTGTAAGACCCTGAAGATATGTCATTGCTGTTAATGTATTTGGTCGCCTTCTTTTTAGTCTTTTCAAATTTTTTCTGATCTGCCGGAACAATATTGAATTCTTTCCCTTTAGCTGAAACTGCCTTGAGATTTTTCGATCCCATAACCGCGCCCATACCGCCCCGGCCTAAAAACCTGTGCCCGGAGGCAACATTTGCAAAGCGCACAAGATTCTCACCTGCAGGACCAATCGCAACAGCACCGCCGGAATCTTTTGAAATCATCTCCTGCACCTGACGTGTATCCATTCCCCATAACTTTTTTGCGTCCCTGAACTCCACGCCTTTTGAATCAATATAAAGATAAACCGGGGTATTTGATTTACCCTTAACGATCAATCCATCCCACCCTGATGTCTTGAGGGCCATTCCAAATGGACCTCCGCAGGAACATGATGTCATTATTCCTGTAAGGGGGGATTTGGTAACAGCCGCAAATCTCCCGGAACATGGAGCGCCTGTACCCATGAGCACCCCGGTATGGAATGCTATCATATTATCCTCACCCAGAGGATCAATACCCGGTTCCATCCTGTCGTAGAGAAGCTTTAAAGCAAGCCCCTTCCCCCCCAGGTAAAGCCTTAAATCCTCTTTATCGACTTCATAGATAGTGAAGCTCTTTTTGCTCAGATCAACCTCAAGTATCCTGTTGCTTGTGCCGGTTATATCCTGCATTTCCTCTCTCCTTTATATCTTAATTACAGCTTCACCAGAAACTGATTGAATTGTATTCCCGATTATTGTTTAATAGTCATCCCCCGCCTGCATGTTTAAGACAGGAAATCTCCCTTGAATACCTGATACGACTCCAGACGCTTATCCTTTCACCTTCACTGAAATAGATATAATTCCCTGTTTTATTAATACCGGCCATTTTAAGAATTTTTCTTAAACCGGTTCCCTGCTTAACATTAAGGATAATCCCTTTTTCAGGATCATAATCATGAAGATTAATCTCCCTGTGAATCCCTGAATAGAGTTTAAGAGTAACTACAATACGATCCATTTATATATTAAAACTCCATCTATAACTGCAATATAATATATGGATAATTAAAGCATATTAACAATAAAATCTCGACCGAAATTATCTATCCGGACAAAATTTTTAACAGATATCTAAATTTTTCATAAAAATTTGCTGTAATTCCAGTGTCAGATAAGTAAAATCTGACAAATTCCGGACTACCTGCTATTTTTGCGGTATTCTACCGGTGTTAAACCGGTAAATCTTGTAAATGAATCGTAGAAAGAGGATTTTGAGTTAAAACCTGCTTCATGGGCAATCTGCAGTACTGTCTTCTCCGGATAGTCAACAAGGAGCCTTTTAACCTCTTCAACCCTGTAGGTATTTACAAATGTATTGAAATTCATATTATACTTTTCATTCAGCAGCTGTGAAAGCTGGTGATGTGATATTGACATAAGCCGCGCCACACTGTTAAGTGTTACAGTTTCATCAAGATAAATTTTCTCATCGGTCATGAGCTGCTCAAGTTCCTCCATTAGCTCATCAACATCGAGCCCCTTTAACAGGGATTTTGCATAACCCTGCCGGTCCACAGTTATCGAAAGGAGCTGAAGAAAACGGGGATACCTGATGCTGATAAAATATGTAAAAGTGAAACTCAATGAAATAATTACTGCGCTGAATCTGAGAATATCCATATTGCTGAAGAGATACCCCGGTATGGCAATTAATGCAGCAGCTGCGGAAAAAAATGAGTAAAACATAGTTATAACAACTATATCCTTATTCTCCTTATCCTTCAGAAGCGGTATTATTACTTTAAGCAGCCATAAATGATAAACCAGTATCTGCAGAAAAGCACCGGTTAAAATAAATTTATAAATAATCACCCCTGCTGAATTAATACCGTAATAAAAATCGATAATATACCCTGACCGGACTTCACTGTTTAAAGTTAGAAAATAGATATCAAAGATGAGAGCCGGGACTGCCGGGATGAAGAATAGATAGAAACCACGACCAGGAGCCTCACCGGGGAGAGAAACAACATAATAGGCAAAATAGAGAAGGGGACAGAAAGTATATAATACAGCAGCGTGAAAATTAAAGAAATTACTGTAATTAAAAACTGAACCGGAAACAAGAAGATACATCTGAAGGAGCATAATCCCCATGAGAAAAAAGAGGAGCGCCAGGTTATAGTTTTCTCTTCTCCTGTGCCTGATCACTAGCTGACCTGCAGCGGAAAGAAAACACATAAAAACAGAAAAATAAATTATTTTTTCAGAGACGAATATAATCATGTAAGCAATTCCGGTGAAAGATTTAACGGTATGATAGCATAAATCCGTTCCACCCTTCAAGCACTTTATGCCTTTCGATTTTAAATCTCGATCTTTTTATAAATTCCTCTATTTCAGCAGTCCACATTTCACCAATTCCGCTGATAATGAGATTACCTCCAGGAGCAAGCCCGGCCCTCATTTTATAAAGATTATCCTCAATAACAGAAGTTAGAAGATTGGCTGTAATAATATTGTATTGTCTCCTGAAAATGTGGGTGTAAAGATCATCCTGGAAGGGTGTAAAATTGTTAATACCATTGAGCTTCAGGTTCTCATCAGCCTTTACAACGGAAATCCTGTAGCAGTCAAAAAGATCGATATCTTCAACACCGAGCATTGCAGCCTCAATTGCAAGAATACCTGAGCCTGTTCCAATATCAAGCATTGACTGGGATTTTCTCTCATCCGGGGAGTACGGGCTTATAAGATCTTCAAGCATTACTCCGCACAATTTTGTAGTTGCATGGCATCCGTCACCAAAGGAACCAACCGGATCCAGGGTAATAACATGACCATGAAAATCTTCAGGGGAGAGCATATCGGGCGTCTTAACAAAAAAATTATCTGTTAAAAACGCACCTTTATAATTTTCCACCCACCTGTTATTTAAATCATCAGGATTGATAAGATCTATACTTTCAAGATAGTCACTCATTATAAATTCAGAAGGTTTATCCTCCTGAGAGTAGATCATAAAAAAAGTCTTCCCGTTAACAATCTCAACAGCAAAAGATACAGTGCCGCTGTTCTGAAGGGTCTCTGTTATTTCACCCTCCTTTTCAGGAGGGACTTTGTATTTAAGAAGATAGAGACTCTTCATTAAAAAATATATCGCGCACCTAATGCGAATGAACCTGCAGGGCCCGCAAATTCAACAAGCCTTATGCCGGCTCCGGCTTCAACAAAGAGGTTAACAGGGACCTCTTTAAACGAATACTCAAGCCGCACAGTTGCCAGGGTATCAAACTTATAGTCTTTGCCGAAATGGTTGTAAAAGGCAGGGCCGATTGAGAGGGGAAATTTTTCACCGGAAATATCAATATCAGCCACAGTAAAGAGAGCACTCCCGCCAACTGTAAAATCATGATAATTTGAACCGATAAGACCATTCAGCTCAAAAAAGTTGGAAAAGCTGTAACCTGCAGTAACCCCGAAGGGGTATCCGAAAGAGACTCCGGCTTTAAACTTATCATCCCCCCTTTTATTATCAAGTTTAATAGTTTTAATATCCCTGTCCTCACGGAGCGATGTTCTCTCCTGAGCAGACAGAGAGGATGAAATGATAATAGAAAGCATACTTAACATTAATATTTTTTTAATCATAATTAACCATTCCCGATTTTTTATTCTGAATTCAATATTCATCTATTTCTATGCATTCAGCTTTTTTTCCAGAATATTGTCAAGCAAAGCAAATAATTGATTTAAATCCACAGGCTTGGAAAGGTAATCATCAAAACCCTCGCTAAGATACTTACCTCTGTCCCCTGACATTGCATGGGCTGTTAATGCAACAATCGGGAGATTGGGCCTTACCTCTTTCAGCATGCTCATTGCAGTAATTCCGTTCATAACAGGCATCTGAATATCCATAAACACAAGGTCAATATTCTCGTTATCACATACCACTTTAAGAGCCTCTTTCCCGTTATACACAGAAATAATATTGTACCCCCTCATGTCCAGCACTGCTTTAATAAAGTCATGAATATGCCATATATCATCAGCCACTAAAACTGTTTTGCCCGATGTATATTCCACCCGCCCCGGGAAATCTTTCTCAATCAGATTACTCTTAATGGCAGCCTCAACCAGTGAAATCCGGAAATTAAAAGCAGAACCTCTGTTTTTCCCGGAATCCACAGTGAGATCCCCCCCCATCATACGTGCCAGCTTTCTCGAAATAGCCAGGCCGAGACCGGTTCCACTGTAATTCCTGGTATATGAGCTGTCCACCTGACTGAATCTGTCAAAAATAGTTTCTCTGTTCTCTTCAGGGATTCCTATCCCTGAATCAGAAACGTAAAAATTTAAAGTATTATTTATAATTTCACAACCTGCAGTTATTTTTCCCTGACTGGTAAACTTAACAGCATTTGATAAAAGATTATTCATGATCTGCTTAAGACGGTTCTCATCAGAAATAAAAACAATGTTTCTTTCCGGATATTTTACACCGGTTTTAATATTGCTCTTCCCGTTCTGATGAACAAGATCTTCAAGAAGCGAGTATATCTCCTTTAAAAACTGATAAAGATTTATCTCGCCATTCTCAAATTCTATTGTGCCGCTTTCAATTTTTGAAAGATCAAGTATGTCGGAAACAAGCCGTATAAGCTGATCGGAATTAGACTGAATTATTTCACAATAGCGCCCCATGGTCTCCCTGTCAAGATCTCCCCGCTTCAGAAGCCTGGAAAAACCGGCAACAGCATTAAGAGGCGTGCGTATTTCATGGGACATGTTGGCAAGAAAGGCGGTTTTAAGTCTGTCGCTCTCTTCAGCTTTCAGCTTGGCCCGGAGGAGCTCCTCTTCAGCAATCTTATTCTCTGTTATATCCCTGTTAAAACCGAGCATGCGGAGAGGATTCCCCGAATCATCACGCTCAACAATTCTGCCGAAAGAGTTTATCCATTTTCTTTTAGTCTTATCCGCATAATTCAGTTTAAACTCAAAAACAAAAAAAGGGGTGCTCCCGCTGAAATGTTCTTCGATTCTCCTGAGAAGATTTTTTCTGTCTCCCGGATAAATCATCTCCAGCACTTCCGATATTGACCGGATATTATCACCGGGATCAATCTCCATAATTTCAGAGTAGAGATAATTAAAATTTACCTGTTCTTTTTTTATATCCCAGTCCCATAAACCGAGTCTGGCGGATTCTATTGCTGTTTCCAGGGTTTCGCTGTATCTTTTTATCTCATTTTCCCACAACTTTCTCTGGGTAATATCCCTTACAGTAAGGATAATCTTCTCCCTTCCGCCGGAATTGAAATACGTAACATTTGCCTCTACCCAGAATATTTCGCCCGATTTTTTTTTATGGGGCCTTTCTGCAATATAGGAGACGTGATCACGCAGGGCTGCCTTTGTATTTTCCGATTCCGCACTTATTTTAAGAGGATTAATGCCAAGCAGCTCATCTTTAGAATAACCGTAGAGCTTTGATGCTGCATCATTAACCAGTTCAATTTTCATCTCTTCATAATCAATAAGAAAAGCCGCATCAGAAATATTCTCGAAAAAACACCTGAAGAGCTCTCCCTCACTGGTGATGTAATTTTTCTCAACCGGTTCATCCTCATTTATACTAGAACCGGATATAAAAAGATCTGGAATAAATTTATACTGCATCATCTGTAATATACCTTTCTTAACTGTCACTCATATATGAAGCGAAAAATTTATATCAGCAGTAATAATATAATCACAGGAAGAGAGGTAATCAAAAAAACAATTAAAAAAACCACCCTGCCGGAGCAGTAAAAATCTTTTCGCATAGAGATACATCGTTCATTTTACAATAATTACAGCACATAAATAGTTTGACAATTATCATCGTAATGTATAGTTTTACTATCCAGAATAATTAAATAACTGTAATTCAGCAAAGCATTATTCCGCAGGAATTTTGACAGATTAGAACTATTCTGCAAAAATTTAACGCCGGCACTAAAAAAACTTACAATTGGAGGAGTCATGAAACCATTACTGGAATCAAAAAGGGACTGGGAAAAAGAATTTGAACAGTACCTGCAGGAAAATAAAACCCTGGCATATATGATGCTTCAAAGGGCTGAAAAATTTAAAGGTAATTTTGCATTAACTCAAAAGAATAAAAATAATGAATGGGAATCGATCACCTGGGAGGAATTTGGACGAAAAATTAAGGCAATAGCAAAAGTCCTAATTTCCATGGATCTTAAACCGGGTGAGATGTGCGCGATTTTCTCCCAGAATAGGGCGGAATGGGCAATTTCCGACCTGGGGATTCTGGCTACAAGGGCTGTATCTGTTCCGGTTTACGCGACAAACTCAAAAGATGAAACTGAATATATTGTCAATGATGCTGAAGTTAAAATCATTTTCACCGGTGATCAGGAGCAGTATGACAAAGCTGCTGAAATAATAAAGAGTAATTCTCACCTGAAACAGATTATCGCTTTTGACAAAGAAACAAAGATCGACCCATCTCACAGCCTCTACCTTGATGACCTTATTGAAGAAGGTATGTCCCTTTCAAATGATAAGGAATTTAATGAAAGACTGGAAAATGTTAATCCCGATGACATCCTTACGCTTATATATACATCAGGAACAACCGGGAAGCCTAAAGGCGCCATCCATACACACCGCAGCTTTATGACCGGAATTTACCCTTCATACATGCGATTCCCTGAAGCTGATACCAATACTGTATCTCTTGCCATTTTACCACTATCACACGTTTTTGAAAGAATGTGGTCATACGGATGTATGACAGCTGGTGTACGCATAGCATACTGCCCTGACCCGAAACAGTTTCTCGATGTAATGGCCGCAATTAAACCCGATTTCATGACAAGCGTACCAAGGATATGGGAAAAAGTCTATGGCACAATTCATGAAGGATTAAAGAGTGCACCTACGGTCAAAAGGAAACTATTTGCATGGGCAACAAAGGTAGGTATTGAAGAATACAGAAAGAAGGTTCACACAGGGAAAGGTCAGAGCGGATTCAAATACAAGCTTGCAGATAAGTTAATTTTCAGCAAGGTCCGGGCCAAACTTGGTACAGAGAACTGCAATGTTTTCCATATTGGCGGAGCAGCCTTTGCTCCCGATATTAATGAATTTTTCCAGGCATTCGGTATAAACATTGTACAGGGATACGGACTTACAGAATTTTTCCCTGTATGCGTAGGATACCGCGACACAGGGAAACCGGCATACTGCGGCCCTGTTATCCCCATGTGTAATGTAAGGATATCGGATGAAGGGGAAATCCAGCTTAAAGGCGGGATGAGTTTAAAAGGGTATTACAAAAATGAAGAGGCCACAAAAGCATGTTTTACTAAGGATGGATGGTTTAAAACACAGGATGTGGGAGAACTTCATGTTGAAGAGAAACATGGTGATCCTCTTACCTATGTGAAAATTACAGACCGCATAAAAGACCTGATTATTACAGCAGGTGGGAAAAATATTTCACCTCAGCAGATTGAAGTTCTCCTTGGAGACGAACTTTATGTAGAACAGTTTGTAACAATAGGTGAAGGGAGGAAATTCATATCCGCCCTGATAGTGCCTAACTTCATCATACTTGATGAATACTGTCAGAAAAATAATATCCAATATTCCTCTAAAGAGGAACTGGTGCAGAACCCGGCGATAATAAAACTATACGAGGAAATCGTTGAACGCCGGACAGAATCCCTGGGCAAGGTGGAGAAGATTAAAAAAATTACACTTCTTACACAGGAGCTGACACAGGATGGCGGTGAACTTACACCAACCATGAAGCTTAAAAGAAAGGCGATCGAAACAAAGTACAAAAAAGAGATTGATAAAATGTACCAGGAGTAATCCCGAATCACAGGTTTTCACTATTCCCTCCCGCCGATTCGGGAGGGAATAGATATCCGCCCCCAATTGACTTCCATCATTCACTCTGCATTAAGCCGGAAATATTTTTAACCTAAATACCTTGACAACAGAAAGTGAGAATTAACAATTGTTTTATAACTGAAATAAACTTCCGGAGTACCCTAACGAAATGAAACTCGATTTTATTATACCCAGAGAAAATGTTATCAGAATCACCTCAACAGAAAAGCAGGCCGCTTTAAGAGAACTTGTAGGGGGACTTGAAACGCTTGGACTTATAGAAAATACAAACCGATATTATGCCCAGATTATGCACAGGGAATCACTTGAAAATACTGGTATTGGAAACGGAGTGGCAATACCCCACGCAAGGACAGACTCGGTAAAAAATTTTCAGTCAATAATAGGTGTCTGCGACACACCCATTGACTACCAGTCCTTTGACAGCAGGCCTGTAAAATATATAATTCTAAGCCTTTTCCCCACAGCAATGAGTACTAAATATCTTTACCTTATTGGAATGATTGCGAGAATTTTCAACAACAAAGAAAACGCCGCGTTTCTTGACAGCACCCCTGATCCAGATATGCTTTTTGAATATCTCAATAAAGAATCTGACATCTATTTCACCTCAATTTCTGCAGAGATGCTGAAAAATGATAAAGACGCCCATGACCTAACCGGTGTCCCCTCTTCTGATCTGGACATACTAATCCGGCTCGACCGGTTATACAATCTCTACGATGAAATGAACAAACCTGAAGCGCTAAAAGTAAAAATTGAAGAGCTGAAAAAACTGATTGAATACCGCTCCCTTGCATACTACGAAAAAATGCGGAGCAAAAAAAGTAATCCATTTTCAATAGTAGAAAAAAATACCTGTACAGGGTGCAACATGGGTATTCCCCCGATTAATATTCAGGAACTGCAGGCGAGAGATAAAATTCAGATCTGTACATACTGCGGAAGGTTTTTAATTCTTATCTGATATGTGACCCTTATTATTATGCGCTACCTTTTCTAATCAGGAAGTGGCTGCTTCTTATGATTGATTATGCTAATTATCTTTAAAACTTAAAAAAAATGTCCGCCGGAGCGGACATTTTTTTTAACAATCTGAATCAAATTACTTCTTTTTTGTGAAGGCATCTAAAAAGTCAATTGGAATAGGGAAAAGTGTTGTGGAATTATTTTCACTTGCCACTTCCCTCAATGTCTGAAGATATCTTAACTGAAGAGAAATGGGGTGTACTTCCATTAATGCAGCTGCTTCAACCATCTTTGCCGCTGCCTGGAATTCACCTTCAGCACTGATAATTTTTGCTCTTCTTTCCCTTTCAGCTTCAGCCTGTTTAGCCATGGCTCTCTGCATCTCCTGGGGAAGATCCACATGTTTAACCTCAACCGCGGAAACTTTTATACCCCATGCGTCTGTCTGCTGATCAAGAATAGTCTGAAGTTCGGAATTTATATGTTCTCTATTGCTGAGGAGATCATCAAGTTCAAACTGTCCCAATATACTTCTAAGTGTTGTCTGTGCAAGCTGAGAAGTAGCGTAAAGGAAATCATCAACTTCTGTAATTGCCCTGTTAGGCTCAACTACCCTGAAATATACAACAGCATTAACCTTAATTGAGACATTATCTTTTGTAATAACATCCTGCGGCGGAACATCCATTGCAACAAGACGCAGATTAACCCTTACAAATTTATCAATAAAAGGGATTACAATAATTAAACCTGGTCCCTTTGGACCTTTAGGAACCGCAATGAGGCGCCCCAGTCTGAATATAACTGCCCTTTCATACTCTTTAATTACCTTTATTGCCGGTATTAGAATCAGCAGAATCAGAAAAATCAGTGTTGGAATAAAACCTAAATCTCCAAACATTTAAGACCTCCATTTATTTTTATCATTTTATGTAATGCTTTTGACTTTCAGAACCAGACCAGGAGCACTATCTATAACTACTACTTTCTGATCTTTTAAAATATTTTCATTAGAAACGGCATTCCAGATTTCGCCATGAACCCTTATCTTCCCTTCGTAACGATCATTAAAATCGACAAGAGCAATCCCTTCAGCTTCAATAAGACCATCACGGCCTGTTGTAACTTTTGATTTATGAACATCCAGAACTGCCCTAAGTACAATAAAAACAAAGCCCATAACAACAATAACCATTACAACAATCGTAGACCATGGCAGTCCCCCGCCGGGCAGAGGTGAATCAAATAGTATAGTAGCACCAAGAACAAAGGACACAATACCTCCTAATGTAAGCAGACCGTAGCTGACAAACTGTAATTCAAGAATAAATAAAACAAAAGCCAGAATAATAAGAAGCAGACCAAGACCATTTATAGGTATAATTCTTATACCAAGAAGAAAGAGTATAAGTGATAGAGAGCCCACTGCTCCAGGTACAATCATGCCCGGATTCTTAAACTCCATACCTATACCGGCAATTGCTATAAGGAAAAGAAGAAGAATAACCTGGGGATCGGCAAATCTGTTAACAAGAGACTGCTTCCAGGTCATGTCATACTTCACAGCCATTGCCATTTCTGTATTAAAAACAAAGGGAGTTCCATTAAGGTCAATTTTTCTTTTATTAAGCTGTTTCAGGAGGTCATTCATATCCTCTGCTATAAAGTCGATGACATTAAGCTTTTTAGCTTCTAAATAGCTGCTCGATATTGCATCTTTAACAGCATCAACTGCCCAGTCCACATTACGCCCCCTTTTCTGCGCAAGGCTCCGTGCATAGGCTATTGTGTCATTAAGCACCTTCTTCTCCATAACACCTTCCGGCCCCCCCTCTTCATCCTTTTTCATGAAGTCGAGCATGGGGCTTACAGGGTGCATTGCACCGATCTCGGTTCCCGGAGACATAACAGCCACATGAGCAGAAAGCATAATAAATCCCCCTGCAGAAGCTGCCTGTGCACCCTTTGGATAGGTGTAGACAACAACAGGAATTTTAGATGTTAGTATTGACTTGATTATCTCCCGCATTGAATCCATCATTCCGCCGGGAGTATCCATCTGCAGAACAATAAACTGATTCCCGTCCAGTGCTGCCTGCTCAATCGATTCCACAATATGTTCAGCGACAATCGGATTAACCGATCCGCTCAGCTTGACAACCGCATACCTGTTCTGCGCAAAGAGATCAGCAGCAGATGAAGCTGTAATTATTAAAGAGAACATGAAAATTAAGAGCTTTTTATTTAGTTTCATTTATTTTACCATCTTTTAAGTTTAACTTCTATAATTAATAACTATGGTGACAGTTTTATAGGTTATCTGGAATTGAATTAGTTAAAAATAATATACATAAATTCTTTTAACTTTCAATTTTTTTATTTCATTGTAATATCTTTCCCCCCGCGCAGAGCGGAGGGAGAGATATAGAGCATACCGGACATGAGACAATTTTCAAAATACCATAGTACATACAACACCATTTTATTTATACAAACATGAATATAGACGCAAGAAGAAAAAATAAAAAATTAATTCCCCCGGTTTTTAATATTGACATGCTCAGCACCCTTCTGAATAAATCAGTGCATGTATCAAATGAATATGTCCTGAATAGAGCTGAACTATCCTTGGCAATAAACGCATATAAAGATTATCATTTATAAAACATCTCTATTCAAATACTCTAAACTGTCACAAAGGTTCAGCATGAATTCATTTTTAAAAACAATAACCGGCTTAATCCTGTTTCTTATCCTGATTCTTTTACCAGAAATATCCTTTCCCTATGAAAAAATCTGGGGCACTAAATATAATATATTTATTAAATCACTGGACAGGAAGATAGAATATACAGAATTTGATCCATCAGAAAAACCTGATTATAAAAACCGGATTACAGGCTTTATCAATTCCTTAAACAGCTCAGCAGGAAAAGAGATAAAGATTGTAAGATTGAAAATAACACCTGAAACAGACTATCTTTTCTACGGAGGAAGACTTTGCGGCATCACGGAAAACAGGGGTGAAATTAAAATTAAAGAGGGTGAAAAAATTCTGAAAGATCTTACCCTGAAATTCGGAAACCCTGAAACAGACAAAAAATCATCTCTATATATTTATACATTTAAAAAAGGGCGCACAAGAGTTATACTTTACCAGCATCTCATTGACAATATGACCATGAGATGCAAAGTATACAGCTACACCAATGATATATTTAATTCACTTTTCAGTGATTAAAAAGAATCTTTGCTGCATCTCATATTTTTTAAAAAAAAAATTGCATTCTGCTTGACAGTTTTTCTGTCTCGAAACATATTTGCCCCCGTACTTAAGAGAAATATTACAATAAACAATAAATTGAAGGTATTGACTTGGCTAATATAAAACAACAGAAAAAGAGAAACCGCCAGAATGAAAAAAGGCGTGTGAAAAACTCTCAGGTTAAATCAAGCATTAGAACAGCTGTCAAAAAAGTAGTAAAAACTTTAGAATCAAAAGATACTAAAGATCCTGTTCAGATTCAGGAATTACATGCTGCATTTATAAAAAATATCGATACTGCAGCAGGCAAAGGTATTATCAAAAAAAATACAGCTGCCAGAAAAAAATCGAGACTTGCAAAGAAAGTTAACGCGGCAGTTGCTTCTTTAAAAGAAACAGCATAGGATTATTTTTTGAATAAGTCGGACCTTATTGAAAAAATAAGTATAAAAACCGGTATTTCAAAAAAAGAAGTAGAATTAGTTCTGAATAGTTTTATCGAAAGAATAAAAGAATCAGTTCAGAGCGGAAGCACAGTAGAAATAAGGGGATTCGGATCTTTCTTTCAGAGCACACAGGAGAAAAGGCAGATTAAATCACCCATAGCCGGGAAAACAATTGATGTTCCGGCAAAATCTAAAATGAATTTTAAAGCAAGCAAATCAACAGAAAAAACCTTATAAATACGGGAGCTTAGCTCAGCTGGGAGAGCATCTGCCTTACAAGCAGAGGGTCACTGGTTCGAACCCAGTAGTTCCCAATAAAAAAATAACCCCTGACAATCAGGGGTTATTTTTTTATCTTTTGATGCAAAATCTTCTCTTCCACCCTACACCATGCAGCAGAAATTTACAGCAATATAGTTCAAAAAAAATTGACCCCATCATGTTCACTCAGTACAATAAAACAATATTGAAACAGCTATGGATTTCTCGAAGAATTATTTAGTGAGTGCCTTTACCCGGTGTATTGACCCCATAAATCTACCCCCGGGGGATTTAGGGTGATTTTGAGAAGTGGGTATGAAGCAAGCTTTGAGGGACAGGGGGTATTCGATTATGAAATTTGATTTCAAATGGATTGGCGGTGCAACATGGCTTCTCACTTTTAATGGAACCGCGATAGCCTGCGATCCGGTACTCTGCCCCAGGGGGACTATTCAGGATTATTTCTATTTTAAAACCAGTCGGCTCAACTCACCTGAGTTTGATAATTCTGATTTTGAGAATATAGATTTATGGCTCCTCACCCACAATCATGAAGATCATTTAGATAATGAAGGCCTGAAACACATAGAAAAAACATCAGTAATTGTTACGGATAAGAGCCTTAAGAAACGCATCAAAAGAAAAGAATATCCTCTGGCAACTCATCTTTCCTGGGGGGAGGAAAAAGAATTCATTATCAATCAATTCAAGATAAAAATAATATCAATTCCTGCCATACATGCAAAAAGAAGAATTTTCAGTCCATTGATAGGGAATGGTAATGGATATATCCTTGTTATATCAGACAGCAAATCCTCCTGCCGCATATATGTAACCGGTGACGCTGTCTACGATGAAAGAATAATACAGTACACAGGGCTTGAGCATATAGACATTGTTATTGCTAATGCCGGATCTGCCATGATCGGTGACTCCATTCTTTCACGCATTATAGGACGGGTAACAAATAATTCAAATGATATCTTAAATTTAAATTCAGATTTAAGACCGGGAAACCTGATCCCGGTTCACTGGGGAACATTCTCTCATTATGCAGAAACAGTTAAACCTGAAACTTTCAGGAAATACAGCAATACCCGGTTTTTAAACCCGGGAGAGACTGTAAAGATTCAGGTTTAATTATTGCTCCTCACCCATGCCGGCTTATCACCTCACTTTTATTATTAATTCTTTTACAACACTCAATTAATGATTTGACCGGAAAATTATAATAAATTACAGTCTATCCATAAAATTGATGATTATTCCTTATTATGAATAAGAATATGGAATAAGTTTTCAAAAGAACTATTATTTAACAAATAAAATATACATGAGGTATTAATATGTCCAAAAAAGATGTGGTGATAATCTCAGGATGCAGAACAGCGATTGGCGACTTCGGCCAGTCATTAAAGTCTGTTAAAGCACACGAACTTGCAGCTGTTGTAATGAAGGAGGCGCTTAAGCGGGCAAACCTGGATGGCGGAAAGCTTGATGATGTAATATTCGGCGACTGCCTGCAGGCCAGCGAAGAGGCTAATACTGCAAGAACAGCAATGCTTAAAGCAGGGATCCCATTTGAGGTTCCGGCTGTAACAATCCAGAGGCAGTGCGCATCAGGGATGCAGTCGGTAATTTTCGGTGCACTCCAGATACTGGCAGGGGACTCGGAATATGTTCTTGCCGGAGGGACAGAGTCCATGAGCAACGCCCCCTATGTATTGAAAAATGCCAGATGGGGACAGCGGCTTCAGCATGGTGAAATGACAGATGCCATGTGGGAGCTTCTATATTCCGGAAGCCACCTTCTTGGAGAGGGATACATCATGGGACAGACAGCGGAAAATCTTGCACAAAAATATAGTATCTCAAGGGAAGACCAGGACCAGCTTGCATTTGAAAGTCACAGCAAGGCAATTGCCGCAATTGACTCAGGGAGATTTAACGATGAAATAATCCCTGTGCCGATACCGCAAAGAAAGGGTGACCCTGTAATGTTTGATACGGATGAACACCCCAGAAGAGATATAACTCTGGAATCCCTGGCAAAGCTTAAGCCCGCCTTTGACAAAAACGGCACAGTAACAGCCGGTTCAGCTTCAGGCCTCAACGACGGCGCTTCAGCCCTTGTGCTCACTTCCGGCGCAAAAGCTGAGGAGACCGGGGCAAAGCCTCTTGCCCGGATTATAGCAAGCGCTGTTGCAGGCTGTGAGCCCCATCTAATGGGTTATGGACCGGTTCCTGCAATAAACAAGCTTCTTAAAAAAACAGGGCTCAAGCTTCAGGAAATTGAACTATTTGAAATAAATGAAGCTTTTGCCGCCCAGTACATTGCCTGCGAAAGGGGGCTCGACCTTGACAGATCTATAGTCAATGTAAACGGTTCAGGGATTGCCCTGGGACACCCGGTAGGATCAACCGGTGCCAGAATTATTATATCTCTTATGTATGAAATGAAAAAGAGGAATAAAAAACTGGGGATCGCCTCACTATGCGTGGGCGGCGGAATGGGCGCCGCAGTGCTAATAGAAAATCTTCAGTAAAAACCGGAAATAACGGGAAATGCCGGTGTCAGTGACACCGGCATTTTTATATTTCGATCCAGTGTTAATTCCTTAACTTTTTTTTGAAATAAAATGCTCTATTATTCCCGCCGCCATAGGCGGCGGGAATATGGAAACATCATTATTGCACTAAAAAATATCTTCAGGAATAATTACTGATTTCGATCTGCTTATTAAACTTTGATAACCGGCAGATCCCCCTACTCCTCCAAAGCACCGCTGAACACTGCTGATGAAGCCTTTATCACAGAAGTATCACCGGAAAGCACATAATCACACTTACCAAAATATTTCCGGAATTCAGCACCTATATAGAATTCAGCTGAGAGCCTCCGCCCTGTGTAGTAAGCTGCTTCACTATTCTCGGAAATTAGAGCTTCCAGCTCAGCACCTTTTTTCCCCCCGGTAAGGGCTTCCATCTTGGGCGCTGCAATAGTCAGTGCCCATAAATGCATAAAAGCGTAGGAGAGCATGGCAAATGCCTGCTGTAAGGGCGTTGCATTTGCAAAGACCTGAAGAAACTGCCCCTTGTCAACAAGACCCTTCAGATAAGCTACAACCTCATCCATCTTCACCAGACCCTTTTCCAGCTGGTCTGGATATACATCATCAACAAGCCCTCTGGCAGTGCTGATAGTTTCACGTATAATTTTACAGAATACTTTATAGTTTTTAAAATCCTTATCCATAAGAAGTTTGCGCATGGTAAGATCCATGGACTGTATCCCGTTTGTTCCTTCATAGATAGAGAGAATTTTCGCGTCCCTTGCATACTGCTCCACAGGATAATCTGCACAATAGCCGTAACCGCCGTAAACCTGTATAGCATCGGAAGCCACATCCCATGCCATATCTGTATTACCAGCCTTGTTTATAGGGATTAAAAAATCGAGCATGGCCTGAGCATCATCCTTTGCCTCACCGCTCTCAACATGCATCATATCCACCAGATATCCGCAGTAGAGCGTAAGTGTTCTCATGGCTTCAACACGGGACTTCATTGATAAAAGCATCCTCTTCACATCAGGGTGATTAATAATAGGGGTACCTTTAGCATCGGGATTCATCATCTCCTCAACCTTTTTACCCTGGATCCTGTTGCGGGCGTAAGTAACAGCATGCATATAGGCTGAGCTCGCTACTGAAGCCCCCTGCCCGCCAACATATAGACGGGCTTCATTCATCATCTGGAACATTATCTTCATACCCTTGCGCTCTTCACCCATAAGAATACCGCGGCATTTATCATCATCCCCGAAAACCATTGTACATGTGGGATTGCCATGAATACCCATTTTATGCTCTATACCTGCACAGTTAACATCATTGAACTCACCTGTGGTTCCGTCATCATTTATCCAGTATTTAGGCACCATAAATATTGAAATACCCCTGGTACCTTCCGGATCACCCTCAATCCTGGCAAGTACAGGGTGAACGTTATTTTCATAAAAATTATTATCGCCCGATGATATAAAGATCTTCTGCCCCTTTATGGAGTATGTACCATCAGAATTTTTTACAGCTTTTGTTTTTAAAGCACCCACATCCGATCCTGCATCAGGTTCAGTAAGACACATTGAGCCGCCCCATTCACCTGAAAGCATTTTTTCAACAAGCACGTGCTTCATGGGGGATTCAGGGAGGAAATTAATGTACATATTACATGCTCCTATGGCAAGCATTGGAAACATGGTAAATGCACAGCTTGCAGCTGTAAAATAATCTGTTACTGTGTAATAGATAGTTTCCGGCATACCGAGCCCGCCCCACTCCTGAGACGCAGCAAGACCATGGAAACCGGCATCATAATAGGCCTTGAATCCTGCTGAATATTCTTCAGGTATTATTACCTCTTTAGTTTTCGGATTATACTGCGCTCCTTTCTTATCAGCAACAGCATTTATGGGATAAATCTGCGCAACACTGATTTTTTCCGCCAGGGTAACAACATCTTCCATGGTATCCCTGTCAAAATCTGCAAATTTTTCGTAACTGTTAAGCTTATCCACCTGAAATAATTCAAAAAGAATAAAAAGCGTGTCCCTTGTGTCTATAATCGGATTTAACGCCATACCTCATACCCTCCGGGATTAATATATAATTTGTATATAATTGCCATGAAAGACAATTCTCTGGTGAAGATAAACAGCATTCAACTCAACACTGCACTATACCGGATAAAACTGACATGGAACCGACGGTAAATGCTGAATTAGCCGTTTAAACAATAAGAAATAAAAGCATAAACCTTAATTAAATGCAAGTAAAAAGCAGTTTTATTGAAATAAAATTTAGCCAAAGTAAATTAACTGAACAAATTCCTGCTCAAATGTCAGTTTTTTTTACTATAATCACACAAGCAATAAACTACGATAGAAAGGGATACTATTTGACACCGGAAAGTGCATTCTATCTAATAAAGGTACATCCTGCCCCTTAAAAGATCTTCGGTTTTGTTATTCACAAGTTTTACGGATTAAACCAGTCTTAGAGTCAACAAAAACGGAACCAATTAACCTTACATAATATACACTAAATATTTAAATTAATTAGAATAGCTAATTTTTTAGTATAAAAACCTTTGCTTTTGAGCGAAAAAATAATAAAAAAATTATTCTTTCTTGACATTTGCAAATATATTTAATAAGTTCACTAAAATTAATTTATCAAGGAGAACACATAATGCCGGTTAAATAGATATATCATCCAATAACCGGAAAAAAATCTGTGCCCTTGTAATATATTTAAGATTAGGAATAACCTGAAGGGGGGAGCCTCAATGAATTACAAAAGTGAAAATTTTAAAACCCAATACCAGAGTAAACTGGTATCTGCTGAAAAAGCTGTGTCGTGTGTAAACTCCGGTGATGTTGTAGATTACGGATTTTTTAACGGGAAACCTGTTGTATGTGATATTGCCCTTGCAAACAGGCACGAAGAATTAAAGGACGTAAGTATTTTTACAGCTGTAACAGTACCGCCGGTTCCGGAAGTAATAAAATATCCTGCAAGTTTCAGCTACATGGACTGGCAGTGGAGCAAACTGACACGAATTATGCACTCATCTGTTGAAAAAGCATACTATTCACCAATCCTGTACCATAGGGCTCCATACTTCTACAGGTTTCTACTTGAAAGCTATAATGTTACAAAAGGCTACAGATCGGTATATTACAAGGATGAGGAAAAAGGTAAAGACGTTAAATGGATCGCCATTGTACGGGTTGCGCCAATGGATGAGGCGGGATTTTTCAATATCGGGCCCCATAACTCCGAAACATCCGCATCTATTGATGCAGCAGATTTTGTAATACTTGAAGTAGTAAAGAACATGCCTGTATGCCTTGGAGGTAATGAAGAAGCTATTCATATATCCAGGGTTGACTATATTGTGGAAGCACCTGAGGATCATGGCCCTTTCAATGCGCCCCAGATGCCCCCAAGTGATATAGACAGGCAGGTTGCTGAATATATTATTAAAGAGATCAAAGACGGATGCTGTGTTCAGCTCGGTATAGGCGGTATGCCCAATATGGTGGGACAGCTTATCGCGCAATCCGACCTTAAAAACCTTGGATGCCATACTGAGATGTTTGTTGATGCCTATGTGGACATGATCGAATCAGGGAGGATGAACGGTTCACTTAAAAATATAGACCGTTTTAAGGCTACATACACATTTGCCATTGGCTCACAGAGAATGTACGATTTTATGCACAACAACCCGGGACTGGCATCATACCCTGTTGACTATACAAATGACCCGAAAGTTATCGGCAAAATCGATAACATGGTAAGTATCTGCAACGCTATTCAGGTGGACCTTCTATCACAGGTTAATGCAGAGAGTCACGCCGGGGGACAGATTTCCGGTAATGGCGGGATGTGGGATTTTGTTCTCGGCTCACAGTGGTCTGAAGGGGGGAAAAGTATTATATGCCTTCCATCAACATATAAGGACAGCGCGGGAAATATTAAATCCAGAATAGTACCGAATTTTGACGCAGGTACAGCTGTAACAATTCCAAGGCAGATGACAGACATTATTGTCACTGAGCATGGGATGGTTAAACTCCAGGCAAGCCCAACATGGATGAGAGCGGAAAAAATAATCAGCATAGCCCATCCCGATTTCCGTGACGATCTTATTAAAGATGCTGAAAGGATGAAAATCTGGAGAAAGAGCAACAAGAAGTAGAGTCTTTTCTTAAAAGGATCAATAAAATATGGCTGTCTTATAAAGTAGTATCCATCAATATTTGTCATTCCGGTTTTGCAGCTTCTGTTTATGCAAATACCGGAATCACCGGATAGAATCAGTTGCATGTCATACCGGCATTTCGCTTCGCTACGGCCGGTATGACAAAACAATACTTTATAGACAGCCTCTTTTTAACATCAATACCGTCGAGAAAGTCAAGGGAATAAAACCAGCGTACTTTTCCGCCTCTCTTTTATTTCATCTTCATTCATCAGCTGTTTTCTGTACTCTCCATTAACAAACATCCCTGTCTGATCATTATAGTGTGTGTCAAAAAAATAACCGCTCTGCCCCATGGGGCTTATACCCATAGAATTTTCAGTGTGGGCAAAATCGATTATCCTCCTTGTAGATGGGCCGTAATTAACATAATGATGCCCCCCTGAAATATCAAATCCCAGATTGTTTACAACCTCCCGCGCACCCGGTACAGTATAGGGGCCTTCGTTGAATATTTTATTCAGCGGTTTTTTCCTCCCCAGGGGATGTTTCAGTTCAATAGAATGGACCCTCCCCCAGCTCCACTTATCAATATTTGCGCCAAGATCACTTTCCAGGTTCCTTACGCACTGAAGCCATGACTTAACAATAATGTCCCCCATGGTTTCCTTTTTTTCTGTGTCCTTTAAGTTCCACCAGGGCGATTCCGGATTTGATACTATCAGTGATACATTTTTTTCAAACATCTTTGTACCGAGAAATATTTCAAAATACTTCTCCCCCAGATCATCCTTAAAAGCTGACTCCATAAGATCATAATAAAACTGAAAAAAGATTACAGGCCCCTTTGACTCAAGGGTATGATCCCCTTCCCAGTTTTTAAAGAGTGTCAGCGCCTCAAGTGCGTTTTTATCACCCTGCAGTTCTTCAGATCCCTCAAGAAAAGGGAGAACCGCATCCCTGATTTTCACATGAAATTCAGTAATATTATCGAGCTGCATCTGCTTTGTATTCTCCATAGTCCATTTTTTATCACCAGCAGCAAGGAGTTCCTCTATCCGCTTCGCCCTGTAGGGGATATTGTAATATCCGGGAACCATATCCCCTTTTTTAAATTCAGGCCTGTGATTAGATGACACAATATATCCGGATGGAGGATTGATACTCTGCGGATGCCTGGAGAAATCACGGAATCCCCTGTAATCATCCTTTCCGCTCTCCATTATAAAATTCGGATTGGCGCCGGGAGCCCTCTCCGGTATTCTGCCAATGCCCCACCATGCGATGTTGCCGCTGTTGTCAGCAGCTATAACATTTATACCAGGAGCGTAAAGCTTCTTTGCAGCCCGTTCCATATCGTAAACGGTTTCTGCATGGGCAAAACTGTGAAACGCCTCGAACATCCTGTTATTTTTTTCATGATAGGCCCACCACATGGAAACAGGGGCTTCATCTGAATCGAGTTCCTTGAGCACATCATTTACCAGCGGTCCATGCTTCGATCTTCTTACCTTAATATGAACATCATCAGCGCCTTTAACTTTTATTACTTCATCCTCAATTGTCAGATCCTCCCATCTCCCCCTGTTCCAGACCTGATCCCGATTGTCCGGATTTGACTTTTCTATAAAAAAATCCACATCATCATTCTTGAACATGGTTATGCCCCATCCGATTCTGCTGTTATGCCCCATCATTGCAATCGGCACACCAGCCAGATAATGGCCGTAAAACTCAAATCCCGGAGTAATAATATGAGCCTCATACCAGACAGCAGGTACAGAAAAAGCTATATGGGGATCGCTGGCCAGTATAGGCTTACCGCTCTCTGTTCTGCTGCCGGAAACAACCCATGCATTGCTCCCTTCAAAAAGCCCCGCAGGTGCAAACTTCTTTTCAATATCAATAACCAGAAGGGCAAGTGCAGCCATGGAATCAATAGTTCTATTATTTGCCGCAAACTGATTTTTACCCTCCCTTTCATATGCCATATCTTTTAGATAATCTGTACCCAGGGTGTCCCTGATATATGTCAAAAGAGGATCTGTTTTAAAAGCAGTGGCAAAGCTGTAGGATATATATCCCCCGATGGCGACTGAATCTTCAAGTGTGAATGGTCTTTTTGGTATTCCAAGGATACGAAACTCAACAGGCGCGGGCCCGGTTTCAATAAATTGGTTTATCCCCTTAATATATGCCTCCCCCAGTTTTACTGCAGGCCTCTTTTTATCCTGAATCTCCGCGTATTCCTTTGAAAAGCCCTTAATCCGCAGTGTGCGGAAAAACCTGTCTGTATCGAGAAGTGAGCTACCCAGAATCTCAGCAAGCTCACCTTTTGCAAGCCTCCTGGTAATTTCCATCTGGAACAGCCTGTCCTGGGCATGGAGATAACCAAGTGCCCTGTATGCATCCTCTTCATTTGAAGCATAAATATGGGGAACACCCCATTCATCAAATATTACATTTACCTTATCATTAAGACCGGGAATATTTATTTCTCCGCTTCTCTGGGGAAGCATGGTATTGAGGAAAATTAAAACTGCTGCGAATGTGACGACAAGTATTATTAAAATTGCTGAGAACAGATATTTCTTTTTTGTCATTTTACTCCTCCCGGGATTTTACTTACACCTGAATAGATGTTATAGGAATAAAATGATAGAATCAATAAAAAGATCAGGCTCATTCAGAATTTTTGGGATACAAAGTAATAATATTGTTTGATTCCACATATTCTGGAGTCAGCCCCCCGTCTACCCCAAGGGTACTTCTTCGCTGTGCAGAGGGCGCCCTGAAGGGGGCACGTAAAATTAAAACTTGAGCAAGTAGATGAATCAAAGTATTATAACATCCTTTTTTACTGTTGAGCTTGCAAAAGATTTGCGTAACAATATAACGGGAATAGTTATTGAAGAGGTAACAATTATATTTTCAGAATGATAATAGATAACTCGTGCCCCCTTTGGGGGACAGGGGGGAAAGCAAAGAAATACTCTCTTTGCATCCCGAAAATCCGGAATGAGCTAAACATTATAATATATTCAGTATTTAGACAATTTATAGAGGAGAATTTAACCGGAGCCTATTAATAGTGAAAGGGCTGCTACCAAGAGGGGATAACAGCCCTTTCAGCACGACCAATCTGAGACCAACATCTACACCTCGTAATTCTAATCTCCGAATTTGCCACTCAGGTTATACGGGTACGGTGTTTTGCGCACCAAAGGCTCTTAAATCTGCTTCTTTCAGCCTCTTTTGTTCCCTTCCCCTATCAAATTCGTAAATATAAATTACGACATAATCGAGAATGTGTCAACTAAAATCGTACTTTTTTTTAAATTTTTTTTAATTTTCAAGTTTTCTTTTTTAATTCTTTATTAAACAATGATCTGACAATTACATACAATCTTCAATCCATACCAATATATATAAAAAAATCCCCCATATTGTATTGACAGATACTAACCGCAGAATATCACTGCTTCATACTATTTTTATAATTCTATATAACAGTGAATGGGCACACCCCATTAAGGAAAAATTTGCCCGGTCAATATAAATACGAAAATTTCAGAATCGGAAAAGCAGACGAGCTTTCCGGTTCCGACTACCTGCTCTACAGGTTCTGGGAAATACTCCCCGGTGCAGTTTCATGGTCTACGCTACTCGGTGCTGTTGCTGCATCCTTCTTCTATCCATTTTATGCGGCAATATTTATTATATGCTTCGATGTTTTCTGGCTCATGAAAACCGCATATCTTTCATTGCATTTAAAGGCCAACTGGAAAAGGATTAAGGAACATTTTCATGCTGACTGGGAATCGAGGCTTGTCCATTTTAAATACGACCATCTCTATCATATGATAATGCTCCCCTTTTACAAAGAGGATGCATCTATAATAGAAAAAACACTGCAGGCACTACTCGATTCCAGATACAATCATAAGAAATTTATTGTTGTTCTTGCAGCTGAAGAGCGTGCCGGAGCTGAACATCACAAAACCGCTGCAGAGATGGAAAAAAAATACGGTAATCAATTCGGTCATTTTATTATTACCATTCACCCTGACGGGATTGAGGGTGAAATGGCAGGTAAAGGCTCAAACATAACCTATGCTGCTGAAGAGGCGCGGATACAAATTCTTGACAGAAAAAAAATCCCCTATGAAGATGTACTGGTTTCAGCCTTTGATATTGATACCATAGTTTACAGGGACTACTTCCTCTGCTTAACATGGATGTTTTTAACAAATGAGAAGCCCTTTAATACATCATTTCAGCCAGTTCCTGTTTTCAACAACAACATATTCGAGGCTCCGGCAGTATCACGGGTTGTGGCATATTCAGGCACATTCTGGCAGATGGTGCAGCAGGAGAGACAGAAACGTATGGCAACCTTCAGCTCCCATTCAATTGCCTTCAGTACACTCTACCAAACGGGTTACTGGCAAAGCAATATGGTCAGTGAGGATTCCCGTATTTTCTGGAATTGCTACATGAAATTCGACGGTGATTATATTGTTACACCCATGTCATACCCTGTTTCCATGGACGCAAACCTTGCACCGGGATTTATGGAAACCATGAAGAATATATACAGGCAGCAGAGAAGATGGGCCTACGGTGTTGAAAACTTTGCCTATATAATGTTCAATTTCTCAAAGAATAAAAAGATTCCTTTTTTTAAGAAGTTTAAAATCTTTCTCATAAATCTGGACGGCTATTGGTCACTGGCAACTAACCCTATAATTATATTTCTCCTTGGATGGATGCCCATTGTTCTGGGTGGTCGGGAATTCAATACCACTACCTTAAGTTATACACTCCCATACATTACCAGAGATATTATGATGATAACCATGTGTAATTTAATATTATCATCAATGGTTGCTGTAAGCCTTATGCCTGCAATCCCGGAAAACGGAAGAAAACCTAAAAGATTCTACCATATAATTCAGTGGCTCCTTGTACCGCTTACCATAACTATTTTCGGCGCCATCCCTGCCCTGGATGCCCAGACAAGACTCATGTTCGGGAAATATATGGGCTTCTGGGTAACACCAAAACATAGAGACACCGGGAAGGATACTAATTCATGACACCAAAAAAACAGCTGATAACAATCATAATCCTCTTCTTTATCTTTATCTCGGTTATACCACTCATAATCTGCTATTCAATGGGGTACAGGATCAGTGCAGATTTCAAGATAGTCGAAACCGGAGGAATCTACCTCTCCAGCAGTGAAGCGGATACATCCCTCTATGTAAATGGTAAACTGAAAAAAAAGGCAGGTCTTATGGATCGTAATATTCTGCTTCAGAATATTACGCCGGGGATTTACAGTATAAGGCTGACAAAGGATGAATTCAGGCCATGGGAAAAGAGGATTAAAATCCAGGAGAGACAGGTTGAGGTATGCTACCCTCTGCTGGTACCGGAAAAATTTGAACCTCTGGAAATCAAAAAATATATTCCTTCTGAAAAGAAGAAGGTAAAAAACAAAAAAGTTAAATATGTGATTAATGATGAATATAAAGAAGTTTCAGCTCTTTTCAAAAAACCTGCAAAATCTTCACCGGGGATATTGACCAGATGGTACAAGGGTGAAGCCGGAAAAATTAAAACCGGAAAAAACCTTAAACTAAAAGGTAATGTCCTCCTGTCTAAAGAGGGGAACAGAATTTTCGTCAAGTGGCTCGGGAAGGAGGATCATCTCCCCTTTTTCATAAATACCATGAAGAAAAAACAGGCATTCACCTCGGCAAGTATCATAAGCTCCTTCGATTTCTACCCCGGTAGAGATGACGCTATTCTTGTAAGATTCAGCAATGGTGCACTCTATGCTGTGGAAATAGATACACGGTTTGAACAGCAGAACGCCTATATAATTCTAAGATACTGCAGCCGCTTCCTTGTTGAAGAGCAGACACTCTTCTTTTTTACAGGGGAGTACCTCTACAGCATCGATTTTGATTAATATTAAAAACCTCTCAAAAAATGTATTCCATTCAAAATAATTGCTGACATAATATTTACGTCACTGTATAATTCTATAAGGTGAATAAATATATCATTCCGGCCGAAGTGATAACGTAGTGCCGGAATCTTCTGAAATAATCAAGGATATGAGATTCCCGCATGCGCGGGAATGACAATACCTCTATAGTCAGAATGTATTAGGCAAATCCATTTAATCTGAATAAAATACGCAGGTAATAAATGTTCTGGAAAAAAAAGAAGATTAAAAGCAGGGATTTTTTTGTTTCAATAGGTGCCGGACTCAACCAGATACCGCTTATAATTGAGGCGCGCAAACTCGGTTTCCAGGTTATTGGCGTGGACAAAAATTCCGCAGCACCCGGATTTTATCACTGCGACCTTAAAATTCAGGAATCTGTTGATGATTATGAAGAAATTTACATTAAGCTGAGGGAGCTTCTTTTTGATGGAAATATAGCAGGAATTATGACCAAATCCTATGGAAGCGCCATTATAACATCATCTTTTCTCTGCGAAAAGTTCGGGGTGCCCTCTCTCCCCTTTGAAGAGAGTAAAAAATTCCTTAATAAAAAAACCATGAGGAAAATATTCAAGGAAAAGGGGATAAGAGTACCTGAGACAGCCCGGCTTAAGGGTAAAAACATTGCCGGTGAGTTCCCCATTGTTGCGAAACCTCAGATAGGGCATGCGAAATCTGATGTTAAGCTTATCCATAGTATTGATGAATTCACTGAATTTACGGCAGAACATGAAAGCAGCAGCTTTATATTTGAAAAATTCGTTGCGGGGGATGAAATTATCTGTGCCGGAATTATTGAAGATAAAAAGTATTATCATATTCTAATGTCCGATAAAAAAACAACACCCCACCCCTACTTTGTCGATCTTATGCATTCTGCCCCTTCCAGGTACATGCATCTTACTGATAAAACCATTGAAACCGGACAGATAATTGCTGATGCCTTTAACATCCAGACATCTCCCCTTATTATGGAATTTATTGTAGATAAGGATGAGAATCTTCACCTCCTTGAAGCTGTTCCTGAATTCGGCGGAGAGTTTATTCCCGATATTATGGTCCCTGCTGCAACCGGTTATAACCATTTAGCCGGCGCCATACTGTCAGTAACAGGGAATCCGGTAAAAAAGCCGGTTAAAAATACACTTCCCCGGCCTGTTGTAGTTAAATATATTACAGGTGAAGATGGGACTCTCGCTTCCTGCAGTACCGATTCTGTAAAAAATATGCCCGATATTATTTTTACACGTATCTTTAAGAATATAGGGGCGCAGATAAAAGTGCCGGAGATGAATCATGACCGTATAGGGGTGATCATTGCCGGAGGGAAAACCCTTGAACTGGCAATTGCAGCAGCTGAAGAGGCTGAAACAAAAATGAACATAAGGATAAAGAGCGATGATGAATAAAAAGGACTGGAACTCCCATTATAATAAAAGCAGATCCGATTTAGCATTCCCGGATGAAAACCTGGTACGGCTCCTTTCCGGAAAACTTGCGCAGACAGAAGAGAGAAAGAATTTAAAAGCTATTGATATCGGCTGCGGAAGCGGAAGGCACCTTATGCTTTTAAATAATTACGGATTAAATGATGTATACGGTACCGATTACAGCTTAAACGCCCTTGAGTTAAGCCGCCACATCAAACCTTCAGCCCTGATTAACTGCAATAATAAAAATCTCCCATTCAGCGACGGCTCATTCGATATTGCCATTGCATGGGGTTCGCTTCACTATGCGGATAAAACCGATTTCGCACTCATGCTTAATGAAACTCACCGGATTTTAAAAAAGGGGGGATCACTCTTTGCCACATTGAGAAACGAAAGGGATTCCTATCTTAAAACAGGTACCCACCTTGGTGAGGGGACATGGAGAACAGAACTGGATGACCTTTCAGGGACTACTGTTTCATTTTTTACAGAAGATGAGGTGAAAAAATATTTCAGTATATTCAGGAAGTGTTCATACGGCTGGATGGAGCGGACAATTTTAGGTGATACTTCAAAGGTTATTTCCCACTGGGTTATCTCCGCAACAGTTTAAACAGAGCAGAATTAGAATTTCGCGGGTTAAGCTGGTCATTCCGGCCGAAGTGGTAACGCAGTGCCGGAATCTCAGGGAAAAACCAGAAGTTATGAGATTCCCGCCTACGCGGGAATGACAACACCTCCTGAAATTCAACTACTACCTTAAAACAGGTAGTTTATTTAACAGTCAGTGTTTCAATTGAGACAAAGTGTCTTTTGTTTTCACCGATATGTGGATAGAAAATCCCTGCAGCCTCAAGATCATCTCCATCTTTAATATTAACTTTTTCTTTATAAAAAGCATCAAGTGCCCCTTCAAACTTTTTCCCGTCAAAGCCTATGAGGAGAGAAAATCCGGTACCCTTTGCTGTCTGTTTTACATTTGCGCTTCTCCCTTTAAGTGTTAAGGATACCCCCCTGTAGAGATAAGGTTTAGCCATTATTTCTTTGTACTCTATGCTTTCATATTTCCGTTCATCCGATTCAAGAATAAAGCGGATTAAAAACTCAACCTTCTCCTTTACCATATAGCTGGAATTACTGTTTATTATTCTGTTCAGAATTATAATTGCCCTGTTCAACTCACCTTTTTTAATAAGATTCCTGGCTGTTTCAAAATCTTTATGCAGCTGATCCCCTGAAACATAGAACTCGGGAGTTACATCCCTGTTTACCTTATTTATAAGTCCGTAACCTGAACCGGATAAATTTATAATATCAATCTTATCTGTACCTGCAATTACTCTGGAACTATCCTGATCTTTAAAAACCAGCCCGTCAATTTCATCAAAATAGAAATATACCAGAGCAGCAGCAGAAATAAAAATAACTATTAAGAGAAGCAGAATAGGACGCAATCCTGAATTTAAAGGTCTCTCTCTCCCCGTGCCCTTCCCGGTGAGCAAACCGCCGGCGGCACTTTTAAAATATGAAAAGACCCCCTTCCCCGGTGCCGGTATTTCCACAAAAGATGTTATTTTAGCCGATTTCTGAAGCTTGTAAAAATCGGAAGTTTTTTCAATTTTCACAAGGGCTTTTTTAAGCATTTTGTCTGAAGGTATTTTCTCCAGAGAGCTGATATATGAAGAGATAGCCTCTTCAGGCGACAGGGCTGACTTCAAAGCAAGGAATGATTTAAGCTGAATATATGGCGGATAAAATGGGTCTTCTCTTTCAATTTTTAAAAGAACATTTTCCGCTTTAGCGTAATCGCCGCAGTAAAGGCAGGATAATGCCAGGAGGAATACCAGGTATGGCTCATCAATTCCGGCACCGGAGGCTTTTTCAAGTATAATTGCGGAATTTGAATAATTCCCTTTTTTAAAGGAGCGGTAGGCTTCCTTAATATAATTAAAATTATACTTTCTCTTAGCTGGCGCAGTCCTTTTCAAATTCCACAGTTCCTGTTAACTATTTTCTCCGGAAGAGGTTCCGGATTTCATCAAAAACAGAAACTCTGTCATCAACCATCTTCCCAATAATAAAACCGAGAAGAACAAAAAGAACAATAAGAATTGTTTTGGCGATTCCGAAAGTAAGTGTTAATAATCCAAGCACAAGGCCGGCAAGAGCGCCGGCAGCTTTACCAGGATTATAATTAGCCCACTCCAGAATATAACGTGAAATACTCATATCACTGTTTTACTCTCTCAATATATTCACCCGTCTGGGTATTAATTTTAATATAGTCACCTTCATTTATAAAGAGCGGAACACGCACTTCCGCATCGGTTTCCACTTTGACAGGCTTTAATACATTTGTTGCCGTATCACCCTTAAGGCCCGGTTCCGCGTATATAACCTGAAGCACAACTGAAGCCGGAGGCTCAATGGTAATCGGCTCCCCTTCATACATTGCAATGTCAACAATGTCCTCCACCTTAATAAACTGGAGAGCTTCACCAATTGCTTTTTTAGGTATTGATTCCTGCTCAAATGATTCTGTATCCATAAATACAAGTGTATCACCTTCATCATAGAGATACTGCATAGGCCGTTTTATAAGCTTTACATCTTCAACTTTTTCTCCGCCGCGGAAGGTCTTATCAACCACAGAGCCCCTTTTCACATTCCTCAGTTTAGACCTTACAAATGCCGCGCCCCTGGCTGGCTTTACATGCTGATAATCAATAACTGAAAAAAGTTCACCATCCAGTTTGAGTACCATCCCTTTTTTAAAATCGTTAACCGAAACCATATAAACCTCTTCCTTTTATATTACAATTAATTCCTTTGAAGATTTCGTAAGAAGCTCGCACCCCTTTGATGTGACAAGTGCCATGTCTTCAATCCTTACGCCGCCGATCTCCGGGAGATATATCCCCGGTTCAATTGTAAGAACCATGTTTTTTTTAAGCCGTATTTCACTGTTGCTTTTCAGAGCCGGGAGCTCATGTACTTCAAGTCCCAGTCCGTGACCAAGGCCGTGACCGAAATTATCACCATAACCCATCCCGGAAATATAATCCCTTGCTGCAGCATCAACCTTCCCGGCATCTGCACCAGGCTTTAAAGATTCAGCTGCCCTCAGCTGTGCAGATAGAACAATTTCATATATTTCCCTGAGCTTTGTATCAACGGTCCCGTAAAATACTGTTCTTGTCAAGTCGGAATTATACCCTTTATACAGACACCCCATGTCAATAAGTAAAACATCACCCTTGCATATTTTTTTATCCATAGAGGGGATATAGTGGGGCATTGAAGAGCCTGCTCCTGAAGCTACAATAGGATCAAAGGAGCATGACCTGCATCCATGGGTTTTATAATAATAGTCGATTTCAACAGCCACATCCCATTCGCTCATGCCGGTTTTAATCTTTTTCAGCAGGTGTGAAAAGCACTCGTCAGTTATTGCTGCAGCCTCCTTAAGCAGGGAGATTTCATCATCATCTTTAATCATACGAAGTGTATTTACATAATCATCTTCTGCCTGAATCAGCTTTACACGCCCCAGCTTTTTCTTTATATCATTATACTGTGCCAGGGTTATATTGCCTGATTCAGTAAAAATCCGTTCAGCCTTCATAATTTTAGCGCACTCTTTAACAGATTCAGCCTGCCCCCTCTTCTGGAGAATAAACTCAAAACCGGGCCCCAGCAATGATTTAACATACTCCTCGTATCTTGAATCTGAAATAAAATATGTTTTATTCTCTCCAATAATTAAAAGAGCATTTGAACCGGAAAAACCGGTAAGATATTTAATATTCACCAGATCCTTAACCATGTAGGGGAAACTGTCATTCTTCATCAATATTTTCCTCAACTTCCGTATACGCATTATTATCCCCTGTGACTTAATTTATTCGATTGCCCGGTTAATCCATTTTTTGTCATTCCCGCGTATACTTTTGACAAGCTCAGTACAGGTGCGGGAATCTAATAATACCCGTTTTATCAGATTCCGGAATTGAAGCTAAAAATAGCTTTCTCCCTTCACTGTCGCTTCAGCCGGTATGACAGAGTGCTCATCAACTTGTTAACTAACCCCTGATTAAGTAATTATTTCAAAAAGTAATTACTTGGCAATTAAAATAAGTTGCAATTATTAAAAAGCTTAAACAATCATACAATAGTAATTACCATAACTCATTATAAGGTTAAAAATCAGATGAAAGCAGGAATTATCGGAGCAGGCGCGCTCGGTTCTCTATTTGCGGCATTTTTTTCAAAATCGGGGATTGATTACTCAATATATGAAATCGACCGGAATACAGCAGAAGCTGTAAAAAAAGGGCTCACCCTCATATCGGGGGATTCATCTCAAACTTTTTCCCCTGAAATAGACACCAGCCCTGAAATATTATGCCACTGCGACATTATCTTCCTTTTTGTTAAAAGCTACTCAACCGGAGAAGCTGTATCATCAGTGCGGGACTATCTTGAAAATCACGCAATAATTGTATCCCTTCAGAATGGCATCGGGAATTTCGAGACTATCGCAGAACATATTAATGAAGAACGGATACTCTACGGCATCACTACTATAGGCGCTTCTAAAGAGAATGCATCAACTGTCCGTTTCGGAGGTGCCGGTACAATCGAGTTTGGCGGCCAGTCTAAAGAAGCAATTGTCAGATTAAGCTCCATGCTCCGGTATGCAGGACTGGACTTTTCAGTAACAGAAACTCCGGCGAAATCGGTGTGGCAGAAAGCTATTATCAATGCGGGGATTAATCCCATTGCTGCAATATTATCGATTACAAATGGTGAAATCTTAAGCTCTCAATACTCCATGAAACTTCAGGAGATGATTATCAGGGAAGGGGCTGCTGCTGCTCAGACAGCGGGGATAATCCTGAATACTGAGGATATGATTAAGATGACTATCGAAGTCTGCAGAAAAACCTCATCCAACAGATGTTCGATGCTCCAGGATATTGCCAATAAACGGAAAACTGAAATTGATTACATCAATGGCAGGATAATTAATATACTCCAGAAGTCAGGAATTGCTGCCCCATATAATGAATCAGTCTACTCACTTGTAAAAGCGCTTGAAGCAAAGTCATGATCTTCTTTACAGTAATTGCTTTTCTTAAGATATTTTATAGTAAGCCCGCCGCCTTCGGCGGCGGGCATATAAGAGCATTTTATTTCAAATAAAAGTTCAGGAATCAACGCTGTCTTCTTTATAATAATTTAACATTTTATTTATCATAAACTGAAATATCTCCTCTATAAATCCTCATATCAATCATTTACTTCATCTTTAATTCTTAACTGTTACTTATGATAAATGTTTCTAATATCCCCGCCGCCAAAGTCGGCGGGGATATTAGAAACAACATTATAACACTAAAGAATATCCATTGAAATAAATAAATGATTAAACTTTAACTATGTATTAACTGGTAACCATATGAATTTAAAATTATCCGGTATTTTCAAATCTCCCGGCATGCGAAATACTTCAATTCTTGTAAAGATTGCAATAACCGGTTTTATTCTAATATTTACACTTAATGCATCTCTGGGGATATACTCAATATTCAAGATATCGGATAACCTGAAAAAAAGTACTGAAACGCTCAATACAGCAAGGAAAACCGAGCTGAAACTCCAGGAACAGGTTTTAACATGGCAGAACCTTTTAATGGAGGGTGAAAATTTTGAAAGGTATAAAAATCACTATCATATGTTTTCCTATAATGCACAGGATGTACAGAATCTCCTGTTTAACCTTAAGCTTCAGCTTTCTGACGCGCCCTTGATTAAAGATAAGATAGAAGATCTGCGAATCCTTCACAGGGAAATAACTTCTGAATTTACCGGCCATATTGTTGATCAAGAGTCATTTATAAAATTACTGATCAGGGGAAAGGTTTTAATCATAAAAAAATTCTTGCAGCCGGTTCTGACAGTGCGAATGAAAACTTCCTCGCACACGGTAGAGGGATTACCATTACAACCCAAGTTTTTGACGAAGTAAAATATAATCTCAGTGGGAATCAGGTGCTGCTTGTGAAATATTTAAAATAGCATCCTCAATCAAAGATCCCCGATCTTCTTTATAATTGTTGCTTCATTTGGCAGAAGCTCAAAATCAAGTTCAGTGAAATGTTCAAACTTTGTTCTGTGAGTTGAAAGAATCACTCTCCACTGGCCCCTCTGTCCGGCTCTCACCCTTCTGCGTCCTGTGGAAAAATTCAGGGCAACAAATATCATCTCCTTTTCAAATGTTCTGAAATATGCAAGCACATCCCCCCGCCCTTTGATTACCGGTTCCCATTCCCCTATCATAAGAGCTTTATGCTTCCTTCTCAGATTAAGAAGTTTTCTGTACAAATTCAGGATGGAGTATCTGTCGCTTTTCTGGGATTCAACGTTTACTTTATCATAATCGCTGTTAACCGGAAGCCAGGGCCTTGTTAGGGAAAAACCGGCATAATCTGCTTTGCTCCACTGCATCGGTGTACGGGCCATGTCCCTCCCTTTGTAAATAGGCCAGTATCTTTTCCCCAGAGGATCAACAATATCGCACTTTTCTATCCTGGTGTTCCTCATCCCTATCTCTTCACCATAATAAAGAAAAGGCGTTCCTTTAAGAGTAAGAAGAAAAACCGCTGCAACCCTGGCTCTCCCGTCGCAGAAATCTTTCCCCATATACCTGCTTCTTCCCCTTGGCTGGTCATGATTGGAAAGAACATTACAAGGCCAGCCATTCTCCGGCAATACCTTGTACCATCGTTTCACCGCCCTGTAAAAGCGCCTGGCGCTCCAGAGCCTGTACATGATGGAAAAGTCAAATGCAAGATGAAGCTCATCTTCGCCATTACCGAGAAATGAAGCTGAAAGTCCGGGATTCCCTGGAATCAGTGAGAAAACCTCCCCTACAAGGAGTATATCTTTATAAGAATCAGCAAGATTGCGCAGCTCTTTTATCACCTCATGCGTTTCAGGCCTGTTTCTGTCATATTTATGCTTCTCAGGATCAAATGGTTTAATCGTAAATGGATTATTGCGGAACTTCTCATCTTTAATATACCAGTTTACCACATCAAGTCTGAATCCCCTTACACCCTTATCGAGCCAGAAACGGATATCATTAAATACAGCCTCTTTTAATTCACGATTTCTCCAGTTAAAATCGGGCTGCTCACGTAAAAATGAATGAAGGTAATACTGCCCGGTTTTTTCATCCCATTCCCAGGCGCTCCCCCCGAAAGCGGATTTCCAGTTATTTGGAGGATTATCACCATTCCCGTCCCGCCAGATATACCAGTCCCTTTTAGGATTCTTTTTTGAAGACCTTGATTCTATAAACCAGGGATGAAGGTGAGATGAATGATTAATTACCAGATCCATAATTATTTTAATATGTCTTTCACCGGCCCTCTTTATAAGTTTCTCAAAATCTTTCAGAGTGCCGTAAACAGGATCTATACCCCGGTAATCACTTATATCATATCCGAAGTCGTACATTGGGGAATTATTTACAGGTGACAGCCAGATGGCGTCTATACCAAGCCATGAGAGATAATCGAGTTTTTCAATTATACCGGGTAAATCACCAATACCGTCATTATTGGTGTCATAAAAACTTCTGGGATAGATCTGATATATAACTCCGGTTTTCCACCATAAATCTTTTTTCACTTTAAGCCTGTATCAGCAAGAAGCTGTTTCATAATTGTATCCGCACTGAAATCGCCTGACCGTATAATTGCACCCTCTGATAATTCCATCATCAGATTCTTATCGCTGAAGAAGCGTGATATAACTTCCGCCATCTTTTCCATTGTATTAACCAGAAAACCGTTTTTTTCATTTTCTATAAGATCCCTGGGGCCTTTAGTATTATAGGATACTACCGGACATGCGCAGCTGAAAGCTTCAATTATAACATTGCCGAATGTATCAAATTTTGAAGGGAGAATCAGCATATCTGCTGCTGAATATATTTCCGGAAGTTTAGCATGGTCAACCCATCCAAGAAAAAGCGCGTCAGGCATACTCTTCTTCAGCTTCTCTTCATCGGGCCCCTTCCCCGCAATAACCAGTTTTAAATCGGGTACTGATTCCTTTGCCTTGCCATAAATATATGGGAGCTCCAGTACACCTTTCTCTTCACTTATTCTCCCCACATAGAGCAGAACAGGAGTATTATTATCAATACCAAAAACATCTTTTTTTGAAACATCCCTCTTGTAGAAATCTTCATCCACCCAATGCGACGTTATTTTTACCCTGTTTCTTTTAAATCCCATTTCCGGGCTGGTGAGCCACTTACGCTGTTCTCTGTTAAGTACAAAAATTCCGTCAAATGAATTATAAAATGCCCGTATTATCCTTCGCATACGGTTCATTGCTGCTGTAGAAAGATTAAAAGATGTTTTAGCAAATGTCATCCAGTCAGTATGCACATAAAAATAGGCAGGCACTGAATATGAATTTTTAAGAAAAAATGCAGCAAAGCCCATGGGTCCTTCTGTTGAACAGAGAATTCTGTCATATTCACCTTTGCTGAATTCCTTATGAATATCCAGAATATTCGGTATTCTTATTGGCTGGTGCTCATAAAAGGGTGGTGTGTATTCAGCTACAGGTTTCACCACAATAAGATTTTCCTGCGGTTCAATTTTATCGCTGCATACAAGGATATCAATCGGCAGGTCCCTTTTCTGTATTTCCTTTAGTGTATGGCTGAGAAACATGGAAACACCATTGCTGTCTCCATAGGTGTCGCTGAGCCAGAGCATCCTTTCAGGAAACTTAAGACGGTTTAGCCTTTTAGAAAACATTGTAAGCATATCACGGGATTTATACATTACATTTGTTGAAGCAAAGTTAGCACCGAGAATAACAGATGAAGCGAGGAAGGGGAAAGTGAGGCCATCGAGAAATTCAGACATATTAACGTTTGTAACACCCTTCTTCTTCGATCCATTTTCCTTCTCAAATAATCTCCGCATCTGTCCCGGTATTTCCAGTCCCCCGATTAGTGCATCAATATTTTCCGGATTAAAAGAGGAATTATCCTTAAACCCTTCAATTTTACTGTTAAGGCGCTTTATCATCAGTTCAAATAATGATGAATATATTTTATATATGGAATTATCAAATGACTCAACCATCTCCTCCGGTTTGTTCTTTTTTACGTCTGCCATTGAAACAGCCTCATTAAACACAGTCTTATATGCAGCAGGTACCATAAGTTTCTGTAAAAATCCCGGAGTTTTCCCTCTGAGGCACTCATGAAAGAGGGTCAAAAATTTTAATGTAAGGCCATGCCTCTGCAGCTCGGAAAATGCATTAACAAGAGCAAAGGAAAGCATTTTATCCCTGCTGTCACCTTTATGCAGAAGAAGGCGTAAAAGTCCGGGGTCCTCCATGTTGATTCCGATCTGACAGAAATAATCGAGAAATGTTATTGTCATCTTTTCTGTATTGTTGTAGCCGCCATATGGGGCGCTATACCCGTTCAAAATTGCTTCAAGTGCGAGTTCAGATCTTTTCCTCTTTACAAGTTCAGACTCAAGATTTTTTACATAAAGTTTTGTACCGGTCATCCCCGCAAAGATACCCATGTGACTGTCCGATCCGCCGAACATTGACTTTTTGTATCTATTGCGGCAGAAATCGCTCTCCTCTATCTGAAACTTCTTTTCATACTTCCTGATATTTTCCTCAGTCATAGACTCAACCCAGTACTTAACAAGCATATTCTGCCATGAGTCACGCTGGCCGTTTATTACTTCAAATCTGTCAAAAACAAGAGACATCTTATCAAAAAAGTCCATTGGGATTGTGCCGTTCTTTTTGTAATGGTAAAGCGGATGTGCCCAGATGGTTGCAATATTGTTTTCCAGAGCGTATTTCTGAAACCTGTAAACATCGGGCCTGTATTTATCCAGCTTAACCTCCTGTTCAGGTGTAAATCCATAGGCAAGAACATGAATACGCACATCAAAATCGGGGACTTTACAGCTGAATTCAGCAGCTGTTAAAATATCCTCCCCCTTATCCTGCATTTCATAACAGGAACGGGCATTATTATGATTTGTAATAGTAAAGGTATCACAATTATGATTTTTAAGAGTATTTATCAGATCCTCGGAAGGGAGCCATGTTTCAGGAATATTCATCATACGTCCCACAACCTCATCAGGTTCACTGCTGTTATAATCGTGACAGTGAAGGTCGATGGTGAGTATATCCTCTTTTCCGAACTTTACAGACTGCTCAAAATTAAAAATCGATATTTCCCTGCTGATCTTTTCGTAAAATGATTCAATATATTCCATTATACTCTCCCTCTATCTTCTACCAAATTCTAAAATAATTTTTATCTGTAATTTTTGCAGAAAACATCTTTTAGTGCAAAAATACTGTTTTTAATTACCTGTATTAATAATTTAGAATAGCTTTCTAATTATGAAGAAATGTTTTTTCATTAAGAATATATAAAGATTCTGTTAAGTATTCATTAAAAAAAAGGCTACTAATAATAATATGAAATCGCTTCCCGGATTTTCGGGATACAAAGAGAGTACTTTTCCCCCTGCCCCCCGATATTACGGCCCCCAGCCGATTAACCTGACGTGCTGAATGAACTTATTCCGGCTTCCCCCGGAGGGGGATGAGAAAATTCTATTCATATTTTTATGTAATTAATGATAGGGTAAAACAAACAAGTCAAAAAAAGCAGAAAAAAAGTTAATTAACCCCCTTCGGGGGTGGCGGGGAATGATTTCCTGTGGGAAAAGAATTCATTCCGCCGGGGGCTTAGCCGAATTAATTGTTCGTTGAAAGAAGTGGGTAGTAGTACCCATCGGAGAACAGGGGGCTGACTCCAGAATATGTGGAATCAAACAATATTAATACTTTTCCCAAAAATCCGGAATGAGCCATATGAAATTATCTCTGTTGCTATAAATAGTAATCTGGTATCGAAAAAAAATGTACCTCATATTGCAATAATATATTAACTAAAAAGCTCTCTACCGCACCTAAGAATTACCGATAATAATAAAAAGAAGCTTTTAATGAGGGAAAAATGACACCAAAAATATATGGAACAGTACTTTTATTAACACTTTTACTTATTACATCAGCAGCCACCGCTGTTTCAGGTGAGGAGCAAAAAGATTGGGGCGGGGAAAAAAAACCTGAAACTGCATCTGACATAGCCGGAGATGAGGGAAAAGCTGTTAAAGAGGAATCTGAAGCAGTAAAAACCGAAGCAGAGAGCAAAGAAGAGAATAAATACACAGAAAAAGATGCTGCAGATGATCAAATGAAGGTTGACCGGATTGAAAGCACCCTGAAATTCGGGATGCACAAAGACCGCATAACTGCAATTACCCTTATCAGTTCGATTAAAAGCGAAGAAATGAAAAACCGTGTACTGGGAAAATTAAACAATATAATAGAAAATGATCTCAATACTGAAGTTAAAAAAACAGCTATATCTGCTGTTGCCACTCATAATTACAAAGATGCAATCCCCTCTCTGATTAAAGCGCTGGAGAACAACCTGGAGGAGATCCAGATTGCAGCATCCTATTCACTGGGGAGATTAAATGGAATTGAATCAAAAGATACAGCTATAAAAATCCTGAACAAGCAGGATTTCAGCGTAAACTCCAATCTCACAGACGCCCTTATAATACTCCTCACAGATCTCAAGGTTCCTGACATTAAAGATCTGGCAGTAAAAACAGTAAAGGACCCCAGGTCAGGTAAGATGGCAAGGGAAAGATTTATGATATACCTTGGCGTAATGGGTACTCCCGACCTGAAGGATTTCCTCCTGGAACTCTTACTGGATGAGGATGAGGATATGCCCATCAGAGGGCATGCGGTTAAAGCTCTTGGTACTTTAAAAATTAATGATTCAGCAGATAAGATTAAGCAGCTGCTGAAAGATATAGAAGAATTCCCATTCAGAAAAAAACAGTCTCACTACAACCTCTCAATGCTTGCTGTTGCTGCACTTGTTGCACTGGGGGATAGTGACTCTATTGATCTCCTTATGAATTCACTTCGCAGCGACAACGCAGCTGTAAGACTTAATGCTGTGAATCTGATAAAAGAATTTGATGATGAAAGAACAATTGACATATTAAAATATAAAATGAAATATGATCAGAACGCAAGAGTAAAACGGGCCGCCAAAAAAGCCCTTGAGGATAAGGGGCTCCTGGAAAAAGAGAAAACACCAGATGAAAACGGGACAGTGAAAGATGAAAGCTACGAAAGTGATGAATAGAGATGAAAACAGGTATGAAAGAGAGAGCATTAAAGACAGGGTTAAAGAATTATCTTCACTCAGTTTACTGACTGTTATAATTGCGGTTATAAGCATATTTCTTATGAATATGATTGTCTTCCCCCTTTCATATTTTGCAGTGAACAATGTAACAGCCTTTAATATTATACTTAAAAATATTTCTCTCCTTACTATTTCAGTCATAATTATCCTTATACTTTACGGCAAGTATAAGAGTCTCCGGAGAATGGGGATGGAGTACACTTCAATATTATTTTATTTCTTAAAGCGCCCTCTCCACTATATCACAATGACTCTATTTACCATTACTCTCTTTTCTCTTCTGATTGTAATAATATACTACCTCTTCAGCGCAAATTATTACCTCATATATAAACTTGCCGGCGGAGTACAGTAATGGCAATAAAAGCCTTTGATAAATATTTCATGAATATGCCCGATCTTACAAGGGAGGATGATTTCATCAGTTTCTGGACAAAGTCAATAAATGATATAAAAAAGATCCCCATTGGACCAGAAATACATGAATCATCAAAAGGCTCATCAGGCAAATTCAGATATTACGAAGTATCCTATAACGGATTTCTTAAAGTACGGATTAAAGGGTACCTCTATGTTCCCAAAGATATGGTTAAAAGCAGAATAATTATTCACCTCCACGATTACAACCGCTACCCCGATAAAAACCCTGTTAAAATACTGGATGAGAGATGCGCTCACCTTTTCCTGGTAATGCGTGGCCATGATCTTATAAAAAACCGGACCGCAGAAGAGGAGAAAGAACGTCCTCTCGGATTTATCATAGAGAATATAATCGATCTTCAGACATATTATGTGAGGTCGGTTTTTCTTGATGTATTCCGTTCAATCGATTTTTTAAGACTCATTGACATTATAGACTGCTCGGAAATTGGAATACATGGGAAAGGACTTGGTGCTGCTGCAGGATTCTTTGCAGCTGTTAATTCCGACAGAGTTAAAGGGATTGTTATGGACGCACCCCTTTTCTGCGATATCCCCATGATACAGAATCTTTCTGAAAGCGATGCTGCTCAGGAGATCAATGACATCATAGCTATACAGAAAGGGAAAAAAAACCAGATAAAGAAAAACCTGAGCTACTTTGATATAATAAATTTTTCATCTGATCTGAAATGCCCCGCCCTATTTATTACCGGACTTAATGACAACTGTTCACCCACTGAATGTGTAATGGGACTCTTTAATCGACTCACATGTGAAAAGTTTATAGAAGTTTATCCCGATGAAGGGATTGACGCAGGCGGGGAGAAACAGAAAACAGCATCAATCAAATGGCTGGCGGATATAATAACAGCATCATATTAATGTATGGATTGAACTTAATGCCGCCGCTAAAATTTAAAGTAAGCCCCCTGTCCCCCGAAGGGGGCACGTATAACAAGAACTTTGATCAAGTTGATAAACCAAAGTGTTAAAACACCCTTTTGTATTGTTCATTTTATAAAAAATTTTCAAAAACAATATGCTGAAATCAGGAAAATAGAGTATTATGTTATACACATTGAGAATTAACGATAAAGATATTTAGACAAAATTGAAATAATTAGAGGAATAATAATAATATTATAAGAGTGATAATATATAAACTCGTGCCCCCTTTGGGGGACAGGGGGAATGAAGGTTATTATGTTTCCCAATATTCCGGAATGACAGAGTTTCCCTGATTATCATTCTAAACCCCCACAAGATAGGGAACAAAATTTGCTCTCCCTATAACCTCTTCAAAATAATCATTGTCACTCTTTTTAATAAATCTCTTTATCACATGGTTATTAGTGCTGTCATCAACAGGAATAACCAGAACCCCGCCAGGCTCCAGTTTTTCCAGCAGTTCAACAGGGAATATTTTTACACCTGCAGCAACAATTATTCTGTCAAAATTTCCTTCAACAGAATTGAAGTCATCGCTGTTTACTATTTTTATATTACCGTACTTTAAGCTGAAGATTACACCCCTTGACCGGTCAGCCAGCTCAGCAATCCGTTCCATACCTGTTACAAATCCTGCCAGCTCACCCAGCACCGCTGCCTGGTAACCTGATCCAGAACCGATTTCCAGAACCCTCTCATCCCCTGTGAGCCTTAATGACTGAACCATGGAGGCAACAACTGAAGGTGTGGAAATAGTCTGGCCGAAACCTATGGGGAGGGAAGTGTCATCATAGGCCCTGTAGCATAGAGCATCTGAAACAAAAAGGTGCCTTGGAACCTTAAGCATAGCCTCAAGAACCGATCCTGAGGAGATACCCTTATTCTCAAGTTTCCGCACCATATTCATTCTGGCATTTGTCATTCTGTCATTACTGCTATGGTACAAAATATCCTCCCCATTCAACACCCTGCACACCCCTGAATTCTGCTTCTATTTTAACATCAGCCCACCATCCGCGGAATGAAGGTAGCTTATATGTATTATAAACGAGAACATACCTCTTCTCGTCAAGATTTCTCACATTATCGTATATTTTACGCAGATTATCAATCTCAGCAGGACGGATAACCTGTCCGCCAGTTCTTGAAGCAATCATTGAAAAGACCGGATCCGGATCCTTAATTGAAATAATATATATTGGAATATAATGCTCCCTGGCATAGTCGGAAATAATCTCCGGTGTATACTGCATAAATGAATCATCTGCAACAGTACCATCAGTAATAAAAACCACGCCCCTCCTGTTAAGCCTTGGTACAAGATTGGAAAGAGCGGTGTAAAGAGCAACTCCGGTCTGCCTCCCCTCACTGTAATCCCTTTTTCTCACAGCATCAAGGGTTCTTCTCCTGCTCCAGTCGTAATTACTCCCGGACCATGTATCCTTATTAAAATTAATAAGCTCGACAGTGTCATTCCTCTTCATTTTTGTTAAAACAAAATCAGCAAACCAGGGAAGATCATTATGATAAGATTCCATCGATTTTGATCTGTCTATCACCATAGAGAATGAAGCTGAGAGCGGCTTATTCTTAAGATAATCAGTATAAAACCCGTGAATAGCAGAATTGTCTTCAGTAATCTTAAAGTTGTCAGGGCCAAGGCCGTATAGCGGTCTGCCGTCTCTCCCCTTAATATTGAGATAAAAAGCAACAACAGGGAATTTTTTTACATCCACAGATGTAATCTCTATCTCCATATTGGTATACTGCTTCTCCACAGGGGAGAATCTGTAAACCCTGTTCGGGCCGGAATCCACAACATAGATATAACCTTCTGAATCTATCCTTGCTGCAGCAGAACGGTGAAGTCTCCCCTCCTCGCCCCATGAATCAAATATGCGCATGGATGAATTGGCAGTATTATAAATAAGAACCCCTCTCTCTTCATCGGAAATAACCAGGTTATTACCATTTACCGAAATCCCCCTGGGTGAAACTATTGCCTCACCCCTGATATCGCTTATATAATTTCCATACTGATCATAAACCGCTATTTTTCTTCCGTCAGTATCTGTAACATATACCTTCTCATTTAAAAAAGCCACGCCTGATGGATTTTTGAATTCACCCTCGTAATCCCCTTTTTTACCGAAGCTGAGAATAAATCTCCCCTTTTCATCAAACTTCTGGACCCTGAAGTTTCCACTGTCCACAACATAGATATGCCCCTTTTTGTCAAATGCAAGCCCCTGCGGTCCATGGAAACTCCCCTCACCTGAACCGGACCCTCCGAACTTGCCGGTAATTTTTCCGGCTGTATTAAAAAGATAAATCATATTCCCCTGAAAATCACTTACAGCCAGTGTGCCATTATTAAAGTCAATACCATAGAGTCCGCCGCGGATATTTGGCCTGAAAATATCCACACCCTTGCCGTTTGGATCAATTTTTACAACCCTTGGTGAAGTAAAAGAGGTAACATAGATATTTTTTTCATTATCAATCGCCAGATCAATCGCCTCAGGGAAGCCGAACCTTTTCATGTCACTGGAACTAAGCTCATTCTGCAGCACATACTCTTCAGAAATATCACTCACCGGTCCTGAACCGCGGAAAAGTATACTGTCGATTCTGTTTTTTACAGCTATGCTCTCAGGGTATATCTGTGCAGCCTTTTTAAGCTCATCAAGTGCTGCAGTTTTAAAACCTGCCAGTTTATAGGATCTTGAAAGGAAATCCCTTGCAGTGTAATAATCGGGATACTCCTGCAGAGCCCTGCGGAAAAACTCAACAGCCGCAAGATACTGCATATTATTAAAATAAACAATGCCGTTACGGAAATGCTCTTTTGCCACTTCGAATTTAACAAAATTTCTGTCATAGGAGTATATCGATGCAGCAGGGAGAACAATAAATGCCACGATATAGAGGATTATAAATAATCTTTTAAAAGCCATAAAGGTTTCCCGTTTACCGGTAATATTTCCGGAATAATAAAGATTTCACTGTAATGTAATTATCGGCATATGCTGAAAAAACTTCATCTAATAAGACATAATATTTCTCTATAAATGCAATATTGTCAATAAAGAAATTATTAGTTCAATAATAGTGTTTTCGGATCCTCACGGATTTTCGGGAAAAATAATAATAGATTGATTCGTGCCGCCTATGGTAGACATGGGTAGAAGCGGATAAGTTCGCTCAGGAGATAGAGGTCAGGTACGTTTAAGCATTTTTTTAAGGAACTTCCCTGTATATGAAGCAGCTGTAAGTGCAACATCCTCAGGTGTCCCTTGAGCAACAATATTACCGCCTGAATCGCCCCCCTCCGGCCCCAGGTCAATTACATAGTCTGCTGTTTTAATTACGTCAAGGTTATGCTCAATAACAATAACCGTGTTCCCCTTTTCAACCAGTGAGTTAAGCACTTCCAGCAGCTTTTTAATATCTTCAAAATGAAGCCCCGTTGTAGGCTCATCAAGAATATAAAGGGTTTTACCTGTACCCCTTTTTGAAAGCTCTGTGGAGAGTTTAATTCTCTGGGCTTCTCCGCCGGAAAGGGTGGTCGCAGGCTGCCCCAGTTTAATGTATCCAAGCCCCACTTTCTGAAGGGTCTGAAGTCTGGAAATAACCGCAGGAATATTTTCAAAAAAAGGAACCGCCTCATCAACAGTCATATCCAGCACTTCAAAAATATTTTTACCCTTGTATCTTACTTCAAGGGTTTCATGATTATATCTTTTACCTTTGCATACATCACAGGTGATGTAAACATCGGGGAGAAAATGCATTTCAATTTTTTTTACTCCATCCCCCTGGCACGACTCACATCTTCCTCCAGCCACATTAAAAGAAAATCTTCCCGGCTTATAACCGCGCATCTTTGCTTCAGGGAGTTTTGCAAAAAGCTCCCTCACTGGTGTAAAAAGACCGGTATATGTAGCCGCATTTGACCTGGGAGTGCGCCCTATAGGCGACTGGTCAATATCAATTATTTTATCAACCAGTTCTGTGCCGGTTATTTCGTCAAAATCGCCGGGATACTCCTTTGACCTCATTATAAGTCCTGAAAGGGCCCTGTAAAGAATTTCAATAACAAGAGATGATTTACCCGATCCTGAAACACCGGTTACAGCTATAAAGACACCGATGGGGAAATTTACATTAATATTCTTAAGATTATTCTCTCTGGCCCCTTTTACCGTGATAAAACCAATGGGCTCCCTTCTGGTCAAAGGGAGGGGGATACTCTTTTCACCTGACAGGTACCTGCCGGTAAGGGACTTTTTAGAATTACCTATCTCCTCAGGTGTACCGGCAGCAACAACATAGCCGCCGTTTAATCCCGCACCCGGGCCAAGATCAATAACATAGTCTGCAGCATTAATTGTATCCTCATCATGCTCAACAACAATAACAGTATTCCCGATATCACGAAGGAACTTGAGAGTACCAAGAAGCTTTTCATTATCGCGCTGATGAAGACCTATACTCGGTTCATCAAGCACATAGAGCACACCTGTAAGGCTTGCTCCAATCTGTGTAGCGAGCCTTATCCTCTGGGATTCCCCCCCTGAAAGGGTCCCTGCTGCCCTGTTAAGTGTGAGATATTCAATACCCACATCATTAAGAAATTTCAGACGCGACCTGATCTCTTTTAAAATCTGTTCCGCAATTTTTTTCTCAGTATCATTTAGTTCAATATTCATAAAAAAATTATAGCAGTCACTGATCGACATTGCAGATACATCATCAATATTCTTTCCTGAAACCATAACAGAAAGACTTTCAGGCCTCAACCTTCTGCCGCTACATGAAGGGCAGATGCTGTTGGACATATACTTCTCCATCCAAACCCGCATATCATCTGAACTGGTTTCCCTGTACCTTCTGTCAAGATTGGGAATAACCCCTTCGAAGGATCTGGCGAATTTAAACTCCGAATTTTTTCTCTTAATATCGTAGTTTACTTTATTACCATTTGTACCATAGAGTATCACATTTTTAACATTGTCAGGAAGATCCTTCCATGGAGCAGCCGGGTCAAATTTAAACCCCCTGGCCAGTGCTTCAACAGTTTCAAGATACCAGTAGCTGGTGCTTTTCCCCCACACCTCAAGAACACCGTCATTTAAGGACTTCTCCGGATTGGAAACAATCCGTTCCGGATCAAATCTTAAAAGATGACCCAGGCCGTCACACTCTTTGCATGCTCCATAGGGTGTATTGAAAGAAAACATCCTGGGGACCAGCTCAGGCATGGAAACACCGCAGTCCGGGCAGGAAAGGAGAGTGGAAAAAAGCTTCTCCTCATCGTCGGTGAGCACAACAATAAGTCCTTCCGACATCTCCATTGCTGTTTCAATAGAATCTGTAAGGCGCGGTCTTATGCCGTCCTTTATAACAAGCCTGTCTACTATAATCTCAACTGTATGTTTTTTATTTTTATCCAGCTTTATTTCATCATCAACAGTGTAGAATTCTCCATCAACACGGAGCCTTAAAAAGCCGTTTTTCCGGGCAGTCTCTATTTTTTCTGCATGCTCCCCCTTTTTACCGCGCACCAGGGGGGATAATATCTGCAGCTTTGTATTTTTTTTCAAAGTCATAAGGGATTCTACAATCTGGTCAACAGACTGGGAGGATATCTTTTTCCCGCACTTATAGCAGTAGGGCACACCCACCCTGGCGAAAAGAAGACGGAAGTAATCGTATATTTCAGTAACAGTCCCCACTGTTGAGCGGGGATTCCGGTGAGTCGATTTCTGTTCAATAGAAATTGCCGGAGAGAGCCCCTCTATAAGGTCCACATCCGGTTTTTCCATCAGTCCCAGAAACTGCCTGGCATAGGAGGAGAGAGACTCCACATATCGCCTCTGCCCTTCAGCATAGATAGTGTCAAAAGCCAGAGAGGACTTCCCTGAGCCGGAAAGTCCTGTAATTACAACAAGCTTATCCCTGGGAATTTCCAGTGAAATATTTTTAAGATTATGCTCTCTTGCACCCTTAATGACAATTTTACGGTCTGTCATATCAGTGTTACATTAACAGATCCGCACATGGGACAGAGGGTCCCGGTTTCAAAATCGTCTTCAAGATCATCTTTTCTTTTTATAATAACATCATCCCATCTGTAATCACACTCTTCGCAGGCGTAGCTTATATTGACTTTACGCTCAGCCCCTTCCTCACCCGCTTCATCATCATCTTCATCTAAATCATCATCAGAATCTATGAGCTCCTCTTCATTATAGTGCTCCTCGTAATAGTCATCTTCATAAACTTCATCATCATAATCTTTTTCAATATAGTCATCAGACATAACAACACCTTACCTTTTTTCTTAATTACTTTAAACCGGCATGATACATCCGGGAAGGGATAAAAAACTGTCACCTTAATGAATACGAGAAAAAAAGCACATCTTTTTGTCAAAAGATTTTATCTAAACTAGTAGAAAATTTTCAAATTATGCTTCATGCTCTCTTCATCTATTTCAGGTTCAATCCTTTGAATTGAATCAATATCCATATCTTCAGGATATATGATTATATCCCATATCCCCCATATTCCAGGGACCTCAGAATATTCATAAAGAATCAACTCAAATTCACCCTCATAAGAAAATCTGAAAGGGAGAGAAGTTTCAAATATTTTTACCTCAAAAAGCTCCTTTTTATCAAGACGCATCAAAAAATGCTCAACTCCGTTTTTGTCGCGTATATAGAGCTTCAAATGGCTTAAAAACGAATTATTCCCTCTGCGAAACTTTACAAAATCGATTCTCAGGTTATAGCGCTTATCTTTTTTAAGAGATTCCACAGAAAAAACACCCCTGAAATCGAGCAGATAGAGTGCTGAATTATCAATTACAGGCTCCCTGTCAGGGATAATCTCAAGGCCCCTGGCCCGCGCCCAATCTTCAATCTGACTCTGATCAATAATTTTAATAGAACCGCTTTCAACTGCATTTAATCTGTCACTGCGGAAATTGATTACATAAATATCTTTTATAGAAGATTGAGATGAAGTATCCGCATATAGTATAGGGGTTGAAATAATGATGATCACAAGGATCGCTAAGAGGATCTTTATTTTTAAAATGCTCATAGATAATTCTTCTGGCTTTAAATAATTTTTATTTCTTCTGCCGGTGAAATATCAGAAAAATTTTGTTATAACTGCCGGGAAATCCTTCATTATAGAAAAATTTCCCCGCAGTCCGAAGAATTACTTAATAAGCTGCATTACCTTTTCAGCATTAAGATTCGAAAAGCTATCGGCACTTGCACCGCTTCTCCCGAAAAGAGTATTTATATCCGCAAGAAGATTTTCCGGCTTTTTCCCGGCGGTTAGATCGGAAGCAATAATATTATCAACTTCCACCTGAACCCTGGTGAGCCTGTTAATATCATCATTGATGAGATTCTGAATATCTATTCTACCGGAAGCAACATTATCCGATGTGGCAATACCTGCAAGATATTCCTTTAAAATCTGAGATCCTTCGAAAGTGGTGTTATTAAGAATTTCTGAAGATTTCTCTCCATAAGCCCGGGACTCAGCAATGAGATCAAGGCCGCTTCTCATTATCTGGTTTCTTGTAAGTGAGGTCTGAATCTCCTTTACTTCTTTTTCGATAGATTCGATTCTTGAGTTAATCTTCCCGGAAAGTTCCAGAGAGTCGGTTTTAACACCCTTATTCTCTTTGTTAAGGCTACCCTCTTCCAGCTTCTTTTTATTATTAATTTTCTGGGCTGACCCCAGCAGGCTGTCCGCTGATATTTTCATTTTACACCCTCCATTGTGTTTATATATTTTTACACACAATACTCCTGTATACAATTTATATATTAATTATATATTTGTCAATAAATTCATGGGGAAGTGTATATAAAAAATTAAAGGAAGGGTGACGAATCAGTTCGCTTCAGACCTGTCCATTTTAACAGATATAAGTTTTGAAACTCCAGGTTCCTCCATTGTAACCCCGTAAATAGACTCACTGATACTCATGGTCTTTTTATTATGTGTTACAATAATAAACTGTGTTCCTCTGGAGAATTCCCGCAGCATCTTCACAAATCTGACGATATTCTGCTCATCAAGGGGTGCATCTATTTCATCGAGGAAACAGAATGGCGACGGCTTAACCATATATGTGGCAAAGAGAAGCGCTATTGCTGTAAGGGCCCTCTCCCCGCCTGAAAGTAGATTTATATTCTTGAATTTTTTCCCCGGAGGCCTCACCATTATATCGATTCCGCTTTCAAGTACATTTTCAAGGTCTGCAATCTCAAGGAAAGCCTCTCCACCTTCGAATAAACGCTTAAAAACCTCGGAAAAATTCTTCTGTATATCCTGAAATGTGGCAACAAAAAGCTCAACTGAGGTTTTGTTTATATCCTCTATAACAGATATAATATCCTCCCTGGCCTTTTCAATATCAACTTTCTGGGTTATATAATACTCAAAACGCTTTTTTAAATCCTTATATTCCTGTATGGCCAGATTGTTAATGGGCCCCAGATCCTGAATTTTCTTTTTCAGGTTCTGAATCTCACCCTGGAAATCAGCAGCCATTGTTTCATTAACCTTCTGACTGTCCAGATCCTGGACTCTCTTTTCATACTCTGTCCAGAGATAATCCTGTATTCCATCACGCTTAAAGGCGAGCTCAACAGCAGATCTATCCAGCCCGTTTATACGCTCTGTAATTTTCTCCAGCTCATCCTCATCTCTTCTTGATTCATTTTTACGGAGAACAATATTCTTTTCCAGTTCACCTCTGCGGCTTGAAAGCTCATGGATATTCTGCTTAAGGGATTCGCTCTTTTCACTGAACTGAATAAGCTTATCCTCAGATTCCTTTATCTCCCTTTTCAGATCCTCAACAGCCCGCCCTGTTCGAAGAAGATCTTCATTATAATTCTCAATCTGCTTTTTTATATCATCAATCTGGTGCACAAGAGAGGCAAGCTGCTTCTCAATCCAGTTACTGTCATTTTCAAACTTGGCAATATCCCTTTCAATCCGGGTAATCATGCTGTTTACATTTTCAAGCTCAAGCTGCTCACTCTGGATAAACTCATCGAGCATGGCATTATCGGACCGCATCTCATCAACTGCTAAAACAAGCTCCCTTATCCTTTTGTCAAGATTCTCCTTTTCCGCATGAATACCTGTTTTATCAAAAAGGATTGACCTGAAACCATCCTCATAACCTTCAAACTTATATATATTCTGCCGTAAAACGGCAATATCAATCTTTTCAAGAAAAGCCCAGGCCTTATCAACAGACTTGAGCTTAAGCTCATCAAGTGCATTGTGCAGATTCATTTCAATAACATTAATTTCATTTTCAATGAGCTGCTTTACTTCCTGCCTCTCCTCTTCAGAGTCTTCAAGTTCGATTTTTCTTTTTTCAATAGCATCAACAAGCTTTTTTACAACAACTTCAAGGGCTTCCCTGAGCTTTCTCAAATTCAATTCTGTTTCTTTAATCTTTCTGTTATTATCTTCAATTCTGTCCCTGGACTTATGAATAGAATCTATCTTTCTTTTTCTTGTTTCAAAAAACTCCACAAGTTTTTTTCTGTCCTCTTCAATTCGTGCTTTAAGCTGAATAGCAGTCTCTTCACTCTTTTTCTTTTCCTCAACAAGCCTGCCGAGACTTTCGCTCCGCTCCTCAACTTTTTTTGCAATACCCTTTATACGGGCTTCATGCTCATCAACCAGTTTGCGGTTCTTTTCCGTAGATATATCAATTGTCTCTCTCCGGACCCTGTAGGCATCCAATTTTTTTTCAATTTCAAAAAGCTGATACTGAAGGTCATTTTTCTTCTTCTCATCCTTTTCATTTTCAGCAATTACGCGTGTTACCCGTCCGGAAACAGCTTCTCTCTCTTTTTTAAGTTTTTCTATATCTTCGCTGTTTTTTTCAAATTTCCGCACCAGTTCTCTAAAACGGATAATATTTATTTTAATATCATGATCTGAAAGCCGGTGTTTCAAATCAAGATATTCTTTAGTCTTTTCAGCCTGTTTAGCCTTTAAATCCTTTTCCCGTTCAATCTCTTTTATAATATCATTAAGCCTTTCAAGATTATCACCGGTATCCTGAAGCTTTTTAAGAGATTCCTTTTTCTGAAGCTTGTATCTTGAAATACCTGCAGCCTCTTCAAAAATATATCTTCGATCTTCAGCTTTTGTGGAGAGGATAAGGTCCATCTTCCCCTGTTCCATTACAGAATAGGCCGATTTACCTATACCTGTATCCATAAAGAGCTTATCTATATCTTTAAGCCGCACAGGGGATTTATTGATAAGATATTCAGATTCCCCGTCACGGAAAACCCTTCTGCTGATTGTAACAGTATCAGCTGCAAAATCGAGAGCCCTGTTAGTATTATCAATAGTAAGGGAAACTTCAGCCAGTGAAAGCCCCTTCCGGTGGTCAGTACCGGAGAAGATAACATCCTCCATAGTCTGACCCCTCAGGTTTTTCGCCTGCTTTTCGCCAAGCACCCATTTTACTGCGTCAACAACATTGGATTTACCGCAGCCGTTTGGCCCCACTATTGCAGTAATCCCGCTTTCGAATTCAACATGTATTTTGTCGGCAAATGACTTAAAGCCGAACATATCCATAGATTTAAGAACCATATATTTCCACTTTTAATAAATTCAGTATAATAAGCTTTTTGATTCAAGTTAAGAAAGTTAAAAGATTAATCTCATTCAGTTTTTTTGGGAAAAATGCACTTCTCGCCCTTCGTGACAACTCATTCGCATTGCCCCCTGTCCCCCGGAGGGGGCACGTGTTAATTTATTATCAATCTGATAATTTATTTTTATCATTTCTACAACTATTTCAATATTATTTAATATATATTAATTTTTAATCCGTAATGTTCGAATTCCAATACTATGTAGAAATACATCCCTGTAATTTTGCAAGCTCAACAACGTAAACAGGTATTTTGATACTCTGATTCATCAACTTTCTCAAGTTCTCCTTTTATGTGCCCCCTCCGGGGGACAGGGGGATGATCCCTGTAAATGGAGGAATAAATAAAATTCAATGCTAATTCCTAAAAATATATTTTAGTGTAAAAATGGACTATTTTATACCCCCGCCGCCTTCGGCGGCGGGGATAATAGAGCATTTCTTCACAATAATAAGTTTAGGAATAAATACTGAATAAAATTAATACTTTTCATAAAAATCCGGTATGAGCAAAAAATTAACAATGATTATATCTTTAAAACTGCACTTAACTGCTTTTAATAAGACATAACTGATAAGCTACTAAAAAATACATGCACCACTTTAAGCAAGAAGAATTTCAGGAACAGGTCAAAAAATTCAGGTTTAATATTATTTCAAAAAGATATTGACTCTCCAGATAAATCGATTTTGCTGATTATCAGTAAAACCGGAATAAAAAATTATATCTCAGCAATCAGTGTTAATTCTTTAATATTTATTTAGAATAAAATGCTCCCATACCCCCGCCGCCGTAGGCGGCGGGGGTATGGAAATCATCATTATTGCACTAAAAAATATCATCAGGAATAATTACTGCTCAGAAATCATAATTACGTAGAAAAAAGGGGCCTTTACAACTTTAATGAACATAACTGCGGAGAAAAGACCTGCTGCTGATGCACTGGAAGGGGTAAAACAGGGGATACCTATATTTATAGGATATTTCACCACATCCATTGCCTTTGGCCTCCTTGCGCTTTCAGCCGGACTCACACCTTTCCAGGCAGTTCTCTTTTCCATGACAAATCTTACAGGGGCGGCTCAGTTTATGGCCATAAATCTCATGGCTGCCGGGGCACTTGCAGGTGAGATTGTCACCTCAGTAATGCTCCTTAATATGCGTTATATTATAATGAGTGCCTCTCTCCTGAATAAAATCGGCTTCAAAACAAAGTCAGACCGTTTTATTATAGCTTTTGGTGTAACTGACGAGGTCTTTTCTGTAGCTTCAATGAAACCGGGGGGTGCGGGCCGGTATTTCATGTTCGGCCTCCAGGGGATATCCTGGCTCGGATGGGCTTCAGGTACAGCAGCAGGGGTTACTCTGGGAGCATTTCTCTCCCGGTCACTTCAGGATGCAATGTCAGGTGCGCTTTTTGCACTTTTTGCCGCACTCCTTGTTCCGGAAATCAAAAAAGGGGTCAAAGCCCTTATTATAGCTCTTGCTGCAGGGGGGGTAAATACCCTGTTATATTATAAATACAGCCTCTCTGCAGGGTGGTCCATTGTTATAGCAATGCTCTCTGTAACAGCTCTTGCCACTCTCCTCTTCAAAGATGAGAATAATGAGTCTGATGATGATTTGATTATCCCCGCAGGTGAAGTGCAATGAACGATAATATTATATTTATAATACTTGCCTGCGCCCTGGGGAACTATCTTTTAAGGGTAGTGCCATTTTTTATTCCCGGCGGGGATAATCTCCCCCCCTTTGTTAAACGCTTTTTAGACTTTATGCCCATAGCAGCCCTTGGCGCCCTTATACTCCCCGGGATAGTCACCTCCTTCCCGCAGAATCCTGCAGCAGGAATTGCAGGTGTAGCAGCAGCTGCAGTAACTGCATGGTTTACCGGCGGCCTCATGATGCCTGTGATCGCCTCCATAAGCGTAACATGGTTTATTCTCCAGTTTTTTTAAACAAATTAGGCTCATTCCCGATTTTTGGGAAAAGTAATAATATTGTTTGTTTTCACATATTCTGGAGTCAGCCCCCTGTCCCCCAAAGGGGGCACGTAAAATTAAAACTTGAGCAAGTAGATGAATCAAAGTATTATAATATCCTTTTTTACTGTTGAGCTTACAAAAGATTTGCGTAACAATATAATGGGAATAGTTATTGAAGTGGTAACAATTATATTTTCAGAATGATAATAGATAACTCGTGCCCCCTTTGGGGGACAGGGGGAAAAGCAAAGAAGTACTCTCTTTGTCTCCCAAAAATCCGGAATAAGCCAAAAAATATAATTATTCCTAAAGATATTTTTTAGTGCAATAATAATGATTTCCATATCCCCGCCGCCGTAGGCGGCGGGGATATTAGAGCATTTTATTTCAAATAAAAGTTAAGGAATTAACACTGGCCAAAAATTATTATTAAAACTTCTGAAAATAGATTGCAATTATTAGAGAAAGCAGATAAAATCTGTTCATGATAATTCTCTGGAGGAAGCATCTGTGAAAAACATCTGTTTGCTTTTATCAGTTATTCTTCTTATCAGCGGCTGCTCAGGAATGGGTAAAAGAAATGGGGATGATTCCGGCAACAGTTACAGCTTCGGTGATTCCAGCAAAGCATTAAAAAGATCAACTGACACTATTGATAAAGGTATAACCTATGAACTATTTTTTTCCCTGGCAGAAAGCGTTGAATGCATTACAGTAGACCTCCAGGCAGTTCAGGTTCAGAGCACATTCCCGCCTGACAGGATTCCTGAGAAAACATATTTTATTATAGAAAAGCTCATCGATATAAAACGCTACAGATCAAAAACAGACTATACCTACTCACCCATGGCAAGAAATTACAACAATGAGTGGGAAACTTTTTATCCGGTAAAAATCTGCGGACTTAAAGATGACCCCCTTTCAAAACTTGATGCATCCACATACAGAGTGCGCTTTACAGTATTTGATCCGGCCCCTGTAATATTTATGATAACTGTCAATTCTGATGCTGAAATTACTTTCAGAACAGATAAATAAAGATCATGGGGTCACCTCGCCCCGGCCAGATGGAGTGCTGTTTCAGCTTCTTTTCCAAGCACACCTTCACAGGAAGGTATAAAATCTTTTAAAGCTTTTATAGCATCAGCGCTGCCTACTCTGCCGAGAGCCCAGAGGCACATAATTTTTACACGCTCATCATCATTATCATTATAGGCTTTAACAAGCTCAGGCACATACTTCTCATCAAGACTGTTCCCCATTGCCCGGGCCACATTCATCTTCCATTTCCACATATCCTTATAAGACATATAAAACATATGGGGCCATATTTTTGAATCAAAGTATTCCCTGTCCATGTGGAGCAGTTTTATCATATCAAAGTTCTGCGACTTCATATTTATTTTTTCTTTCTGCGGCAGGTCAGATGCAATCCAGGGCTGATTTCTGGGACATACCATCTGGCACCGGTCGCATCCGTAAACATTCATCCCCATGGGCTCCCGCAGCTCCAGAGGCGTTATTGTATTACCGTAATATGTAAGATATGAGATACACTTTGACGGTTCAATTGTGCCGTTACCTTTAAGAGCTCTGGTGGGACATGCAGCAACACAGGCGTTTCTGCACCAGTCAGGGCAGCCGTTCTTCACTGTCGGTTCATCTGATTCAAATTCATGATCAATAACAACAGCTATGGGGCTTACCCAGGAACTCCCCTTTGCGCACCCTGAAGCATAGAAAAGAGTATTTTTACCAAAAGTCCCGAGCCCTGCCCTGGCAGCTGCAAGTTTATCCGGCATACTGGCTGAACATTTACTGTTTATACTATTATCGCGCAGATACCCGCGGAAAGCCTTGATACGCTCAGCCAGGCCATCTTTGGTTACCCTGTCATCATTTACATAGCACCTGCCGAAATGGTTTGTCATTGAAGCAGGTATAAAATCGCGGAGATAACAGTGGAGCAGAACAATTATACTCTTTGCCTCTTCAAACACAACCCTGGGATCAATACTCTGTTTTAATTTAAGACCAACCATTTCGGTCCAGTCATATCTTTTATCGCCGGAGTCTATATACTCAAGCTGGGAAGGAAAAGACTCGGCTGTGGTAAATCCAATATCATCAAAACCAAGTTCGCGGGCTTTATCAATTATCTCTGTTTTTGTTAGCATTCTCCCCCCATGATTCTGCAGATTCATATACTGACCAGTTGGTACATTATTTAAGCTAATAATATTAGTCAAGAATTATTCATAATCTTTGCTATAAATCTCCGGTGCAGCAGTATAATTTCAGAGATAATGTCATTCCCGCGCATACTTCGTTTTTATGATGACAAGCTCAGTACAGGCGCGGGAATCTCATAAATCCTGGATTTTTCTGGAGATTCTATTGTTATAGTTCACCAGCAATAAATTTCAGGAAAACTCCGGCTGTCTCTTCCGGTCTTTCAATCATGGGGAGATGGCCGCATTTTTTAAGGATATAGACTCTTGAGTTTTTAATTCCCCGATCAAAAATCTCTGCACCTGAAACATGGAGCACCCTGTCTGTATCACCCCAGATAATCAAAGATGGCGCTGTAATCCGGTGAAGAACCTTTTCCATAGAAGGTGACCTTTCACGAAGATCGGCGAATATTTTATCATTGAAATATTTATACTCAACAGCTTTTTCCGCAAACTCTTTTTTTAGCGGCCCGGGGACATATGGAGGTTTTACAAATACAAATTTCATCAGCCTGTCATAATCCTTAACATCACTCACAAGGAGGGGATTAAATCCCTGCTCAACAAGGAGCATCATCTCACTTTTATCAGAAGTGATCAAACCCGCTGCATTCATCAATGTAAGTGTAAGAAGGTCGCCGGGATACTTTACTGCATAATTTGCGGAAATCCACCCCCCCATAGAATTCCCTGCAATATGAAACTTTTCAAGACCAAGGGCTTTCGCAAAATTTCGAAGCCTCAATGTCTGGATATCAATATCGTAGTGAGCACTTTCCAGTCTGCTGCTTTCACCGAATCCGGGGAGATCAGGCGCAACTACGCGGTATTTCCCCGCAAACTGCTGCGCGAACCGGGTCCAGTTATCCTTATCACCGCCAAATCCGTGAACCAGGAGAATAGTTTCACCAGCACCCCCTTCAAGGTACACAATTTTATGGTCACCTACCTGAACTGTTTTTTCTATTAATTGAGCCTTCCCGCGCTCACTCTTTTTAGCAAAATTATAAAGGGTTTTACCGCAGGATATAGATCCTGTTATGATAATAAGAGAAAGAATAAAAGCAGCAGCAGGACGAAGTTTCATTAAATGCCTCCGATTTTTTAAAAAACACTTACATAAAACTTTCTTCTATGCAAGGATTTTTTATTATAATAAGTGAGGCTTCATCTCTTTTATATTTGCATAAAAACTTTAACTATTCTTATATATAAGTTTAATTCCGGCATTCAGCGGGCATTAAAAGCTCCGGAGCATGATTATGAAAAACAGAATTATTCTACCCTTAATTATAATGTTTTTTTTGAATATCACGGTTTTCTGCACCGGATCGGCCAAAGAACCGATAAAATGGATATACATACCTCACTATGCAAAATTGACAGCTGATGATATTGCTGCAGCTGTTTCCACTAATAATATTATCTGCTTTACGGGGGTGTTTATTACTGGAAGTGGAGAAATACGTTTTAACAGGAACAGCCTCATTCAGGAAGTTATTAAATCTGCGGCTGAATCGGGGAAAATTTTATATCCCCTCATATCATTTGAAAACTCCGCTTCAGGGAAAAAGATACTTAACAGTAAAACCCTCATGGAAAAAGCTGCAGCAAACATAACCGGATTCACCCGGAACAGAAGTTTTCCCGGTTTCCATCTTGACCTTGAATATATTGACTCAACCTATGCTGAAAAACTATCCGTCCTTTTAAAAACCATAAAAGAAAACTCAGGTGAATTAAAAGTTACAATGGCACTCTACCCCCAGGTTGAGTTCAATTCCCCCTACTCCGGTTTTCACGATATCACCCTTTTAGCACCGCACATTGATGAAGCAGTAATCATGTGCTACGATATGCACAGGCCCGACACAAATCCGGGACCGGTGACTGATATTAAATGGACTGAAAAGAATATTATTCAGCTATTAAAATTCCTCCCTTCGCATAAAATTATCCTCGGCATACCTGCTTACGGCTATATCTGGCCGGATAACTCCAGCGCCAGGGCAGTATCAGCAAAACATGGCGCTTCCCTTAAAAAAAGGTACGGCTACCGGAGAGATGACTCCGGCTGTGCCTATCTGGAATACTCAGGAAAAGGGGCAACAACCAGAGGATATATTTCAGATAAAGAAACAAGGGGTAAAATGATAGAACTGGCTGCCGGATATTCACTGGGGGGATATGCCATCTGGAGGGCCGGATTTGAAGATTAAGGAATAAGATAATCCTGTCTATAAAAAAGACAGGGGGTAAATATTGATATAAAAATATACTATATAAAAAAGTTGTCATGGAATTTCTCTTTGTGTCGATAAAAACAATGAGACATAAGTTATCTTCGGGGGATATTCCAAAATGAAAGAATCAAAGAACAAAGCTAAAACCTTCAGGGATCTTCTGGAAAAGTATCTTGAAATTAAAGGCCTCGATATTGTTGTTATTCTAAATGACGGCACAGAAGTTGAACTTTACAAAAACAGAGAAATAATCAATGACATGATAATAGCTATGGACAACAGCAACAAAAAGCAGAGTATACCTATTTCTGCAGTAAAGTCAGTAGATATGTTTGCTGCTTAACAAACCTGAATCAATGAAGTTTACACCTGCTGCTCTTCCTTAACAGGAGGCTTAGGCTTAGGTTTAAGCTTCATTGATTTAATAAAGTCATTTACCACCTCTTCAGCCGCGTCTGAATAGGTGTAAGACTTTTTAGTTAAAGATCCTGTCCATACAGCCTCACCTGTCTTTGCTGAAACCATTCTTGCTGTAATACCCATTGAGTAGGTTGTTTCCAGCCATGAAAAAATATAGAGAAAAGATGTAGCATATTCAAAGACCCTGTAATCATAGACTGATCCGAAAATAAAATAGTCAGCTCCTGATGCCTCTCCGGCATTGACTATCCACTCTTTCGTATATTCACTTCCACGGGTCTGTGACATATCAATGGTTGAAGCCAATGACTCCATACTTATAACCTTAAAACCCCGGTTAACCAGCAGTGTTTCAAATACATTTCTTGCAAGATTACCTGAGTTATTCCCCTCTTTACTGTTAAAATCCTTAAATGGAAGTACCGCAATAGTAATATTATCTTTATCAATTAATTCCTTATTAAACGAAACCGAAGTGCTTACACATGAAAGAAATAATAAGGGGATCAGGAGAAAAACAGATTTTTTTAAAAACATCACTCTACTCCGTAAACTGTTTTCATAATGAGCATAAGGAAAACTGACGACAATAGTTTAAAAACAGATTAGCCGTAAACAGCCGATCTAGAAAGCTTTGGCAATGCCGATCTTTGCAAATATAATAATACCGCTTGTAGAAAAATCACTGGCTCCAGGAACATCAATTACCACCTTATCCTCGTCAGAGCTGAAAATCCTAGTACCCATTCCAAACTTAAACTCCGGGCATAAAAACGTATCCGGGTATATCTCATAGTCGAAACCTGTTGAAAGCATGAGGTGAACAATATATGAATTTATATCGTTTATTGTGGATAACTGCAGATATGGACCTGCCCCGAACCATGGATTGATATACCTGAAATTAAAATGACGCAAAAGTGAGAAGCCCACAGCGTGAAGCTCTATTACTCCATACTCCCTCTCCCCTTTACCAAGTCCGGAATTAATAATAGAAGGATAAACATACCAGTCAGTCCTGTAGGAGATGTAGGGGTTTACCATATAATCAAAAAAAATCCCCATTGCAGTTGCATAGGTCCAGGTTGCACTGTCCTGGACAGTAACAGATCCGCCCTCAAGAGTCACATATGATGAAGCCCAGGATAGTATGGGCCCGCCTCCGACCATTCTGCGTTTACTTGCAGATAAATCGGAATGGAGCAGCAGAATAGTCAGTATCAGTAAAAGGGCGGTTTTCTTCATTTAACTCTGTTTGAGATTAGTATTTTTTTCTTGTCCTGTCGTGGTTAAGCCTGTTCATAATATAAAGGGCAATATATGCCCCTATAAAACCTGCAATTATATTTACTCCGGCACCTCTTGAAAGAAAATCGAGAACTGTAACTGCGATATCATAGAAGAGCTTATCCAGCAGCAGACCGCCGATAAGGGCTCCTATTACACCAACAACCAGTCCCCCGATATACCCGCCAAAAAGATCACGCCTCTTGAGACTGTAGAATATGAATGCCACAAATGCTCCAATCCCTATATAAACAACTATTGCCTTTACAACAAGCAGGAAACTTCTTATTCCTTCAGACATTTTTCACCTCTGTTTCATATGAAAATCGATTGATTAAGCAAATATTAAATAAATGAAATATTACATTAATGCTGGAACCCCTCTCATGTAAAGAACAATTCCCCCTTCCCTTCACGTATCACATCATAAGTATCGCCTGTAAAATCAACCACAGTTGATGGAGTTGAGATTTTCGGTCCGGCATCAATGACAAGATCCACTTCATTTCTGCTCATCTTTTCAAGATCCTGAGGATCGACAATATATTCACCTGCTGAAGTATAAACGCTTGTAGCAAGTATGGGCCGCCCAAGGGCTCTTACAAGGTCAAGTGCAATATTATTATCAGGAATTCTTACACCGATAGTTTTCTGATTAGTCAGTACAATCTTCGGCACCAGTTTTGATGCATGGAAAATAAAGGTGTAAGGACCGGGTAGGGCCTTTTTCATTATCTTAAAAGCATCTGTGGAGATATTCCGTACATAATCATTGACTGATGATATATCGCTGAAAATAAAACTGAGAGGCTTTTTCCGGTCCATCTTCTTTAACCGGTATATTCTCTCTATAGCCCGTTTATCCTTTATATCGCATCCGTATGCATAAACTGTATCAGTGGGGAATACAATAACCCCCCCCTGCTCAAGGAGCTCCTTTGTCTTTTGAATAAGTCTTGTCTGCGGGTTCTGTTCATTAATTACAAATATCATCTTTATTACCGATTACCGCACTTAGGATATAAACATCTTCTCCGGAAAATGTTTATTAAGTGATCAGAGGATTAAGTATAATTCAATCAATATTTGTTATGGAAAATATTTTATTATTTGAATAATAAAGATTTTTTTACCATCCCCCCAAATAAAGAAGGCTTTTGCAGATAGCGCGATCTGCAAAAGCCTTCAACCTGGTAAAATTACATATAGGAGTGTAATTTATTATCAATCAATTATAATATCGGTGATTCAGGAAAATGCATTAGAAGATTTTTTGATTTTAAAAAAAATTTTTTAAAATCCTGCGCTTTTAAAAAACTTATCCAGTCCGGAGGTGTAAATCTCTTTAGAAACCAAAAATCCGCTGTTGTGGCCACCCTGAATTTCCACAAATTCAGAAAAACCGGGTGCAGCCAGGTAAAGATTTCTTCCAAGTTCAAAAGGTATTAACCTGTCATCCTGGCTGTGTATAACAAGAATTGGACATTTTACATCTTTAATATAATCAACAGCTGAATACCGGTAAGTTACAACCCATGAAAAAAGCTGAAATGGAGTCATTGACTTTGCCACATCAACCGCTGAGGTGAATGATGATTCTACAATAAGTGCGGCCGGTTCTGAATTTGCTGCAAGCCATACAGCTATTGCCCCTCCAAGGGATCTGCCATGAACTATAATTTTTTCAGCCGGAATACCCTTAATTTCTCTCAGATAGTTCCATGCAGCCATGGCATCAAGATATGTACCCTCTTCTGTGGGAGTACCATTGCTTTTTCCGTAACCCCTGTAATCAAAAATAAATACAGTAAATCCCAGATTGTTAAGAATCCTTATTGTATCAAGCCTGTGGGAGATATTCCCCCCATTGCCGTGGCAGAAAAGCACAACCCCCCTCTCCCTTACAGACGGAACATACCAGCCATGAAGAGATATGCTGTCTGCAGCATAAAAATCTACAGATTCGTATGGTAGATTTATATGATCCGGATTTCTGTGAAGTGACTTTTCCGGATGATAGATAAAACTACCCTGACACGATATAATGAATATCAAAGAAATAAGCATAAATATTGAAAACTTTTTCATTTTAAAATATTCCCAGGATTTTCCATGTTGTATAAAAAGACACAGAGATGAACCTGTGTCTTTTGAAAGTTTCACTATATAAAGCTGAATCAGCCCCCTTCAGTCTGAGTGAAGGCTGTATTACTGTAAAGATATTCAACTTTCTCTTTATGTTTAAGTTCCTCATTTGCCATTTTCAGAAGCAGATCTTTCACTTCTCCCGCAGGCTCAATTTCAGCAAGAGACTTATAAAAATTGTGGGAATTAAGTTCTTTATCAGCTGCAACAAGATAGACATCTTTTGTGGCAATATCCTTTTCAAGTGCAGGCTTTTCAGCATGTTCAGCTATTTTATAATCAATAACTGCATCAAGCTTTAATGTATCCGGCCCGAATCCGCCATCTTTGTATTTAACAAGAATTTCCTTATGCTTCTTCTCCTCTTCAGCAAGAAATGCAAGGGTATCTTTTGCTTCTTTATCAGCAACCCGGTCATGAAGAGAGATATAAAAATCATAAGCCTCCTCTTCGTTTCTTATAGCAATATCAAGCAGATATTCAAGTTTTTTATCACTCATAATTATTACCTCAATCTTTTATTTTTTTAACTAATATAATATAGAGCAATCAATTTCCAGCAAAAAAAAAGCAAATACCATTAAAATAATGATATTTGCTTTTTTATAAAGCTTCCAAATAAATAAGCAAGAAAAAATTATGCTTCTTTTTCCGCTAACGGCTCATTATTCAGGAAGAATGTTATAATGAGACCTATAATAAGAAGTCCGCCAGCAGCAATAAAAGAATATAGAGATGCTGATTCAGGGAATGTGTCTTTCATTATAGCTGCAATCTGTGGTCCAACTATACCACCAGCTGACCATGCAGTAAGTATTATTCCATAAACTACAGGCATAAGAACAGGCCCGAAAACATCACCAACAAACGCAGGCATAGTTCCGAAACCGCCGCCGTAGCAGAGTAATACTATACAGAATAGAGCTCCGAATATGTAAGGATTGCTGATAAACATAAGAAGGCCAAATACGATTATCTGAGTTAAGAGAATCAGTCTGAATGCCTGAACCCTTCCTATTTTATCAGAAAGACTCCCCCAGAAAAAACGTCCTACTCCGTTGAAAATAGAAGTGATCGCTATAAGGGTAGCTCCGATTGCAGCAAGAGCAGCAACATCTTTACCTGGATCATATTTAGCATAAATATCCTGCATCATTGGTGACTGAAAACCTATAAGCATAATACCTGCAATAATATTGATAAAAAACACCAGCCACATTAAAATAAATTTTCCTGACATTACAGCTGATTTTGCGGTAATTGGAATTGTTTTACCTGTTGAAACCGGTGCAGCCGGTGGTGTGTAACCGGCAGGAACATAGTCAGCAGGAGGAGGTACAATAAAAATCGCTGAACAGAACCCGAGTACAAGCATAATAACACCTATGTAGTAAAAAGATACCACAAGGCTGTTATCTGTAATACTGAGAACTGCAGGTGCGAGAATTTTTGACATTGCAAGTGCGCCGAAACCGAACCCCATAACAACCATACCTGTTACAAAACCCTTTTTATCAGGGAACCATTTTGCTGCAGTTACAACTGGAGTTACATATCCAAGACCAAGACCGATACCGCCTATAACACCGATACCGATTATAAGAAGCGGCAGATTCTCTATTGACAATGCATATCCGCCAATAACGAAAGACAGACCCCACATAATTGAACCGAGTATAGCCAGTTTCCTGGGACCATATTTGGGAAGATTAATCCCGCCCCATGCTGCTGCAAGGCCAAGAAAAGTAATACTTGTACTGAATACCCAGGCTACCTGGGAGTTAGACCATCCAAACTGCTCAACAATAGGCTTCTGAAAAAAGCTCCAGGAATAAATAGAGCCCAGAACTACCATCAGAAGAGTTCCCATGATGGCAATTAACCACCTGTTTTTTCCTTCCATAAAAAAAACCCCTTTCTTTTAATTTATTTTTTTTTATAAACAACTATCGTAAAAGGCTGTATATACCTCTTACGGTTTTCTGCAGATTAAATCCGCATAACTGACCGTTCTCCGTAAGAATATTTTTACTCTTTCCGGAAAATCAGATTAGCTGTATAGAAATAAACCTCCGAATACTCCACCACGAGCAACTTTAGCTTCTCTATACACTTCTTCAGTTTAGAAACTTAACCAGCAAATAACGCATCAAAAATACTTCGGCTTTACTAAGAGTCAACCTAAATTTCAAAAATTAAAAACTTTTTGAAAAGGATTTCACCCCTCTTTATCTGGTTGACAAAATGATAATCTGCAGTATTTTTAAGATAATCATTTTTTGTAAACTCTCTTCACCTTTTTGTTATCCTGTTCACTATGTAAAAATAATATATGTTTTAGATGATTATTCTGTTTTATTATTATCTCTGGAGGCGGCAATACGATGACAATTAAGGTTAAATCCTTTAATGTGCTATCATTTCTTGCGCGTTTTATTTTCCCTACAGTAATTACAATGGCGCTTTTTCTCACTGCTTTTTTTTCAATAATCATTCCTGCCATTGAAAAAAACAGTATGGACCGGAAGCGGGAGATGATACGTGAGCTAACCTCCTCCGCCTGGACAATTCTTGCTTCTTTCCACAATGATGAAATGAAGGGGATCCTTTCACGTGAAGAAGCTCAGAAAAGAGCTATAGAACAGATAACCAATCTTCACTACGGCCGTGAAATGAAGGACTATTTCTGGATAAACGACATGTTCCCTAAAATGGTTGTTCACCCCTACAGAACAGACCTGAACGGAACAGACCTGACCACCTATACAGATCCTGAAGGGAAAAAGATTTTTGTAGAAATGGTAAGTATTGTTAACCGGTATGGAGACGGCTACGTGGAATACATGTGGCAGTGGCAGGATGAAAAGGAGATTGTTGTTCCGAAAATCTCATACATTAAGGGATTCAAGCCCTGGGGATGGATTATAGGCACGGGAATATATATTGATGATATAGAGCAGGAAATCGATTCTCTTGTAAACAACCTGCTGCAGATATCTCTTTTTATACTTCTTATTATTTCCATGCTCCTTGCTTTTATCGCCGCACAAAGCTTCAGAGCAATGAAACAGCAGCAGGCTGCTGAGGATGCTCTCAGGGAATCGGAAGAAAAATACCGGACCCTTGTTGAATCAGCAGGGGAAGGGATGCTCATGGCTATTGAAGGCACTTTTATGTATGCCAACCAGCCAGTTGTTGATCTGATTGAATACGAGATGGATGATCTCCGGAAAATGGAGATAAAAGATATTTTCGAAGATTCAGAGGATAATTCAAATACTGAATATATTAAATCCCTTATGTCAGGTGAAGGCGTACCTGAACGTTTCGAGACTGTAATAAAAACAAAATCGGGTTCACTGCGCGATGTTGTACTGTCAGCCACCCAGATATCTCTCGGCGGAAAACCTGGATTCATGGCAGTTGTAACAGACATTACCAACAGGAAACAGGAATTCAGCGAGCTTGGCGAAAGTGAGGAGAAATTCAGAACAATGGCAAACAACCTGAATGTGGGATTTTTTCGAATGACAGTAGGAAGAAATCCCCGGTTTCTTGAGGTTAACCCCGCGCTTGTTAATCTTATGGGTTATGAGTCCAGAGAAGAACTTATGAGTATTCCGGTTACAAGCCTTTATGCTGACGCTGATGATTATAAAGAACTTGCTCCTAAAGCCTTTAAACAGGGGCTCCGCCTTGAATTTGTTAAATTCAGAAAAAAAGATGGAACAATATTTAATGCCTCACTATGGGGGATACGGATCAAGGGACAGGATGGGAAGCGCAGCTATTTCGATGGTTTAATTGAAGATATGTCGGAACTGCTAAACCGGAATGAAAAAAACGAATTACTTCTTTCTGAAATGCAGACATCACTGATGTTCTTCAATCAGCAGATTTCCAGCATACCTGGAGCTGATCCTGTAAGATGCAGTGACTCAGCCACTATTGCTGATGCCATTCAATTGATGGAAGAGAAAAATTCAGGCCTGCTCCTTGTACAGGATTCATCGGACATAGATTCCGGTGTTATTACCGATCATGATCTGAGAAAAGCGCTCACAACCAATAAGGGAAATAGCTCTTTTAAGGTTTCAGAAATAATGTCATCTCCTGTAATCTCAATACCTGCTGAAGCCTATATTTTCGAAGCATGGCTCCTTATGATCAAAAAGGGCATTTTCCATCTTTTTATCACCAATTCAGCCGGAAATATTACCGGCATGCTGGGTATTCAGGATTTAGTGGCAATTCAGAACTACTCCCCTGCGGTTCTCCTGAAAAAAATCAACACATCTTTAAAGCCTGATGATATAATTGAGTTCAATAAAACTCAGCCATATATTATCAAAAGCATGATTGAAAGCGGAGCCAATCCGCAGAATATAAATCATCTTACCACACTTATAAGTGATACAATACTCACCCGCTTCATCGAATTCGCTGTAAAAGAAATTGGGCCGCCCCCTGTAAAATTTTCATTTATTGTATTCGGCAGTGAAGGGAGGGAGGAGCAGACTCTCCGCACAGACCAGGATAATGCAATTATTTTTGATGATGTTGAACCCGGACAGGAGGATGACGCATATAAATATTTCCTGAACCTGGGAACAAAGGTATGCACATGGCTTAATGATGCGGGGTACACCTTCTGCGATGGAAACAATATGGCAATGAATCCTGAATACTGTCAGCCCATATCGATCTGGAAGCAGTATTTCAGCAAATGGGTACATAACGCAACAGCGGAAGACCTGCTGAGAACAAAAATATTTTTCGATTTCCGCAACGGTTATGGTGAAGAATCATTTTCACTCACACTACGGGAACATCTGGACAGCCTGGTTGGTAAGAACCCCAGATTTTTCCAGATGCTTGCAAGAAACATTCTCCCCATGGCCCCCCCCATAGGCCTCTTCGGGAATTTTGTTGTAGAATCGGATGGAGAGCATAGAGGGTCATTTGATATTAAGAGTACAATGATTCCCATTGTCGACTTTGCCCGGATTTATGCCCTTAACAATAAAATTCATGCAACAAATACTCTTGCAAGACTGCAGGAACTGAAAAACAGAAGTATACTTACAAAGCAGAATCACCTTGAGATGGAACAGGCATACACATATCTGATGCAGATAAGACTCCGTATCCAGGCAAGAGCCCTTTCTCATAAAGATAAGGATCCTGATAATTATGTACGCCCGAAAAACCTCAGCTATATTGAGCAGAAACTGCTCAAGGAAATATTTGCTCAGACAAAAAATTTCCAGTCACGCTTAAGCTATGATTTCACAGGGCAGCTGGGGGGGGTCTAATGATTATGATCGTATCTGATACTCACTGTTATTACGACATGGTCAACAGGCAGATAAATTATGCTGAAAATGTCCTGGGCCATGAAATAACCAGCGTAATACACCTTGGCGATTTTGGACTATTCGATTCCTGGCTGAAAGACTATTTCATTAAACAGAAAAAATCTTTTCTCCGCCCTTTATATTTTATTGACGGCAATCATGAGGATTTCATGCATCTGCCCAATCTTGTTAAAAAATTCAGCAGCTATTTCACATATCTGCCAAGGGCAACTGTACATGAAATTGAGGGGTACAGATTTCTTGCCCTTGGCGGTGCTGCATATATGGATTCCATGATAACTGAAAGAGGAGCAGTCATTACAGACCAGCAGATAAATCAATGCCTGGCAATACCTGCCAATGAAGTTGATCTTATTATCAGTCACGACTGCCCCACTGGTATAGGAGTACCCAACACCCCTGGAATGGAACATTTCGGTTCCACAGGGTTCCCAAGAAGTAACGAACTTGCACAACATTTTAAGCCGAAAAAATGGTTTTTCGGTCATCATCATAAATGGCATTATCATATTGACGGCGAAACTGAATATTTAGGTTTAAGCGGTGTATGGAAAGGTTTCGGCCTTCTTGACAAAGACTACAAATACACAATGGTATCTAATATCATAGACTTTGATGAAGCATCGATGATTGAAAAGCTTCTCATGAAACTTAAAATAATACGACCTGGTGCTGCAAAGAAAAAAGATTCAATTTAAGTAAAGTACAGCTTATTAAAAGACCGCCCCGGAGGGCGGTCTTTCTTAAAGATGATTCATTTTATTAAATCCTTGCTACTGGCTTGATGCTCCCTTCTTCTGAGTTAGAAGTGAAACAACAACAAGTGTAATAAAACTGAGCGGGATAGCTATAATTCCCGGATTATCAAGGGGAATCGGAGCAGTTGCTGTTGTTTTATATAGATCCAGGTATATGCTTGGAGAAAAGAGTATTATACCAAGTGATGCCACAATACCCACAAAAATCGAAGAAATTATACCCTGGGCTGTAGTTTTTTTCCAGAAAAGCATCATGAGGATTGCCGGAAGGTTAGCTGCAGCAGCGACAGCAAAGGCAAGACCAACCAGAAAGGATACATTTATACCCTTAAAGATTATACCGAGAAATATGGCAAAAAGTCCCACACATACAGCTGAAATTTTACCAGCCCTGACCTGCCCCTTATCAGTGAGTTTAACACCGAAATAGTTGGTTAAAAGGTCGTGGGCAACCGCGCCTGATGATGCAACTATCAGACCCGATACAGTACCAAGTACTGTTGCAAAGGCGATAGCCGATATACATGAGAAGAGTACTACCCCGAAATATTTAGCAAGAAGAGGTGCTGACATATTACTGCTCTGAAGATCTATAACACCTGTTACCATGGCGCCAAGACCCATAAATACTGTAAGTATGTAGAAAAAACCGATAGAGCTGATAGCAACAATTGTTGACTTCCGTGCGTCTTTCGAGCTTGGTACAGTGTAATACCTTATGAGAACATGAGGAAGAGCTGAAGTTCCCATAAAAAGTGCAAGCATGAGAGAAACAAAGTTCAGCTTTGACAAGAATGTTGCCCCTTCATCAACTTTAAACTTAAGGCCCGGTCGCATGATATCTATACCTGAAGTAGGGGTCTGGTACCAGAGAACAACCTTGTCCTTGCCGTCAATAAAAAGAGTTTTGGTAAATCTTATAATCTCACTCTGTTTAATAGTAGATAGAAATTTGAATGGGCCAATAGAACCGGTTTTGTCAACCTCCTGACCATCAACTACAATTTTGCTTGCGTTTCCAACCTGGAAGAATCTCTGCTCCTCCTTAGGAGCTCCATTGTACAACTCCCTTCCATCTTCTGTGGTTGTAATAAAAAGGGCTTCCTTCAGCTGAGTCTCCCCTTCAACCAGAATTGTACTCCACCATGTGAAGATCCCGTCTCTCTGGAGTTTAACATATTTTTTATCACCCGAGTCCACCTCTCCCGCAAGCGTATAGTCGGAACTCCCTATCGAGGATACCTTTCCAGCAGAAAGAGTTGCAGAAATTGTCTGAAGCTCTCTGAAGTTATCGTAAGGTTTTTTGTTAATACCATTTACAAATATTGCTGCAGATAAAATTGTTGAAAATATTATCAGAAGACCGCCTTTTATAAACTGAACATATGTTGTAGATGTCATACCAGCTGTAGCCACTATATATATTACTATACATCCCACAATAATAACACCCCAATGATGCTCAAGGCCTAAAAGCGGCTTAACAAGCGCCCCTGCGCCAACCATCTGCGGTATAAGATAGCAGAGAGATACAATCAGAGTACTGATACCGGCAGCTAGTTCAATCCCTTTTGAATTGTACTTATAATTAAGCGCATCGGTAAAAGTATACTTTCCATATCTCTTAAGCGGCTCAGCAACAAGAAAAAGAGCCACAACCCATCCGGCAAGATAACCGATTGAATAAAGAAATCCGTCGTAACCGTCAAATGCGATCATTCCGCATATACCAAGGAAAGATGCTGCTGACAGATAGTCACCGGCAAATGCGATTCCATTTACACCCCAGTGTATGGTGCCGCCTGCCGCATAATAGCCCTGCGCAGAAGTGGTCTTTTTCGCAAAAAATGATGAAAGACCAAGTACAGCCAATACAAAGGCCGCAAAAATACCGATTGCTAATGGTGAAGGTGTATAAATCATTTTCCGGCCCCCTCTTTATTTAATTCATCTTCTTTTTTTGTACAAAAATAGTTATAGATCAATCCCATAACTATCGCTAATACTATAAGTCCAAAGCCGTAAATTATAGCCAGATTCAACCCGGCAAAAATAATAACCCCCATTAATTTGGGAGTAAGCACGTTGATTAAAATAAAACCGGCATATATAACTACATAAACAAGAAACATATATACACCAAGTTTAGCTTTGTAATCAGACGCGTGATCCACTCCCCAGTCAGTTGATGGTCCGTGTCCGCCCATAGATTTCCTCCTCAAGATTATGTTAATTTTTTATTTTCTTAATTTAATATACCCAAATGTCAAGACATAAAGTGTACAAAAACTATATATAAAAAGCACTGAGTGAAGAAAGAGTAAAAATTTTTTTAAAATTAATGTATATATCATTAACACTTCTCTTTTTTTTAAGAAATTTATGTTGACAAATCTTACACTCCAATGTTTATTGCTCGTATCAGTCAAGACGCCAATTAAAGCACTGTATAATTATTAAACATAAAAAATTTTCAAACTAATGCTTGTTTTTTTTAAAAAAGCATCAAAAACAGGAGGATGTAATGTCAGGAGCAATTAAAAACAAAGGCTGGACAGTAACTTTCGCAGGAGTTGGAATCAACCTTGCGCTGGGGATTTTATACGCATGGAGTATTTTTAAGGCTTCAATTGAAGCATCAATCAAGACAGGCGGCGACGGTGCATTTACATGGAATCCGGCATCACTGAATGACCCCTATTCAGTGGCATGTCTTACATTTGCTTTTTCAATGATTCTTGCGGGCAGATGCCATGATAAATTCGGGCCCCGCTTAACTGCTTTCATAGGCGGACTTCTTGTAGGATCAGGACTTATTCTTATTTCTCAGACAACAAGCTACGCAGCCTGGGTGCTGGGCTTCGGTGTTCTTGCAGGTTCAGGAATCGGCTTCGGTTATGCTGCAGCTACACCTCCGGGACTAAAATGGTTCCCTGCTTCTAAAACCGGTCTTATAGCAGGTCTCATAGTTGCTGGTTTCGGGCTTGCACCTGTTTACATAGCGCCCCTTTCTGAATACCTTATAGGATCATACGGAGTTCAGAATTCCATGCTCATTTTCGGGATCTCCTTTGTTGGTGTTGTTTGCGGTCTTTCTCTCCTTCTCAAAAATCCCCCTGCAGGTTATGTACCAGTAGAAACAAAAGCATCAGCAATCGGCAAAAAAGTATCTCTCAACGAAGTACACTGGAAAGATATGATAAAAACAATGACCTTCTGGAAACTCTGGACAATCTACTTTGTCGGTGCAGGCGCGGGCCTTATGGTTATATCAAGCGTAGCTGGTATTGCAAAAAAAAGCATGGGGGAACTTGCATTTATAGCTGTTGCGATTATGGCAATTGGTAATGCAGGCGGACGGGTAATTACCGGTATCCTTTCAGATAAATTCGGAAGAAACCAGACTATTTTTGCAGTACACGCATTTCAGGCTGTACTGATGCTTGTATCAATTCCTCTGATAAGCGGAAATACACCGGCTGTAGCAATAGTTCTCCTTGCAACTTTTATCGGTTTCAACTATGGGGCTAACCTTGCCCTTTTCCCTACAATCGCCAAGGAACTCTGGGGAACTAAAGGATACGGCGTAAACTACGGTATTCTATTCACTTCATGGGGTGTGGGAGGATTCGTTTTAAGCAAGGTTGCACAAATGACGACTGCAGCAACAGGGAGCATGGGTTCATCTTTCATTCTTGCGGCAATATTGCTCAGCATAAGCGGAATGCTCACATTAACCCTTATTGAAAGAAAATCTGAAGCACCTGAAGGCGCAATTCTCCAGCCCGGCCTTGGTTTAACAATGGCTGATGGTGGTGAAAAAATAGAGAAAGATGATAAGAAAAAATAGATATTCCTGATTAGATCCGGAATCCAATCAGGAATTACGGGTGTAATATTGAACAACATTCCCCCTCCACTTGAAGGAGGGGGATAAAAAAATCTTCAGAGCGAAAAGGATGAAAATAGAAGAGCATACAGATACTCCGGGAAAAGAGAACAGATGTGTCTGGATGACTTCCGGCCTCATATCCTACAAACTCTGCCCCCGTGATTACAGATGTGAAGAATGTATGTTTGACCGGGTAATGCGGAATGAATCCGCAGCCATGATACGACGCCCCGGGGTTGACGCTGCACTTACAGCTGATCTTGCACTTATCGAATCCTCCGCCTCTTCACGTATAGACAGCGCCTGTTTTTATCACAAAAATCACTGCTGGGTTAAAGTTATCAACCCCAATGAAGTAATAATAGGGATAAACGTAATTCTTTCAAGACTGATTTACGACATCAAAACAGTTATTCTCCCGAAACTGGGGGAACCTGTTATTCGTGATCAGTTTTTCGCACACATAATACAGGAAAAACATATTGTTCCCGTAATTTCCCCTGTAAGCGGCACAATTATTTCAATTAATCCGCAAATTGCCGGCAGTCCATCCCTATTAAAAGAGAATCCGCAGGACAAGGGGTGGCTTATTTCTATCAAACCACAGAATCTGGAAATGGATCTGAGAACCTTATATTCCGGCACCAGAGCCATTGAATGGCATAAAACTATGGAAAAAAATGTAAGTGAGGCGATACATGCTGCTTACAGCGTAAATGAAAGTGAAATCGGACCTACTATGCATGACGGCGGGGAATTTGCGCTGAATACCTCAGATATGATGACACCAGAACAATACTACAAAATTATTGAAGTTATATCCTCATCAGACTGACCTGGATTGAACGCAGCTCTTCAGCACACCTGCTGCACATCTCTTCAGATTTCTGATCAATATCCTCCACATATGTTGAAGACCTCATAACACATACCGGGTTACTGCAATGAACAAGACCGAAATTATGACCTAATTCATGTATTGCCTCTTTTATTAGTCTGCGGGTTAAGAGCTCCCCGTTACAGGGGAGACCATAGAATTTGCCGTTAAGGCGGTGAAGGGATACAACAGAACCGATCCCCCTTAGCTGGGCTTCACCGAAAACAAATGTTAATATCGGTATAAAAAGATCAACATCAACAATACAGAGTATTTTAGCAGCATCAGGCAGAGACTGAGAAATAACCTGAAGCAGTATTTGTGATGAATTATACTGAGACCTTTTAAGATCAAAAGCTTTTTCCAGAGATATACCCGGCTTTAACATCTTTGAAGAATACCCGAATGTTTTACGTATACTCTTTTCAAGCTCTGCAATCCATGGCTCAGGATCGGTTTCTACCGGGAGAATATAAATATAGGCCATAGGCAGGGCTAATTATTATTCTTGCTTTTTTTTAACTGATACTTTTCAATTTTATTGTACATAGTTAATCTGCTCACCTTAAGTATTAATGATGCCTGGGCAATGTTTCCGTTTGTCAATTCCAGGACTTTCTGTATATGCTCTTTCTCCACATCCTCAAGAGATGGTATATTCTCTCCGGGATCAGACTCAGCAGAGGGGAAAAAGAATGACAGATCGTTCAGTTCTATAAGATTACCCTTTGTTACAACCATTGCCCGTTCTATAACATTGCGCAGCTCCCTCACATTCCCGGGCCAGCTGTACTCAACAAGCATATCCAGGGTATCATTTGTTATATCTATAACATTCTTATTCATTGACTGTGCATATGTTTTTATAAAAAAACGGGCAATAGAGGGGATATCAAGCTTTCTCTCTCTAAGGGGCGGTATTGTTATGGTTACCACATTCAGACGGTAGTAAAGATCCTCCCTGAATGTACCCTCCTGAACAGCCCGCTCCAGATCCTGGGTTGTAGAGCATATAATCCGAAAATCAACATCTATCTCCCTATCCCCTCCAAGACGGTTAAACTGCCTGGTCTCTATTACACGGAGTATGTCAGCCTGCATCTTTTCACTTATATTGCCGATTTCATCAAGAAAGAGAGTCCCCTTATCCGCCATTTCAAGCCGTCCCTGCCGCCTGTAAAGCGCTCCGGGGAATGCCCCCTTTTCGTGGCCGAAGAGTTCGCTTTCAAGCAATCCATCTGAATATGCGCCGCAATTGATAGTTATTATAGGGAAATATCTTCTATTACTGTTGCTGTGAATTGCTCTGGCTACCAGCTCCTTACCTGTACCGCTCTCACCTTTTATTATAACCGTTGAATCTGTCTGAGCAACTTCAATAACCTTTTCCATGACCCTTTTTATTGCAGGGCTCTCCCCGATTATTTCATCGGAAAATGATATCCCCTCAATATGCTGTCTCAGCTGAAGATTTTCATAATGAAGCCTTCTCTGCTCTACGGCGTTTCTTACAAGATGAGTCATCTCATCAGGATCAACAGGCTTTACTATATAGTCAAATGCACCCTCTTTAAGAGCCAATATACTCGTATCTACTGAAGCAAATGCTGTAATCATAATAGTTATGATTGTCGGATCTATCTTCTTTATTCTCCGCTGCAGCTCAAGTCCATCAATACCGGGCATCTTTATATCCAGCATCACAATGTCCCATGGCCCTTCCTGAAGCTTCAGCAAGGCGCTATTAGCGTCTTCAGCAGAACTTACCCTGTATCCATCAAGTTCAAACCATTTAGTAAGGGCGTCACGAATTGACGCCTCATCATCAACAATAAGTATGGATATATCTGAAGGTTTCATGTATTATTACTCCTCATGATTATTATTAATCTTTGCAATGGCATACCCGCGGCAATGTTATAATAAACTCTGTACCACGGCCCACATCAGATTCTACGTGAATACTCCCGCCATGACTCTGCACAATCCCGTAAACAGCTGACAAACCAAGCCCAAGACTGCTGTTTGAATCCTTAGTGGAAAAAAACGGGTCAAAGATAAAGGGGAGATCCTTCTCATGAATTCCATGCCCCTGGTCTATTACATGTATTGCAATCGACTCTGTACTGCTGTAGTCGGTTTTTAATCTGATTGTTTTCCCCTGAGATGATGATTCAATTGAATTGACAATTAATGATACCAGAATCTGCTGTATAGAGCCGGGATCACAGAATATGAAATCGTCACCTGCTCCGAAATCTGTTATCAGCTCAATATTTTTCATTTTTGCGCTATGATCAATAACCTTCGCACTTAATGAAACAATTTCACTCACATGCACTTCCTTAAGGTCACCCATTGACTGTTTTGCAAAATGAAGAAGATTTTTTACAATCTCCCCGCATCTTTTTGTTTCACTCGATATTACTTCAAGGTTACCGATAACAGATTCAACAGCTGCCCGCTCCAGCGGTTCCTTTTCCAGATATTTGGCGGAAAGCCTGGCATATGAAAGGATACCGGAAAGGGGGTTATTGATTTCATGAGCAACCATTGCAGAAAGCCTCCCCAGTGATGCCATCTTTTCGGAAAGGGCCAGTGATGATTTGGTTTTTTTCAACTCAAGCTCTGCAGCCCTCTGCTTTTTATGAGTTACATAGCTGACCCGTATAATATTAACAAAAAGAAGAATATTGACCATACAAATTACTATAGATACAGCGATAATATTCTGGACAACAAGATCAATTTCCGCATTAACATCATCAATATAAACTCCGGTACCAATTACCCACCCCCATGGTTTAAAACCTTTTACATATGAAATTTTCGGTATAATAACCGACGGGTTATCATTGGCCTGCCACTTGTAGCTTACAAACCCGGAGCCGCGTTGAGCAACAACACTCACTATTTTCATGAATACTTTTTTACCGTCAGGATCCTCATATTCGCTGAGATCCTGACCGATAAGATCATCCCTGTATGGGTGTATTATCATTTTAGGGGTCATGTCATTAATCCAGAAATAATCCTTCAAATACTGCCCGTAGTGAAGATTTTTTATTTGCTCTATAGCCATGCTCTGAGCTTTAGTCCTTGTAATGATACCCATCCCCTCATCATTGTGCAGTTTAGCCAGTATGTTCCAGGCAGATGTAGTTAATTCACGGATCATCTCCCTTTTACGATCCATACCGCTCTCCCTTACAGAGGGTATGATGACAAAGAAAAATGCGGAAATAAAAAGTATAATTGTAAGTACAGTGGGAACTACAACTCTGACAATAAATGTTTTCCATGGAAATGAGGTATGTGGAGTAATCATTCTATTGCACCATTATTTATTATTCTATAACCGGATCAGCTTAAAAACCTGTAAAAAAAATATACAATTACAACCTTACTATATTTGTAAAGCAATATATTTCAAGTGAATTTTATATTCAATGGATATATTTTATACATTTCATCTTAAATATAACGGAATTGCAATATTCGATAGGCATAAAAAAGCATACCTATGAGAAAACGAAGAAATTGTTATATTTTTTTACACTTAAAGTAAGGAAAAGCAGAACTTTCGAATTAACTTTACATGTCAGCTTTTATGTCATATTTTCCGGAAATTGTTTAATATGTGAATAGAAGGATGATTTAACTATTTGCAGAAATGAAACTATTCTGCCTCAGCAGCGAAACACTATTTCCCCAGCTGAGCGATGCCGGAGAAATAGTGTCCGCTGCATAAGACATATAGTTTACTTAATCAGGAATCAATGCCCTTTTGCTGCATAATAAGTCTTTAAAGACTCATCACAGGCATCACATTTATAGCTGCTGTCGCAGTGTTTAACAAATTCATCTCTAAAATACTTAAGTGTTGTTACTATAGGCATTATGGGAGACTGGCCAAGAGCACAGAGTGAAGCTTTCTGCATAATCTCCGCTTTTTTAATCATTGTGTCAATATCCTCAACATCAGCTTTTCTCTGTGCAAACTTCTTAACAAGAGCATGAAGCTGTGCTGTACCGACACGACAGGGAACACACTGGCCGCAGGACTCATGCTCAAAGAAGCTTAGTATCTGCAGCAGAAAATCAACAGCGCATGTATTCTGATCAGCAACAAGAACCACACCTGAACCGAGGGTTACTCCCTTTTTCATAGTCTGGTCAATATCAAGGGGGAGATCCATTAAATCCTCTCCCAGAATACCGCCTGCGCTTCCGCCCACCTGAGCGAACTTGAATTTACTGCCGCTCTTCATTCCGCCGCCATGTGTTTCAATAATCTCACGCATTGTTGTTCCCATTGGAAGTTCGGCCAGGCCTGTCTTATTCATTTTACCGGAAAGACAGTAAAGCTTTGTTCCGGAACATCCCTGCATTCCTACAGACTTATACCAGTCAGCGCCCTTCTCTATTATGAGCGGCACAGACATGAGTGTTTCAACATTGTTTACGTTAGTGGGTTTATCCATATAGCCAGCCCCGCCCGGAAATGGGGGTTTGAATCTTGGATATCCCCTCTTCCCTTCCATGGAGTTGATAAGAGATGTCTCCTCACCGCAAACATATGCTCCGCCCCCCTCTTTGATAAATATATCAAAGCTGAAGTTTGATCCGAAGAGGTTTTTGCCGAGAAGACCTTTAGCCCTTGCCTGGTCTATTGCTCTCTGAAGTCTTTCAATTGATCTTCTGAATTCACCGCGCACATAGATATAACCTATGCTTGCGTCAATAGCGTGACCGCAAATAGCCATACCTTCAAGGAGAAGTTGGGGATTCTCTTCCATAAGTATACGGTCTTTGAATGTTCCAGGCTCACCTTCATCTGCATTACATACAACATACTTCTGCATGTCACCCTTTGTAACAAAAGACCACTTCATACCTGCAGGGAAGCCAGCTCCCCCTCTCCCTCTAAGCCCTGAATCTTTAACCTGATCAATTATGTCAGCACGATCCATTTCCACCGCTTTTTTAAGCGCTTCATAGCCGCCGTTCTGGACATAAGAATCAACTTCAAGGGGATTAACTTTACCTATATCAGCAAGAAGCCTCTTTTCCTGTTTGGAGTCGATTATACACTTCTTCCCTTCAACTTCAGGGCCGCACTCCTCACCGACTACGGGCTCCTTCTTTTTGTAATTATCGAATATCTGTTTCAGTTTCCCGCCGTCCAGGTTTCCATGAATATCATAGTTTACCATCATTGCAGGTGCAACTGAACATACTCCAAGGCACTCGCACTGCTCAAGATAGAATACTCCATCCGGTGTGGATTCGCCAATTCCGATTCCAAGTATATTCTGTACTTCCTTAAAAATCGTTGATGATCCCATAACATGGCATGGGCCTGACTTACATACCCGGATTATATACTTTGCCCTGGGGTCTTTTTTAAACATTGTGTAAAACCCTATAAAACCGGCAACAGCACTTCTGGGAATATTCATCTGCTCTGCCACTTCATTAAGTGTTTCTACTTCCAGCACATTTTTGCCGGACTGGTTCTCCAGGTCCCTTAGTATAAGCATAAGGTGTTCCCTGTCATTTCCGTACTTATTAATTGTCGTTGCAATTGTTTCAGCTTTCATCATCCACCCCCTTACGCGTTTATCTTCTCAATTTTACAGGCACAAACTTTGAACTCAGGGATCTTACATGTAGGATCAAGAGCATCAATAGTCAGCTTATTAACAGCTGCTTCTGCAAAATGGAAGGGTATAAAAACGACATTAGGTTTAGGCATGCTGCTGATCTTCGCCTTAAGCCTTATGCTGCCCCGTCTGCTTGAAACAGACACAATTTCACCATCTGAAATATTGTAATTACTCGCATCAACGGGATGAATTTCCACAAAGGCCTCATTCGTTATATCTGTTAAAATTTTTGAATTACGGCTCATTGTACCAGTATGAAAATGTTCGAGAATACGGCCTGTGGTAAGAATAACAGGATATTCAGGATCAACATCTTCCGCTGGAGGGGTAAACTCTACAGCGCTCATAAGGCCAAGGCCTCTTGAGAATTTATCCTTGTGAAGGAACTGCGTTCCAGGATGTCCTTCTGTTGGACATGGCCACTGTAGAAGCTCATTATCAATTCTTTCATATGTAATACCCGCATAAGAAGGGGTAACTTTTCTAATCTCCTCGAAAATATCCTCTGCACAGGAGTAATCCCATGAAGCGCCCATTCTGTTTGCAAGCTGCATCAGTATCCACCAGTCATCCTGACTGTCGCCAACCGGCTTAACAACCTGATGCATCATCTGAACACGCCTTTCAGTATTGCTCACTGTACCATCCTTTTCCAGGAAAGCACGTCCGGGGAATACCACGTCAGCATACTGAGCTGTTTCTGTAAGAACGATATCCTGGACAACAAGCAGTTCCAAAGACTCAAGGGCATGAATAACATGAGCCTGGTCAGGATCTGACATTACAGGATTCTCTCCAAAAACATAAAGTGCTTTCAGTTTCCCGTCAATAGCAGCATTAAGAGATTCCACTATAGTTAAACCTGGCTTAACTGAAAGTTCAACACCGGTTTTCCAGGCTTCCTTGAATTTTTTCTGATTCTCTTCACTGGCAACAGGCTGATATGCAGGATAAACAGCATTGAGTGCGCCCATGTCACATGCACCCTGAACATTGTTCTGTCCTCTAAGGGGATTAACACCGCCGCCAGGTACACCTATGTTTCCAAGAAGCATCTGGAGATTTGCGCAGCATTTAACGCCATTTACACCCGATTTAAACTGAGTAACACCCATACAGTAATACAGAGCCATAGGTTTACTTTCAGCGAAAATACGGGCAGCCTTAACTATATCTGAAGGATTGTCGAGTCCGCATATTTCCGCCACATATTCAGGGGTGTATTTTTCAAGGGTTTTGGCCATTTCATCGAAGCCTTCACATCTTGAAGCAACATACTCCTTATCGTAGAGGTTTTCCTTGATCAATACATGGGCAAATCCGTTAAGGATGGCAATGTTTGTTCCCGGCTTAATCTGCAGAAATACGTCAGCATATTTTGCAAGATCAATTTTACGTGGGTCAACAACTACAAGCTTTTTGCCATTATTGATTACTGCTTTTTTTATCATTGATCCTATTACAGGATGGTTATCTGTGGTATTGGAACCGATTACAAGAAAAGATTCTGTCAGAGGAATCTCTCTGAGAGAGTTTGTCATTGCACCTGAACCAAGTGTGGCCGCCAGACCGGCGACAGTAGAACTGTGTCAGAGCCGGGCGCAGTGATCGACATTGTTGGTTCCGATAACCGCCCTCATAAATTTCTGCATTAAATAGTTCTCTTCATTTGAACACTTGGCAGAAGAGAAAGCCATAATTGAATCGGGCCCGTCTGAAGCTTTGATATCGGAAAGTCTCTTTGCAACATAATCAAGAGCTTCCTGCCACTCAACTTCTTCAAGCTTGCCGTTCTTCTTTACAAGCGGTTTTGTAAGACGCTTGTCGCTCTGAACAAAATCAAAACCGAAACGTCCCTTAACACAAAGATGACCTTCATTGGGCCCGCTTTCATTTCCAAGCGCCTTTACAAGCTCACCCTTTTTATTGGTATAGAAATCAATTTTACATCCAACACCGCAATAAATACATATATTGGATTCTTTTTTAAGTTCCCACTCAGGTCCTCTTCCGTGAACAGTCTGAAAAGAAAGAGCGCCTGTTGGGCAGAGCTGAACACAGGTTCCGCACTGAACACATGTTGAATCTCCGATTTTTTCAAACATGTCAGATGTAAGTGCAGCGTGTGAGCCTCTGCCGTCAAAATTCCATACATTATAAAGCTGAATTTCTGAACATGCTTTAACGCATCTTCCGCAGAGGATACATCTGTTTTCGTTCCTTCTTAAACCCTCGCTTGAGGTAACATCTACCTGTCTTACATTTTTCGGAAAATTGTATGCAGGATTTTCCACTTCATATCTGAAGCAGAGGGTTTGAAGTTCGCAATTTCCGTTTGCTTCACAATAGAGACAATTGTGATCACCTTCAGCAAGGAGCATTTCAAGAATCCCCTTCCTCAGGTTATAGATTTCTTCGTCTTCCGTAACAATTTTTGCCCCTTCTACAGCTGGTTCTGTACAGGAAGCCTTTACCATTACATCATTTACCCGCACAATACAGATTCTGCAGGCACCTGTCTTACTGATCTTAGGATGATAACAGAGGTATGGAATATCAAAGCCGTTCTCTCTTGCAATTTCAAGTATAGTCTGACCTTTTCTCCCGGATACCTCCACCCCATCAATCGTGAGTTGGATTTTGTCCATAAGAAGCTCCTTTCTTTATATTTATATAGAACTGTTCCCGCCCCGCGGACAGACATTAATCTGCTGTTTCATCCCGCAGAGCAGCAAGTATACGCAATTGTTTTGATTTATTTTCTATATTATTTATTTATTTTTTTTGTTCAGTTTTAACTCAACAATTTGAGTTACTAAACAATACAACACACATTGTTCATTGATTATAAATATTATATTTTTTTCAACACAAAAAAACATTTTGCGATTAAATTACTATCTTTTTACAGGACCTCTATTCGGAAAAATTAATATAATTTTCTACTATGTATTATAGAGCACTATTCAATACTCTTTCCCGATTTTTGGAATGATTCTTTGATTTCTCTGCTGATACATCAGATGGAGACAAATAATATTTTTAAAAAAAACACTTGATCCATATGATGTCCCTATTTACATGACACTAAGTACTTTTCACTCAACATATCAAATCGTGCTATAATAGAAGATGTGCGGGGTGATAAGAAAATTTTATAAATTATGGGGAAAAATTCCCGCAATCCGGGGAATTTAAGAGCTAATTTTACGGGAACTCACAGTATTAAAACTCAAAAGCCTGATCCTCAAAATGGACCCCGAAAAGATCTCATCGACATAGTATTGTCTCCCGGAAATACCTCAGATTATATAATCTCACCACTACATCGAAAAGCTGAAACAGATTATTTGCATAGAACGGCCGTATCCGGAAAAAGTTATGCACCTTTTTTTCAATCCAGTCTCTTTAAAACAGTTTCAGTTTTTACACCCTGATAATACAAATCAGACCAGCAATATTATTACTAAAGCGAAGGATCAGATATGGATTTAAAAATTAAAGATATTGTGGAACTCATTCAAGTTCCGGAAAATACCGTGAAGAAGTGGATAGATTCAGGGAAAATACCTGCCTACAAGGTTAAAAACCAGTACTACTTCAATAAATCAGAAATTCATGAATGGATTCTGCTGAATAAGATAGAAGTCTCTGATAAAATCCTCGACCTGAAACTTACTTCCAGGCCTGTAATAATAGGCGATCTCATCAGGGATGGCGGGATTCATTACGAAATTACAGGGAAAAACATATGCAGTGTCATCGAAACAGCTGTATCCAGGATACCACTCAAGGGGGACCTGGAACGAAAAGAGATTCTTACATCACTGATTGAACGGGAAAAGATGATGAGCACAGCTGTGGGACGCGGCATTGCACTCCCCCACTCGCGTAATCCAGTAATTGCGGATGCAGATTGTGAAACAGTATCAATCTGTTTTCTCAGTAATCCTGTGGATTTCAATGCTCTGGATAAAGAGCCTGTACACACCCTCTTTGTAATAATATCCTCCAGCCCCAAAAGACATCTGGAAATATTATCCAAAATATCTCATCTCTGCCAGAGAAAAGATTTTGTAGAGTTGCTGAAAAGCAGGTCTGACCAGGAACTAATCCTGCGCCGTATCAATGATATAGAAATGGAATGGGAGAAGAAATAAATGACCAGTTTATATTTACCCGGAATCTTCGTCATTTTATCCGGCAGCTTCATTTCACTGCTCTTCCCGGATAAAATGAAAGGAGCTGTTACTTCATTATGTATCGGTGCAGGTGCCGCATCAATATCGGTTTTTGCATTTAATGTCCTTATGAGCGGTGAACCGGCCACATTTATCCTCAACCTGTCAGAGCCGATAGGAGCTGTGCGCATTACTGTTGATATGCTTTCAGCATTTTTTACCCTCTTTATTGCTATTATGAGCTTTACTTCCTCCCTTTACTCAATCGGCTACATGAAAGAATACAGGGATAAAGGAAAAACCTTTGCAGCCCATTTCTTTTTTCTACCTGTCATGGTATCATCCATGCTTCTTGTTGTGGCAGTTCAGAACGTTCTGGCATTTCTGATTATCTGGGAAATCATGTCCCTCTCATCTTTTTTCCTCCTTGTATTTGACAATGAAAAAGAGGAAACCTTTAAAGCAGGGATTAATTACCTTGTTGCAATGCATATAGGTGTTATCTTTTTAATAAGCGGATTTACTATCCTCTCCATAAATTCGGGGAGTCAGGACTTCAACTCCTTTAAGGCCGTCTTCACAGAACATAATGAGCTGACAAATATTCTATTTATTATTTTTTTTGCTGGATTCGGAACAAAGGCGGGATTTGTCCCTTTTCATACCTGGCTTCCAAGGGCCCACCCTGCTGCACCGAGCCATATTTCCGGTTTGATGTCAGGAGTAATGATAAAAACCGGCATATACGGGATTTTAAGAATTATTACACTAATCCCTGAACCGACATTTTTTATGGCTTATTTTATCTTATTGATATCTCTATTTACCGGAATTTTCGGTATTGCAAACGCGCTGGCGCAGAAAAATTTAAAGAAGATTCTGGCATACAGCAGTATTGAAAACATAGGTATTATTGGGATTGGAATCGGAGTAGGCCTCCTTGGACTTGCATACAATATTGAATCTTTAACTATACTCGGTTTTTCCGGCGCGCTCTTCCATGTTGTTAATCATTCAATATTTAAATCGCTCCTCTTTTTTGCCGCCGGGGGAGTATACAAAGCAACCCATATTCTCAACATAGAAAAAATGGGGGGACTCATTAAATCCATGAAATTTTCTGCAGTTTTTTTCCTATTCGGCGCCCTTGCAATATCGGGGCTCCCTCCATTTAACGGTTTCATCGGAGAATTTTTTATTTACTGGAGCATGATACAGGGGATTCAGGGTGGGACAGTCCCCCTTATTGTGGCAATGATTGTCTCTTTAGCGGGGCTGGCATTTATAGGCGCAATGTCACTTATCTGTTTTACAAATCTTTTCAGTATAGTTTTTCTGGGGAACCCCCGCAGCACCTTCCATTCACCGGTTACTGAAGTAACAGCAGCAATGAAAGGGGCGATGATATTCCAGTGTGTTTTAATTGCCGCAATCGGGCTTGCACCGGTTTATGCTTTTAAGATAATTCTGGCTGCTGCCGGAATTTTCCATGGAGCAGATCCTCTTACTGAACCGGTCTTTATTTTTAATACACTGGGGAGTCTTACTACAGGAATATTAATTTTTACAGTTACATCTGCAGGTTTTATTTTATTACGTTTTCTTCTGCTCAGGAATAAGAATGTATCACAATTCAAAACCTGGGATTGCGGTTACCAGAGAGGGAATTCAAGAATGCAGTACTCATCCTCTTCATTCACATCCCCATTCCTGAAACTGGTTAAACCCCTAATCAACGTAAAGGAAAAGATAAGAGAACCGGAAGGGTTATTCCCCGGATATGCATCTTACAAATCATCAACTGAAGATATCTTTGAAGCCTGGATTATTAATCCTGCAATCAAAGTAATTGAAAAATTTCTTAACCTCTTCAGGTGGATACAGAACGGCAATACACAGCATTACATTCTATACGGGCTCATATTTCTGATCCTTACTACTATCTGGATAATGGCGGCATCAAAATGATTGGAACTATTGCAAATATTCTTTTTATAATATTGTTCCCCCTCTTCTTTACCGGTTGTATAAACAGAACAAAGTCATTCTGGGGGGGGAGACAGGGGCCCTCTCTTTTCCAGCCTTACCGTGATTTTGTCAAACTGCTGAAGAAAGGTGCAGTAATAAGCAGAACCACTTCATTTATATTTGCTATGGCTCCATCAGTCACAGCAGCATCAGTTGTATCAGCTGCCCTTTTTGTGCCGCTGCTTGGGAAAACTTCATTCATGTCATTTGACATAGATTTTGTCCTTTTTGCATACATGCTTGCAGCAGGGAAATTTTTCACTATAATCGGTGCAATGGATACGGGGTCGAGCTTTGAAGGGATGGGTGCAAGCAGGGAGGCTGCCTTTTCAGCGCTTGTTGAGCCCGGGTTTTTCATTATTCTTGGTTCACTTGCTTTTATTGTAAATGCCTCATCTTTCAGTGAAATCATGAACCTTTCATCTGTAAGTCCCGATCTTAGAATTATAATAACAGTTCTCTCTTCAATTGCATTATTTATTATGCTCCTTGCAGAAGGATGCAGGGTTCCGGTGGATGACCCCAACACGCACCTGGAGCTTACCATGATACATGAAGTGATGGTTCTCGATAATTCCGGTCCGGACCTGGCGTTTATAATGTACGCTTCCGCGCTTAAAATGGTCCTGATTGGATCACTGATTGCCAATATAATAATTCCCGCTGACTTACATCCGCTTATTTCAGCTGCTGCATTTATAAGTATTCACCTGGCAATTGCAGCTCTAATAGGAACAGTTGAATCTCTGCTGGCGAGACTGAGGATGACCCACATACCGCAGTTTATATTATACATGAATTCCATTGCCATGGTCATTTCTGCTGTTATTGTTCTTTATGTTTCAGGAGGATTAAGATGATTCCTTTTTTAATTATACTCTTTTCTCTTACAATGCTATATCTGGGAGCCACAAGCAGGGTTGAGGCATACATTAAAACTTTAGCCCTGCAGGGAGTAATTCTCTTTTTCATTATACTCCTGGACTATGGTACAGAAAATATTCCGAACCTGATTTTTCTATCTGCAGAAACCCTGGCAGTGAAGGGTGTTTTAATTCCACTGGTACTCATGAACGTGGTAAGGAAAAACGATATTAAGCGTGAAATTGAGCCCAATATTCCATTCTTTTTCTCCCTTATAATAACAAGCTCCATACTGGCCAGCGGATTTTACATCTCCTGGCTCATGTCCGATGTTGCCATCTCCGCGCATCCATTCTTTTTCGGAGTATCAATCTCAACTATAGTAACCGGGCTTTTTATTATTATTACCAGAAAAAAAATTATTACCCACATTATGGGCTTCATGGCAATGGAAAACGGAATATTTCTTCTCACACTGGCTATTGCAAAGGAGATGCCCTTTATTGTTGCAATTGGTGTGCTTCTCGATATTTTTATAGCTGTTTATCTCTTAGGATTCCTTGTTAATAAAATACAGGACGCCTTTGCAGGGGTGCATATTGGAACCCTTACAAAACTAAAGGACTGAAGTTATGATAGAGATTATACTTTTTACGCCTCTTATACTTGCAGCAGCAGTTTACCTGCTGAATAAAAAAATTTTTAATACTGCATCCCTCTTTATTTATTCACTGCTTCTGCTCTTTTCATCGGTAAATCTTTACCTTGAGCCGGGATCATTTACCTCATACTTTAAAACAGATAATCTCAGCATAATATTTCTGATTATCCTGGCTCTTCTTTTTTCAGGGGTTTCCATTTATAATTTCAGTTACATGGAGCATGACAGAAGTTCAATAAAGAGGCAGTCATTCTATACTGTAAATATTCTTCTTTTCACCGCGTCTGTGGCAGGAGTAATTTTAAGCTCCCATCTTGCCATGCTCTGGGTATTTATTGAAGCAACTACCCTTTCAAGCGCATATCTTATATACTACCATCGCACTCCAACAGCAATTGAAGCTACATGGAAATACCTTTTTATATGTTCAGTTGGGATTGCCATTGCTTTTGTGGGTATAACGCTCCTATCCATGGGACTGGGCGGATTTGACTCACTTTACTTTGATGAGCTGGCTCAAAAGGCGGAAAAGATCGATCCCTTCTGGCTTAAACTCTCTTTCCCATTCATACTGGCCGGGTTCGGCACAAAAGCGGGTTTGGCTCCGGTTCACGCATGGCTCCCTGATGCGCACTCAGAGTCCCCCTCACCTGTTTCCGCTATTCTTTCAGGCACACTCCTTAACGCGGCTCTTCTGGGAATCTTAAGAGTAGTTAAAGTAATGGAACTGGCGGAAATGGGGGATTATGCAAGAACACTCCTTCTTGCGGCAGGGTTTCTCTCTCTCTTTGTAACAGCGGTATATATTGGTGTAGTTAAAAACTACAAAAGGATGCTTGCATATTCCTCAATTGAAAATATGGGGATAATTGCAATAGGGGTCGGTATTGGAGGAGCGGGACTCTTTGCAGCCGTATTTCACCTTACAGCACACTCCCTGACAAAAGCATCATTCTTCCTCACTTCGGGGAATATCCTTCACAGATACGGCACTGCGGAAATAGCGCCGGTTCGGGGTCTTCTGAAAGGTGATGCTGCTACAGGGTGGTTATGGATATTTACATTTGCTGCTATAATCGGACTCCCCCCCTTCCCTATTTTTATAAGTGAATTTCTTATTATTAAGGCAATGTTCACTAAGGGTATGTACGGCACAGCTCTTATATTTTTTATTCTGCTCACTGTAATTATGGCAGGGATGGCAAAAAATGTTTTAAGAATGTGTTTTGGAGAGGATTCAGCCGCACCCGGGAGCGGTAAATCAAAAATACTTGAATGGCTCCCCCAGTTAATCTTTATGCTGCTGCTCCTCACCGCCGGGCTATGTCTCCCTGATGCGGTACGCGCCGCTTTTGAAGCAGCAGCTTCGGTACTTTAGGAGAATAAAAAATGAATTGGATAATTACCAGAAACAATAAACCGGTTAATATTAATTCCATCCCCTTAGTTGAAATAGAAAAATTACGCCCCGATATTATAAAAAAATCGGGTGAAGGGATGCGCCCTGTTTCATTTTTCAGTTTTAAAAAAAGTAAGGAGATAATCCTTTATATTATAATGGCTGATGATGAAAACTCACATCTGCTTATTTCATCTTCTCCAATGAAGGGGAAATCATCCTATGAATCGATAACAAGGGAGGTTTCCTCTTTCTGGAACTTTGAAAATGAATTTCATGAAGAAACAGGTATAATACCTGAAGGTCACCCCTGGCTCCGCGGTGTACGCTATCCTCACAACAGGCATAACCCTGAAAAAATGATTGAAGATTTCCCTTTCTTTACCATGGCAGGTGATGAGATACATGAAGTTGCAGTAGGGCCCATACATGCCGGAATTATTGAACCTGGCCACTTCCGGTTCATGTGCCAGGGTGAAACTGTACATCATCTGGAAATACAGCTGGGATACCAGCATAGAGGGATTGAATCACTCTTCATAAACAACAGGCTTAAATATCCGGTTCATCTTGCAGAGTCAATTGCGGGGGATTCTGTAATTGCTCACAGCAGCGCCTATGTTCAGGCTATTGAGTCTCTCTGCAGAACAAATATTTCCCGCAGGGCACAATCAATAAGAGCTGTTGCCCTTGAATTGGAGAGAATTGCCATTCATATCGGGGACCTTGCTGCCATATCAAATGACGTGGCCTATCTTCTGGGGAATTCGGTTTTTGGAGCTAACCGCACTCTTATAGTGAATACCCTGCTGGCGATTTGCGGAAGCCGCTACGGCAGAGGCCTTATCCGGTCGGGGGGTGTTGTTTTTGACATATCCCCGGGAATGTCTGAAGAGATGGCAGCTGCCCTGAAAAAAGTTAAACGGGTAATCAGCGATATGTGCGAAAAAATGTTTGAGACACCCACTGTTCTTTCAAGGCTGGAATTTACCGGTACTGTTGATACAAAGACCGCCGGGGATATGGGGATGGTTGGCATTGCTGCAAGGGCTTCAGGTCTCCAGCGCGACGTGAGAAGCGATTTCCCCTCAGGAATATACCGCTACTTCCCTGTTCACAAAATAACAATGGATAGCGGTGATGTTTTTGCCAGAACCTACCTCCGTTATGTTGAAATAAAACAATCAATAGACTATATACTGGAACTGCTGGAAAATATGCAGAATACAAAATCCCTCATGACTCCGCTGAATAAACCAGCACGCAGCAGTTTTACCGTATCAATGACAGAAGGGTGGCGCGGCGAAATAGTACATACATCTATTACAGATGCATCCGGAAATATTGCAAGATACAAAATCAAAGACCCTTCATTCAACAACTGGTTCGGCCTTGCACAGTCTGTGAGGGGTAATGGTGTGTCAGACTTCCCTCTCTGCAATAAAAGCTTCGACCTTTCATATGCCGGTCACGACCTATAGGAGAATGCAATGTTAAAAATTTTTAAAATAAGAAAAACCCAGGGGTATCAGGCAATACCCGATATAACCGCCGCAAAAATAAGGGAACCTTTTCGCGGACTTCCGCATATTGAGTCAAAAAAATGCAGCAGCTGCGGTCAATGCATATCACTATGCCCATCTGATGCGATACAATTAAAGCCTCTGTCTATTGATATGGGTAAATGTATATTCTGCGGTGACTGTAAAAGGGAGTGCCCGGAAAAGGCCATTTCCTTTTCCACATTTTATAAAATAGCCGCAGATGAAAGGAATAAACTTATTGTAAAAAGCGGAGTAACACCGGAAAAATTTATGGCTGATGCAATTACAATAAGGAAAGAGGTAAGTTCCATATTCGGAACATCCCTTAAACTCCGCCAGGTTTCTGCTGCAGGATGCAGCGGCTGTGAATGGGAGCTTACCGCATGCGGAAACGTAAACTTTGACATGGGCCGGTTCGGAATAGAAATTGTGGCTTCCCCAAGACATGCTGACGGCCTCATAATTACAGGACCCGTTTCTGAAAACATGGCCAAGGCTCTTGAAGATGCCTATCTTTCCATCCCTGATCCTAAAATTGTTATTCTTGCAGGGAGCTGCGCAATCAGCGGCGGGATTTTCCAGGAATCAGAGGCTCTGCAGAGAAGCTTTATGGAAAAACATAAAATCGACCTGTACATACCGGGATGCCCTGTACACCCTCTTACTGTGATAAACGGGATTATCGATTTTCTAAGAAAAAAATAGTCATACTGCTCCTGTCTGTTCAGAAAGTTAAAGATAATTCATCTTTGATTACCTGAGCAGATCCGCTCAGGAGCCTCATCCCCTATCCTGATTTATATTTTCCAAAAAAGCCCTGGAATTATTGAATAATTATTTGACTATTATTACACTTCACTCCTAATTGAAAATTCTGATTAAATTTTACTAAAATGCAGGTAAATTAATGAAAAAAATACTATTTTCTTCTATAATATTAATAATTATGTCTTTTAGCGCCTGGGCAGCACCAAAAATTGTTTTCGATAAAACAGAACATAATTTCGGGAAAATACGGCCCGATACAACCCATTCGACAAAATTTATTTTCTATAACCGGGGCACTTCCACTCTTGTGATAGAGAGGGTCAGAGCCGGATGAGGCTGCACAGGAACCCTTCTCTCTGAGAGGGAGATCCCTGCCGGCGGCAGCGGAACACTTGAGGTTGAATTTATTGCAGACAGGCATTTAGGAGAGACAAGAAGAAGCATACTTATTATCACTAATGACCCTGTGAACAAATCAATCAGAATTATTTTACAGGCAGAAGTGACAGATGATATTAAAGAATAGAATTAAAAGCAGGTACTTTTGAAAGCAAACAAATACGATTTCCTGACAACCAGCGCAGGATTCCCCTATCCCTTTGGTGCCAATGTTATCAATAACGGTGTACAGTTTTCCATATTTACCCGGAATGCAGACGCTGTTACACTTGTGCTTTTTCATTCCATAGACCAGGATGCTGCTTTCACAGAAATTGAACTTGATCCCATAGTCAATAAAACCGGGGACATATGGCATATATGGATAGAACGCCTGGGTGAAGGACAGGTCTACGGATACCGGGTAAAGGGAGAATATAATCCTGATGCAGGGCACAGATTCAACAGAAACAAACTCCTTATTGATCCATATTCGAGGGCTTTGACAGGAAATTACCAGTGGGACCTTTCAAAAGCGTGGGGAGCCTTACCCGATTCTCATGACCCGGGCAGATCTTTTTCTGAATCTGACAGTGCCCCATATGTACCCAGGAGTATTGTAATTAATTCCCGCGAGGATTCTATTATTCATTCAGTCCTTGTTCCTGAAAATGAACTTATCATATATGAACTTCATGTTAAGGGATTTACTGCTCACGAATCTTCAGGAGTTTTCGCGCCCGGGACATTTATGGGTCTTACAGAAAAAATTCCCTATCTGAAATCACTGGGGATAAATGCTGTAGAACTCCTCCCCATTCAGGAGTTTGATGAATTTGAGAATATTAATATCAATCCTGATACTGGAGAAAAACTTAAAAACTTCTGGGGATACAGCACCATTGCCTTTTTCGCACCAAAAAGCAGCTACTCATTCAGCGGCTGTTCCGGTGAACAGGTTAAGGAATTCAGGCAGATGGTCAAAAGATTTAAAGATGCAGGAATTGAAGTTTTTCTTGATGTGGTATTCAACCATACACATGAAGGTGACCATAAAGGCCCCACCCTGTCATTTAGAGGGATCGATAATACCATATACTATATTCTCGATGAAGATAAAACAGAATATAAAAACTTCTCCGGATGCGGCAACACCTTTAACTGTAACCACCCTATAGTGCGGCAGTTTATCCTGGACTGTCTCAGATACTGGGTAGTTGAAATGGGTGTTGACGGGTTCAGGTTTGACCTGGCGTCAATACTCGGACGGGATCAGAACGGAGAGATGCTGAGTAACCCACCGCTGATTGAATGGATTGAAGAAGACCCTATTTTAAGAAGCACCAAAATTATTGCTGAAGCCTGGGACGCGGGGGGAGCATACCAGGTGGGGAAATTCCCGGGGAGATGGGCGGACTGGAACGGAAGATACAGAGACGATGTGCGACGATTCTGGAGGAATGACCCCGGGCAGATGGGGCACTTTGCAACACGGATTACAGGGAGTTCCGATATCTATAGTTCAACATCACCATGCAGAAGCGTTAATTTTATCACATGCCATGACGGCTTTACCCTCAATGATCTTGTGAGCTTTAATACAAAACAGAATATCCAGAACGGGGAGAACAACAGAGATGGTGAAAATAACAATTTCAGCAGCAACTGGGGCTATGAAGGGATCAAAGCCCCGGAACATGTTGAAATTATCCGGGTAAGAATGATAAAAAATTTCATTGCCACTCTATTTTTATCACTTGGTATACCGATGATGCTCTCCGGAGACGAATTCAGAAGAACCCAGGGGGGGAATAATAACGCCTATTGCCAGGATAATGAAATTTCATGGCTCGACTGGAATCTTCTGGACAGAAACAGTGAGATTTTTGATTTTACTAAAGGGATGATAGCTTTCAGAAAATCGAACCCGCTTCTGAGGTCAGAAAAATTCTTCACAGGGGAAAAAACAGAAGGACGAAGCATGGAGGATATAAAATGGTTCGCTCCTGAAGGGGGTGAACCTGAATGGGATAAAGGGGAAAATATAATCTCACTTTTAATAAATGGTGAATATTCACCTGAAAATAAAAAAAACTCCAACTCCGATCTCTTCATGATGTTTAACGCCTCATCAAAGAATATCCGGTTTAAGATTCCGGAGTCACCATGCGGAAGGGGATGGAAAATTTCCATAAACAGTGCAGGGATGAGAGGAGAGGATGTTTTCTCTCCAGGTGAAGAAATAAATATCACCGGGGATCATTTCACAGTTGCTGCTCATTCAATGGCTGTTTTAACTGCATAAATAGTTTTCTAAGCGAAACTTACTGATTAATAAAAATAAAGGTAGCGGTATAATATTGCGGGAAAAAGCCTGTCATTCCGGCCTCAGTGCCGGAATCTCCTTGAAAATCAGAATTTTTGAGATTCCCGCACCTGTACTGAGCGCGTCGAAGTATGCGCGGGAATGACAACCACGCTAAATTATAATGCAATAAAAATAAAAATTCTGCAGAACAATTTTTTTGTTGCATTAATCAAAGATTAAAACTTTTTTTATTGTTCAATCAATGTTAATTCCTTAACTTTTATTTGAAGTATAATGCTCCAATATCCCCGCCGCCGAAGGCGGCGGGGATATTGGAAACAGCAAAATTGCACTAAAAGATATCTTCAGGAATAATTACTATTGTTCAATACATAGTTATTGTTAATTCCTTAACATATATTTTAGTGCATAATCAAAGATTATATCTCCCGCAGCCTTCGACGCGGAGTAAATTAAACATTTTTAATTAGGGCTTCCTGAAAAAGTCAAAAGCCTATAAAATACTGGACAAAACAGTGTTTTCTAAATAAAAAGTGCAGAGGAAATGAAGCAAAACCCTAAAAACCCTTGCACATGGAATAAGTTATGTATCA
>Ga0334882_1000065_pt1 | contig 181126 bp, 177 predicted proteins | sample GraSluR1_MG_5_FD_207226 | JGI IMG/M metagenome (GOLD analysis project Ga0334882, IMG submission 207226) | Sludge microbial communities from methane-producing bioreactor in Wageningen University, Netherlands - Granular Sludge_15_04-R1 | ecosystem: Engineered > Bioreactor > Anaerobic >...
AACTTTCTATATTATTCCAACAGGCTACGCCTTAATAAATAGAAAACTAAGGAATATTATAGAAAATAATAACAGGTAAATATATGAAAATATAAATCTTACATTTGTACGAAATCTAGGTAAATAATAAAATTTATTTTTACTATCTATAAAATCTTAAGTAGTGATAAAAATATATAGATAAGGTTATAGACTAAATGATAAGCTTTTCTATTAAGCAAAATCTCTATAATAAATTTTTTAATATTGAAAATTTTCAGTATATTCTGTATTATTAAATTGTAAGTAGGATTTACACATTATTTATAGAAAAATTAATAATACTAGAGTTTGGAGGGATGTATTATGAAGTTAAAATTTCAAGAATTATTTAGAGCTTTATATAAAAAAATTTTTTTCAGTATTAAACGATTTCCTATAACTTTGATAATTATATTGATTACTTCAATTATTCTTATTTACTATAATCACAGCTATAAATTTGTTTCAAGTGAAAACAGAGAATTAATTAAGCGATTTGCTATGATTTCATCTTTGGGAATTCCAATTTCTTTATGCGTAAAAATGTTTTTTGAAAGAAAATCAAAAATAAATATATTGATAAAGGTAGTTATTTATATAGCTTCATTTACTCCTTTAATATATTTTTATTATCTATTTAAACAGGGGGATATGATATCCATCACAAGTTATATAGCTTTTACTATTGCTTTTTATATAATCTTTACCATTGTACCATATTTTTATAGAAGAGATAATTATGAAATGTATATAGTAAAGCTTTTTACTAATTTTTTTATTACTTACCTTTATTCATTAATACTTTATGGTGGATTATCAGCTATTATTTTTACAACAGATAAACTCTTCAATATAAATATAAATGGTAATATATATATAGATATATTAATATTAGTTATATGTATTTTTGCTCCAGTTTATTTTCTTTCTAGTATACCAAAATATAATGAAACAGTTACTTCCTATAGTTATCCAAAAGTTTTAAGTGTACTAATTATATACATTATAATTCCGATTATAATTATTTATTCTATTATAATGTATGCATTCTTTGTAAAGATAATTATTACTGGAGAATGGCCAAATAACTTAATATCTCATTTAGTATTATGGTATTCATTAATTGATGTTTGGATAATACTTTTTATTTATCCATTACAAAAAATTAATAAATTCACTAAAAATTTTACTCTTTGGTTTCCTAGAATAATTATTCCTATAATGATTATGATGTTTATAGCTATTGCTATAAGAATTAATTCCTATGGAATAACGGAATCTAGATATTTTGTTGTATTAGCTGGAATATGGGTATTTATAAATATGGTTTATATAGGGTTTTATAAAAACTCAAAAAGACTATTTATAACCTTATCATTAGCTATATTTTCTCTTATATCTGTCTTAGGTCCTTTTAGTTCTTATAAATTATCAATATATAGTCAAAATAATAGGTTTAAAAAAATTCTTGAAAAAAATCATATGATTACTGAGTATAATACTGTAAAGCCTGCATCATCAATATCTAAAAATGATATTCTAGATTTAACATCTATTATTTACTATTTTAATAATAATCACAAATTAACAGATTTAAATTATATACCTGAAAAATTTGGTATAGATAATATTGAAGACGTGTTTGGATTTAAACCAGATTATTATGTACCTGGTAATGATATAAATAATATTAGCTATACTTTAAATGGTAATGAAATAGTATTTCCAATAGGTGAATATGAGTACTTTATTGAGTATAATAATTATATAGTGAAAGATAATTCTATTAAAATAAAGGATAGGGATATAACTATAACCTATAATAGGAACGATTCAGAATTAAAAATAATTAAAAAAAGTGAACAGGTGTATAAAATATATATTAATGATATTGTCCATAGGATAAATGAAAAAAATAGAGGAAAAGATATTTCATCAATAGATGATATGACTTTTATGGATGAAAATAATAAAATTAAAATAAAACTAATTTTTAAAAATATTTATGGAACTATTAATGATGATAAAATTCAATCTTTAGAAACTAATTTTTATACTTTTATAAGCATAAAATAAATATATAAGTATGCTTGTCTCTGTATATTTGAGGTAAGCATATTTATTATTTTTAAATTAAATTAAAAGTTAATTATAAATTTATTTCATAAATATGTATTGACAAAAAAATTCATGTAGAATATAATTACTTTAGTAATTAAACATATTAAATTTATATGTTTAATATGTTTATGTAAATTTATTAAACTGACTAGAAAACTAGAGGTTTAAATTTAATTGTTATATTTGTTGTGATAAATACACTAATTACTAAATTTTATTATGTTAATTTTTTATGATTAATATAATGTTTGGAAATGTTTAAATGTGTATTTATTTAGAGACAACTTATATTGAATTGAATTTAAGCCTTTTGTATTAATAAAATTACATTTATAGATATCCAACTTGAAGTATATACTTTTTGAAATATACTTGTACACTGGATAGATACAATATAGCTAAACGGTTTAATAAATAGTTTATGAATTTAGTAAAATTTTATATAAAGTTATGGAATTGGAGATGAAAGAATGCCGAAGGAAAAGAGAATAAATTTGGATTTTGTAGATGTTGAAAATCGTGAGAAACGTTTAGGCACAATTACCGCTTGGGATGGTTCTGCATCAGATTTGGTAAAAGAATCAAATTATCAGATTAGAGCACTTAAAAAAGGTAAAGGTTGTGCTGGCGAAAAGGGCAAAGGATGCAAGCTTTGTGAATTAAAAATGCCTTTTAATCAGCAGACTATGTGTAGTCAGTCTATAGTGGGATGCCAGGTTGGAAATATACCTGATGCAATTTTAATAGAGCACTCATCTATAGGATGCTCTGCAATTCATCCTAGATTTAATTTAGGCTATAAAGTGGGATTAATACGCAGAGGAAAAAAGGTTGAAAATATACAAATATTAAGTACAAATCTTTTGGAAAAAGATATGGTATTTGGTGCCACACAAAAATTAAAGCAATCTATACAGGATGCTTGGGTTCGATTTAATCCCAAAGCAATTTTTATTTCAGCAGCCTGTGCTACGGCAATTATTGGTGAAGATATAGCCAGTGTAGCTAAAGAAGCTGAAAATGAACTTGGAATTCCAGTTATTCCTCTATCCTGTGAAGGCTTTAGATCAAAACATTGGAGCACAGGATTTGATATCTCTCAACATGGGATTTTAAGACAAATAGTCAATAAACATCCTAAGAAGCAAGAAGATCTAATAAATATTATAGCTTTATGGGGTACTGATTATTTTAGTGAAATGCTTAACCCAATAGGACTAAGAGTAAACTACGTGATAGACATGGCCACTGTTGACGAATTAGCCCAATGTTCAGAAGCAGCAGCTACAGCTACTTTTTGTTTTACATTAGGATCTTATATGGCAGCCGCATTAGAACAAGAATATGGTGTTCCTGAAATTAAAGCACCACAGCCTTATGGTTTTAAGGGAACAGATACTTGGCTTAGAGAAATAGGAAAAATTGTCCATAGAGAAGATCAGGTAGAAGAATTTATTAAAAGTGAACATGAAAGGGTTAAACCTAAAATAGAAGAGTTGAAGAAAAAGCTTAAAGGTGTAAAAGGATTTGTTGCAACAGGTTCAGCCTATGCTCATGGAATAATTGCAGTTTTAAAAGAGCTTGGACTTGAGGTAGATGGTTCTATAGTATTTCATCATGATCCTGTTTATGATGGAGGAAATGAAGATCAAGACAGCTTGAAATTTTTGGTGGAGAATTATGGTGACGTAGAGCATTTTACAGTAAGTAAGACACAACAATTTCAGTTTTATGGAATACTGAGGAGAGTTAACCCTGATTTTATAATTATCAGACACAATGGATTGGCTCCATTGGCGGCTAAGGTTGGTATTCCAGCATTCCCATTAGGAGATGAACATCTTCCTTTCGGATATGAGGGAATAATCAGAATGGGAGAAGCGTTATTAGAGGTACTTGCTCATAAAAAATTTGGCGAAAATTTAAAGAGACATGTTAAGCTGCCTTATACAAAATGGTGGCTAGATCAAGAAGATCCATTTGTTCTTGCTAAACATCCTGAAATTTTAGATGAAGAATAATAAATAATAAATTTTGTTGTAAAAAAGGAGATATTTATGTTAGGCAAATTAAATTCTAATGAACAGACTAATTCAATAGTTCATCCACGTTATGCCTGCGCTATAGGTGCGGCATATACTGTAGCAGCAATTCATAAGGGGATTCCTTTAGTACACTGTGGTCCTGGTTGCGTTGATAAACAATATTTCATGCTTTCTTATAATAATGGTTATCAAGGAGGGGGATACAGCGGGGCATCTGTTATACCAAGTGTAAATGCTGGAGAAAATGAAGTTGTATTTGGTGGAGCTAAAAAGCTGGATGACCTTATAAAATCATCTTTTAAAATAATGGATGGAGACTTATTTGTTGTATTGAGTGGATGTATCGGAGAACTAGTTGGGGATGATGTAGGTTCTATTGTTAAAAAATATCAGAAAAAAGGTTATCCTATTGTATTTGCAGAAACTGGCGGATTTAAGGGAAATAATTTAATTGGTCATGAAATAGTTACTGAAGCTATAATAGATCAGTTTGTAGGGGACTATGAAGGAGAAAAGGAAAAAGGATTGATAAATCTTTGGACTGAAGTACCTTATTTTAATACTTATTGGCGTGGAGATTTTATTGAAATTAAGAGAATACTTGAGGGAGCTGGCTTTAAAGTTAATGTTTTATTTGGTTCAGAAAGTAAGGGCGTAGAGGAATGGAAGAACATTCCTAAAGCTCAGTTTAATCTGGTACTTTCCCCTTGGGTAGGAGTTAAAACAGCTAAGCATTTAGAAGAAAAATACAATCAGCCTTATTTGCATATCCCTATTATTCCAATTGGCGCAGAGGAGACAACAAAATTCATACGTCAGGTTGTTGATTTCGCAGGAATAAATAAAGAAACAGCTGAAGAGTTTATTAAAAAGGAAGAAGATAGATATTATTATTTCCTTGATCATTTTTCTGATTTCTTTTCTGAATTTTGGTTCGGATTGCCATCTAAATATGCAGTTGTAGGTGACAGTGCATATAATATAGCCTTAAATAAATTTTTGGTAAATCAGCTTGGATTAATTCCAGTAAAGCAAATTATAACAGATAATCCACCGGAAAAGTACAGACAAGCTATTCAGGAGGAATATAAAAATTTGGCGAAGGATGTGTCTACTGAGGTCGAATTTATTGAGGATGGATATATTATCGAGAAAAAATTAAGAGAATCAGATTTTGGAAGCAGTACACCAATAATATTTGCTTCAGCTTGGGAAAGAGATGTAGTAAAAGAATTAAAGGGGTTAATAGTTGAAGCTAGTTGCCCAGCTACTTTTGAAGTAGTAGTTAATAAAAGCTACATTGGATATACTGGTGCATTAACTCTGTTAGAAAAAATATACACAACTTCAATAAGTAATGGATTATAGATATATAATAGACTAGAATACTGATTAGTTGTTTATTTGAATGTGTCTTAGAGGCTGCCGCATTAGCATAATTTTTTATGCTAGTGCAACAGCCTTATTTTTTATATGCAATTTATTTTTTATCTTGTTCAGCACATCTACCTAAGGTAAATAAAAAATTATAGAGATTTGCATGCCTAAGTTCATCAGTTATAATTTCCGTAAGCATATTTATATGAACTCTATTCTGCATAGCAAAAAGAATTCTTCTGTATCTTTGAACAGCCGCTAATTCTCCCTGTAATGCTCTTTTAATTCCACTACAGTATGATAGGGGTTTTTCAAAGCTTACATTTTCATCAGGTGTTAATACTTGACCGGTTAATTCTGTATAAATTTTTCTAAACATTCCATTATGCTTTATTTCATCGTTTCTAATACTTGTAATTATACTCTTGGCTTCCTGAGTAGGGGCAGTATTTATTAGATAATCATAAAAGAGTTCATCTTCTCTTTCACCAGATACTGCTTCCTTAATAAGATTTATTGCACCAGGAAGATTTCCAGGATAAGTATAAGGATCAGTTTGCATAGTATTGTCATTTCGGTACATATGAGAATAAACTGGATTAAAAGTAAAAGGATAGTAATGGTACATTAATTTAACCCCCAATTTAATTAACTACAATATATTTTATTAAATAATATTGAAAAATGTTAATATATCTTGGATAAATAAATTTTTCAGTATGAATTTAAATTGTATAATAAGCAATTCAGTGATAAAATTATACAGTGGAATTTGTATTTAATGAAGATAAAATAGATTAAAGGTGGTACTATATGAGAAACTTAAAAATGACAATTCAGTATGACGGAAGTAGATATAAGGGCTGGCAGAAACAAAAATATGGTGAATCAACTATACAATATAAAATAGAAAATGTACTATCTAAAATGACTGGAGAAAACATACAGGTAATAGGTTGCGGAAGAACTGATGCAGGGGTTCATGCTGAAAATTATATAGCAAATTTTCATACAGAGTGTGAATTGACTATAAATACCATGCTTGACTACTTGTATGAATTTTTGCCAGAAGACATAGTAGTAAAAGAGATGGAAGATGTTCATGAAAGGTTTCATGCAAGATACAATGCAAAATCCAAAACTTATGTGTATAGAATAGACAATAATAAATTTAGAGATGTATTTACTAGAAAGTATATTTATCATACTGATGAGCAGCTTAATTTAAAGGAAATGAAAAAAGCAGCAGAGATTTTAATTGGAACTCATGATTTTAAGAGCTTTACTAATTTAAAATCTAATAATAAATCTACCATTAGAACTTTGAATTACATAAATATATTAGAAAAAGATAATATTATAGAAATGGAATTAAATGCAAATGGATTTTTGCTTAATATGGTAAGAATTATTGTTGGAACTCTCTTAGAGGCAGGTAAGGGTAAACTTAGTACCGTAGATATACAAAAAATACTAAAAGAAAAGAAAAGAGAAGAATATGGACCTATAGCCTATTCAAAGGGTTTGTATCTAAAAAATGTTCAATATTAATATTGAACATTTTTTAAAATTAATTGATTGATAAAAATTATATGTAAATTAAATATTTAACATTATTGCATAGATTTTTAGAAATTATAAAATAAGAGAAAAAGTTTTATACCATAAAAAGCTAAAAGGAAACTGAATTTACGTAATATATTGAGATAATATTATATTGTTTGAAAAATAACTATTATTGAAGTTATTTGAATATAATGATATTATAGGAATGTAAAGTAAGATTATGGAAATGAATTTATAGTTTTAATATTAATTTGCAATATAATTATATTTCTTGTGAAAACGATTACTAAACAAATTGTATTACTTTCTGATTAGAAAATGATAAGAGGTGTGGAATATATTTTACTGTAATCCAAATATTTGTAGATAAGTGATCTGCCTATAATTCGACAAATACAAAAGCGACGTAGTCGCTTTTTGTATGAGAATAAAAAGTTACAGAATAAATATATTTAATAATGTTTCAGTATATAAATGGGGGGAAAAATTATGAATGCTTATTTATTATTTTTTATTGCGCTTATTCCAATTATATGGCTGCTGATTTCTCTAGTAGTACTGAAAATGCCAGGTCACAAGACATGTCCTGCTACACTGTTTATAACTATAATTTTAGCTATATTTGTCTGGAAAATGCCTTTAGTAGAATCAATAACTGCTTCTTTAGAAGGAGTAGCAATGGCAATATGGCCTATAATGCTTGTAATAATTGCTGCTGTATTTACTTATAACCTATCTGTGTATACTAAAAGTATGGATGTCATTAAAAAGATGATGACAGGTATTACTACAGATAAAAGAATTTTGGTTCTCATTCTTGCCTGGGGATTTGGCGGTTTTCTTGAAGCTATTGCAGGGTTTGGAACGGCAGTAGCCATACCGGCTAGTATAATGGCAGCTCTTGGCTTTAATCCAGTATTTGCAGCAATTATATGTTTGATTGCAAATACAACACCTACAGCTTTTGGGGCTATAGGACTTCCCGTTTCTACACTTGCTAAGATAACCAATATAGATGTGAATATGTTAAGTTATGCCGTTGGGATACAATTGGCACTATTAATTATTATAGTTCCAATAATATTAGTTATGCTGACGGGTAAAAGTGTTAAAGCTATAAAAGGAGTATTTTTTATATCTTTGGCTTCAGGACTTTCTTTTGCAATCCCCGAGATTATAGCTGCTAAATACCTGGGAGCAGAATTACCTGCAATACTAGGTTCTGTTATTTGTTTGATAGTTACTGTAGGGATAACTAAAGTATTTTATAAGACTTCCTCATTGAAAAAAGTTGATAGAGTATCTCTTAAAGAGGGATTTCTGGCATGGATACCATTTATTTTGATTTTTATATTTATTATATTTACCAGCCCTTTATTTAAGCCAATAAGTATTACATTATCAAATATTCAGACATCGGTTCAAATTTATACAGGTAAGGGTGCCAAAGCCTATTCATTTTTATGGATTTTAAATCCAGGAACATTGATTATAATAGCTACTTTTATTGGAGGATTGATTCAAGGAGCTAGTGTTAAAGAAATAGTAAAGGTTTTTATAAATACAATTAAACAGATGAGTAAATCTACAATTACAATAATATCAATACTGGCATTAGCAAAAGTTATGGGGTATTCTGGAATGGTAAAATCCATAGCTGTTGTATTAGTGTCAGGAACAGGAAAGTTTTATCCAGTAATAGCTCCGTTAATTGGTGCTCTTGGAACCTTTGTAACCGGAAGTGATACCTCTGCTAATGTTTTATTTGGCGGTCTTCAAGTTGAAATGGCAAAATCTTTAGGATTAAATCCTTATTGGCTTGCAGCAGCTAATACTGGAGGGGCAACGGCTGGAAAGATGATATCACCTCAAAGTATAGCTGTAGCAACAGCTGCTACGGGTATAGCAGGAAAAGAGGGAAAGATATTAAATTCAACACTAAAATTTTGTGTAGTTTATGTAATAGTACTAGGAATATTTGCTTATTTTATGGGGCCGGTATTTGGATTCTAAATCTATTATCTATAAGTGTTAAAAGGATTTTTTAATTTTAATTAGATGTAATAGTTATTATATAGTATAATTAGTATAAAGCTGTTTATATACATTGGTATAAAATGTATTTGGAGGTAATCTACTTAAATGATATGGATAATTGCACCAGCTAAAAGCATGAATGAACATAAGCATATAGCTGCTACTGTATACACTAAGCCTATATTTATTGGAGAAGCTGAAACTCTAATTGGGGAGCTTAAAAAATATGACCCTGTACAACTTTCAAGTTTAATGAAGATAAGTGATAAATTATCGGAATTAAATATTGTAAGGTATCATAGATGGAAAAGTATCCATGATAAAGTTAATTCGAAAAGAGCCATAGCTTATTATGACGGTGAAGTTTATAAACAAATAAATGCAGAAGAACTGGATTCTAGGGCACTGAATTTTATGCAAAGGCATTTAAGAATTATATCTGGATTATATGGAATTTTAAGACCTTTTGATATAATAAAGCCTTATAGGTTAGAAATGGGCATTAAGTTGAAAAATTCTAGAGGAAATGATTTATATGATTTTTGGAGAGAAAAAATTACAGATTATTTTAATGAGGAGATAAAGGAACAAAAGGATGATATTTTAATAAATTTGTCTTCTAAAGAATATTCACAGGTTATAGATGTGAATAAATTTAAAGGAAGTATTATAAATATAATTTTTAAGGAATACAGAAATGGTAAATATAAAATTATTCCTTTTAATGCTAAGAGGGCAAGGGGGCTTATGGTTAGGTATATGTCAGAAAATTATATTGAAGATCCTGAAAAGTTAAAAGATTTTGATTATGGATATAGCTATAATCAAGAGTTGTCTACAAATTCAAATTGGATATTTTTAAAAGATATATTTTAATATAAAACAAAAGTTTTGATTAGAAAATATATTGAGTGGAAGAAGAGGTGAAGGAGCCTGTATTTATAAAACAGGTACGAAAGATGAATACTGAAAGACAAAAGAACTTTATAATAAAGCTGGCATATATTTTAGTTATAGCGGCATTGATATTTGTTATTTTAAAATATGTAATTCCACTATTTATGCCCTTTATTATTGGATTTTTTATTGCTTTAATTTTAAAACCTATTATAAATTTTATCAGTAAAAAAATTAAAATAAAAAGAGTTAAAATTTCGGCAGTGGTATTAATAGTTTTTTATTTGTTATTTTTTTTGATTATTAGTATGTTTGGGGTGAAAATATATACTTATACAAAAGAAATGTTTTATAATTTACCTCAATTTTATGTTAATACTATAGAACCTGTATTAAATGATGTTGTAATATGGCTAAGGAAAACCGCACCTCAAATGGATATTTGGATAGCTAATAGTTTTGAAAGCATAAATGATTCTATACTTTCCTTTGTAAAATCTATGTCTTCAACGGTTATGAAGGCTATTATGAGTGTTGCAGGAGGAATACCATCATTTTTTATAAGATTTTTATTTACTATCGTAGCATCTTTCTTTTTTACAATTGATTATAGCAAGATAACTAAATTTATATTAATGCAGTTTTCAGAAAAGAATCAGAATATAATATTAAATGTTAAAAAAAATGGTGTGGATACAATTTTCAAGTTCATAAGAGCCTATGCCATTTTGATTATGATTACATTTATAGAATTATCTATAGGATTAACTATATTAAAAATACCTAACTCAATTTTATTTGCAGCACTAATTGCTATAATAGATATATTGCCAATTTTGGGTACTGGAGGAGTTCTGCTGCCCTGGGCAGCTATATGTATTATTACTGGAAATGTAGGTTTAGCTATAGGATTAGTTGTTTTATATTTGGTGGTGCTTGTAATAAGGCAGACTTTAGAACCAAAGGTAGTGGGTAATCAGATAGGACTTCATCCACTTGTTACATTGATGTGTATGTTTGTTGGTGCACAATTATTTGGATTCATCGGATTATTTCTTCTACCTATTCTAGTAACCATATTAAAAAATATGAATGATGAGGGAGTAATCCATCTTTTCAAGTATTAAAGAATTAGTGAAAATCATCTATAAGTTCATTTATAGATGATTTTTTATTTTATCTAATTAAGGTCGTTCCAATACTATTGTTGATTGGTATAAAATTAAAATTTTGTATTTCTACTTTTATTAAATTAGAAGTTAATACACTTAATTTATTTGTACAAAAATTAAAAAAGCTATTGAAAAATATTGAAATTATGATAAAATTAATATTAGATAATAACTAATATTAATTAAAAATTATTTTAGAGGTGATTGTTATGAATAATAATAATAATAATAAAGATTTAGATAAAGATATAAAAGTAGATAAAAACCTTTTGGAAGATAAAAATATTTTCATTCCTGAAGAAGATGAAATAGTTATGAATTGTGAAGGTGAACCTTGTAACTTTTCATATTTTCAAGAATAGTATAAAAATTTAAATTTAAAACATTATATAAAATTATTTTACTGCAAGGGGGAAATAACATAAATGGCTCATATTGTTTTTTATACTAAACCAGGCTGTAGAGGAGGGATAATGCAAAAGCAATTACTTATCTCTTCAGGTCATGAGATAGAAGAAAGATCTATTTTAGATGAAAAGTGGACACCAGATACACTCTATCCGTATTTAAAGGGATTAAATGTTAAAGAGTGGTATAATAAAAATGCTGTAGCTGTTAAAAATGGTACTGTAATTCCAGGAAGTTTACCTGAGGATAAAGCTCTTGAACTGCTTTGCAGTGATCCACTACTGATTAAGAGACCTCTCATGATAGTAGGTGATAAATTAGTAGCAGGATTTAATGTTGAATATTTAAAGGAATTGATAGGATTGTATAATATTCCAGAAGAAGATTTGACTAAGTGTCAGGGAAAAACTGAAGCTAGTATTTGTGAAAAAAATTCATAGAATGAGTTGTAATGAAAAAGAATAGAAAATTTATTAAAATTGTGGGATAGAGAAATTTATAATGTATATTATAAATTTCTCTATCTTTGATTAAAAGAAGATTAGAATAAGCCTATATAATTACTACCAGTAACACTTTCATCTTCTACAAAACAGGATATTTTTTAAAGAAAATAAGTATTATTAATGATAATTTTATAACAAAAAAGTCCTTTAAATTAATATTTAGAATCAATTTATTTTATTTTTATGTGATATGAATATTTTATAATACTTGATGTTAACAAAAAATTAATATTAATTATTATTCATCTGAGTTACATATAGATATCTGAGTCTTTAATTAAAAATTTTTGATTATAAATATATCTTAAACTTTGTATTTTAAAATTATAAATTTGGATATATATAGTGAAATTAGTTTCAAACTAAAACTAAAAAATTTGTAAGCCTTAATAATACTATATTTGTATCTATTAATTTTAAGCTTGGATGTAGTTTCACTATATATAATTCCTATAAAAATATATTTATATTTTTTATTAACTTAAAAAACTGCGTCACAATGCGGAATATTGTAACGCAGTAGTATTTTATCTATTCAAAAGATTAATATAAACCTATCTTGTCATCTGAAATATTTATAAATATATTTTTGGTCTGAGTATAGGCATCCAAAATTGATTTATAAGTTTCTCTGCCTATTCCAGATTTTTTATATCCACCAAAAGGAGCACCAGCAGGTAATTGATTGTAAGTGTTAACCCACATTCTACCTGTTTCTACGGCTTTAGCTACTCTTAAGGCTCTATTTATATTTGTAGTCCATACTGCACCACCAAGACCATATTCAGATTCATTTGCAAGCCTTATAACTTCAGCCTCATCTTTAAACTTTATAACTGTAGCTACAGGACCAAATATTTCCTCCTGGGCTATTCTCATGGTATTTGTAGCATCTGCAAGAATTGTTGGTTTAATAAATTCTCCAGATGAAAGCTCACCTTCATTAACCTTATAGCCGCCAGTTATAAGAGAAGCACCTTCTTTTTTGCCAATATCCACGTAATTTAATATCTTCTCTAATTGACCATGATTTACTTGAGCACCCATTTGAGTTTCATTATCCCAAGGAAGACCTACTTTTACTTTTTCAAAGGCTTCTTTTAAAGAGGCGAGGAATTTATCATAAATGCCTTCTTGAACAAATAATCTTGAGCCGGCACAGCAAACTTGACCTTGATTGAAAAGTATTCCAAGTTGAGCACCTTCAATAGCTTTTTCAAAAGGAGCATCATCAAAAAATATATTTGCAGATTTACCACCTAATTCTAAAGTAGCAGGTATAAGTTTATTGGCAGCTTCCTTTGCAACTTCATAACCTATTTCTGTAGAACCAGTAAAAGCAAGTTTACTGAAGCCTTTGTGTTTAAGCATATAATCTCCAGATTTAGAACCTTTTCCTGTAATTAGATTCAATACTCCTGCAGGAAGTACATCACCTATAGTTTTTACAAGTTCCAAAAGGCTTAGAGAAGTAGATGATGATGGGTGAATAACTATGGTATCTCCTGCTGCAAGGGCTGGTGCTATTTTCCAAGCTGCCATGAGCAGTGGGAAATTCCAGGGAATTACCTGACCAACTACACCAATAGGTTCTTTTAAAACTATGCTCAATGTGCTATTATCTATATCTTGGGCAGTTCCTTCTTCTGTTCTTATAGCAGCTGCAAAATATCTAAAATGATCTGCACTGGCTGGTACATCTATATTTAGAGTTTCTCTTAAAGGTTTTCCGTTATCAAGGGTTTCTACTAGAGCTAAGTGTTCTAAATTTTCTTCAATTAAATCAGCGATTTTTAAAAGAATTTTACTTCTTTCCTCACGACTTACTTTTTTCCATTCGTGAAAAGCTTTCCAAGCTGAATCTACGGCTTTATCCACATCGTCATTGCTAGCGTCTGTAAATTCAGAGAGAAATTTACCATTCGATGGATTATAGGCCTTAATAGTACTTTTTTCAGTGCTGTCAATCCATTTGCCCCCAATATATAGCTTATAATTTTTATCTACAGTATTTTCAATATTTTTATTTGTTAATGACATAATAAAACCACCCCAATCAAGTTTTAATAGTTTATAAGTTTATAATATCACTATTATTTTTATTGTCAAATAACAGAAAATATGTTAAAAAATTATCAATTTTTGGACTTTATATATCAAAAAAGCTTAGCAAAGTTTTTGCTAAGCTTTTTTTCTTCGAGTGAATAAATAGATAAAGAAAACAAATATAAATAAAGCTAAAAGGATGACAACTACTTTTGAATAAACGTCTAAAAATCCTAAAATTTGCTGCCATTTGTCACCTAAAATAGCTCCGGCACCTATAAGTACAATATTCCATATAAGAGATCCGGCAGTTGTAAGCAATAGAAAAGAAGAAAATTTCATTTTAGAAATACCGGCAGGTATAGAAATAAGACTTCTAAGTAAAGGTACCATTCTACATAAGAAAACAGTTTTATTTTCATATTTTTCAAACCATAAATAAGCTCTGTCAACATCTTTTCCCTTAATTCTCAGTACACGGCCATAGCGTTCAACTAATTCATTAAATTTAAGAGCTCCAAGCAGCTGGCCTATTTTGTATAGGACGATTGCTCCTACTACAGAGCCTGCAGTAGCAGATAATATAACTCCTTCTAAAGTTATATTAGATTTTGTGGTCATAAAACCACTGAAAGTTAAAATTATTTCTGATGGAATTGGTGGAAAAAAATTTTCTACAGCAATTAATAAAAATACTCCTAGATATCCTATTTCTTCGATAATTGCAATAATATATTGTTCCATTAATTTAATCTCCTTATAAAAGCTAAATTTTTAAATTACACATTATAGATAACAAACTTTATATATAAGTTTAAAAAAATTTTATATTTTAAAACAGTATTGTATATCTATAATAAAATATTAGGCATTATTAGTATAAATAAAAATGTGAAGTAATGCAAAAATATTTTGAAAAATTCATATTTTTTTAATTTTTCGATTAGTATTCCAGTATCTTTCATTAGTATGTTTTATGTGATATTATTAAATTTATACATATGTGAAAATGATTACACGGTTTCTAGGAGGATTTTATGAATAATATCAATAATCAATTTATAATATCTATGTTTATTATAATACTTGGATATGTCTGTAAGAGGTTTAATATAGTCAAAGAAAAAGACGGGGAAGGGCTGGCAAGAATAGTTATCAACATTACATTACCCTGTTTAATTATAAGTACCTTTAGTACCTTAAAGGTTGAATATTCACTTATTAAACTTACATTAATAAGTGTTGCCTATGGAATTCTTATGACAGTAGTTGGTATGTACTTATTTAGGAAAAAAAGGAAGAAGACAAAAGGTATTCTTCTTATGCTTCTTCCAACTTTTAATATAGGTCTTTTTGCTTACCCACTTGTTCAAGCTATTTGGGGGCATGAAGGTGTAAAATATTTTGCCATGTTTGATGTGGGAAATTCTTTTATAATATTTGTATTATGTCATATTATTGCCAGTTATTATTCCAAAGAAAGTGAAACACTTGATATTAAATCAGCAATTTTTAAGGCATTTAAATCTATACCTTTGATTACATATATTATAGTAGTAGTTATAAATATATTGGGCATTAGCATTCCAAAGATGATAATTGATTTTTCGGGTATTATATCAAAAGCAAATATGCCTATGTCCTTAATACTTTTAGGTATATATTTGAGCTTTAAGTTCGATTTTAAAAATTTTAAGGATATTATTTCTATATTAGCCTTAAGATATATAATAGGCTTCAGTGTAGGACTATTATTCTTTATATTTTCACCCTTTGATAAAATGACAAAATATACACTTTTTGTTGGATTTATTCTTCCCATAGCTTCTACTATTATACCTTTTTCCATAGAATTTAACTATGATGCTAAACTTGTAGGTGTACTATCGAATATGACCATATTAATAAGTTTTATATTGGTTTGGATTTTAGTAGGTATAACAACTTAATATATTATAACTCTTAATTATCAATAAATCCTATTTTACAAAAGATTAATGGTGTTAAAAGCATTAGGTTAGATTTATTTTTTTGGAGTGTATTCAGCAGAAACATTTTTTATTAAAGTATCATTATTCTTTGAATCTTTATTTATATAATTAGCTTTTGCAGTAGAATCATTCTCAGAATTTCCAACCTCTATCTCGCCGCTATAAAGAACTCGACTGCCCCAGTAAATGTTCCCTTCTATTTTGTAAACATATTTACCTGGTTTTACAGCAGAACCTTTTGTATCTTTACAATCCCAGATAAGAGTGATGTTCCCTGGACTTTGTGTTGCGCTACTAACAGTATCTATTTCGCTTTTTGATGCATTTTCCCATTTTGATTTTTTAATCCATTCTGTAAGAGCTTCTGATCTTTGCTTATAACCACCACTAGCAGTGTAATTGCTGGCATATATAGAGCGAATATAATTGCCATTAGAATCTTCTATCCATACAGCTACTTGATTACTAGCTAGTTTACGTATATAGCTAAGATTGTATTTGATTTTTACAGAACCGGGTGACTGTTCATTTGAACTGCTAATTTGTGAGCCGCTCTCATTTGGATTTGAAGTATTGTTTGTAATGGCAGTATTATTAGAAATATTATCAGGTTTTTTTACACTACATCCACTTAAAAATACTAACATACCCATGGATAGAGCTAAAGTTTTAATTTCTGGGCTTTTCATTTTAATACCTCCCGTTAAAGCTATAAAATTATATATTTTATGGTAAACTTATTGGTTAAATAAGTCAAATTATAAAAAATTAACTTGCGATTTTTAAATATATACATATTAAGATTAACTGTACAATAAAGATGATTACATGAACTTTTGTTGTATTTTATATTGTGGTTTTCATATTTTGCTGATAAAATAACCATATGTAAAATGTCTAAATATAACTAATTATAATATTTAGTTACTATTTAAATTGGTTATATTAGATTTTGTTCTTTTATGTTAACAAAATGAAAAACAAAGGATGTGTACTTATGAAAAACAAATTTAAATCTATCATCTTTATCATTTTAATTTTCTCTCTAGTAGGATGTGGAAATAACAACAATGCTAATAATGCTAATGCTCAAAAAGCAGAAGAAAAAAAGCCTGATACAAAAATAATTACTGATGTTACAGGCAAAAAAGTAGAAATACCTACAAATATTAAAAGAATAGCAGATTCGTGGCAGGCCCATAATGAGGTTATTACTATGCTTGGTGCCGGAGACAAAATTGTTGCTACTGTGCTTACTGAAAAGTCCAGACCGTGGTTATACAAAGTAAATTCACAGATGCATAATGCTGTAACTGTATTTAACAGTGACGGAAGTGCTAATACAGAAGAACTTATAAAAACGAAACCAGATATTGTATTTATGCCTTTAAATGCAAAAAATGCAGATCGGGTATCACAACTTGGTGTACCTACAGTTCAATTAAATTTTACTGATTTCGATGGACTTAAAAAAACTTTTAAACTTACAGGAGAAATTCTTGGAAGTGATGCTGAAAAAAGAGCAGATGAATACATATCATATTTAGATGGTAAGCTCAATATGATAACAGATGTAACTTCTAAAATACCGGAAAGTGAAAAGCCTAAGGTGCTTCACGTAACATCATTATCTCCACTTACAGTTGATGGAAGTGATACAATAATTGATGCATGGATAAAGGTGGCTGGTGGAATAAATGCAGCTTCTGACGTAAAAGGTAATAATAAACAGATATCTATGGAACAGATGCTAAAATGGAATCCAGATGTAATTATATTAAGTAGTAATACTTTAATGAAACAAAGTGGTAAACAAATTAAAGATATTTTATTACAGGATCAAAGCTGGAAACAAGTAAATGCAGTTAAATCTGAAAAAGTATATTTTAACCCAGATGGAGCTTTTTATTGGGATAGATATAGTGCAGAAGAAGCATTACAAATACAATGGGCTGCTAAAACATTGCATCCAGATAAATTTTCTCAAATGGATATAGTCAAAGAAACTAGATCTTTCTATAAAAGTTTCCTAAATTATGATCTTTCAGAAAAAGAAGCTAATAAAATTATCAATAATGAAGCACCTGATAAATAAATATATAGTGAAAGGATTAAATATGGATATACAGCATATAATAAATGATTACTGGTCAGAGAGATCAAATGAGTTCAGTAAGTGCAGACTAAAGGATTTACAAGGGTTTCAACGAAAGATTTGGACAGCGATTATTAGAGAAAAGATACCCTCTGGCAGGGGACTTCATGCTTTGGATGTAGGAACTGGTGGAGGATTTTATGCTGTACTTTTATGTGATATGGGTTTTGAGGTTACAGCTATAGATTATTCAGATAAAATGATTGATAATGCCAGAGAAAATTCTAAAAATCTAGGATATAAAAATATAAAATTTATTAAAATGGATGCTCAAAATTTAGAATTTAAAGATGAAAGTTTTGACTTTATAATATCAAGAAATGTAACATGGACCTTACCAGATCCTGAAAAAGCTTATAAAGAGTGGTGCCGTGTTCTTAAACCTAAAGGTAAAATTATGAATTTTGATGCTAATTATGGACAAACTTTTAAATTAGCTGATGAAAAAGGTGAAACTTATAGAGAAATGCAAAAATGGGTACCTAGTTCCTACAACCGCACTTTACAAAGTGAAGATCTCATTCATAGAAGGAATGATTTTGCAAAACAATTATATATATCTAATTATGTAAGACCTCAATGGGATGTAGATATACTTATTAAAAATGGCATTAGAAAAATAGATATAGATACAGATATAAGCAGTAGAGTATATGTTGATATACAATATGCACAGGGAAAAAATGAGGGAGAAATTCAGAAAAAAAGAGATTTTGGATCAGACTCGGAAATGTTTATGGTATATGCTGTTAAAAAATAGGAGAATTATTTGCAAAATATTAAAATATAATTGTTTCAATTTAATGGTATCTGCTTAAGTAGATACCACTTTTTATAAAAAGTAGTATAATAAATAAGTATAAAAAATCAGCATGACAGAGAATGGTTACCAAAATTTTTAAAAGAGCTGTAAAAAGGAAGGTGGAAATATGTATGATGTTGCAATTATAGGTGCTGGTGTTGTAGGAGCAGCTATAGCAAGGGAACTCTCAAAATATCAAATATCTATTGCAATTATTGAAAAGAATAGTGATGTGTCTGAAGGTACTACAGGTGCAAATTGTTGTAATATTTATGAACCTTTTCGTCAGCCTAAGGGAAGTTTAAATCAAAAATTACTAATAAGAGGAAATGAAATCTATGATGAAATGTGCAGAGATTTAGATGTGCCTTTTAAGAGAATGGGATCCATTACAGTAGGTTTTGATGAAGAGGATAGAGAGAAAATAGAAAATATGTATAATAAGGCAGTTGAAAACAATGCTTCCGGTGTACGTATAGTAAACAGAGAAGAAATAGCTAAATTAGAACCCAATATAGATGAAAAATTTAAATTTGGATTTTATTCTCCAAATTGCGGGTGTGTATGGCCCTTTCAATTAGTAGTGGCCTTAGTTGAAAATGCTATGGATAATGGCGCTGAATTGTTTTTAAATAGTGAAGTTAAAAATGTAGAAAGAATTGCTAGAGGTTTTAAAATAATTACAAAGGATAAGTTTATATATACAAAGTATGTAATAAACTGTGCTGGACTCCATGCAGATGAAATAAACAATTCTTTAGCAGAATATTCTAAATACACTATTGTACCTAAAAGGGCACAATTTATTGTATTCAATGAAAATATAGGAACTATGTTTAAACATCTCGTAAACAGATGCCCTAAAGAAGGTGATAGAGGATTAAATATTTTACCTACTGTTGGGGGAAATATTGTTATGGGACCTGTATTTGAGACTGCACCAGATAAAGAAGCACTTGGAACTTCAGAAGATAAAATTGAAATTTTAAAGAAAAAGATGTCCAGGCTAAGTGATAAGATACCTTTTGACAAAGTTATAAGATGCTTTGCTGGATTAAATGGTAAAGAAGAAAGCGGAAAAGTTATTTTAGGTGAATCTGAGGAAGTTAAAGGTTTTATAAATGCAGCCAGTGTAGATCAGGGAATAACTTGTGCACCAGCTATTGCAGAAATGATATCAGATATAGTTAAAGATATATTTGAAAGGGATTATGAACCTATAAAAGAAAATCCAGATTTTAATCCTAAAAGGAGAAGGATTTATAGATTTAAAGAACTTAGTGATAATGAAAAAGAAGAACTATTAAAAAGAGATCCCAAATATGGACGAGTTATATGCCGCTGTGAAATGATTACAGAGGGTGAAATAGTTGATGCTATCCATAGAAACTGTGGGGCTACAACAGTTAAAGGAATAAAAAATCGTACAAAGGCTCTTATGGGAGAGTGCCAGGGAGGATTTTGTGAACCTAGAATTTTAGAAATCCTAGCAAGGGAGCTTGGAAAAGAAATGAATGATATCCAATATGACAATAGAGGATCTTATATTTTGTCAGATAATATATGATCCTTTAATCTATAATAATATTATCTAAAAGTCAATAAAAGATTACGTGGAAAGTGGGTGAGATATTTATGATTAATTATGATATTGTAATTATAGGTGGTGGTCCAGCAGGTTTGGCAGCTGCTATAGAAGCTAAAAAAAATGGTGCAAAGGATGTACTTATTATAGAAAGAGAAATGGAATTAGGCGGTGTTTTAAGGCAATGTGTACATAGTGGCTTCGGAATTCATATATTTAAAGAAGAACTTACAGGCCCAGAATATGCAGAAATATTTATTGATAAAGTAAAGAAATTGGAAATTGAATATAAGTTGGATACCATGGTACTAAGTATTGACAGAGAAAAGCATATAACTGCCAGCAGTGAAAATGAAGGATTTATAAAAATAAAAGCTAAAGCAATAATTTTAGCTACGGGCTGTATGGAAAGAGTTAGAGATTCTATAGGAATATTTGGAAAACGCCCTGCAGGAGTATTTACAGCTGGAACCGCCCAAAGGTTTATAAATATAGATGGATACTTAGTAGGTAAAAAGATAGTTATTTTAGGAGCTGGAGATATAGGCCTTATAATGGCACGGAGAATGGAAATGGAGGGTGCAGAGGTGATTGCTGTAGTTGAAAAAGCTAATTCACCGGGAGGATCCTATAGAAATGTAGTTCAGTGTTTACAGGATTTTGATATTCCGCTTTTGTTAAATCATACAATAACAGAAATACAGGGAAAAGAAAGAGTGGAAGCTGTTATTGTATGCCAAGTTGATAAAGGAGGGAATCCACTGCCTGAAACAAGTAAAAAGTATGAATGTGATACAGTGCTCCTTTCAGCAGGTTTAATACCAGAAGCAGAACTTGCAAGAAATGCTTCTATTGAAATAAAAAGTACAGGTGGAATAAAGATAGATAATTTAAAACAGACAAGTAAAGATGGAATTTTTGCCTGTGGAAATGTAGTAAAGGTACATGACCTTGTGGATAATGTAACTAAAGAAGCAGAAGAAGCAGGCAGGAATGCTGCTTTATATATAAAAAATTAAGTTAGGGGAGGTTACGGTCTTGGTTGATAATTTAATATGTACGGTTTGTCCTGTGGCCTGCAATATGACTATTGAAGGGCAGAGAAAGGATAATTATATAGTTAGTGGTAATAAGTGCGATAAAGGTAAAAGCTATGCAATCCAAGAAATTAAAAATCCTGTAAGAATATTTACTAGTACCATTAATATAACTGGAGGAAGTATAAAAAGACTTCCTATTAGAAGTAAAGAACCTGTTCCTAAAAATATTATAAGAGAAATTATTACACCTATCAGAGAAATTAAGGTAAAAGCACCTATAAAAAAAGGTGACGTAATTATTAAAAATATTTTAGGATCGGGAATAGATATTGTAGCTTCTAGAAGTGTTGATTAGGAATTATCAACTTTCAACTAAAAAAGGGAAACATGACACCTGTTGGATGAAATGTTTCCCTTTTTTAAATTATTGTGGATAATTTAACGTTTCATTACTAATCTTTAAAAGCACTTCATTAAGATATTTATTTGCAACGTATTTAGCCATAGGAAGATTCATATCGAGATAATTTCCACAGTCTCTAGCTGCAGCTCCAGGAATTTCTCCTTCATAATTTGCTACAAATTTAAATAAATCAATTAATAAATTCACTATATCTTTTGAATCATAATCCCCAGCTAATATCAGATAAAAACCTGTTCTGCAACCCATAGGTCCAAAATAGATAGTTTTTGATGAGATGTCTTTATCATTTCTCAAATAAGTTGCTGCTAAATGTTCTATTGCATGAATTTCAGCAGTATTTAATACTGGTTCCAGATTAGGCGTTGTAAATCTAAGATCAAAGGTAGTAATAATATTATCACCAACAGCATCCTTTCGTGAAACATATACTCCTGGTTTCAATTTCAAATGATTTACTGTAAAACTTGCTATTTTTTCCATAGCATATTTCCCCTCCATTTTTTACTTTTAATTTATTCAGTTACATAATAATAAATTATAGTTTTTTAGTATAAAAATATTATAACACTATAGCAGAAAAATAATATAGATGCAATTTAATACATATCCACTCACGTAAAGGTATTCTGTATATTTCAGACTATATTATTGAAACTTACTTATCTATAAGCTTGTAGTTATTATATAAATTTTATTATATATGAATAAACTTATAAATACAATATGTATAGTTGGTAAAAGCAAATTATTCCATGAAATATTTATAAAATAGAATTTAAAATGATTATTATGTTAATTTATTATATATATAGTAATAAATTTTAATTAGATTAATAATATTTTATTAAATATAATATTGTATCCAATAGGATTATTATATAGGGAGGAATAATCATGAAAAAAAATTATTATAATAACTTTTTTGCTAGACATTATCAGAACAGATATCCATACAGAAAGCCTTATGAAAATTTTGCTGAAATTCCAGTATTTCCAATAATGAATTATCAGGAAAGCTTTTTCCCGGTAATGCATGAAAATACTTTATCAGATAATGAACTTGAATTTAGAAATTATAATGAACTTGATATAAATTATAATATGGATATATATGGTGCTATGGATTGTGAGGAGAGTTTTTTTCAGAATAGGAAAGATTTTCATTTTCCCCAAATTGGGCCTTCTATTACGGCCATGCCTACTATAATTGATTTTGAAGAAGAAGATTAATAAATACAAGATAATTTTTATAATTTATTATAGGATTTTGTGAAATAAAATTTTAATTCACATCAAAAACTCCGTTTATATTAAGAAGATTTTTACAGGGTGAAAGGAAATTATGATTTTATGTAGAATTTATTAATAGAGAGAAGAGGTGGAGGTATGTTTGATGTAAATATAAAGTATGGAGATGTGAGCATTTCAAGTATAGAAAAAGAAGATGTTAAACATATACGGATGTGGTATAATAGCCAAAAATCTTTTCTATACAACAGTAATGATTATCTGGAAACTAATGAGTTCTATGAAAGATTTATAGAATATTATATGAGTGAATGTGAAATTTTCTTGAAGATAAAAAAGATGAATAATATTATAGGTATTTTCAAAGGTAGGATTGAATTTAAAAATAAAAATATGGTATGGGTATCCTGTTTTGCTATGGAGACAGTTTTTTTAGATAACAATGAAGGAAACATTGTATTAGATAATATATTAAAATTCTTTTTACATAATTTTGGTATAGAAGATTTCTTAATAGGTGTTTCGGTGAGAGATAAAAAAATACTAAATGTATTAAAAAACAGTGGATTTCAAATGGTTAGAATAAGTAATGATTTTTTTATGAATGAAAGCAATAGTGGAAATGCAGTAATATTAAAAAAGAAAATATATGGTTAGAAAAGGATAGGTTTTAATAAAAGATATCAGAGTTCTGTGAAGTGTACATTGTATTTATTAAATAATAGCGTATTATATCTCAAATCCTAGTATAAATTTCACTATATTAAAATATATTTTAATATAGTGAAATTTAAGGAGGATGAGAAAATGAGATATACCAGATATGATATAAAGAGAAAAGAGAAAACCAATAGAATATATTTTGTAATTGTATTTATAATATTAGTATGTGCAATATTAATAGGAACTTTTGTATCAAATATATTTTTAAAAAATAATAGCAGTATTACAGGAACTTCAGAAAGTGGAACTGTTTTCAATCAAAACACTTCAAAGGATGAGGCAAATTTTGTATTTTTGCAATGTGGTATATTTACTAGTAAAGAAAATGCTCAAGATTTAATTAACAAGCTTAATAAAATAGGTAATCCTTTTGAAGTAGAAGATGATGGGAAGATAAGAGTTATATTTGGAATTTACTTCAATCAAAAGGATTACGGTGCTTCTGTAAAACTTTTAAAGGATAATAAATTTGAAGCACATGATATAAGTTATAGTCTTAATAAAAATGATATTTGTGATTTGCAGATAATAAGTATTTTAAATGCAAATTTACAGATTATAAATAAAGCCTATGATAAGGATGTTAAAGAAGTTCAGACAGCTGCTTTAAAAGATTGGACTAAAAAGCTTGATAAAGTGGAAGGAAATTATAAAAATAAGAAGGTTTTAGATGAAATGAAAGAGTATATTTATAAGCTTCCAGAAAAATTTTCAAAAAGCAATGCTGATGGCAATAAAGTATATCTATATTCTCAATTAAAAAAGTTGTCTAAATAGTCTGCTAAAAGCAGACTTTTTAATTGAAAACAAACTAAAAAATTTTTATTAATAACTCACAGAAATACTTGTTTAAAGCTACATTAAATGATAAACTATATTAGACATACAGGGTTTAATTTAACAAGGGATTTGCCAATATATTTGGTGAAAATTAAAAAAATTACATTTCTTATATATTGATAAAATAGGTAAAATTGTGACAAATGATGCATGAACACTGAGTTTTACGACTATGTGTATGATATAGCAATGTAAATCTATTTTATATAATATTAGGATTTTGTTAATAATGTTAAGAGGTATAAGTCTTAGTATGGTGATTATCACATTGTAAGTATAGTATTAAAGATAGTATTATGCAGAAATCATTGGGAAGTGAAAGCATGAACTTAATTTTAGCTTCGTCCTCTGAAAGAAGAATAGAACTTTTAAAGAGAATTACTGAAAAATTTAAAGTTATTCCAAGTAATTTTGATGAAAAGAAGATTGAATTTAAAAGTAATGTTCCTGAATATGTTATGACGCTGGCAGAGGGAAAGGCAAGAGATGTTGAAGGTAAAATAACTGAAAGAAAAAATACTTTCATTATAGGATGCGACACCGTTGTTGCATTTGAAAACATTATTTTGGGAAAACCTAAAGATGAAAATGATGCATTCAGAATATTAAAGATGTTAAGTGGCAATATTCATAATGTATACACAGGTATCTCAATACTGGATTTGAGTTCTGGTAGAAATAAAATAGATTATATGTGTACAGAAGTGAAATTTTCCAATTTAACAGATGAAATGATTAGTAAATATGTATATTCTGGAGAATGTTTAGATAAAGCAGGTGCCTATGGTATACAGGGTAATGCTGCAATTTTTGTAGAATCTATAAATGGGTGTTTTTACAATGTAGTTGGATTACCGCTTAATAAATTAAATAAGATGTTTGGGGAGATGGGAATAAATCTGTAAAGGAAGGTGCAGTATGGCTGGTTCTTTTAAAATTATGGATTTGCCCGAAAATGAAAGACCGAGGGAAAGGCTTTTTAGATATGGCGCTGAAGTTCTATCTAATAGTGAACTTTTAGCTATAATATTAAGAAGCGGAACAGCTAAAGAAAATATATTGAGTTTGTCAAATAAGCTATTAAAACTTAATGGCGGACTTAATGGACTATTAAACTTAAATGTTGAACAGCTTTTGCAAATTGATGGTATAGGTATGGCTAAGGCAGTACAATTAGTTGCATTAGGTGAGCTTACAAAGAGATTTGGTACATATAAATCAGGAGACACTTACAGCATTTCAAAGCCTAAAGATGCTGCGGTTTTGGTGATGCAGGAAATGAAAAGTTTGAACAAAGAAGTGCTTAAGGTTATTTTGTTGAATACAAAGAATGTAGTTATAAGAATAATAGATGTATCTGTTGGAAGTTTAAATTCTTCTATAGTGCATCCAAGAGAAGTTTTCCATAGTGCTATTTTATCTCATAGTGCATCAATTATAATATGCCATAATCATCCATCAGGTGATCCAACACCTAGTACTGAAGATATTAATATCACTCATAGATTAAAAGAATGTGGTAAGATAATTGGGATTGATCTCCTGGATCATATTATTATAGGAGATGAAATTTATGTGAGTTTAAAAGAAAAAGGAATTTTGTAAGGTTGAAAGGAGAAAAATTTAAATGGGATTTTTTGGTATATCTAGAGACATGGGTATAGATTTAGGAACAGCAAACACCTTGGTTTATGTAAAGGGAAAGGGGATTGTTTTAAGGGAACCCTCCGTTGTAGCTATAAATACAAATACAAAGACTGTACTTGCTGTTGGTAATGAGGCAAAGCAGATGATAGGAAGAACGCCAGGAAATATAGTAGCTATAAGACCTTTAAAGGATGGAGTTATAGCTGATTTTGATGTTACAGAGAGCATGCTTAGAAAGTTTATTGCAAAGGTTACCTCAAAAGGAGCTTTTGCAAGTCCTAGAATAATAGTTTGTTTTCCATCAGGAGTTACAGAAGTGGAGAAAAGAGCCATTGATGAAGCTACTAAGAGAGCTGGAGCTAGAGATGTACAGCTTATGGAGGAACCAATGGCAGCAGCTATTGGAGCAGGACTTCCTGTAGAGGAACCTAAGGGAAGCATGGTAGTAGACATAGGCGGTGGTACAACAGAAGTTGCAGTGGTATCTCTTGGGGGTATAGTTACTAGTAAATCACTAAGAGTTGCTGGAGATGAATTAGATGAGTCAATTATAAACTACATTAAAAAAGTTTATAATTTAATGATAGGTGAAAGAACGGCAGAAAATATTAAAATGCAGCTTGGATCAGCTTATAAGGTTTCAGATGTGGAAGAAACCATGGAAATAAAAGGTAGAGATTTGGTTACTGGTCTTCCTAAAAATATTGAAATAACTGAATCAGAAGTTAGAGAAGCTTTAAAGGAACCAGTAGCTTCTATAGTAGACTCTATTAAACTCACTCTTGAAAAAACTCCGCCAGAGCTGGCAGCAGATATTATGGATATAGGTATAATGCTTACAGGAGGAGGAGCTCTTCTTAGAGGTCTAGATTGTTTAATAAATAATGAAACCCACATGCCTGTACATATAGCAGAAGCACCATTAGATTGTGTAGCATTAGGAGCTGGTAAAGCTCTTGAACATTTTGATAAAATAAGTAAAAATAGAGGCTAAACATGAAATTTGTAAAAAATAGACTGGCAGTAACAATTATTGTTCTGTCAGTTAGCTTTTTGGTGCTAATAGGCTATAGTGTAAAAAGACAAAATCCTTCTTTGATGGAAAATGGCGTGGGTGTTACTTTTAATTCAGTACAGGGTATTATTTATAGAGGTATTAGTGGTGTAAAAAATTGGACTGGTTTTATAACTCATTTTTCTGAAGTAAAACAGGAAAATGAAGATTTAAAGAAGAAGAATATACAGATGCAGCAAAAGGTTGCAGCTTATGATTCTTTAGAAGCAGAAAACAAGAGATTGAGAAACATGTCGGATTTTAAAGATCAGCATTCTCAATATAATTATGTTGCTTGTAATATTATAGCAAAAGGTGCTAATAGTTTACTAGATACATATATTATAGACAAGGGTAAAAATGATGGAGTTAAAAATGGATTGGTTGTGATTACTCCAGAGGGACTGGTAGGTAAAGTTATATTTACAGGAAATAGCTGGAGTCAAGTTGGTGGACTAAATAATCCAAATGTTCAGGTGGCAGCTAAGATTCAAAACACAGGAGACACTAATGGTTTTGTAAAAGGATATATAAACAGCTATAATGAAAAATTAGCTATGATAGATAGTCTGCTTATGGATACAGATATAAAAAATGGATATGAAATAGTTACTTCTGGTGTTGGCAATATGTATCCAAAGGATATTCCTATAGGGAAAGTTACCAGTGTGGCAGACGATAAGACTAAAATTAGCAAATATGCCATAATTAAGCCTTATGTGGACTTTAATAAATTAGAAGAGGTATTTATTGTTGAACCTAAAAATACCGACGAAATAAAGTACTAGGGTGATATAGATGAAAAAATTTTTAACTTTGATAATAATAATTTTTATACTTATGGTGATGGATAATTCAGTTATGCCTTTTGCTGCGGTATATGGTTACTATCCCAGCCTGCTTTTTATATTTGCTTTAAGTTATTCAATTATAAATGACAGATTCTCTGCACTTGGAATGGGTATTATAACCGGAGTACTGCAGGATGTATTTTTCCCAAATGTATTTGGTATCAACATTTTGTTAAATATGCTTTTATGTGTACTAGCAGGTGAAATAGGAAGAAATTTATTCAGGGAAAAGAGATTAATGCCTGTTGTTTCCGTATCTGGATTGATTCTATTTAAGGGGATATTAATTTTTATAATATTAGATGTGATGCATATTCAAATTAGTCTATACAGTTCTTTGATTATTGCGGTATATAGTCTTATCATAACAATATTTGCCTATAAATTTGTATTTAACTTATGTAAAAAAGATTATATGATACGTAAATGGAAATTTTAAGGGTGGTGATTTTATGATAAAGAATAAAAAGAGAAAAAAGATATTTAATAGATATTCTGTTTTAATCATAGTTATGCTGATGGCTTTTTCTGCTATTGGAGTAAGACTTTTTAATTTACAGGTGGTTCAGGGTACATATTATAGTGAAAAAGCCAATACCAAATCTCATAAGCTTATACCAGAGGAAGGACCAAGGGGAGCCATTACAGATAAGAATGGAATAAAACTTGCTACTAACAAGCAAAGTTACGAGGTTACTTTCATGGATACGGAAGATAGTGAAAAACAGTTCTTCCAGACCATGGCAAAGGTCTTTGGTATTTTAGATGAAAATAACGAAAAACAGGATGACAGTTTTGCACTTAAGGTGAATCCCTATAGATTTGAGTTTAATACCAGTGATTCTAAAAGTATTCAGACCTTACAGCTCAGATTTTTAAAGGATAGAGGATTTCAAGATGCAATTTTAAAAAAGCAATTTGACAGTAAAAAAGAAGCAGATTTAACGGATGCAGAAAAAAGTAAATTAAATGCAGAACTGCTCAAGTTAACTCCAGAAGAGGTGTTCAACACACTTATTGATGATAAGCACTATGGTGTTAAATCAGGAGTTTCAAAAATCAAAAGTAATTATACTGTAGAAGATCTAAGAAGATATCTTTTGGTAAAAGATGCTATAAAAATGAATAGTTTTTCTGGATATAAACCAGTACCTATTTCCAGTAATGTAAAGAAAGATACATATCTGGTGTTTTTACAGAGAATATCAGAGCTCCCTGGTGTAAATGCAGATATTCAACCTATGAGGTATTATCCCTATGGCACTCTTGCTTCCTCTGTTCTGGGTTATATAAATAAAATAAGTTCTACAGATCAGCAGAAGTATTCTGAAAAGGGTTATGATGTAAGCAGTGATTATGTAGGTGCTTCAGGCATTGAAGCTGTTTATGAAGACAGGTTAAGGGGAGCTAATGGAGGAGATATAGTTCAAATTGACAAACAGGGAAGAATAACAAGTAACTTGGCCAGCAGAGAATCCTATCCAGGACAGAATGTGCAGCTTACCATTGATGCTAATGTACAGTATGCTGCAGAGCAGGCACTGCAAAATAGAATGAATTATTTACAGCAAACAGGAACTGTTTGGAATCAAAGCACAAGAAATGCTACAAGAGGAGCAGCTGTAGTTATTGATGTGCATACGGGAGGAATTTTAGCTCTTGCCAGTACGCCAAGCTTTAACCCCAATGACTTTGCAAACCCCAGTGGGTTAACTGAGGAACAGGTGGAAAAGTATTTTAGTCCTGATTTCCAAAAAATGGCAAAGGATAGAGGTATGTCTCAAGATTTAATTAACTTTATGTTTCCAGTAGACAGCAGTATTAAGGGAAATACCACAAAAAGAGTAGATAAATATGATTTTTTCCCAAAGTATCTGTATAATTATGCTACTATGTCATTGTTGCCACCGGGATCAACTTTTAAGCCATTAACAGCCATTGCGGGGTTGCAATCAGGTGTCATAAATTCTACATCAACAGTTAATGACCAAGCTTTTTTTACGGGAGATGATGGAAAGCCTATACTATTTCCTTCAGAAAAAGCAAATGGTATTGTAAATGTCGTTAGTGCACTTGGATATTCAAGTAATCCATTCTTTATGAATGTAGGTAAATTGCTTAAAGACCAGTATGGTAATGATGCTTTAGCAAAATATGCATGGCAATTTGGACTAGGGGCAGATCCTAATGGAGGAAATGCCAGTACAGGCATTGAAATACCAGAAAACTTTGGTCAGGTATATAATGTTATATCCAAAAGAAATGTAAACTCAGTACAATTTCTTCTAAATATTATCGATTATTTAAACAAAGGATCAAATGATAAAGGTATTGACAATTTTCAGACAATAGATTTATATGACAGAGTGGATGACAGTAAAAAAGTTTTAGAAATTAAGGGCAAAATAAAAGATTCAATAAAAACAGCTATTAAAAGTGGAAAGATAGACAGTGATAAAAATTATATAAACTTATATACACCATTGTTTAAGGAATTAATAGATACTGATCCTAAGTATAAAGGGAAAAATTACAGTGATAAAGATATAAATAAGATAGTTACAATTACTTATAGTGAAATAAAAAATGCTATTAATGACTCAAATTTAGGATATAATATTTATAATGCATCTATAGGTCAAGGTATAAATGCCTTTACTCCTCTTCAGATGGCAAGCTATGTATCTACTATTGCCAATGGAGGAACTAGATATAAGGTTCATCTATTAGATAAAATAACAGATGCTGATGGTAATGTGTTAACTGAGACCAAACCAGAAGCATTAGATAAAATTAATATCAGTGTTGAAAATAGAAATTTAGTTATGAAAGGTATGGAAAATGTTACTGGTACAGGAGGGGCAGCAGGTACAGCGGCGGATGCATTAGGATCTTTTAACAACTATATACCTAGTGCAGGTAAGACTGGTACAGCTCAGGTTAATTCAGATATACAAAATAAAATTGGCAGATCTGACTATGCTTGGTTTGTAGGTTATGCACCTGCTGATAACCCTCAAATAGCCGTAGCAGTAGTTATTTTTGATGGTGCTTTGGGTAGCCAATCTGCATATGTAGCTAGAGGAATTTATGAAGGATATTTTAAAGATCAGCTTACTAAAATGAATTATAAATTTGACATAGAAACTGATTTAAATAAAAAGACAGATGATAAATAAAAGAATACTATGAAATCTATGTATTAAATTTTGATTTCATAGTGCTTTTTTATGTTTTAAATATTTTTATAAACCTATTTTAATTTATTTTTGGAATCGTGAAGAATGTATAGTGCAGAAATGTAATTTTTTAGTCGTATTGTGATAAATTATAATTATATTATTAAATTCCATAGTAAGAAAAACTATTACATAGCTAACTGTTTTGTTAGCTGTGTAATATCTTTCATTTTGACTTTGTGAATATGAACAATGCTTTTTTAAATATTTTATTATCCTCTTTAAAAATAGCATCTCTTTTAAGTTATTTATACGTTTTTTCTTTGTTAAATAATTCTATTATTATATTCTTGTGTATAGTTTCTAACTATTCTTACCAATTTTACGTTTTTGTTAAGTTATAACTTTGTATTATCATCAAATATGTAAATCTATTGATATATTTTATTTGGTGGCATATTGATTTAAAATACTTATAATCTTGTTATAGTACTCTTTATTAGCGTCAATATTATTTACATTATGTTCTTTTACTAATGTAAGAAGCTTTTCTAAATTGGTTGTTTTAGTATTTACTAATGCTCCATGTTCTAACAAATTCTTTATAATTGTGTAGCTTGCATATTCAACGTTTTGGTTACATGCATATTCTAATACTGTTTTGCCTTTATTGTCTGCAGCATTAACATCTGCACCATTTTTAATCAGAAGATCTACAATTGTATAGCGTTCAAAATTAACTGCTGCAATGAGTGGAGTATATCCATCTGATGATGCTTTATGGTTTACATTAGCCTTATTGTCTATGAGCAATTTAACAATATCATACTTTTGGTCATTACTTACGGCATACATAAGAGGTGTATATCCTTTTTCTTTTCCATTACTATAACCTTTAAACTCAATATCCACCGTAGCCTTATGTTCTATAAGAATCTTTGCTATATCATAATTGCCCGCTCCCGTACACATATGTGTTAATGGTGTATAATTAGTACCAGTGTTTTGGTCTGGGTTAGTTCCGCTATCTAAAAGTTGTTTTACCCTTGACGAGTCTCCATGTTTTGCAGCTGCTTCTAGTGTTAGATTATATTGTGATTGCTTATGATTGTCGTACATAAGCATACCACCGAAAGCTGTGGGAATAATAAACATTATTGAACCAGCTAGTAGTATGATAATTAATAGTATACGAATTATTAAATTTGCTTTTTTACCTTTCTTTTTCTTGTATGCTTTGCATCCTATAAGTCCTATTATTGATGGCACTGTTAGGATGAAACTGGCAAAAAACATAATAATCATAATAAGAACAAAACCTGTAGCTGCCATTTAAATTACCTCCAATTTTGGTTAACTAAATTAATGTTAAGTATTTATTTTTGGTTATAGGTAGATTTCTAACTTTTCACTAACATTTAAATAAGCTTATACTTCAGTTCATGGATGAGATTTTTTAGTTTTTTTCCATTTTTGAAATAATGTAATAGATATTACATTATTATTTTCAATTATTTCATAAAGGTATAATTAAATAATATCATATATTTAATTATAATTTCTATATTCCACAAAATTTTCTAAAAACATAATGTATACTAAATTATGATAAGAATTTTAAGGTAGAAATTAACTTAGTAACAAAAGTTAATTTCTATAATAAAAACATGATTTTAAAATAAATATTTCCTGTAATTATTTTAAAAAATCAATTATAAAAGAAGGATTTTTAATAAATTATGTTGAAATGTATAAAAGAAGCTTAAAAACCTTTGGAGGTTTAATATTTATGGGTGAAGAAAAGATTGTACTAAAAGGAAATAAAGATGGACTAAATGTGCTAATTGATATGAATGCCTTTAAAGATTTCGGTGAAATGCTGGAAAAATTAGAACAAAAGCTTTTGAGAGGTAAAAGATTTTATAAGGGTTGTACATTAAAAATTACTACTCAGCTTAAATTTATAAGTGAAAGAGAGCTTAGAAAATTAAAGGATATTCTTTTTGAAGAATTTCTTATAAAAGATTGTATATTTCAGGACATTGAAGAAAATGAAAGTAGAACTTTTACAGGTATTTATGAGGGAAGAACTAAATTCTTAAGAAAAACTGTAAGAAGTGGTCAGGTAATAAGTTATTCTGGAAATATTGTTATAATAGGAGATGTAAATCCAGGTTCTGAAGTTTTTGCAGCTGGAAATATCATTGTCCTTGGAACTCTTAAGGGAGATGTACATGCTGGTGTAAACGGTAATGAGCAGTCAATTATAGCTGCCTTTAGACTTGAACCCAAGGTTTTGCAAATAGCTAATATAATGACAAGAGCTCCAGAAAATGATGAGAAGCCTGATTACCCAGAGGTAGCAAAAATAAAGGGAAAAACTATAATTGTAGAACCTTATTCACCTAATAAATTCATATAATGGAGGTAAATTAAATGGGAGAAGCTATTGTAATAACATCTGGAAAAGGTGGAGTTGGTAAAACTACTACTACGGCAAATATTGGTACGGCACTTGCAGCTATGGGTAAAAAAGTAGTTATGGTGGATGGAGATACAGGACTTAGAAACTTGGATGTGTTAATGGGCCTTGAAAATAGAATTGTCTTTACACTTCTTGATGTAGTTGAGGAAAATTGCAGGTTAAAGCAGGCACTCATAAGAGATAAGAGATATGAAAATTTGTTCCTGCTGCCTACAGCTCAGACTAGGGATAAAAATGATGTAAACGCGGAACAGATGCTCAATTTAATTAATGAACTTAAAAGTGAATATGATTATATATTGATTGACTGCCCTGCAGGTATTGAACAGGGATTTGAAAATGCTGTAATAGGTGCTGATAGGGCCATTGTTGTGGTAAATCCAGAAGTCACATCAGTGAGAGATGCTGATAGGGTAATTGGAAAACTGGATGCTAGAGGACTGGACGATCATAAGCTTATAATTAACAGGATAGATGCAGATATGGTAAAGCAAGGGGACATGCTTGGCATTAATGATATAATAGACAATCTTGCAATAAAGCTCATTGGGGTTGTACCTAATGATAGGGATATAACAATTTCAACTAATAGAGGAGAGCCCATAGTATTAAATAACAATTCAAAAGCAGGACATGCATTTTCTGATATTGCAAGGAGAATAATCGGGGAAGAAGTTCCTTTTATTCCCTTAGAGGATCAGGAAACATCAAAAGGTTTTGTAGCTGCTATAAAAAAAATATTTAAATTTAGATAGTTAGGAGATAAGGTATGGATTTATTCAGATTATTTTCAAACAGACCTTCTTCAAAGGATGTGGCCAAAGAAAGATTAAAATTGATTTTAATTCATGATAGAGCTGATTTATCTCCAGAACTTCTTGAACTTATAAAGGGTGAGATAATGAATGTAATAGCAAGATATGTGGAGATTGATAATTCTGATGTGGAAGTAAAACTTACAAAAGTCAAAGAACAAGACGGAAATTCTCCTGCACTTGTAGCAAATATACCTATAAGAAAAATGAAAGCTAAAAAATAAAATTATTAAAAAAACTGTTCTAAGATAATTAGGGCAGTTTTTTTGTCATAAAAATTTATTAAATAAATATATATGATATTGTATGAATTATATATGGGGAGGAAATAATGGGTAGCTTCAATAGTCAGTATGAAAATTACTACAATACTTTATCAAAGAAAAACTATGGTCAGAATAGATTATCATACAATGGACAATCTAGTTTTCAACAACCTTTTTTTACTAAAAAGAAACTTTTAAGGACTTTTGAAATACAGCTTATTGGTACTTTAGTTCTCTTTCTCGTTGCATTTACCTGTAAAATTTATGTTAATCCACAGACAAAGGCAGTATATACTTATTCTAAAAGCATTGTAAATCAAAATTTTGATTATAAATCTGCAATGATATATTTAAAGGAAATCAATGTAAATAGTTTAATAGCTTCGGTTAAAAGTGGTAACATAACAGATATTCAGAGTAAAGTGATTAATTGGATTGATATTCTTAAGACAAAATTTACAGGAGGTAAAACTACAAGGGAAAATATAAGTCATAATTTTATATTACCTGTAAGCGGTAAGTTGATACAAAGCTATGGCAGTATAAAAGACAATAATAAAAATTTGGTAAAATTTCGTAAGGGTATAAATATATATTCCACCTTGAATTCAGATGTAAAAGCTTCCTATGATGGATTTATAAAAGAAATTGGAGAAGATAAATCTCTTGGAAAATATTTAGTTATAGATCATGGAAGTGGTATTGAGACAAAATATGCTCATATGGATTCACTTAAAGTTAAAAAGGGTGATAAAGTTATTAAGGGACAAATTATTGGAAGAGCTGGTAGTACAGAAGACAGAAAGAATTCATCACTATATTTTGAATTGACATATATGGGTGAAGAACTTAATCCCCAAGAATACTTAAACATTTAATATTTTAGGGACTTTGAAAATGAATAGTCAGTATTTTAGTATTGACTATTTATTTTTGTATTTGTAAGCAATGAACTTGGAGTGATCCTTTGATTAAAATAAATAAATTTTTTATACCGTATATAATACTACTTATTTTTATAGGCTTTAATGGAAATCTAATTACAGCTTTTATAATGGTTATTTTTCATGAATTTACCCATTATTTTGTAGCTAGATATTTTGGATTTAAAAGCGGTAATGTTGAAATTTTGCCTTTTGGTGCTGTACTAACGGTTAATGATTTTGAAGAAGCATCTTTTAAAGAGGATCTAATAATTTCACTGTCAGGACCAATATTCAATTTAGTACTGGCAGTAATTTTTTATATAGTGTACTTATATTTTCATAATACAATTATAAATTCTCTATTTTTAACTAATGCTGCTCTTGGCATATTTAATCTAGTGCCGGCATTGCCTTTAGATGGTGGTAGAATATTTAGAAATTTAATGGCTAGAAAGATAAGATACAGACTTGCAAATTTTATTATTATTATAGTTAGCATATGTATTGGAAGTGCATTTATGTTATATTATATATATTGCTTTTTTAGAGGTCAGATGAACTTGTCCTTTGGGATTATAGCACTTTATATAATAATATATTCTTTTAGGGAAAAGGAAAGGATAGCATATATAATTATGAGTGATATTATAAAGAAAAAGTTTAAATTTATTAAAAGAGGATATATAGAAAATAAAAGTTTTTCTATATACAGTAAAAATGATTTGTTGAAGGTCCTTAGTCTTGTAGAGAAAAATAAATATAATATATTTACAGTTCTTGATGATGAACTTAGGGTTATAGATATAATTTATGAAGAGGAAATTTTGGAGGGCTTGAAAAGTTATGGTAACATAACTCTTGAAGAACTTGTAGATATACGAGAAAAAAATGAATTGTAAATTTATACACTTTTGATAATACATTTTATATGTTAGAATATCAATGAATTGTAATGCAGCAGCTAAGGAGGAAATGTAATTGAAAAAAATAACTGATGATATTTTACATAGAGTTGAGAAACCTGCCAGATATACTGGTGGAGAATTCAATTCCTGTGTTAAAGATAAAAATAAGGTAGATATAAGATTTGCCTTTTGTTTTCCAGATGTATATGAAGTTGGTATGTCTCATCTAGGTATGAAAATACTTTATCATGTTTTAAATAAAAGGGAAGATACCTATTGCGAGAGAAGTTTTGCTCCTTGGCCGGATATGGAAAAGTTAATGAGGAAAGATAATATACCACTGTATACTCTTGAAACAAAGGATTCTTTAAGAGAATTTGATTTTATTGGATTTACACTCCAATATGAAATGAGTTATACAAATATTTTAAATATGCTGGATATGGCTGGTATAGAAGTAAGAGCCTCAAAGAGAAAGGAAGAAGACCCTATAGTAATATGCGGAGGTCCCTGTGCTTATAATCCTGAACCACTATATGACATAGCTGATATATTTTCTATTGGAGAGGGAGAAGAACATCTAAATGAATTACTGGATTTATATAAAAAATATAAAGGTAAGAGTAAAAGGGAATTTTTAAGAGAAGCTGCTAAGATAGAAGGAACTTATGTGCCAAGTCTCTATGAAGCTTATTATAATGAGGATGGAACCCTAGAGGAATTGAGACCCAAATATAAAGATCTGCCTAATAAGATAAAAAAGAGAATAATTAGTAATTTAAATGAAGTAGAATATCCAGATAAACTTATTGTTCCTTACAATGAAATTGTACATGATAGAATTATGCTTGAAACTTTTAGAGGATGTACTAGAGGATGTAGATTTTGCCAGGCAGGAATGATCTATAGACCTGTAAGGGAGAAAAAATCAGAAAAATTATTGGATATATCAGAAAAATTAATTGAAAATACAGGGTATGATGAAATTTCTCTAACCTCCTTAAGTATTTGTGATTATTCTGACATACAGAGTTTAATTAATTCTATGATAGAAAAGTACAGAAATGAAAAGGTTGGAATATCACTTCCATCTCTTAGAATAGATTCTTTTTCAGTAGATTTGATAAAAGAGATTCAAAAGGTAAGAAAAACAGGACTTACTTTTGCTCCAGAAGCGGGATCTCAGAGAATGAGAGATGTAATAAATAAAGGAGTAACAGAAGAGGATCTAATTAATTCTGTGGGAAGTGCTTTTAAAGCTGGATGGTCCACTATTAAACTTTATTTTATGATAGGTCTTCCTTTTGAGACTATAGAGGATGTTAAGGGAATAGCCTATTTATCTAAAAAAGTTGTAGAAGAGTATTATAAAGTTCCAAAGGGAGAGAGAAAAAAGGGATTAAAGGTTACCGCAAGCACCTCTATATTTGTACCTAAACCATTCACTCCTTTTCAATGGGCACCAATGGATAAGATGGACTCTGTAAGAGAAAAAATAGGTGAATTACAAAAGGTTATGGAGAGAAGAGTAACTTATAATTGGCACGAAACTCCTGTAAGCTATTTAGAGGCAGTCTTTGCCAGAGGAGACAGGAGAATGTGTGATGTGCTTGTAAGAGCTTTTGAAAAAGGAGCAAAGTTTGATGGCTGGGATCAATACTTTGATTATGAACTTTGGATGGAAGCACTAAAAGAGTGTAATGTAGATGGAGATTTTTATGCCTATAGGGAAAGAGAGTATGATGAAGTTTTACCGTGGGATTTTATAGATATAGGTGTAGATAAAGAATTTCTAATTAAAGAAAATGAAAAGGCAAAAATAGCATCAGTTACTCCTGATTGCAGAGGCGGATGTAAGAATTGTGGAATAAATGTAAACTTTAAAGAAGGGAAGTGTTTTGAAGGTGCGATATCTAATTAAATTCACTAAGGGATCAGACATAAAATTTGTTTCTCATCTGGATATTATGAGAACTATTCAAAGAACTTTTAAAAGAGCATCGCTTCCTGTAGATTATTCAAGGGGATTTAATCCACATATGAAGTTGTCCATTGCGCAGCCTTTGTCTGTAGGTATGTATTCATTAGGAGATTATATGGATATAGAATTTAAGGAAAAGGTGGAAGAAAGGGAAATAGAAAAAAACTTTAATGAAAGTTCCACAGAAAATATAAAATTATTAAAAGTAGTAGGTATCAGAGAACCCTATGATAAAAATGGTAAAAAAGTTCCTCAGGCTATGGCAGCTATAGATGGAGCAAGTTATATAATAAAAATAAAATATTTAAATACAGATAATCTTAGTTCTGAGCTTGATAATATGCTTAAATCTAAAGAATGGAATATTGTGAAAAAGACTAAAAGTGGTGAAAAAGAGGTTAATATTAAGCCTATGGTTAAAGATTTAAAATTGACTATAGAAGATAATTACCTAATTATGAATGCACAAATTTCCTGTGGCAGCAGAGAGAATTTATCTGCAGATTTATTGGCACAATATATAAAGAAAAATACTAAAGCTGTAGATGAAGAGGCTTTTACGGAAATGGTTAGAACTGAAATGTATGGAATTAAAAATAAGAAATTAGTGCCACTATGGCAGTATTTTCAGCAATAAATATTATTAGAGGTGCTGAAGTTGAAAAATATATTCGTTGAAAGGCAAGATAGCTTACTGAGAATTGCTATAACGGAAAAAGATAAACTTATAGGATGTCATATGGAGGAAGAAGGTACAGAGGTATATCCAGGTCAAATTTATAAGGGCATAGTTAAAAATATTGTACCTGCTATAAAATGTGCTTTTATAGATATTGGTCGTGGCAAAAATGGCTATATGTATATGGATTCCAAATTTAATAATGTATATATAAAAAAAGGTCAGGAAATTTTAGTTGAAATCATTAAAGAAAGTATGGGATCTAAAGGTCCTAAAGTCACTAATAAAATAACTGTGCCTGGAAGGTATGCTGTAATCGAAACTTTAAATAATGAAATTTCTATTTCAAAAAAAATAGTAGATAGTGAAGTCCAGAATTACCTGAGAAAAAATATACAAAAACCTGATAATACAGGCGTGATGCTTAGGACTAATGCGGAAAAAGTACCTATAGATGAAATAAATGATGAAATTAAAAGATTGTATGAAATTTATCAGGATATTGTGAGAAGGTCAAAGTTATCTAATAAACCTGAGATCATATATAATGATGATGGTGCTTTGGGCAAAGTTTTAAGGGATCTGTTAGATGAATATACAGAAAAAGTAATTGTAAATAGTGAAAAAGATTTTCATTTTATAGAAAATTATATAAAAAATAAAAAAGATATAAAAATAAAATTGGAAAGACATAATTCTTCCATTCCAATTATGGAATACTACAGTATTGAAAAGAAAATATTAGAGCTCAGAAATAATACTGTAGAACTTCACTGTGGTGGTTCCATAGTAATTGATAAGACAGAAGCTATGTATGTTATTGATGTAAATTCAGGTAAGAATGTCAGGCAGAGAAATATTAAAAATACTGCAGAAATTACAAATATAGAAGCAGCAAGGGAGATTCCTCTGCAAATTAGACTTAGAAATTTGAGTGGCATAATAGTTATAGATTTCATAGATTTAGAGGATGATGAGGTGAAAAATAAGATTTTAAATATCTTAGAAAATGGCTTTAAAGAGGATAAAAATAAAACCATAGTCTATCCTTTTACAGAGTTAAATATTGTGCAAATAGCCAGAAGAAGAAGGGGAAAGTCCATATTGGACTACATTGAACAAAGATGCGGCAATTGTAACGGCAATGGAAAAGTATTAAAATTATCCTATTTATCTAATTTAATAAGGAACAATATACTCAGATTAGATAGTGAAAGTGAAAATTTCAATAAACATATTTATATTGAAGTAAATGATGAATATAGAAATATTATATTAAATCATACAGATAAGTTCATAAAGTCTATAGCAGGTGAAGATAAAAATATTTATGTAAAGTTTATAAAGTCTTTTGATACATATAAAGTTTTTCCTTTAATTTATCAAAGTCAAATAGAAGAAAAAAATATATATAGAATATATGGATAAATTTATTTACAAATATTATTATCTGTGTTAAAATGGCATTTGTAGACCGCGCACACAAGGTTTTGTATAAACAGTTTACTGTACCTGAGTTGGCGAGACTGGTTTGAGGAGGTGTTTTAATGTACGCAGTATTAGTTACTGGAGGAAAACAATATAAAGTTTCAGAGGGAGACGTAATATTCGTTGAAAAACTTGAAGCTGAAGTTGATTCTAATGTAGAATTGACAAGTGTTCTTGCGGTTGGAAAAGAAGATGGATTAGTTATAGGTAAGCCTGTAGTTGAAGGCGCTAAGGTTGTTGCTAAAGTAGCAGAACAGGGAAAGGCTAAGAAGGTTATAGTTTTCAAATATAAGCGTAAAAAGGACTATAGAAGAAAACAAGGCCACAGACAGCCTTACACTAAGCTTTTAATCGAAAAAATTGAAGCATAGTCATGATTGATATTATTTTTATGAAAAAACATAATTGTCTTGTTTCTTTTAACATAAAGGGGCATGCAGGTTTTGCTGAAGAAGGATACGATATTGTTTGTAGTGCCGTATCTGCTTTAGCTTATACCTTTGCTAACGGTATTACAGAAGTTATTGGAATAGATGCCGATATAAATATCTGTGATGGTTTTTTAAACTTGAATTTAGAAAATCAAAACTGTGACAATATAGAAAAATGTCAAGTATTGCTGAAAACAATGTTATATGGAATTCAGAATATGAAAATTAATTATGGTGACTATATAAGAGTAGATATAGAGGAGGTGCAGTAGAATGTTAGTTATGAATCTACAGCTATTTGCTCATAAAAAAGGAGTAGGTAGTTCAAAAAACGGTAGAGATAGTGAGTCTAAAAGACTTGGAGTTAAAAGTGCTGATGGAGAATTTGTACTTGCTGGAAATATATTGGTTAGACAGAGAGGAACAAAGATTCACCCTGGAACTAATGTAGGTAAAGGATCTGATGATACTCTTTTTGCTAAAGTTGACGGAGTAGTTAAATATGAAAGAGTTGGCAGAGACAAGAAAAAAGCAAGTGTTTATCCTGTAGTTGTAGAAGAAAGCATAGCTGAATAATTTAAAGCACCCTTATAGGGGTGCTTTTTTACTCCATAAAAGGAAGGTGAAAATGATGTTTATTGATACAGCTAAAATATTTATAAAATCTGGTAATGGAGGTAATGGCTCCGTTTCTTTTAGAAGAGAAAAATATGTACCACTAGGTGGTCCAGATGGAGGCGACGGTGGTAATGGTGGAGATGTAATCTTTATAGCAGACCAGAATATGACCACTCTTTTAGATTTTACCTATAAGAGAAAATATGTGGCAGAAGTTGGAGTACCTGGTTCAGGATCAAAATGCTATGGTAAAGATGGAAAGGATCTTTATATAAAAGTTCCTATGGGTACAATAATTAAAGATGTGGAAACTGGTAAAATTATTGGAGATTTAGCTCATGCAGGAGATAAAGTTATTGCTGCTAGAGGTGGTAAGGGAGGAAAGGGAAATGCAAAATTCTGTACTCCTACAAGACAGGCACCAAACTTTGCAGAGCCTGGTATGCCAGGAGAGGAAAGATGGATAACTCTAGAACTTAAACTTTTAGCCGATGTAGGGCTTATAGGATTCCCAAACGTAGGTAAATCTACTTTGCTTTCTATGGTGTCAAAGGCAAAGCCTAAAATTGCAAATTATCACTTTACAACTATAAAGCCTAATCTTGGTGTAGTTAGTTTACCTGGAATTCAAGGATTTGTCATGGCAGACATTCCAGGTATTATTGAAGGAGCTGCAGAAGGTGTGGGGCTCGGATTGCAATTTTTAAGACATATTGAAAGAACCAGACTCCTTATTCATGTAGTCGATATCTCTGGCAGTGAAGGAAGAGATCCTATAGAAGATTTCATTAAAATTAATGAAGAGTTAAAAAAGTATAGTGTGAAGCTTTGGGATAGACCTCAGATAATAGCTGCAAATAAAAGTGATATAGCTTATGATGATGAAAATTTCAATAATTTTAAAAAGAGATTAGAAGAAATGGGATATAAAAATATTTTTAAAATTTCAGCAGCTACAAGGCAAGGGGTAGATGAATTGCTAAAAGAAACTGCAAAACAGCTCTCTAATATACCTGTTACTGAACTTGAAATTAGTGAAGAAGAAAGATTTGTCCCAGAGGAAAAGAGATTTACTTATGAGATTCATAAGGAAGAAGATGCTTATGTAATAGAGGGATCTTTTGTGGATAGACTGTTTAACAGTGTAAATATTAATGATCCTGAATCGCTTATGTATTTTCACAAGGTTCTCAGAAACAAAGGCATTATTGATGAATTAATCAGCATGGGAATAAAAGATGGTGAATTAGTAAGATTAAATGACTTTGAATTTGAGTTTTTATTGTAGGAGGAATTTTAAAATGATAACAAGCAAACAGAGAAGTTATTTGAGAGGTCTGGCAAATAAAATTCAGCCTATTTTTCAAATAGGTAAAAATGATATAGAAGAAACTTTTATAAAACAAATAAATGATGCACTTACTGCTAGGGAACTCATAAAGATAACGGTCTTGGAAACCAGTGACTATACTGCTAGAGAGGCTAGTGATTTACTTTGCAAAAAATTAAAGTGTGAAGGTGTTCAGGCAATTGGAAGAAAATTTGTATTATATAGAAGATCTAAAGATAATGCTAAAATAGAATTGCCTGTTTAGTCATACTGAATAAATAACATAAGTGCATATATATTTTTGCATTATATATAATAGAATTCTGAAATTGAGAGTTTGTAATTATACTTTAATTTTTGGAATTCTATTTTTATTATTAATTATATGAGAAGAAAATGTAATATTACAATAAATTACATATATCTATATTATAAATATGATATAATGTATTTGTTATATTTAACAATTGAAGAATTAAACATTATTTTAATGATATATTAAAGAGGTATTAAAATGAAAAAAGGCATTTTAGGAGGGACTTTTGATCCTCTTCACAATGGACATTTAAATATTGCTTATGAAGCAGCAGAAAGATTGAATTTAGATAAAATAGTTTTTATACCCACAGGTAATCCTCCTCATAAAAAAGATAAGCTAGTAACAGATGCATCTATAAGGTATAAAATGGTTGAAAATGCAATAAAAGATGAAGCTATTTTTGAGATAGATGATTATGAAATCAATAAAAAAGATCTAAGTTTTACTTATATTACTTTAGAATACCTTAGTAAAAAGGAACCAAATACTGAGTGGTATTTTATAAGCGGAGCTGATTGTCTTGTTGAAATGGAAAGTTGGAAAAATATTAAGAGAATATTAGAACTTTGTCATTTTGTAGTATTTAGCAGGGCTGGGTATAAAAAGGTGGAGCTGGAATATCAAAAAGAAAAAATTCAGAAAAAATATAACGCAGATATTATACTTTTAAATTTACCATTAATGGATATATCTGCATCTTACATAAGAGAAAAAATTAGATGCAGTAATAATATATCATATTTAGTACCCAATTCAGTTTTGAAGGATATTAATAGACTAAAACTTTATCAGGGAGAGAAGTATTATGTGGAATGAATTTGAAATGGAAGAGTATCTAAAAAAGAATTTAACAAAGGGAAGATTAAAACATAGCTTGGGTGTAAGGGATACTGCAGAAATATTGGCAAAAAAATATGGGGCAGATGTCCATAAAGCCAGAATTGCTGGTTTAATACATGATTGTGCCAAACAAATGGATGAGAATAAGATATTGGATATTTGTTCTGAAAATGGATACAAATTAGATTATATAGCCTGTAAAAATCCTTCTATTATGCATGGAGCAGCTGCATCTGTAATTGCTAAAAAACTAATGGGAGTGGAGGATGAGGATATATTAAATTCAATTGAATACCATACAACAGGTAGAAAAAACATGAGCTTGTTAGAAAAAGTAATTTATTTAGCAGATTATATAGAACCTTCGAGAGATTTTCAAGGAGTTGATATTCTCAGAGAAACAGTAAATAAAGATTTAAATGAGGGATTGCTGCTTTCGTTTAATAATACTATAGAATTGGTAATTTCAAGAGGAAATTTAATTCATCTGAATACTGTTGAAGCTAGAAACTATATTATATGTAATGAAAAGTAGGTGTATTTAATGGGGGAAAAAAGGGAAAGAAAAAAATCAAATAAAGTGATGAAAACAGTTATAATTATAGCTTTGGCTTTAATTATATGTGTTGGAGTCGGAGTTACATGTTTCACTGTTTTCTATTTATCAAGTATTAATAGTAAGTCCAGTGCTATTAATATTAATTATTTAGAACCACAGAAGGGGCAGCCTGTAAATATATTAGTAGCAGGAGTAGATATAGCTTCTAATAATTCCTTGGAGTTAGGAAAGAAAAATAATATAAAAAAGGCAAATGCCATAGTACTTCTTCACTATGAACCTAAGGATGAAAAGTTAAAAATTATCTCAATTCCAAGAGATACTATGATTAAACTAAATGAAAAAAGGCAGAAAATAAATATATCTAATTCTGTAAATGGTCCTAAGTATTTGACTAATAATGTAGAAGAGTTGATGAATACAAAGATTAATTATTATGTTCAATTGGACTATAATGCTTTTAGAAGTGTAATTGATTCTCTTGGTGGAGTTGATGTAAATATAGATAAGAACATGAATTATGATGATAATGTGCAAAATTTACATATAAATTTTGATAAGGGTCTTACTCGTTTAAATGGTGAAAAAGCAGAAGAATACTTTAGATGGGTTAAAAATAGCAGTGATAAAGATTCAGAAGGTAATGATTTACTTAGGATAAAGAATCAGCAGATGCTCATGGAGTCAGTTATAAATAAGTTTGGAAAATTTTCTACTATTTTTAGATATCCTGCTATAATATCTTCGATCTCTAAACATTTAGAAACAAATATGACTCCTAATCAAATTTTAAAGTATGCACGAATTTTCAGTAATTTAAAAAATGAAAATATAAGTCTTACTACAGCAAAAGGATTAAAAGTTTCTATTGAAGATGAAAATTATTTTTTATTGGATACAGCAGGTAATGCTGCTAATCTTTCTACATCTAAAACGGTAAGTAAATCTGAGGATATAAATAATTCAATATTAAAAATAAGTATACTAAATGGAACGGATAAAGCTGGACTTGCAAAAAATTATCAGACAAAGTTTAAGGATTATGGATTTAACAATATAATTACTGGTAATGCACCAAAAAAACCAGTAGAAAATACTAAAGTTGTTTTTTATGGTACTGATGAAAACCAGTTGATACAGATAAATAATAGTATAAATAAGGGTTTAAAAGCTGATAGTTATGAAATTGTACCGCAAAAGACTTCAAAATATGATGTATTAATTATTTTAGGAAATGATTTAGGCATATGAAAATAAATAGAAAGTAAAGATGCTACAGATATTTTGAATGTGCCTTAAATAAGTAGTATAGAAGAGGATATAAAATGAATAGTAAACTCACATATTATATAGAAAATGATGATGCAGATATTAAAATAAGGGAATATCTAAAGCATAAATTAAATTTATCTACAAGGTTTATAAAAAAGGCAGCTATAGAAAAGAGAATAACCGTAAATGATTGTGCAGTAAAAATGAATTATGTACTTAGACTTAAAGACAGAGTTGAAATAGATACTTTTAGAAAAGAAGAGCAGGATATAACTCCTGAAAAGATGGATATTGATGTAATATATGAGGATCAGGATTTGATAGTTGTAAATAAACCAGCTGGAATTGTGGTTCATCCTACTAGAAGTTATCCAGAAGGAACTCTTGCCAATGGGCTTTTATATTACTTTAAAGAAAGAGGAGAAAAATGTATAGTCAGGCTTGTAAGCAGACTTGATATGGATACTTCTGGATTGATATTAATAGCTAAAAATCAATTTTCCCATATGTCATTGGCTAGGGATATGAAATTAGATACTTTTAAAAAGGGATATTTAGCTGTAGTACAAGGTAATTTAAAGGAGAAATATGGAACTATTGATCTGCCAATATATAAACAAGAGAATAATATAAGAAGAGTAATAGATGACAGAGGACAAAGAAGTATTACTCATTACGAAGTAGTGGAGAGTTTTGCACAAGGCGAACTTGTAAAGCTACAATTGGAAACAGGCAGAACTCATCAGATAAGAGTGCATTTAAACAGTATAGGACATCCAATTTTAGGAGATACCTTATATGGCGGTGAAGACAATAATATTATAGCAAGGCAGGCCTTGCATGCGTATAAACTTACATTTCCTCATCCAAGGACTGATAAAATAATAGAGCTTTCAACAGATTTACCTGAAGACATAAAGAATTTAATAGAAATTCTTAGATAAATAGAGTCACTTATTCTAGAAGGAGTTCTTTTCTCTATCTGAAATTTAGAAATGCACTTTACAAATTGCTATAGTAATAAAAAATACTGTCTCATAATGCTTATACACATTATGAGACAGTATTTATTTTAATCTTTTGTATTTTATATATCTTTTTCTTCGAAGCACAGATTTTCTTTTAATTCTATAGAGATTCAACAAAAATAAAACTATCAATAAACCTATTATATAAATAATTTTATTATTTTTAATATTTTTTGAAATGGAGTTAATGGATGCAGTTTTAGGGTTATAATCTGAACTGCTCACAAGTTTTAGAGTTCCAATTTTTTCTGAATTTAATTTCATATTTAAATTTGAAACTACATCGCCTTTATGAAAATATTTATTCTCCAAGGAGGTTTCATCAAATTTAAATGTAGGCACTTTACTGGAAGTTGTATCATTCACATAATAAAAATCCTCTGAGGCTAAAAGTGAGATTCTATTTCCATCCCTTTCTTTGAAATAGGTTACTACGTCACCCTTTGAATACATTTTTTTTAATTGAAAATTTTGAAATCCATAATCAAAAAGAGCTCTTGTATCCTGAAAAAAAGTTTTATCTTTGCTATGTAAAATTGTTACTATAAGTCTATGATTATCTCTTGTGGCACAGGCCACGTAAGAATGAAGTGATTGTATAGTATAACCTGTTTTACCACCCTCTGTTCCCTCATAATAATATGAAGGAAAATTCTTATAGAGCAGTTTATTTTCATTATTAAGAGTTCTATCACGTTTTGTTAAATTGGGATCCGTTTTATTTGTAGGAGCCATAGTATAGCTGATTGTACTGGCAATTTCACCGAACTCTGGATGAGATGCAAGTTCTCTTAAAATTATAGCCAAATCTCTAGCTGAAACCTTATGATTTGGATTATACAATCCATTTGGATTTTGAAAACTGGCGGAAGTACAGCCAAGTTCTTTTGCCCTTTTATTCATAAGATTAGCAAATTCAGGAACAGAACCACTTATGTGATCTGCTAGTGCCACGGCAGCATCATTAGCAGAACGTAAAAGAAGGGCATATAATAAATCTTTTACGGTGATTTTTTCTCCATTTGCTATATTTATTCTGTTTCCATCCAATAGTTCCAAATCTTTACTGGTAAAATCATTGCTTACAGTAACTACATCATCCAGTTTGCAATTTTCTAAAGCAAGTAAAGCTGTCATTATTTTTGTAGTAGAAGCAGGGGGGAAGGCCTCATCTATATTCTTTCCATATAATATTTCACCAGTTGTGGCATCCATTAGAACCACACCATCTCCATTTATATTAGGCGGTGCTGGTGTGTCAGCATTAACAGTGTAAGTTGTGTTAGCAATTAATAATAAAAGCGTAACAGCAATTGTTATTATCTTTTTCATGCTTACCTCCCGAATTTATTTTTCTTGTAACAGTATAGCAAAAAAAATATGTTATGGCAAAATAATTGAAAAATGACTAATTTTTTTAGAGGTTGTTAATAATCTTAATAATCTATTCAGGAGGTAATTTTAGTGAATAAGAAGAAATTTTTAGGGTCTATTATAATATTATCTATATTTTTAATATTCCTATTTGTTGGATACAGATTACAAAATGAAAAGGCAAATTCAAAAAATGATAATATATCTATATATAAAGAAGAAAATATGGAAAACAATTATAATGAAGCGAATAATGAAATACAAAATACGAAAGATAGTGATGGAAAAAAGGAAATAAAAGCACAAATTTATGGAGAAATTAAAAATCCAGGAGTGTACTCCTTAAAAAGTGGTGACAGAATCAAAGATTTAATAGATCTAGCTGGCGGTTTTACAGAAAACTCAGAACCCTATAGTATTAATGGAGCAAAAAAAGTAGTGGATGGAGATAATATAGAAATTAAATCAAAGCAAGATAAATTAAAGGGAATAAATATAAATAAATCGGAAAGCAATTCATCTTTAAATAATTCAGGTGATTCAGGCTCTAATAATGAAAATGAAAAATTAGACATAAATTCTGCTTCAGAAGAGGATATAGTAAATAAAAAAATACCTGGAATAGCAAAGGGATTATCTAAAAAGATTGTTGAATACAGAGAAAAGAACAATGGAAGAATAAATTCCCAAAAGGATTTAGAAAAAGCCATAGGGCCAAAAAGGGCAGAAAAAATTATGGAATATATAGAAATAAATTAACAGTTCTTTAAATTAAAAGCAAATCATAAAATATTAAAGACGAAATTATTAAAGTTAGTTGAGCTGAGAGTTAGTAAATTGGAGGCTTTATTATGGATATAAAAAATGTAGTATCCAAATATAATTTTAGTATTCTAATATTGAGATTTTTTGCTATGATAATTGATATATTAATTTTTGCAGTAATTTTTTTATATTTGGAATTGGCATTTGAAGGAGAACTTAATATTAAGATGATTATAAGAATTTTCTCCGTTATACTTATATACTATTCACTTTTAGAAGGATTAACTGGCTATACTTGGGGAAAGCTTATAATGGGTGTAAAAGTTTTAAATAAGGATTTATCTGTGCCTGGGTTTTTAAAGGGAATAATACGTACATTTATAAAAATTTTAGAATTTAGTCCTTTTTTACTTTTTGGATTAGTGTCTGTAATATTTATTTTTATTTCGAAAGATAAGCGGAGACTTGGAGATGTATTTACTAATACTTATGTAGTAAGAATGAAGGACTTACAATTGTTATATTATAATAAAGAAAAAATAGATTCTGAAGAACTGAATTACACAGAAGTTATTTGCCATAATGTATTATTAAATAGTTGGATAAAGTTTATCAATTTAACAAAAGAGTTAAATATAAAAAAAATTATTGTAAAGCAGATAATTCCTATTATTATAAGTATAACTTTTATTTTAATTACTTATAAGTGTAGTGATTACATAAATATAAGCAGCAATAAAGTTTTAACTGGTTGTAAAGATAAATATGAAATAACATTACCAGAGGGGTGGGATGAGAATAGAAAACTCAATAGTGACGCAATTTTTCAGTTATCTAATGAAAAAAATAAAAACTATATTATCGTTATATCTGAAAACAAGGAAGATATTATAAAGGAACTTACTTTAGAACAATATTCTAATATTATTAAAAGCAATATACATAAGAGTATAGATAACGCTAGAATAGAAAATTCAAAAAATACAAAAATAAATAATCATAAAGGAATTCAATTTGAAATTACAGGATATATGAATAAGATAAAAATAAGATATCTATATATAATTCTTGAAACTAAAGATAATTTTCAACAGATAATAGCTTGGACATTGGATTCAAATTATAATTATGACAAAGAAAAAATGTTAAATATTATAAAAACTTTTAAAGAGGATGAAAATAAATTTAATGATAATGAAAGTATATAGAAAGTTTATATAATGTATCTAAACTTAATGGGAATGAAATCCCATTAAGTAAGAGCATTAATGTATAGATATACAACTTGAAATATATTTAGATTTTTCTACAATAACCTAGTCAAGTTATTGATTATTATCAATGTTTAATTAAGAATTTAGATATCTATACTATTTTAATAAAAGTATTCGTCATATAATCTATTGGTACAACCATAATCAATTAGTACAGGCTTTTTATCTAATATTCCCCAAGAGGAAATTGTTTTTACATCTGGATAGAGCAGGTCATAATGTTTTGCAATTTTTTTTAGAGTTTGAAAAAATTCACTATCTGGCCTAATGTTAGTGAATTCAAAAATGTTTCCATGTCTTACTCCAAGCATTTCCGTAAAAGGTAAAGCTTTTCTCATAACTACCATGTTTTCCTTATACCATACTATAGGACAAAAATATTTTTTATATTTTTCATCAATATTATTAAAAATGTAATTTTCAGTTCTAGATTGATATTTTCCAGTTCTATTTTTAGATATTTTGATTACAAAGTTTTCATCAAATTGGTAGACCATTCTGCTTGCACCTTGACCTAAAAAAGTATATTTATCCCTTAAATTGTGACGCAAACGATGGCGATCAACTGAATATAGACTTTCAAATATATCTACTGGAACATTTGAAGTATCCATAAAATCACCCCTATTGGTACTGCAGTATAATAATAAAATATCCTTCCTTATTAATATATAAAATCTTTTATGAAAGTGACTATGATTTCAAAATTTATAGTTAAAAATTTTCATATTTAATAAAATATAATATTTTAGTATAATAAAAATATATTAGTAATTAATGGAGGTAAATTTTTTATGACAGATTGGTGTAATCTATCATGGACTGATGTAGTGAATTTATTTCAAAGTGATAGTAATAAAGGCTTAGATGATAACAAAGTTTTAAAAAATAGAGAGGATTTTGGTTCCAATGAAATAAAGTTAAAGAAAAATAGATTATTTATAGATTTATCTAAAAAATTATTTAAACCGTGGATAATTTATTTGGTAATTGCTATTATTGTGCAATTTGTTATAGGTAGTTTTATTTCAGCAGTAATTTTATTGATTATACTTTCAACAAATATTTTTATAATTATTTTTAGAAAATATAGAAACCAGAAAATTTTTATATTGTTGCATAAGCTAAATTTTGGATATTGTAATGTAATAAGAAATGGTAACTTAATTCGTATAAAAAATACAGAAGTAGTAGTTGGGGATATAATTACTTATGAAAAAGGAAGTATTATACCAGCAGATGTAAGAATAACTAATTGTGATGAACTAATGGTAAGAGAAGAGTCAATTACAGGTGATCAAAATATAGTAGAAAAGTATTCTGCTAAAATTAATAAAAATGACTTAAATCAATCTGAGATGAAGAATATACTATTTAAATCTTCTACAGTTCATAGAGGAAGTGGGGAAGGCATAGTAGTAGCAGTAGGGCTAAATACAGAAATAGGCAAATATGTTAATCCTCTTATTAATATTTGCCAGAATAATAGTAGTTTTTATGAAAATACATACAATATACAAAATATTTTATCTATAATGGGATTTATAGGTTTAATAATAATATTTATTATTAGCAGATTCAGAGGCGATAATTATAATAATTACATAGGGATTTCGGCTGCTATTTTTAGTACATTAGTTCCTATTTACTCAATACTGATAGTAATTTTTATGTATTTTATTATTAGAAAAAAGAAAAAAAAAGAAAAAATATTTCTAAATAATATTGAAAAAATTGAAAGTATAGCTAATACAGATGTAATTTGTATGGATAAAATAGGAATAGTTACAAAAAAATTAATGATTTTAAAAAAGATTTATGATGTAAGTGAAATTCATAATTTAGAGAGAAATTTTATTATAAATGATAATACAAAAAGAATATTGGAAATAGGGATTCTATGTAATGATGTAAAAGATGAATGTAACTACAATGAAAAAGACGAACTTATGGAGAAAGCTTTTGTAGTGTTTGGAAATAAATATAATATAAAAAAGAGTATATTGGATGAAATTCACAAAAGATTACTAAAACTTCCCTATGAAGAAGAAAGCGGAATAAAAACTACAATAAACAAAGTTGATAAAAAATATAGAGCCTATATAAAAGGAGATTTAAAAGAAATTATAAAAAAATGCACTCATATTATGAGAAATGGTATTGAAAAGGAAATAACAAAAGAGGATATTGAGAATATAAAAAATTCTAATATAAGTTTATTAAGTGAAGGTCTTTATGTATTGGCTCTTGGTTATAGAAATTTTAATTATAAACCAAGCAGAAATGAGAATATAGAGAGTAATATGGTTTTTGCCGGATTAGCTGCTTTTGATAATCCAGTAATGAATCAATTTGAAAATAATCCTATTGAAAGATGTAGACCAATGACAATAAAACCTATAATTTTTACAGAGGAAAATAAGCTTAGTGCTGAGGCTTTTGGTAAAAAAATAGGAATATTAAATGCATCAGATATGGTTGTTTCTGATGTAGAAATTGATTATATGAATAAAACAGATATAGAAAGAGCTGTAGAAAAAGTTAGTATTTTTTCAAGAATAAAAGCTTACAATAAATTAAAGTTAATGAATGAATATATACAGCTAAATCATAAGCTTATGTTAATTGGCAATACCATTATAGATTTACCTTCGTTTATGACAGCTAATATACATATTTCCTTTGGAAATAAATGTAGTAATATAATAAAAGAAATTAGTGATATTTATTTTGAAAATATGGATTTTAATAAATTATTAGACTTGATAAAATCCAGCAAAAATTATATATACATTATAAGAAAAATTATTAGATGTCTATGTATATTTAGTCTTAGTGAATTTCTCATTTTTATTTTAAGTGTAATTTTTAATTCTGGTATACCTTTTAATTTAAAAAATATATTTTGGAATAATATATTTAATGGATTTTTACTATCTATAGCAATTTTTTTCTCATGTAATAATGGAAATAGAGATTATTATGAAATTGAAGATAGCGAAGATGATGTAATAAATGATGTTTCCTTTACATATGTTAGAAAAAATCTATTGTTAAATTCCATTTTATTAGGTGGTATAACCTTCTTAGGATTCTATGTTTCTAAAATCATGAAAAGTAATGCTTATGAAACAGTGGCTTTATCTATATTGTATTTTTTACAGATAATATTTATAATAAAAAGAAATTTGTTTAAAAATCTATATTTTAATGGAATAATATTAATTTATATTATAATTAATTGTGGTATATTATATACAAATTTTGCTAAAGATTTATTTGATTTAAAATTTATAAATAATAAAGATATAAATATTATTGTAGGAAGTTTAGTTTTATATGTATTAATTATATTAATCAAAAATATTTCAAAAAAAAATACAGAAATAATATGATTATATTTATTTAATAATTAATATGGATAGATTATATATATACAAATAGAGATTTGTTATTTTACATATATTATATTATATATTTTGTTTAAAGCCTTAGGTTATTGGATAAGATAATAACACGGAGGTGGATATTATGATGGAAGATATTTTTGAAACTGTTAGTGAAGACAGTAATACTATATATTTAGATATGCCTAAAAAAGACTTCTTATTTAAGTACGATAATTTAAATAGGGATTCAGCACAAAATTTGGTGGATAATTATTTTAAGGAAAAAGGCAGAGATGGTATACCTGAAGTTAAGGAAATAAGTATTGATGATTCTCGTGGAATAATGAAAATAACTGTAGCGGTTAATTATGATAGGAATTTTAAACTTGAGGAATATAAAATTCCAGATTCATTAAATGAGGCAAGAAAATGATGGATAAGCCTCTTGTATATTTTTGTATTTCCATGATAATGGGATGTATTTGTGCTTTGATTCTACAAATAAACTTATTTTTAGATGTAGCTATTGCTGCATCTTTTTTTATCATTATAGTGTTAAGCTGTGAAAAAAAGTATAGTTTTATCGTAATAGGATTTTTTATAATAGGATTCATAAATTTTAATTTATATTTTAAATTGGATTTAACCAATAAATCTAGTTATACCTTTAGAATTATTACAAAAAATAAATTTTATGCTACGGGAAATTATAAAGGTAGGAATATAAGTATTAGTGGAAATATTTTTGATGTTCAACAAGGAGAAAAAATAACTGTCACTGGAGAATTTGAAAAAAATATAGATTATGAGAATGGAAGTCTAGGTGATTTTAAAGTTAAATATGTTAAAGACAAACAGAGAGATACCATTTCCTATTTGTATTCCTTTAGAAAAAATATATATAATAAATTCTATTGGAAATTTGGAGAAAGAAATACTGCAAAAATAATGTCTGTAGCTTTTGGTGATACTTCTTATTTGTCTATGGAGGATAAATATGATTTTAAAAAACTTGGAATAGTACACGTTATAAGTGTATCAGGTCTTCATATGGCAATAATATTTAAAGTGCTGGAAAGCTTTTTAAATTTACAGATATCTATATTTATTTCCATTATATATACCATATTTACAGGATCTCAGGCAGCTACTTTGAGATCACTTATAATGATAATTGTATTAAAGCTATCTAAAAAACTTACTAAAAATTATGATGCTTTTTCGTCATTGAGTATAGCTGCTATGATTCTGCTTATGATTAAACCTTATTATGTTATAAATATTGGATTTGGGCTTTCATTTTTATCAACATTGGGAATAATTTTATTTTATAAAAAGTTATCTAAAGTACTATATAGACTACCCCTTAGATTAAATGAAAGTATAAGTTTGACTTTAAGTGCACAGTCTCTTTCTATGCCTTATGTTCTATTCAGTATTAAAAATTTTGCTTTAGGATTTCTTTTAGGGGATTTATTTATTATTCCACTATATTCTATTATTGTAATTCTATCAAATATAGCTTTAGTTGTAAGTTTTATAAAGCCTATTTTCAACCTAGTATGTGCATTTATCAATATTATAATGATGTCAATTAATGGAGGCACTGTATCACTGATGAAAGTATCTCCACCAATTGTATATATATCAACTATAAATACAATATTTATTTTATTTTTATATCCCTGTTATATACTTATGAAAAAAGGCTATGAAAAATTAAAATTTGCTCCTATAATATTACTTTTAGCTATAATAATTTATCAATATAACTTCTTTCCAAAGATAGATCATGTTGCTTTAAAAAATGGCAGCGGTTTTATAGTACGATATAGAGGTGAAGATATCTTAATAGCTAATTATGAAATAAAAGATGAAGATGAAAAGAGTAGATTGCAGGGAATGCTAAGCGTAGATACTTTTATGAGCAATTATAGTGAAGATTATAAAATTGCAATAGCTAAGTATTTAATTTATATACCTAAATGTCAAGGAAAGGAGAATAATATAATAAAAGTTATTAAAAAGGATAATAGGATTTCACTAATTGATTTTAAAGGGGATACTGTAAAGTATAAAACCATGAAGATGAATAAAAATTATGATATAATGAAAGTCAATATAAATAAAAAAAATAGAAGTATTGATTTACCTAAGAACAATATTAATTTTCAAATATTTGCAGATAGAGTTATAGTTTATACGGATTAAAAATTTTTTGAATTTTGTCTAGATGCAAATATGTAATATTGGAGGATGAAATGATTAATTTTTTAGATTTAGACAGTAGAATAAAAAAGACAATAGATAATTTTTATATATTTTGTGGTCATAATGAACAGATGATAAAAGATAGTATTAAAAAAATTGTTAAGCTTTCAGTAAATAATGATTTTTTAGATTTAAATTATTTTGAATTTGATGGAGTGGCTGTAACTTATGAAGAAATAATTAATTCCTGTGAAACGTTGCCTTTTATGAGTGATAATAAAGTTATAGTTGTCTATAGGGCAGATTTTCTTTCTGACAGAACTAAGCATATAAATAAAAATGGAGATACCATATTAAAAAAATTAAAAAAGTATAGTGAGGATTTCCCAAAACAAAGTATATTAATTATGTATTATGTTTTTGATAATGATAGGGAAAAAATCAGTAGTAAAGTAAAACGGTTAGATAAAAATGCTTGTGTAGTAGAATTTACTAAATTAAAAGGTGTTATGCTTCAAAATAAAGTAAAGGAAATATTTAATGAGAAAGGGAAAAATATTGACAGAACTAATTTAAGTTTTTTCTGCAGTGAAGTTGAAAATAATATGGATATAATTAAAAATGAGGTAGATAAGCTTTGTTGTTATACGGAAGGAAGAAATATTGAAAAACAAGATATTTTAGATCTTCTTCCACAAAAAAGTGATAATGATATTTTTAATCTTGTGGATTTTTTATCTCAAAGAAGACCGGAAAGAGCTATAGAAGTTTTATCAGAGCTTATTTATAAGGGAGAAAAAGCTACAAATATTTTATCGATGATAGAAAGACAATTTAGAATTATGATGAATTTAAAAATTGGTATGGAGAATAAAAGGGGAAAGGAGGAGCTAGCTAAAGAATATAGGCTTCACCCCTTTATATGCGAAAAGATGATGAGACAATGTCAAAAATACACGTTGGAACAAATAATAAAATCAGAAGAAATATGTATTGAAACTGAAAGGGAACTAAAAAGTCAAGGAAGTAATGAAAGGGTTAAATTAGAATTGCTTATAATAAAAAGTGCTATGGTTTAGTATATTAATTAGATATAATAAGCAAATCATTATAATAATTTTACAAAAAATAAATAGGCCGGTGCTTATACACCGGTTTATTTATTATGCAGTTAAAGCATTTAATTTTAGTGCTAATCTTGATTTAGATCTAGCCGCTTTATTTTTATGAATAACTCCTTTTGAAACAGCCATATCTAAAGATTTAACTACCTTTACATAATTAGCTTTAGCTTCTTCAGCTTTGTTTTCTGTAACTGCTAGTTCAAATTTCTTTATAACAGTTTTTAGAGCAGATTTTATCATCTTATTTTTAAGAGTCTTAGTTTGAGTAACTTTAATTCTTTTTTTTGCAGATTTTATGTTAGCCATTAATTTTCACCCCCTTATATTTTTATAACACTCGCTTTTGGGGAATATTATACGAGCTTTCTCCATATTTAACAAAAAATATTATAACATTAAAAAAAATATTCTTCAAGCATTAATCAGAAGTTATTTATAACTTTGTAAGTTAAATTAACAAAAAAGAATAGTTAAAATTTGTATGGGAAAGATAGATTTATAAATATTTAATGGGAGTGATTATTTTGAGTATAAGAACAGACCTTGCAGTAGAGGCAAAAGAAGTATATGAAAAGGAAAATAGCAGAAAGATTCAAGGGGTTGAAGTTTCAAACAGTAATAAAGGTAAAATAAAAATAACCAATGTAAAAGTAGTTACGGAAGAGGGAGCAAAAGCTATGGGTAAACCTAAAGGAACTTATATAACTATAGATATGCCTAGACTCATTCACTATGATATTGATGCTATGGATGATGTAAGCGAAGTTCTAGGGGAAGAACTTTCAAAACTTGTAAATTTGGAAGATAGTATGACGGCACTGGTAGTAGGACTTGGTAATTGGAACATAACTCCTGATGCTTTAGGACCTAAAGTTGTTTCAAAAATAATGATAACAAGGCACTTAAAGGAACTTGTACCGGATAGTATCGATGAGAGAATAAGGCCTGTATGTGCTTTGGCACCAGGAGTGCTTGGGATTACAGGTATGGAAACTAGTGAAATAATAAAAGGAGTAGTAGATAAAATTAAACCTAATTTAATAATATGTATTGATGCTTTGGCATCAAGAAAAATGGAAAGGGTAAACTCAACGATACAAATTGGTACTACTGGTATTTCACCGGGATCTGGTGTTGGAAATAGAAGAATGGAAATAAGTGAGAGAACACTGGGGATACCGGTCATAGCGGTAGGCGTTCCAACAGTGGTAGATGCAGCTACTATGGCAAACGATACTATTGATATGGTAATTGATCAGATGATTAATAGTGCAAAACAGGGAGGAGATTTTTATAATATGCTTAAAACTATGGATAAAAATGATAAGCAAAGTATGATAAAAGAAATATTAGATCCTTATGTAGGAAATCTTATGGTTACACCTAAAGAAGTAGATATGGTTATAGATTCTATATCGAAAATAATAGCAAATGGAATAAATATTTCTCTTCAACCTGCTCTTGGTAGAGAAGATATAGATAGATTTTTACAATAAATAAAAGTTATAAATACATATTATTTCTCATATAGTTTAATTAAGGCATATTGAAGCAAGATCTTAATTCAGGTGGGGATTCTTTTACCCCATCTGAATTTTAGAACTGCAAATGCATGGCTTACTTGGCGTTGAACTCCCACTTGAAGAAAAGCAGAGAGTCCAAATTTTAATTTGGTACGAATCGCTTTCACAGAGTGCGTGGGAGACTTACGCCAAGTTAGTCAGGTGAAAGAAATAATTGGATGTTGTTTTTATTTCTTTTGCTTTTTTATAAGCGGGAGGTAATGTGGATGATTAATAAAGGGATAAACCATGAGAAGAATAGTTTTACATTAATTTTAGGTCTTACTATAATGATATTTTCTATTTATATGTTCTTTAGTTTTTTTAATTTACAAAAAACTCAGCAAAGATTAACTGGCAGTAAAGGAAATATGTTCTATGTGCAGATGGTTAATTATGTTATGCCTATAGTTAAAGTTACAAATTTTGATGAAGAAGATATGGCAGAAAGTACATTTTCGCTAAAAAGTGGACTTTTAAATTATATAGGAATTAACTTAAGAAGTCCTGACGAAATTTTAAAAAAGGAAATATCTTATTTTAAAGAAGATAATAATTATGTAGCTTATAATGTTGATAATAGAATAAGTGATTTTAATTTGAAAGATAGTGATATAACTAAAACCAGTACAGACAACAATGTGAATAAAGATAATAATGAACCTAAGCAGACCTTTCAAATTTATAATCCTCAACTAAAGAAGAATTTAGATAATTCAAAGCCGGAAATACTTATATATCATTCTCATACCACTGAAAGTTATGGACAATATGGACCAGATAATCTTGATCCTACGAAAAATGTATGTGCCGTTGGAGATGAACTTGCTAAAGAGCTCTCTAATAACTATGGTATTTCTGTAATACATGACACCACTATACACAATGTTTTAGCTTATAATAAAAGTTATCAGAGATCAGGAGAAACTCTAGATAAATATTTAAAAAAATATGGGGATTTCAAAATGATAATTGATATACATAGAGATTCGGATCCCAATAAAGCTAATGTTACTGCCAATATAAATGGAGAAAATGTGGCTAAAATAATGTTTGTAATGGCTAGAAAAAATCCTCATTTTGATAAGAATATGTTGATTGTAAATTCTATGCTCAATACAGCAAAAAAGAATTTTCCAGGATTGACTATAGGAAATGGAATATATTACTATGATTATGGAATGAATTTTTTTAATCAAGCAAAAAGTAATAATGCATTTTTATTGGAAATTGGATCCACTCCAAATTCCCTTGATGAATCTAAGGCCTCATCAAAGTATATAGCAAGAATGATTGCAGAATATTTAAATGGAAAAAAATGAATAAAAACCATAAAAGAGTACATCCTTTAAATATCAGGAGGTACTCTTTTTATGAAAAGAAAAATATATTATATTTTTATTTTATTAGTAATATTGGAAATAGTTATTGGACTGGGCATAAATAATATTGCTTTAAATAGAAATATATATTCTAATGAAATACATATGAAAGCCTCAGAAGTATCTTATAGAAATAAGATAAATAAATATAACTTAGATGATATGGAAAAAAAATTAGATTTACTTGAAGATAAAATGGATAATCCTGAGAAATATGAATCAGATGACACAGATATAGTTTTTAAGGTATATGTACCAAGATTTAGAATACTTTTTAGTATGAATCCTTTAGATTTAAGATTTGAAACTAAAAATTATAAAGTATATTTAAATAACAGCATAATGCGCAGCATAGAAAATGAAATAACTTATATGTCAAATATATTTGCAAAATTATTGAATAATATTATGGATAACTTAGGTAATAGTGATAAAAAATTCAATAATGTTAAATCTCAAATAACTTCATTTAAAGAAGGAATTTACCCAAGGACTGATTACTTTAATACTTCTAATTTTTTTAAGAGCATAGAAAGAATAATAGCCTCCTTGAAAAATGATTTCTAAGTATTTGAAATAAAACACTAGAATTTTATTTACAGTAATTAAAATTAAGATAAAAATCTTCGTTATTGACATAATCTCAAGTATTTGTGTTATAATTTAAGCTGATTTTATATATATAGTTATGGAAAAATACTTTTAAATAAATGGGGGTAATTGATTAATGCAAAGCAAAAGAGAACAAAATATAAGAAATTTTTGCATAGTTGCTCATATAGATCACGGAAAATCTACACTTGCAGATAGATTATTGGAAAAGACAGGAACCCTTACTCAAAGAGAGATGGAACAGCAAGTGCTTGATAATATGGAGCTTGAGAGAGAAAGAGGTATAACTATAAAATCTCAGGCAGCAAGACTTGTGTATAGAAGAGAAAATGGAGAGGAATATATATTGAATTTAATTGATACTCCAGGACATGTAGATTTTAATTATGAAGTATCTAGAAGCCTTGCTGCCTGTGAAGGAGCTATATTAGTTGTAGATGCCACTCAAGGGATACAGGCTCAAACTCTTGCTAATTGCTATTTAGCTGTAGATCATGGTCTTGAAGTGGTACCAGTTATAAACAAAATAGATTTACCCAGTGCAAGACCAGATGAGATAAAACAGGAAATAGAAGATGTAATTGGAATAGAGGCATCAGATGCACCTCTTATTTCAGCTAAAACAGGGTTGAATGTGGAAGATGTTTTAGAAGCTGTAATAGATAAGATACCAGCTCCCGACGGAGATGAAGATGCACCATTAAAAGCTCTTATATTTGATTCCTATTATGACAGTTATAAAGGTGTGGTAAGCTATATTAGAGTTAAAGACGGTATTGTAAAAGCTGGAACCAAAATAAAACTTATGGCTACAGGGAAGCAGTATGAAGTTACAGAGGTGGGGGTTTTTGTACCTAATTTTTATCCTATAAAAGAACTTAGGGCAGGAGATGTTGGATATGTAACAGCTTCAATTAAGAATGTAAGAGATGCAAGAGTAGGAGACACAATGACTGAGATTGGAAAGGGTGCCGTAGAGCCATTACCTGGTTATAGACCAGCTATACCTATGGTATATAGTGGTATTTATCCTGTGGATGGAGCTAAATATGGTGAACTTAAAGAAGCATTGGAAAAACTTCAAGTAAATGATGCGGCTTTAAATTTTGAACCAGAAACTTCTATAGCCTTGGGATTTGGTTTTAGATGCGGTTTTCTTGGACTCCTCCATATGGAAATAATTCAAGAAAGAATAGAAAGAGAATTTAATCTTGATATTATAACTACGGCTCCATCAGTAATATATAAAGTTACAAAGACAGATGATACTATTTTAGAGATAACAAATCCAACAAATTTACCAGAGACTTCTGAGATAAAATTTATGGAAGAGCCTATAGTTAAGGCTTCCATAATTACTCCATCTGATTATGTTGGAGCTATTATGGAACTTTGCCAGGATAGAAGAGGAACTTTTATAGATATGCAGTATATAGAAACTACAAGAGTTATGCTAAACTATAAAATGCCTTTAAATGAAATTATATACGATTTTTTTGATGTATTAAAATCAAAGAGTAGAGGATATGCATCTTTTGATTATGAACTTGATGGATACACTCAAACTAAATTGGTAAAATTGGATATAATGCTAAATGGAGATGTGGTAGATGCTCTTTCAATGATTGTACCAGAAGAGAGAGCTTACAATAGGGGAAGAAGTATAGCTGAAAAGTTAAAGGAAATAATACCAAGGCAGATGTTTGAAATACCTATACAAGCAGCAGTAGGAGCAAAGATTATTGCAAGGGAGACAGTAAAGGCACTTAGAAAGGACGTACTTGCTAAATGTTATGGTGGAGATATAAGCAGAAAGAAAAAGCTTCTTGAAAAACAAAAAGAAGGTAAAAAGAGAATGAGACAGGTGGGAAGTGTGGAAGTTCCTCAAGAAGCATTTATGTCTATACTAAAAGTAGACTGATATTATTAAAAGAAAATGAGAGTATCAATGAATCTTACTTAGTTGGAGTTTGTACTCCAATTAAGTTTAGATGAATTATATAAAATTAGCTATTAAGTTAAGTTGATATTAATTAAAAAATGAAATTACAATGGAGTAGATAATATGGAAAAAACCGCCTTATACATTCATATACCTTTCTGTAAACAAAAATGTTTATATTGTGATTTTCCTTCTTTCGCCAATAATGAAAATTTAATGGAACAGTATATTATAGCATTGAATATAGAAATAAAAAAAGTTGCAGATAAAAAAATATCAACAATTTTTATAGGTGGGGGAACTCCCACCTATTTAAATTTACAATGTTTAAAAAATTTAAAAGAAATTTTAAAAAATTTAAATTTATCTAAACAAGTAGAATTTACAATAGAAGGGAATCCTGGAACATTTACAAAAGAGAAACTTAAAGTTTTAAAAGATATGGGAGTAAATAGACTCAGTATAGGTCTTCAGTCAGTACAGGACAGTTTACTAAAAACTTTAGGAAGAATACATAATTATAATGATTTCTTAAATAGTTATAATATGTCTAGAAGTATGGGTTTTAATAATATAAATATAGATTTGATGTTTGGTCTTCCTGGACAGAATGTTGAAATGTGGAAACATTCTTTAGAAGTTATAGTTGATTTAAATCCGGAACATTTATCTTGCTATAGTCTTATATTAGAAAAGGGCACTCCTTTTTTTAATAAATATGATGAAATGGATTTACCAGATGAGGATGTTGTAAGTGAAATGTATTCTATTACAAAAGAGTTTTTAAGTAAAAATGGATATTTTCAATACGAAATTTCTAATTTTTCAAAGAAGGGTTTAGAATGTAAACATAATCTTACCTATTGGAATTTACAAAATTATATTGGAATAGGTTCGGGAGCACATTCATATTATGATGGAATAAGGTATAGAAATGAATCTAATGTAAAAAAATATATACAATTGATTAAAGAAGATAATACTGCAGTAGTAGAAAATTATACTAATACATTAGAAGATGAAATGGAGGAATTCATATTCCTTGGACTTAGAAAAATTAAAGGGATTTCTATAGAAGAATTTAAAAATAGATTTAGAAAGGATATATTTTCTATTTACAGCGATGTTATAGAAAAGTATCAATCTCTGCATATGCTAATTGTTGAAGAAGATAGAATGTATTTTTCACCAAGAGGAATGGAAATATCAAATTATATACTGAGTGATTTTATTAATATATAATTTGATGAATATAATTTATACGAACATGTATACTATTATTTAGATATAAATATGATATGGCAATATATCTAGTAATTTTAAGAATTAAGGAGTTAAATTTTATAAATGCTTAAATTTAATCTCAATTAATTATAATAAAAAACTTGACAAAAAAATTATCCAGTGATATTTTAAAAACATAGTGATTAGCACTCAACACGGACGAGTGCTAATAAAGAGGTGATAATTATGGATGGGATTGATGGTAGAAAACTAAAGATACTCAGTGCAATAATAAATGATTATATAAATACAGCAGAGCCAGTAGGTTCAAGAACTATAGCCAAGAAATATGACTTAGGTATAAGTTCTGCTACTATAAGAAATGAAATGGCAGATCTTGAGGATATGGGATATATAGAACAGCTTCATAGTTCCTCAGGGAGAAAACCGTCAGATAAAGGTTATAGATTTTATGTTGATCAAATTATGCAGGTTTCAAAATTATCACCACAAGAAGAGTATATGATAAAGAGTCAGCTTATTGATTTTGCATTATTTGAAGTTGATAGACTCATACGTCAAGCCACTGTTTTACTATCAGAGCTTACAAAATTAATAAGTGTTGTCAAAACTCCATCTGTGGAAGAAAGCAGAATAAAGTCAATACAACTTATAGGTATAGATAATTTCAGTATTGTATCAGTTATTGTAACTGACAGTGGTCTTATAAAGAACAATATTATAAAAGTTAAAAATCCACTGGATAATAAAGTACTAAATAAGATAAATAATTTATTAAATTTAAGACTTAGAGATTTAAGTATAAATATGATAAATCTTGAAGTTATAAATAATCTTAAAAGGGATCTTTATGGTTATGAAGATATATTTGATGCAATTATTCCACATCTATATGACAGCTTAAATAGTAAAAGTAATAATTCAGAAGTGTATTTTGAAGGAATTACAAATATATTGGATTATCCTGAATTTAAGGATATAGAAAGAGCTAGAGAGATTTTATCTTTTGTAGATGATGTCAGTAATATAAAAAATATTTTAGATAATAAATCTAAAATATCTATACGTATTGGTCATGAAAATTATATTCCAGGTGTAAGAGATTGCAGTATTATATCTGCAGTTTACAGCTTAGGGGAAAGACAACTTGGCTCAATAGGTGTAATAGGCCCAACCAGAATTCCTTATTCAAAGGTTGTTTCTATATTAACAAAGGTAACAAAAGAATTGAACAAAAACATTAATAAGATTTATTTTGATGATGATTAGAGGTGAAGTGAATGTCTGATATTAATAATATTGACAAAGAGACTAATGAAAACTTGAAGAATGAAGAGGTAAATGAAACTTTGAAAGATAAGCAGAATGCTGATTCATCTGAAATCCTTGAAGATGAGCAAAAACTTGAAGATGAAGAATTTGAAGAGTTACAAGAAGATGCCTCATCTAAAGATAAGGAGCTTGAAGAAATGAAGATATTGAACAGTAAGCTTAAGGATGAAAATGAAAAGTTAAAAAATGAATTGGACACAGTTAAAGAAAGACTTCTAAGAACTGTAGCTGAATATGAAAACTACAGAAACAGGACAGCTAAGGAAAAAGAGGGAATATATTCAGATGCTTGTGCTGATGTACTAAAGGATATATTACCAGCTCTTGATAATATGGAAAGGGCTTCTTCTATTGATGGTAGTGTGGAAGATTTAAAAAAGGGAATTGAAATGACAGTGAGACAGTTTAAGGATTCTCTTACAAAGCTTGGAGTAGAAGAAATAGATTCCAGCGGGGAATTTGACCCAAATGTACACAATGCAGTTATGCATATAGAAGATGAAAGCCTTGGAGAAAACAGTATAGCTGAAGTACTTCAAAAAGGATATAAAAAGGCAGATAAAGTTATAAGATACAGTATGGTTAAAGTCGCAAATTAAGATAGTTTAAAATAAATAGCACATAAGTCATTTATTTTAAATATGTCTATAAATAGAAATATTACTTAATTTAAAATAGAATAAATTTTTAAATGAAAACTAGGAGGTTTTACATTATGTCAAAGGTAATAGGTATTGACTTAGGAACAACAAACTCATGTGTTGCAGTTATGGAGGGAGGAGATCCTGTTGTTATAGCAAATGCAGAAGGGGCAAGAACTACTCCATCTGTAGTATCATTTCAAAAAGATGGTGAAAGACTAGTTGGTCAGGTTGCAAAAAGACAGGCAATTACAAATCCTGATAAGACAATAATATCCATAAAGAGACACATGGGTACTGGTTATAAGGTTAATATAGATGGAAAAGAACATACACCACAGGAAATTTCAGCTTTCATACTTCAAAAGTTAAAAGCAGATGCTGAAGCTTATTTAGGTGAAACAGTTACTCAGGCAGTTATAACTGTACCAGCATATTTTAATGACAGTCAAAGACAGGCAACAAAAGATGCTGGAAAAATAGCTGGCCTCGAAGTATTGAGAATAATAAATGAGCCTACAGCAGCTTCTCTTGCATATGGTCTTGATAAAATGGATACAAATCAAAAGATATTTGTTTATGACCTTGGCGGTGGTACTTTTGATGTATCTATACTAGAATTAGGAGATGGAGTTTTTGAAGTAAAAGCTACTAATGGTAATACACGTCTTGGTGGAGATGACTTTGATAATAAAGTTATGGATTATATAGCTGATACTTTTAAAGCTGAAAATGGTATAGATTTAAGAAATGATAAAATGGCACTTCAAAGATTAAAAGAAGCTGCTGAAAAAGCTAAGATAGAATTATCATCTTCTACTCAAACTAATATAAATTTACCATTTATAACTGCAGATGCTACTGGTCCTAAGCATATAGATCTTAATCTTACAAGAGCAAAATTCAATGAATTAACTAGTCAACTAGTTGCAGATACAATAGAACCAATGAAAAAAGCACTTGCTGATGCAGGACTTAGCATAGGTGATATTGATAAAATATTACTTGTAGGTGGATCTACAAGAATTCCAGCAGTACAGGAAGCTGTTAAAGAATTTACAGGCAAAGATCCTTCAAAGGGCGTTAATCCAGATGAATGTGTTGCAGTAGGTGCAGCTATTCAAGCAGGTGTTTTAACTGGAGATGTTAAAGATGTATTACTTCTTGATGTAACACCATTAACACTTGGAATTGAGACTTTTGGAAATGTTGCTACTCCATTAATAGAGAGAAACACTACTATACCTACAAGAAAGAGTCAGGTATTCTCAACAGCAGCAGATGGTCAGACTTCCGTTGAAATACACGTAGTTCAAGGTGAAAGGCCAATGGCTAATGATAATAAGACTCTTGGCAGATTTACATTGTCAGGAATTGCTCCAGCACCAAGAGGAGTTCCTCAAATAGAAGTTACATTTGATATAGATGCAAATGGTATAGTAAATGTTTCTGCAAAGGATAAGGGAACTGGAAAAGAAGCTAATATAACAATAACTGCATCAACAAACCTTAGTGATGATGAAATAGATAAGGCTGTTAAGGAAGCAGAAAAATATGCTGAAGAAGATAAGAAGAGAAAAGAATCTATAGAAGTAAAGAACAATGCAGATCAAATTGTTTATCAGACAGAAAAGACATTAAAGGATCTTGGAGATAAGGTTTCTGCTGAAGATAAATCCAGCATTGAAGCAAAACTTGAAGAAGTAAAAAAAGTTAAAGACGGTGAAGATATAGAAGCTATAAAGAAAGCTACACAGGAATTAACTGATGCCTTCTATGCTGTTTCTTCAAAAATATATTCAGCAGCTCAAGGAGCAGAAGGAGCACAGGGAACAGCTGGTGCGGCAGGTGCAGGAACTGAAAATAATGAAGAAAAGAAAGATGACAATGTAGTAGATGCTGATTATAAAGTAGATGAAGATAAATAATTATAGAAAAAATATAATCTACACAGTATAATATATATAAGGGAAGGGGCTTACCATTCCCTTATATTTGAGTTATAAAGACTAAAAATGTTGTTGTATGTAGCATTGTTTTCTTAAATATTATATAATGCTGAATGTACGTTTAAGATAAATAAGCAATTTGTTGTTATATAGGTGGTGAATTGAATGGCAAAAAAGGATTTTTATGAGGTACTTGGTTTACAGAAGGGTGCCAGTGAGGATGAGATCAAAAAGGCTTTTAGAAAGCTTGCAATAAAATATCATCCTGATAAAAATAAAGGAAACAAGGAAGCCGAAGAAAAATTTAAAGAGATAAATGAAGCTTATCAGGTTTTATCAGATCCTCAAAAAAGAGCACAATATGATCAATTTGGAACAGCTGATTTCAATGGAGCAGGTGCTGGTGGATATGGAGGTTTTGATGGAGGAGGTTTTGACTTCTCAGATTTAGGAGATATATTTGGGTCATTCTTTGGTGGTGGATTTTCACAAGGGGGAGGACGAAGGCCTAATGCTCCTCAGAGGGGAAATGATATGGAATACTCCATAAATTTAACCTTTGAAGAAGCGGTTTTTGGGGTAGATAAGGAAATATCTATTACTAGAAGTGAAACTTGTGATACCTGTCATGGATCTGGTGCGAAACCTGGAACTTCTCCAAAAACCTGTGATAAATGTCACGGCTCTGGACGCATAAGAGTTCAAAGGAATACACCTCTTGGAAGTTTTGTTAGTGAAACAACCTGTGATAAATGCGGAGGTAAAGGAACTATAATTTCAGATCCTTGTCATACCTGTCATGGATCTGGTGTTCAGAGAAAAAAGAGAAAAATAACGGTAAAGATACCAGCAGGAGTAGATACTGGAAATGTAATACCATTAAGAGGCCATGGAGAACACGGAAAAAATGGAGGTCCTGCTGGAGACTTATATATAAATATAAGAGTAATGCCTCATAAGACCTTTAAAAGACAAAATTTTGATATATTTATAGATAGTCATATATCTTTTGTGGAAGCTACATTGGGAATTGAACTTAAGGTGCCAACTATAGACGGAGATGTAAAATATGCGGTTCCAGCAGGTACTCAGCCGGGAACAAGATTTAGACTTAAAGGTAAAGGCGTACCTAGAGTTAATGGAAGCGGAAGAGGAGATCAATATGTAAGAGTCATAGTAGATATACCAAAGGGGTTAAATGAAAAACAGAAAGAGGCTCTTGAGATGTTTGAAGAAGCTAGTGGTGGAAAATCTGAAACTAGTGGTAAAAAGTCTTCATTTTACGATAAATTAAAGCATGGATTTAAATAAATTTTATTTTTTATAGGTTGAATTTAAAAATCGCACATATTTTGTGCGTTTTTTTTGATATAATAATAATAGGAATAAGTTTTAATAAATAGTTAGGAGGGATATTTATGATGATGAATCTTGAAAATAAGGATATTGATAGATTGAGAAATCTTATCAGTAATAGAATTGCCGAACTAAGATATGATATAAATGATGAAATGCAGTATGGTGAGGATGAAATAAGAAAAGTCATAAGAGAATATAAAGCACTCCTAAAAAAAATTAATGAACAAACAGTGAAAACAGGTGTGATGAAATAAAAAAGATTGATATTATTATGCATTTCGGGTAAATATTTTAGAGATCTTAAGATTCTAAATTGCAAGAAAATTCATTTAATTTTCTTGTATACCGAAATGCTTTTTATTTTTTATCAATATGAGTCTATATTCTCATATTGATAAAAATGAAGAAAAAGTTTATTATAATAATATTGAAAATCATAGATTTTAAATATCTTATTGTTACTCTATTGATATTTTCTCTTATATGATTTACTATAGATTTTATGTGAAAATTATATTATTTTAATATATTTATTGTAATAAGAAAGGCTTAAAATATACAAATTATAGATGGAGGAGTTAAATTTTGGAAAAAGATTGGTTAGAAGTAAGTATAATCACCAGTAGCGAAGCTGTAGAAGCTGTTAATGGAATACTATACAATACAGATGTTAAAGGAGTTTCTATCGAAGATCCTAATGACATAGAATTTAAAAAGAAGCATCCAGGGGATTGGGATTATTTTGATGAAACATTGTTGACAGTGAAAGATGGAACTACCATAAAGGCGTATTATAAGGAAGGCAAAAATTTTAATGAATACATAGAGTATATAAAAAAATCTATAAATAATCTAAGTGAATTTGGTATAGATAAAGGAGCGGGAATTGTAACTGTAAATACAGTAAATGAAGCTGATTGGGAAAATAATTGGAAGAAGTATTATAAACCAACAAAGGTTGGAGCTAGAGTTGTAGTAAAACCCATTTGGGAGAATTACATAAAAAAAGATCATCAACTTGTTGTGGAATTAGATCCAGGAATGGCTTTTGGAACAGGTACTCACGAAACCACAAGAATGTGTGTTCAGGCATTGGAAAGATATGTGGAAGATGATTATACTGTATTTGATATAGGAACTGGTTCTGGAATACTTGCCATTACTGCTGCAAAGTTAAATACTAAAAAGGTTACTGGTGTAGATTTGGATCCTGTGGCTGTGGATTCAGCAAGAGAAAATATAAAATATAATGATTTAAGTAATATTGAGATTTTACATGGTGATCTTATGGAAGTAGTTCAAGGCAAAGCTAATATAGTGATAGCCAATATAATAGCTGAAGTAATAATGCTATTGACTCCAGATGTACCTAAATTTTTGGAAAAGGGAGGATATTTTATTTCCTCTGGTATAATAAAAGATAGAGCTGAAGAAGTTATTTCCACCCTTAAGAAAAATAGATTTGATATACTTGAAGTAAATAACCAAGGTGAATGGATATGTATAGTGGCTCAGCTTTAATAACAGCAGGGAGAGTGTAGAATTTTATGCATAAGTTTTTTGTGCCTGAAAATAATATGGATGGAAAGATTGCAACTATTACAGGAGATGATGTTAAGCATATTTATAAAGTATTAAGACTCAAAGCCGGAGACAAGATAAATATAAATAATTATAAAGGAAAAGAATTTGTTGCAGAAATAAGGTCTATAGATAAGGCTGCTGTTATTTGTAATATAATAGAAGAAGTTAATGCTGACAACGAAAGTAGCATAAAGATTCATTTATATCAAGCCCTTCCAAAGGCTTCAAAAATGGAACTTATAATTCAAAAAGCTACAGAACTTGGAGTTATTTCAATAATACCTGTTATAACGAAAAGAGTTGTTGTAAAAAATGAATTCGGTGAATCAAAAAAAATAGATAGATGGAATAAAATAGCTTTGGAAGCTTGTAAACAGAGTAAGAGAACTCTTATACCTAAAGTTAAAAATACTATTGATTTTAATGAATTCTTAGAGGAAGTGAAAGAATTTGACTTAATAGTTGTTCCCTATGAGAACGAAAAAAATCATGGTATTAAAAATATGATTTCAAACATAAGAGACAGATATATAACCAACGTAGCTATAATGGTTGGTCCGGAAGGCGGTTTCGAAGATGAAGAGATAAAGCGTTTAGAAGAAGTTGGTGCATATATAGTAACTTTAGGACCAAGGATATTGAGGACGGAAACGGCAGGGTTTGTATGCTCCTCTTTAATTATGTATGAGTTAGGAGATATTGGAGGGGAAATTCAATGAAGGTTGCCTTTATAACATTGGGATGTAGAGTAAATCAGTATGAAACTGAGGCTATGGCAGAAAAATTTATAAAAGAAGGTTTTAAAGTAGTAAACCATAATGATGCAGCAGATGTATATGTTATAAATACATGTACAGTCACCAATATGGGAGATAGAAAGTCAAGGCAGATGATAAGCAAAGTTAAAAAATTAAATACAGAAGCTGTAATTGCTGTAGTAGGTTGTTATTCACAGATTGCTTCTGAGGAAATATCACAAATAGATGGAGTAGATGTTATTTTAGGTACCAAGAACAAAGGTCAAATTGTGTATTTTGTTAATAGAGCAATAAATGAAAAAAATCAAATTATAGCCGTAAATGATATTTTTACTGATAAGAATTTTGAAGAGCTTAATATAGAGGAATATCAAGATAGAACTAGAGCTTTTCTTAAAATACAGGATGGATGTAATAGATTTTGTTCTTATTGTTTAATTCCCTATGCTAGAGGTGGTGTATGCAGCAAAGATCCAGAAAAAGTACTGGAGGAGGTTAACAAATTAGCTGATCATGGATTTAAAGAGATTATCTTATCAGGAATACATACAGCCTCTTATGGGATAGATATAGAAGGAGATTGGAATCTTGTAAGATTACTGGAAGAGATAGAGAATATACAAGGGATTGATAGAGTGAGAATTGGTTCTATTGATCCTACCTTTTTCACAGAAGGAGTTATTGAAAAGATAGCTGCTTTAAAAAAGTTATGCCCTCATTTTCATCTTTCTCTTCAAAGTGGTTGTGATGAAACTCTACGCAGAATGAATAGAAAATATACCTCAGAGGAATATAAAAATATAGTAGTAGAACTTAGAGAAAATATTGAAGATGTATCTATAACTACAGATGTAATTGTAGGTTTCCCAGGAGAAGATGAAAGTGAATTTGATAGTACTTATAAATTTTTAAGTGAAATAAAATTATCAAAAATGCACATATTCAAATATAGTCCAAGGGAAGGAACTAAAGCTGCTAAAATGAAAGAGCAGGTAGATGGGGCTATAAAGGAATTGAGGAGTAAAACATTAATTGAATTGAATGATAAGCTTGAAAAAGAATTTATTAATAGATTTATTGGTAGAAAAATGAAGGTTCTCTATGAAGATAATTTTAAAGGTATTAATAATTTATATGAAGGCTATACTCCAAATTACATAAAAGTAATTTCTAAATGTGATAATAATATATGCTCAGAGGTTCTAGAAACAAAATTACTTAAAATGAAGGATGAGCATTTAATAGGAGAGATTTTATAGAATATATAAATTAAAATATTTATAGCTTAAGTTAAGAAAAAAGAAAAAATTTTCAAGTTTTCTAAAGGGAAATGGAATATTTTGTTGAATAAATAAATAGAGGGAGGTGATAAAATGGAAGATTGTATATTTTGCAAGATATTAAAGGGAGAGATACCTTGTGATAAGGTATATGAAGATGATAGAGTTCTAAGCTTTAAAGATATAAATCCTGAAGCACCTGTACATGTCTTAATTATACCTAAAAAGCATATAAGTAGTATAAATGAATTAAAAGAAGATGATGAAAAGCTTATAGGATATATTTATACTGTGGCTGGAAAAATTGCTAAACAATTAGGCATATCAGAAAAAGGATATAGAATAGTATCAAATTGTGGAGAAGATGGTGGACAGACGGTAGGTCATATACATTTTCATTTTCTCGCAGGAAGAAAGTTAAACTGGCCTCCAGGTTAAAAAACAAACTTTATTAACAAATTTTATATAAATTATTTTAATATACTTGAAATTGTTGACATTAATAATTATAATGTTGTATAATAAAAAATGTGCTATTTAGCCCATATAGAAGCTAGTTTAAATTTAAAATTTGAATTGTGCTAGCGGAGGGAGGGATACAGATGTCAGAAATTAAGGTTGGAGAAAATGAAACATTAGAAAGTGCTCTAAGAAGATTTAAAAGAAAATGTGCTAGAGCTGGAGTTCTCTCAGAAGTAAGAAAGAGAGAACATTATGAAAAACCTAGCGTGAAGAGAAAGAAAAAATCAGAAGCTGCTAGGAAAAGAAAGTTTAAATAGGGTTTTGAAAGAAGGTAGACAGATGTCCCTTAAGGAAAAGCTACAGCAGGATTGGAAAGATGCCTTAAAAGGTAAGGATAAATTTAAAGCTAATGTAATTAGTATGGCCAAGGCTGCTATCTTACAAATTGAAAAGACTAAAGTAGTTAAGTTAAATGACGAAGAAATTATTGAAGTTTTAGCAAAGGAAGTTAAGTCAAGACGTGACGCTTTGCTTGAATTTAAAAAAGGCAAACGACAAGATTTAGTTGATACAGCTAATGCTGAAATTGAAATTCTTATGAGTTACCTTCCTCAGCAGTTAACAGAAGACGAAATAAAAGATATAATAAAAAGTGCAGCTAGTGAAGTTGGTGCTAATAGCATAAAAGATATGGGAAAAGTTATGGCTGCTATTGTTCCTAAAACTAAGGGACGTGCTGATAATAGTAAGGTGAGCAGCCTAGTAAAAGAATATTTAAATAAATAATGTAATATGTTAAGTCCGGTTTTACCGGGCTTTTTATTTTTTTGAGTAATTAAATCTATTTTTCCTTCATAAATTTATATAAGAGCATTTTGTGGATTAAAGGATGGGAGTATGCAGAATAGAATTTCAAAGGTTAAAAAGGATTTGGCGGAAAAATTAGATATACCTGCAGATGTGATTTTAAATATACCGAAGATAACTATAGTTGGCAACGATGAAATAACCATTGAGAATCATCAGGGGATTTTGCAGTTCAGCGATAATTTTATAAGAATAAAATCCAGTCTTGGCAATATAGGTATAGAAGGAAGTAATTTTGAGATTTTATTTATTTCAGGTACTACTATAGTGCTAAGTGGTGTCTTTAAGTCTATGGAATATGAGGGGAAGTAGAATGGGAAATAAATTTAATTTTAGAGAGTATAAAAACGGAACTATAACAGTACAGCTTCAATCTAAACAGATAGAGAGAATTATAAATATATTATGGTCTCATGGAATAGTTATAAGTAATATAAAGAGAAATAGTATAAATGTAATAACTTTTGATACAAGTTTTAATAATTACTACAAGGTGAAAGATTTAGCTTCTAGGACAAATAGTAAGATAAAAATACTAAATAGAAGAGGAATGATATTTTTAAAAATAAAAGTAAAAAGGCGAATATCTATGGTTATAGGAGTGTTTTTGTTCATAGGAATCATATCCTACCTGTCAAATTATATATGGGGGATTGATATAACTACTGAAAAGAATATTGCACCTTATGAAATAAGGGAAGAACTCAAAAATATTGGTATAACTCCTGGAATAAATAAAAAAAAGATAAATGTATATGATATAGAGGAGAAATTAAAAACTAATAATGACAATATAATGTGGGTAAGAGTAAGAATTCAAGGGTCTAAACTTAAAGTAACTACAACAGAAAGACAAGCGCCCCCGGAAGTTGTAAGAGATGATAGTCCCTGTGATCTCATGGCAAAAAAAGATGGACAGATAGTAAGAATATATACAAAGGCTGGAACGTCAGTAGTAAAGCCAGGAGACATAGTGAAAAAAGGGCAGATTATAGTTAAAGGCGAGCAAGGGAATGAAGGCAGTGAATATGAGGTACATGCTAGTGGCAGTGTTATAGCAAAAATTTATTATGAAGAAACAAGAACTGTATCTTTATTGAGAAAGGAAAAAAATAGGACAGGTAATCAGTTTGCAAACTATTATATATCTATATTGGGTAAAAAATTTTATTTGAAAAATAGTTTAAATAAATTTGCTAAGTATGATAAAATAGAAGAGAATAATAATTTCATAAAAAAGGAAATGTATTATGAAACTCAGGAAAAAAATATAAAAGAAGACCCTAAGGTTCTCGTAAATAAAACAGCAGATTCTATATATAAAAATATATTAATGAATTTTGATAAATCTGTTGATGTTATTGATAAATCGGTGGAAAGCAGCATAGAAGGAAATACTTGCAGAGTAAGAGTACTGGTAACTACAGAAGAGAATATAGCAGAAGATGCAAAATAGTTTGAAAAATTTAAAATCACAAGATAGGATATTTTAGATAAACAAAAGGGTGAATTATTATGAAAGTAATAGATTTGATAGAAAAGAAAAGTATTTCAAAGATATATATATATATAATTACATTTATTATAATCTACTTAATTATGCTTAGTTCTGTTGTAACTCAAAAATATGATCTTAAAGAAGGGGATATAGCAAAGGTAGATATAAAAGCTTCAAGAGAAGTAGAAGATAGATTAGCAACAGATGCTAGAAGAAAACAAGCAGCAAATTCAGTAGGTCAGCAATATAATAAAAGGACAGAAGTAGGTGTAAATTCAGAATCAGATTTAAATAACAATTTTGATAAAATAAATAATATAAGAAATTCCAATGTGGATGTAAATCAAAAATCTTTTAATATAAGAAATTCTATAGTCTATAATCTATCTGATCAGGATGTTAATACATTAATTACTATGAATAAAGATGAATTCGACAGTCTCAGAGCGTTAATAATAAAAAGTATTAAAGGTATATATTCTAATGATATAAGGGAAGGAAATAGTGATGATATTAAAAAGGCTCAAGATTATGTAAATTTACAATTTACTAATTCTAAATTCACCAAGAATATAAATGATTTAGGAATTGAAATATCTAATTTTTATATAAAGCCGAATCTTTTTTTAGATGAAGATAAAACCAATGAAATAAGAGATAGTGCAGAAAAAAAAGTTTCACCAGTAATAATAAAAAAAGATCAAATTATTGTAAAAGAAGGAGAACCAGTAACTAAAGAACAATTACAAATATTGCAGGATTTAGGCCTTTTAAACAGTAATAATAATTTTAATTGGTTTATGTATATTAACCTTGCAGTATTAATTTTAGTTGTATTATTTATAGAAATATTTTATTTATATAAATTTCATGAAGATTTATATAAGGATAACAGCAAATTAATATTAATATTTTTGCTTAATATAATCTCATTAATTTTAGCTAGATCTATATACATAATTTCTCCATTTTTAATTCCTTTAGCTTGTATGCCGATGCTTTTGATACTTTTAATAAATGATAAAGTATCTTTATTTATAAGTATATTGAACTGTATACTTATTAGTGGAGTTGTAGAATTTAATGCACAGATAACGCTTATTTCTGTAACCAGTGCACTACTTCCTGTAATTGTACTGAAGAAAATGCAGATGAGAAATGATATATTGTATTCATCAATTTATGTAGCTGTAATAAATTCATTAATTACTTTTTCGGTGGGATTTTTAATTAGTAATAATGTTGTAGAGGTATTAAAGATAACAGGATTTTCATTTTTGGGTGCCTGCATTTCAGCTATATTGACAGTTGGGTTTCTACCATTTTTGGAAAGCACTTTTGATATCGTAACTACTGTTAAGCTTTTAGAACTGTCCAATCCAAATCAACCTTTATTGAAAAGATTGTTAATGGAAGCACCAGGGACCTATCATCATAGTATTCTAGTAGCAAATATTGCAGAAGTAGCAGCGGAAAACATTGGAGGTAATCCAGTATTAACTAGAGTATGTGCTTATTATCATGATATCGGAAAGATAATAAGGCCTTATTTTTTCAAAGAAAATCAAATTGGAAATGATAATCCTCATGATAAAATATCACCTAATTTAAGTGCTTTAGTTATAATATCCCATGTAAAAGATGGATTGGAGTTAGCTAAGGAATATAAATTACCAAAAGCAATACAGGATACTATAGTAGAGCACCATGGCACTACTTTAGTAAAATATTTTTATATAACTATGAAAAATCTAAGTGAAAAGCCAGAGGATATAAGTGAAGAGAGCTTTAAGTATCCTGGACCTATTCCAACTACTAAAGAGAATGCAGTAATAATGCTGGCAGATAGTGTAGAAGCTTCTGTAAGGTCAATTTCTAATCCTACAAGGGGTAAGATTGAAGAAATGGTTAACAATATAATAAAATCCAGACTAAATGAAGGTCAGCTTGATAATTGTGATTTAACTTTAAAGGATATAGATATTATAAGAAAATCTTTTTTAAAGACTTTAGATGGAATTTATCATCAAAGAATTGAATACCCTATAGATAAATCTCAAATACGCAAATGAAGAGGCAGAGGGAGATAGTTTATGATTTTTATTGATAACAGACAAGATAAAATAAAATTTTCTTCAGAAGATGAAAAGATAATGAGAGACATAATAGACTATGCGCTTAGAGAAGAAGGTGTTACTGTAGATTATGAAGTTTCAGTTATATTAATTGACAACGATGAAATTAAAAGAATAAATGGTGAAATGAGAGATATTCATAGGGTGACAGATGTATTATCTTTTCCAATGCTTGAATACCCTGAAGGAAGAGTATATAGTCAGGTTTTTGGAGAAAATAAATTTGATGAAATTTTTTTAGATAATGGAAAGCTTATTCTGGGAGATATAGCTTTATCGCTAGAAAGAGCAAAAAAGCAGAGCATAGAATTTAATCATTCTTTTATAAGAGAATGTATATATTTAACTGTTCACTCAGTACTCCATCTTATGGGATATGATCATATTTTAGACGAAGATAAATTGGTTATGAGAAGAAGAGAAGAGGAGATATTAAACAAGTTCAACATAAATAGATAATCATAAAAGGGTGGCTGATTATGAAAGTAAGAAAAGTAGTTGATAGTTTTAATTATGCTATCGATGGAATACTATATGCTGTCAGAACTCAAAGAAATATGAGAATAGAGATGATAGGTGCATTACTTGTACTTACTGCATGTTTCTTTACAGATTTAAGCAAAATAGAACTGCTCATTATAACCATAACTATCACTATGGTTATAAGTGCTGAAATGGTAAATACAGCAGTGGAATGTACAGTGGATATGTCGGCAAATTATTATCATCCACTGGCTAAAATAGCAAAGAATGTAGCAGCAGGGGCAGTATTAGTTACAGCTATAAATTCTGTGCTAGTAGGATATATTATATTTGGAGAAAAATTAAAACCTATATCCTTTAATTTAATAGCAAAGATAAAAAATTCTAATCCTTATATGATATTCTTTATATTAGTAATTGTATCTATTAGTACGTTGATAATTAAAGCTATATTTGGGGAGGGTACTCCTTTAAGAGGAGGTATGCCTAGTGGTCATAGTGCTATTGCCTTTGCAATTGCTACTTCTATTACATTAATGTCTCAACAGCCTACAGTGATTATATTAAGTTATTTTTTAGCTTTTATAGTGGCTCAAAGCAGAGTGGATTCAGAAGTACATTCAATTCTTGAGGTACTGGTAGGAGGAATATTTGGTACTTTGTTAACTATATTATTATTTAGATTATTTGAATAAAATTTTTAATAGGAGAATTATATGAATTATAAAAAATTAATTTTGAAAGCTATGGAGGCTAGGGAAAAAGCTTATGCACCTTATTCAAAATTTAAGGTAGGAGCTGCTGTAATAATGGATGATGATAAATTATACTCAGGTTGTAATATAGAAAATGCTTCTTATGGGGCAACAAATTGTGCTGAAAGAACTGCCATATTTAAAGCTGTATCTGAGGAAAGTAAAATTATTAAGGCTATTGCAATTGTGGGAGACACTGTGAATTATACATATCCCTGTGGCATTTGCAGACAAGTAATTGAAGAGTTTTCTGATGGTAATACAAATATAATTTTAGCTAAAAATGAAAATGATTATATTATAAAGAGTTTTAGTCAACTTTTTCCAGGAGCTTTTTCAAAAAAAGATTTAATTTGAACACTTTAAATAAAATTTTATTAAACAAAAGGAGAAAATATGTATAAATCAGGTTTTGTTACGATTATAGGTAGACCTAATGTTGGAAAATCTACTTTATTAAATTATATAATGGGGGAAAAGTTATCAATAGTATCTAGTAAACCTCAAACTACTAGAAACAATATTCAGACAATACTTACAGGAAAAGATTCTCAGCTTATATTTGTAGATACACCAGGAATACATAAACCTAAACACATGCTTGGAGAATATATGGTAAAAGTTGCTACAGATTCATTTAAAGATGTTGATTTAATAGTTTTTGTTACTACCCCTGATGTTACCATGGGTAAAGGAGATGAATTTATTTTAGAGCAGCTTAAGGAAGTTAAAATTCCTGTTTTTCTTGTAGTAAATAAAATAGATGAGACTACTAAAGAAAGAGTCGCAGAAACCTTAAAGAATTACTCTGAAAAATTTAATTTTAAAGAAATCATACCTATATCTGCAGCAAAAGGTAAAAATGTAGATAAACTTTTAGAAATTATGGTAGAAGCTATGCCAGAAGGTCCCCAATATTATCCGGAAGATATGTTGACAGATGTGCAAGAGAGATTTGTAGTAAGTGAAATTATAAGAGAAAAAGCATTGAGACTTCTATCAGAAGAAGTACCACATGGTATAGCAGTAGAGATAATGTCAATGAAGCAAAAGCCTAATGGTAGATATAATATAGAAGCTACTTTATTCTGTGAAAAAAACTCTCATAAGGGCATTATAATAGGTAAAGAAGGCAACATGCTAAAGAAAATAACTAAATATTCTAGAGAAGATATAGCAAAATTTTTAAATATAAGAGTTGATTTAAAAATTTGGATTAAAGTTAAAAAAGAATGGAGAGATAATCCATTTTTACTAAATGAACTGGGATATAAAAAATCAAAAAAATAATTAATTCTTATAAAAGAGGATACAATATAAATAATGGGGTGATTTTCTGTCTATATTTAATAGCAGAGGCGTAGTTATAAAATCTATGGATATAAAAGAAAATGACAAAATGTTGTGGATATTTACAGAAAAATTTGGTAAAATAACAGTAATGGCAAGAGGGACAAAAAAAAGCAGAAGTAGATTAATGCCCATTTCGTTGATTTTTTGTTTTGCAAATTATATTTTATTTAAAGGGAAAAGTATGTTTAGTATTAATGAAGGTGAAATAATAGATTCTTTTCAAGAATTTTTATCTGACTTAGATATACTTACCTATACTTCATACCTTTGTGAGTTAATTGATTTATCAATGACTGAGGGAGAAAGTAATAGAGAATTGTTCAGGGAATTTGTCACTGCATTTTATCTTATAAAAAATAAAGTAGGAGACATTGAAACCTTAATTAGAACTTTTGAAATTAAGCTTTTAACTTTAACTGGGTATGGTTTGAATTTAGATTCTTGTGTAAAATGTCGAAAAAAGTTGTCAGTTTCTAATTATCTTAGTTACCAATATTATGGTGGCATTTGTAATGAGTGTACAAAGGATAATGGTAAAATTATAAGTTATACTGCTTTTAAAGTATTGAGTTATTTATCTAGATTACCCTTGGATAAGGTTTATAGAGTTAATCTTAACAGCAAAATTAAAGATGAAATCTATAAAGTTTTAAGTGATTTGATTTTACAAAGTTACGGTAGAAAACCAAAAAGTTTAGAAATACTGTATAGTCTAAAGAGGAGTGATTAATATGGCAGAAATAACATTAGAGAAAATTGATATTATAAGAGATAGAACTGGAGTATCCTATACTGAAGCGAAGGAAGCATTAGAGGCTACAGAGGGAAATGTAGTAGATGCACTAATATATATAGAAAGAAACTCAAAAACTACAAAGGAACAAATTTATACCTCAAAAGAGGAATTTACTGAATGGATAAAGGAAACCATAAGAAAAGGAAATGTAACAAGAATTAGAGTAAAAAAAGATGAAAAAGTTCTTGTAGATATACCTGTAAATGCAGGTGTAGCAGCAGGAATTGCAATAGCTGCAGCACTTCCAACTTTACTTGCTGTAATATTTTTAACTGCTGTAGTTACCAGAGTAACTGTAGAAATTACAAAGGAAGATGGAAGTGTAGAGGTAGTTAATAAAATTATAGAAAATGCTGTTTCAAATGTTAAAGATAAAGCAGCAGAAGTTAAAGATAAATTTTCTAAAGAAGATAAACATAGTGATGGTAACTCTTATCAATATACTGTAAAGTTTGAAGATGTAGATAAGAATAAGACAGATGATATAAATAAAGAAGATAAATAGAGCTTTTAATGCTTATAAAAATTACCTTGTTAATTTAATAAGGTAATTTTTTATTATAACATTTAATTAGACGTAATTAAATGTTATAATAAAATTGTAGGAATTAGAAAGGGGTGTTACTCATTAGATTATCACCAAGACAAAAGGAAATAATAAAAATAGTTAAGGAAAAACAACCTATAACTAGTGAACAACTGGCGGGAAAATTAAGTGTTACAAGAGCTGCTTTAAGACCTGACCTTGCAATTCTTACTATGACTGGTATATTGGAGGCAAGGCCTAAAGTGGGATATATATATTCTCAAAAACCATCCAATAGCATAGTATATGATTATATAAGAAATATAAAGGCAAAAGATATAATGTCTAAACCTGTAGTCATGGAGGAAGAAACTAAAGTTTATGATGCAATTATATACTTATTTTTAAATGATGTGGGGACATTATTTATTGAAAATAAAGGTTATCTTGTAGGAGCTGTATCAAGAAAGGATTTTTTGAAAATTGCCATGGGAGGTACTGATATGAATCAAGTACCTGTTGGTGTAATTATGACAAGAATGCCTAATATAATTTGTGTAGAAGCCGAAGATTCAGCATATATAGTAGCTAAAAAGATAATAGAACATGAAGTTGATAGTTTACCGGTGGTAGAGAAAATTATGGAAGGAAACAAAGAGCTTTATAAGATTATTGGTAAAATATCTAAAACAAATATTACAAGACTATTTGTGAAGCTTGGTGACGATGTTTAAGAGTTTAATTAAATTTATTATATAAATAAAATGTTTTTTAAAAGGGGGATGTGACTATGGAGAATAAAAAGTATGTATATCTTTTTAGTGAGGGAAACGCTAAAATGCGAAACTTATTAGGAGGAAAAGGTGCAAACTTGGCAGAAATGACTAGACTGGGGATACCAGTTCCTCAAGGTTTCACTGTTAGTACAGATGCTTGTTTGAAATATTATAAAAATGGGGAAAAAATATCAGAAGATATTATAGAACAGATAAATAATTCCATAGAAGATTTGGAAAAGATAACTGGAAAACATTTTGGCATCTCAGACAATCCATTACTTCTTTCTGTAAGGTCTGGTGCCAGGGTGTCTATGCCTGGAATGATGGATACTATTCTAAATCTGGGATTGAATGATGTTACCGTAGAAAAAATAGCTGCCTTAACCAAAAATCCTAGATTTGCATATGATTCCTATAGAAGATTTATACAAATGTTTTCTGATGTAGTTATGGGAATAGAAAAGAGGAAATTTGAAGATTTAATTGACAAAGCTAAAGGAGAAAAAGAAGTAAAGTATGATATTGAACTGGATGAAAACGATTTAAAAAAATTGGCTTTAGGATTCAAAAAACTTTATGAAAGGGAAATAGGTAAACCGTTTCCCGATAATCCAAAAGAACAGCTTATAGAGTCTATAACAGCTGTATTTAGATCTTGGAATAATCCTAGGGCTATAGTATATAGGAGATTGAATGACATACCAGGAGAATGGGGTACCGCTGTAAACGTTCAAGCTATGGTTTTTGGTAATATGGGCAGCAATTCAGGTACAGGAGTGGCCTTTACGCGAAATCCAGCTACAGGAGAAAATAAAATATTTGGAGAATATCTTATAAATGCTCAAGGAGAAGATGTAGTTGCAGGAATAAGAACCCCAGAACCTATTGCAAAACTTAAGGAAGATTTACCAGAATGTTATGAGGAGTTTATAAATACTGCTCATAGATTAGAAAATCATTATAGAGATATGCAGGATATGGAGTTTACAATCGAGCAGGGTAAACTATATTTTTTACAGACAAGAAATGGTAAAAGGACTGCCCAGTCTGCTTTAAAAATAGCAGTAGATATGGTTAATGAGAGAGCTATTACTAAAGAACAGGCCATTTTAAAAGTAGAACCAAGACAACTGGAGACACTTTTACATCCCGCTTTTGATGCAGAGGATATTAAGAAAGCAAAGGTTATAGCTAAAGGACTTCCAGCATCGCCGGGAGCTGCCTGTGGTAAAGTTTATTTCACTGCAGAGGAAGCAAAAAAACATCATGAAAAAGGAGAAAAAGTAATACTTGTAAGATTAGAAACTTCACCAGAAGACATTGAAGGAATGGTTGCAGCAGAAGGAATACTTACAATAAGAGGTGGTATGACTTCTCATGCAGCAGTAGTTGCTAGAGGGATGGGAACTTGTTGTGTAGCAGGGTGTGGTAGCATAAGTATAGATGAGGAGAAAAAGGTTTTTAAAGTTCAAGGGAAAGAATATATTGAAGGTGATTATATATCTCTTGACGGGAGTACGGGAAATGTATATGGAGGAGCTGTTAAAACTACTTTACCAGCTGTAAGTGGCAATTTTGAAATATTTATGAAATGGGCGGATGGAATTAAAAAATTACAAGTTAGAACTAATGCTGATACTCCTAAAGATGCTAAAGAAGCAATAAAATTTGGTGCTAAGGGTATAGGACTTTGTAGAACTGAGCATATGTTTTTTGAAGTAGATAGAATTCCAGCTGTGAGAGAAATGATAGTAGCATCTACTGTAGAGCAAAGAAAAAGAGCATTAGATAAGTTATTGCCAATGCAAAGGGAAGATTTTATAGGGATATATGAAGCTATGGAAGGAAATCCTGTAACCGTAAGATTTTTGGATCCGCCACTACATGAATTTCTTCCTTCAGAGGAGATGGATATAGAGAATTTATCAAAGGAAATGAATATAGATTTACAGGATCTTAAAGCAACTATTACATCGCTTCATGAGTTTAACCCTATGATGGGTCACAGGGGGTGTCGACTTTCAGTGTCCTATCCTGAAATAGCAGAAATGCAAACAAGAGCTGTTATAGAAGCCGCACTTTATGTTAATAAGACAAAAAAACTTAATATAATTCCTGAAATAATGATACCTCTTGTAGGAGAAATAAAAGAATTGAAATTTGTTAAGGACATTGTAGTTAAAACTGCAGAGGAAATAATTAATAAATCAGGTGAAGAGCTTAAATATCAGGTGGGAACTATGATAGAGATACCAAGAGCAGCACTTACAGCTGATGAAATTGCCAAGGAAGCAGAGTTTTTTTCCTTTGGTACAAATGATTTAACTCAAATGACTTTTGGATTTTCAAGAGATGACGCGGGTAAATTTTTAAGTTATTATTACGATAACAAAATATATGAATTTGATCCTTTTGAAAAATTAGATCAGATCGGTGTAGGAAAACTTATAAAAATGGCAGTGGAACTTGGTAAAAAGACTAGACCGGATATACATCTTGGTATATGCGGAGAACATGGAGGAGATCCATCTTCTGTGAAGTTCTGTCATAATGTAGGGCTAGACTATGTTTCTTGTTCACCTTTTAGAGTACCTTTAGCAAGACTTGCTGCAGCACAGGCACAAGTTAAAAATCCAAGATAGAAAAATATTTATGATTAGTATTATTATATATTTAAAAATCAGATACAATTATTAAAAGTAAAAAGGTGTTTTACAAATGATTTTTTTAGTTTGTGAAACACCTTTTAAAAATTCTTTATATAAATTTTAGGATATTATAATAAGTAATTTTCCTCAATAAAATTTTTGAACCCATATATCATTTCTAACTGTTTTTCGGTGTGCTTAACAGTTTTCGACAATAATGTTATAAAAGAAGATTTGTTGCATTTTTCTATGTTATTATAATAGTCCCTTGAAAGTTTCCAATACTTTTGAGGAAAACTTATATAAGATAGAATATATCTATAGTCATCCACAGTTAAGGGTATAATTTTTTCATATTCATGTATACAATCTATTAGAAGATCTAAATCCCAATTTGTATTTTCACGTTTTAAAAATCTTCTAAGAAAATATGAAATGTCATGAGCACAATAATCCAGTTTGCATTTATCAAAATCAATTATCCAAACATTTTGTTTATTGTCGAAGATTATATTTTTATTTACGAAGTCTAGATGACAAAGGGATTTTCTCATATTGCTAGTATTTATATGTGAAGCTACATCATTAGATATTTTAGCTAGATTAATACATATGTCAAAATGACTAATGAATATATTAGAAAAAATATCCTGATATTCAAAGGCTAAATTTGAGTAATTAAGTAATTGATGAAAGTGCTTATTCATAGATGAATATATGTTCTCGTACCCAAGCCTTAAGTTACTTCCCTCTATGGGGAAAAAGTTTTCTGTATACTTATGGACCTTGGCCAAAGTTTTAGCTGACTTGATTATATGAGAAGTATTGTCATAATTACATTTTTCACCTTCTATCCAGGGAGTTAATATAAAAATCATATCATTATAAATTACAAATCTTCCACCTGATTTTGTAGAAAGTATTTTTGGAACATTTAAATTAAATCTGTAGAGCCATTCAATACTAGAATATACAAATAGAAGTTCTTCTACGGGATAGTAGACTTTTTTTAAACAGTAAGATTTGGAGTTATATTCTACTTTATACACAGCTCTTTGCTTATCGGTATCTTTAAATTTAATCTGGTTAATATAAGCATTTTCCAAATTATATTCACTTAGTATGAACTTTTTTAATTTATCTTCAGATAATAAAATATATTTTACAGCCGATTGAGGCATAACTAACACTCCTTACATGAAGCATATTTAAAGAATTATACATTATAATAATATTAATAAAATTTTTATAATATACGTTTAAATAAAAGGTTATTAATAAAATAATAATTCATGAATATATTATTAAAAAATTATAAAAATAAAAAGGAATTTTAGCAATTATTATAGAATAAAATAAACAGGATAGGTGATTAAAATGCATATAAGAGAGATAATTGAGGAAAAAGAAAAAAAATTAATGAATGCTCATGGTACTATCTCTCTAAATACAATGGGGAGACAAAGGGCAGAAGAATTAGACGAAATAAGAACTTGCTTCATGGTTGATAGGGATAGAATAATTCATAGTAAATCCTTCAGAAGATTAAAACACAAAACTCAGGTCTTTATAAAAACATTTGGTGACCATTATAGAACAAGACTTACTCATACTGTAGAAGTATCGCAGATTGCAAGAACTATAGGTAGAGGCATAGGATTAAATGAAGATCTCATAGAAGCTATTTCATTAGGACATGATATAGGGCATGTAGCTTTTGCTCATAATGGGGAAGAGGTTCTAAATGAACTGCTTCCAAAAGGATTTAGTCACAATGTAAACAGTATAAGAGTTCTTACTAAACTTGAAAATCAGGGTAAAGGCTTAAATTTAACTAAAGAGGTTTTAGATGGAGTACTTAATCATAGCGGATTATCTGATAAAGTGAATAAGGCCTTTACTTTAGAAGGTCAAGTAGTTAGATATAGTGACAAAATTGCCTATGTAAATCATGATATAGATGATTCTATAAGAGCAGGAGTTCTTAGGGAAGAAGAACTGCCAAAAGAATATATTGAAGTCTTAGGAGTTAATTGCAGTAATAGAATAAATACTTTAGTAAAAGATTGCATATATAATACTCTTAAAAATATTGAAAAAAACAAGATAGAAGTAAGCCTTAGTGGGGATATAGAAAGAGCTCTTTTAGGACTTAGAAGTTTTATGTTTAAAAATGTATACAGCGGCAGTAAACTTAAAATTGAAAGAGGTAAAGCTAAGTTTATATTGGAACAGGTATTTCTTTATTTTTTAAAGAATAAGAAGGAACTTCCAAAATTTTATAGAAATATAGTAGAGGAAGAAGGACCCTATCAGGGAGTTGCTGATTATATATCAGGGATGAGTGATGATTATTGTCTATTGACTTTTAATGAAAAATATGTACCCAAATTAGTAGTTTATTAATATAATTAGAATAATTTATCATTTATTTTGGGTAGAATAATAAAATAAATATTCTATTAAATAAATTTTTGAAAATAAAAAGGAATTTTGATATTTTTGTCGAAATACATAGATGTTTGATATTAGATATCTAGGAAATGAGGAGGTAAACTATTCTCAAAGATACTTTAAAATAATTAGTTAGGTGGTAGTTGCCCAGTGATACCTGAAGATGTTATAGAAAAAATTAAATATGAAAATGATATTGTAGATGTAATATCTGATACGGTTAAACTTAAAAAAAGTGGTAGAAATTATATGGGACTTTGCCCTTTTCATAATGAAAAGTCTCCTTCATTTAGTGTGTCCGAAGATAAGCAGATATATAAATGCTTTGGATGCGGTGAAGCAGGTAATGTAATTACATTTGTCATGAAGACAAAAAGTTTATCATTTATAGATGCAGTAAAGCTACTTGCAGAAAGAATTCATTTGGATTTAGATTATTTAGAAAAGGGTAACAATAAAAAAAAAGATACAAATGATAAACTTTTAAAATTGAATGTAGACGCTGCAAGATTCTTTTTTTCCAATCTAAACTCAAATAAAAAGGCAAAAAATTATTTTATAAATAGAGGTATATTAGAGAGTACCATAAGGAGTTTTGGATTAGGATATGCATTAGATGATTGGCATGGTATAATGAATTTTCTAAAGAGAAAAGGCTATTCTGATTTAGATCTATTAAATGCTGGATTGATAATAAAAAATGAAAAGGGAAATAAGTATGATAGATTTAGAAATAGAGTTATGTTCCCGGTATTTGATTATAAAGGTAAGGTTATTGGCTTTGGAGGAAGGGTTTTAGATGATTCAAAACCAAAATATTTAAATTCGCCAGAAACTGCCTTGTTTAAAAAGGGAATAAACCTATATGGACTGAACTTTGTATTAAAAAATGATAATAAAAGAACGATTATAATTGTTGAGGGATATATGGATTGTATAACTCTACATCAATATGGAATTAATAACACTGTGGCATCACTTGGAACTGCGCTTACAGTAAATCAAGCAAAACTTTTGAAAAGATATGCTGATAATATAATAATATCCTATGATGCAGATACTGCTGGTCAAAAGGCTACCTTAAGAGGATTGAAAATATTAAGGGATGTGGGACTTAATGTAAAAGTATTAATAGTTCCTAAAGGAAAAGATCCTGACGAATTTATAAGAAACAATGGGAAAGAAGCTTTTGAAGAACTTATAAAGAATTCAATGAATCTAATAGATTACAGAATTAAGAAAGCAGGAGAAAATGTTAATTTTAGAAACAATAGGGAAATACCTGCCTATATAAAGAAAATAGCTGATATTTTAATTGATCTTGATCCAATTGAAAAGGATGTTTATATTAAAAGAGTTTCAGAAGAAACAGGTATAAAAGAACAAGCAATTTATGACCTTTTAAGTGAAGAAAGACATAAAAGCACTAATTATTTACAAAACATGAATAATATAGGTGATTACGGACAAAAATTATATTTAGAGCCTGCTTATATTAAAGCGGAAAGACTTCTATTAAAACTTATGAATTCAAATGAAGAAGCTTATAATTATATTGTAAAAAAGCTGGATCCTGACAATTTAAACTTAGAAAGTCATAAAAAGATTTTTAATTTGATAGCTGAAAATAAGTTATTAAATCTAGAGAGTAGAAATAAAATTATAGAAATAAAATGCGATGATGCAAAGAGCTCATCTGAATGGATAAATATCTGTGAAGAGAAATTTGCTAATAATGACTGTAATATAGAAGAACTTATTGATGATTATATATTTAATATAAAAAAATTTAAATTAGAGGAGTCAAAAAAAGAAATAATGAAGAAAATAAAATATTATGAGACAAATGGAATGATTGAAAAATCCTTGAAAATGGTAAAAGAACTAAATCATATTCAGGAAGAAATAAATAGTTTACTATAAAAACGAAAGGAGGATAATTATATGAAGGAAAATAAGCAAGTTCAAGTTAAAACTAGAGGTACAAATAAAGAGACGGATTTAAAAACTCAAAGTGAGAAAATGCAATTTGTAAAAAAACTTGTGGATAAAGGCAGGAAAAAAGGAAATTTAACTTATAAAGAGATAATGGATGAATTAGAGAATATAGATTTGAGTCCAGAACAAATTGAAAAAGTATATGAAGTTCTAGAGACAATGGGTATTGATATTATTGGAGATATTCAGGATATAGAAGTTGAAGAAGAGGAATTAGATTTATCTGTACCTGAAGGAATAGCTATAGATGATCCTGTTAGAATGTATCTTAAAGAGATTGGTAAAGTACCATTATTGGCTCCAGATGAAGAAATTAATCTTGCTCAGAGAATAGAAGATGGAGATCAGGTGGCAAAGAAAAAACTGGCAGAAGCAAATTTGAGACTTGTGGTAAGTATAGCAAAGAGATATGTGGGCAGGGGAATGCAATTTTTGGATTTAATACAGGAAGGAAATCTTGGACTTATAAAGGCTGTAGAAAAATTTGACTATAGAAAGGGGTATAAATTCAGTACTTATGCCACTTGGTGGATTAGGCAGGCCATTACAAGAGCTATAGCGGATCAGGCCAGAACCATAAGAATACCAGTGCACATGGTAGAAACTATTAATAAGTTAATAAGAGTTTCAAGACAATTACTTCAAGAGCTGGGTAGAGAACCTCAGGCAGAAGAAATTGCTAAGATTATGGAAATGCCTGTGGATAAAGTAAGAGAGATAATGAAAATAGCTCAGGAACCAGTTTCACTTGAAACCCCTATAGGTGAAGAAGAAGATAGCCATCTTGGCGATTTTATTCCAGATGATGAGGCACCGGCACCAGCAGAAGCAGCAGCTTTTACAATGCTTAAAGAACAACTTATAAATGTACTTGATACATTAACTCCTCGTGAAGAAAAAGTACTTAGATTGAGATTTGGATTGGATGACGGAAGAGCTAGAACTCTTGAAGAAGTTGGAAAAGAATTCAATGTTACAAGAGAGAGGATACGACAAATAGAAGCAAAGGCTCTTAGAAAGTTAAGACATCCAAGCAGAAGTAAAAAGTTGAAAGATTATTTGGATTAATAATCTGCATAAAACTGCAATCAATTATAATTGGTTGCAGTTTTATATAATAATATTTTTAGAGAAGGTGGTAATGTGGAATACTTTAAGCCATTAGACAGACAAAAAGGCATTCAATTTATAGTTTTTATAACTTTATTATGTGATATCCTTATTATCCTTGGTTCTATATATTTAGATGATTATGTATTAAATATTTTTTTAAGAGCTTTTCTAATTGTTTTTAATATATATCAGATTTATCATATAGCTGTATTTGCTACTCTTAATTATGCCATGGATAAAGATAATTTTTACATAATTACTTTTGGTGGAATAAAAAAAGTTATTCTTCCCTTTAGCGATATGGAAAGATATATTAAATCAGGTGGAGATATTAATGCTATAAGATTAAGTGGTTATGGTAAGAAGAATTTTGTCATAGGAAAATGTTTTTTTAAAAAAATAGGATTAGTAAATATGTACGTAACTTCAAGTAAAAATATATTTTATTTAAAAAATAACTATGGTGTATATGGAATTTCCCCAAGTAATTTTGAAAGAGTCGAAGAGAATTTAATATCAAAGGATATATTTATAGGGGATTGGTATGCTAAAGTAAATAAATCCGTAAATTTATATAAAGATAAGCATTTTATTGTACCTCTCATTATATCTGTACTTATAATTGTATTTTTTACAATGAGACCAGCTATACTTTACTATAAAGGGTTACTTCCTTCATCTATGCCTTTGAGTTTTAATATAAAATTTCAACCTACTATAATTGGTACAAGCAGAGACTTTTTATTTAAACAAATGAGTTATGGTGCCTTCAATACAGCTATACTACTATGTATGTATTTTGCTGCTCATTTTAGTGCAAAGCACCATAAAAAATCATCTTATAAATATTTATATATTTCTCTTGTCATAGCATTAATATTCTTTTTAATTCAAGAAAAAATATTATCAAAGGTCATCTGATTACAAGCTATTTTAATTAATTTACATAGGAGAGCAAATATGGATATAAGTAATAGGTTGAAAACTATAGCAAATATGGTTGATAAATGTGAGTGTATGGCAGATATAGGAACAGATCATGGATATTTACCAATATATTTGATAGATGAGAAAATTTGTAAAACTGCTATTGCTTCAGATATAAATAAAGGTCCTGTAGAAAAGGCGAAAAAAAATATCAAATTTTTTCATAAATCTAATAGCATACAATGCAGATTGGGACCAGGTCTTACAACTATTATTCCTGGAGAAGCAGATTGTGCTGTTATAGCTGGAATGGGTGGAAATCTAATAAGGGATATATTAGAAGAAAGTATTGAAGTTTTTAAAAAATTAAATTATGTAATATTGCAACCCGTTCAAAATCCAGAGGTACTTAGGGAATATATATTAAAGAATGGACATAATATACTAGATGAAGAACTTTGTAAAGATGAGAATAAGTACTATGAAATAATAAAAGTTTCTTACCATAAGGGTAAAAATAATAAAAATATAGATGCAATATATTGTGAAATAAGTGAAAAATTACTACAAAAAAAACATTATCTTTTAAAAGATTATATCTTTTTTAAAATAGAAAAATATGATAAAATATTAAGTAGTATAATTGATAATAGCAGACTTGCTATGAATAGAAAGAATGAAATAAAAACAAAGATTGTAAAGCTTAAGGAGTTGTTAAAATGTCTTTAAGAGTTAAAGATATCTGTTCCATTATGAACAGTATTGCACCTAAAGAATTAAGTGAAAGTTATGATAATGTGGGACTTATGATTGGAAATCCAGAAGATAATGTAAGTTCTGTTTTAGTTGCATTAGATTGTACTTTAGCTGTAATTGAAGAGGCTAAGAAAAAAGACTGTAATTTTATATTTACACATCATCCTTTGCTTTTTAGAAAACCAAGTTCAATAACTACAGAAACTCTCCTTGGGAAAAAAATTATGAATTTGATTAAAGATGATATAAATTTATATTCAAGTCATACTAACCTGGATTCTGTAGAGGGTGGACTTAATGATACTTTAGTAGATATTTTAGGATTTTCTAATTCAACAGTTATAGAATCATCACTGGTTGAAGGATTTAATGATGGAAATTCTGGAATTGGTAGAATTGTGATTTTGAAAGAGAAAATTCAGCTTTGTGAATTGTGTAATTTAGTAAAGCAAAAGCTAAATCTTACTCATTTAACATATGTTGGAGAAGATGAAAATTTTATAGAAAAAATAGCATTGATTAATGGAAGTGGAACTGACTATATGGATATAAGTAGAAAGTTAGGGGTAGATTGTATAATTACAGGAGATGTGACCTATCATTATGCTAGTGATTATAGAGAAATGGGTATATCCGTTATTGACGCAGGTCACTTTGGAACAGAATGGACTGCATTAAAAAAAATAGCATCAATTCTTAAAAATGAAATTGATAGATTGGGACATGATAATTCTGTATTATTATCAGAAGTTGTAATAGATCCATACAAAATGAAGTAGAAATAGTAATAAGCTATTTCTACTTCATTTTGTTTATATAAATAGAAATAATATGTAATTTATTATTTTTAGTGGATATTAAAATAACCTTACTTATTTAGAATCAGGGAGGAATGATTACCATGAGTAATTCAAAATTATTGCTTGAGCTTCAAAGATGTTATGAACAAATCGAAGAGAGTAAAAAAGTTTTAAATGATGGATCCCATCTATATTTATTAAAAAAGATGAAGAAGGAATTTGAAAAAATTAAGATAAAATATAATGAAAAACGTAAAGCTCTTGGAGATTTGAAAGTTGAATATACATCTATAGGTAAGGACCTTAGAGAATTAAAAAACAAAATTGATAAAAATGAAAATGATTTGTATAATAACTCCAATAATGATATGAAATCTATAAATGCATTGCAAAATAATATTGAAATAAATAAGGAGAAATTAAGAAATTTAGAAGATAGAGCTATAGAATTCCTGGAAGTAGAAGAAAAATTGAAACTTGATGTAGAATCACTTAAAATGGATTTAATAAATACAAAAAATAACTTCTATAGCTATAAACAAGTAACTAATGAAAAAATGCATGAGGCAAAAAATAAAATAGAGGATTCAACAAATAGAATAGAAGAATTAAAAAAGATAATTCCAGAAAAGGAATTGAATATTTTTTATAAAATGTTAGAGAAGAGAAAAGTTGTAGTAGTGAAATTGAATAATCAAGTTTGTGACGGCTGCAAGATGAAGGTTTCGTCAGTTACCTTAGATAATATAGCTAAAGGACAAAATATAGTTTATTGTGATAATTGCGGAAGGATTTTAGTATATCAAGATGAAAAAAAGCTTAAAGAAGCTAAATGAAATTCAAAAAAAAGTTGACTTTATAATAATAATATGATATTCTAGTATTCGCGAGTAAGCCAGACAATCGCTGCTGCTTTTGCAGGAGAGGAAAGTCCGAGCTCCATAGGGCAGGGTGCCAGGTAACTCCTGGTGGAGGCGACTCTAAGGAAAGTGCAACAGAGATATACCGCTAAAGGTAGCTTTTAGCTATACTAGTAAGGGTGGAAAGGCGAGGTAAGAGCTCACCAGCACATTGGCAACTATGTGGCTATGTAAACCCCATCTGGAGCAAGATCGAATAGGAAGACTTAATGGAATTGCCCGTTCCGTCTTCGGGTGTATCGCTTGAGCCTATATGGTGACAATAGGCCTAGATAGATGATTGTCTAACACAGAACTCGGCTTACAGGGTTGCTCGTCCACTTTAAACACTAGGTTTCGTGCCTAGTGTTCTTGTTTTACCATATTAATAATTATGCATATTTTAATATTTTTTGCTTAGCTATTGTGAAAACATATAGTTTTAAAATGAAATTAAAAATAATTTAGATTGATACATAAGTTATCTTAAATAAATGAAGAAGCTATATCTTAATGTACGGTTATGCATTAAGATATAGCTTCTTTTACTAATAAAATTAAACTTTATATTTTTTCCATGGAATTTGGTGGTAAGAAACATCTGTAAGCAATTCCACTATGTCTTTTCGTCCATAGTACTTAGGATCATTAATTGAGTCTTTAATGAATAAAATTATAGGAATGAATGGAAAATATAACTGATATTTTCTTTGAGTATAATTTATGGACAAATCATCTTTAACAGCAAAACTGTCAACTGAAACTATGGCAAAAGTAATGCCTTTTTCTTTTACTACTGCAGCATCAAATGTCAAATATATCACCACCTAATCTTTCTATAATAAATAATTTTTTAGTTTTACTATAAGATTAAAATAGAAATTAATTCAATTGATATAAAAAGTTATATATTTAAAAGTATGTTTAATAGTTGTCATTATCTAATTATATGTTTATATTTTATCAGGTTTTCAAGGGGATTTTCTATAAAATAATATAAAAATATGAAATAATAAAAAATGATTGTTTAATTAAAAAAATAAAAGACCCAAATATAATTAAATTCAGGTCTTTTAAAGAGTGATTTTTCATGAAAACTACATTTAAATTATTACCATATAGATGTTAACTATTCATTTTTGTCAAAAAAATTATGAACTCATATAATCGCCGCCATTTACATGTAGTACTTGACCAGTTACATAGCTGGAATCCTCAGAAGCTAAATATTTATAATATAAAGGTTAAAACTATTCCTCATAGGTATATATTTTCTATAACAATATATGGGATAAAAAAATACTTGTTAAGATTATACAAGTTGAATCTATCTAGCTTGTTATTTTGTTTTTAATGACTTATAATTTTTATATAATATTTATAAAACATATAGGAAAGGTTGGGGTATTTGTGCCTAGGGAAGATAAAATTAAATTTATTACAAAATGTGTTCATGTAGGTAATGAAATAGATAAAGAAACAGGAGCTATAAGAAGACCAATTACTATGGCCAATAGCTATAGATTGCCAGAAGATGCATCAACTCTCAATTGGAGTGATCCAAATAATTTAGTTTATACAAGAAATACTTCTGCTAATCAAACTTATCTTCAGCAAAGATTGGCGGCCTTAGAAGGTGGAGAGGATTGTGTTGTACTGGCAAGTGGTGTGGCTGCACTGTCCTCTGTATTTTTTACATTTTTAAATAAAAATTCTCATGTTATTTGTTCTAACGTATCATATATAGCAGTTTATAGATTATTAAATGAATATCTACCTGAAAAATATGGTATAGAAGCAACTCTTGTGGATAGTGCCAATATAGATGAAATAAAAAAAGCAGTACGTCCAAATACGAAACTTATACACATAGAGACACCGGGAAATCCTACCACAAGGATAAGTGATATTGAGGAAATATCAAAAATTGCTAAAGGGATAGGGGCTTTACTTTCGGTAGATAGTACTTTTGCATCACCTTTTTTACAGCATCCACTTGAACTGGGTGCAGACCTTGTAGTTCACAGTTTAACAAAGTACATAAATGGACATGGTGATGCTATGGGAGGGGCTGTAATTGGTAATAGAGAATTTATAGATAAGATTAAACGTGAAGCTATGGTAAATGTAGGAGGAGCCATAAGCCCTTTTAATGCTTGGCTAATAATGCGTGGTGTTGTTACTTTACCTTTACGTATGAAACAGCATAGTGATAGTGCTCTTAAAATAGCAGAATTTTTAGAATTTCATCCAGCAGTAAAATTTGTTGCCTATCCAGGATTAAAAAGTCATCCGCAGCATGAAATTGCAAAAAAACAGATGACTATGTTTTCAGGAGTTATTTCCTTTGGACTTAAAGCGGATGTAGAAACACATAATAAATTTGTAAATTCTTTAAAGATTGTTATCTCAGCAGTGTCTATTGGACATGATGAAAGTCTTATTGTATATACTGGACCTACAGATGAAAGAAATCATTTTTATCCTGAGGAGTTTAAAGATGGACATCTTAGATTCAGTGTAGGACTTGAAGATCCGGAAGATATTATAAATGACTTGAAACAAGCTTTTGACAGTTGTGGATTATCTTAAGGGTTTTAAATTGATACTGTTTAAGAAAAATTTATAGGGTGTTTTAAGAGAAATAAGTAAGATAATTAATGATAATCTAACTATCTTACTTATTTTTTATATTAAAATCTTGACAAATTGATAATATCTATGAATTTAATCAACTTTATAATACAATAATATTAAATGAATTAAAAAAATAGTTTGGGGTGGAAAATATGACTGCTGAACTTCTTTTGAAGGATATTATAAAAATTAAAGAATTTCAGAAAATTCAAGATGATATTGCCAATTCAATGGGTATTTCAATTATTACTACAGATTATAGAGGAAAACCAATAACTAAGCATAGCAGATGTACTGATTTTTGTAAAACTCTACGTGAAGATAATAATACAAGTATTTTATGTCAAGAATGTGATTCTAAAGGAGGATTAGAATCAGTAAAAAGAGGAATACCATATATATATAAATGTCATATGAATATTATAGATTTTGCAGTTCCGATTATATTTAAAGGCCAATATTTAGGTGCATTGATGGCTGGACAGGTGTTAACTGAAAAAAGCAAGCTTTTAGAATTAAAAAATATTATTAGTGTAGATACAAAAGTAGAAGTAAAAGAAGAACTTATAGAACAATATAAGAAACTTTCAACTATACCTTATGATAAGATTAAATCTATAGCACAAATGTTATTTCGTATAAGTAACTATATAGTAGATCAAGGAGCATTAAAAATAGTACAGCAGGAACTAAATAAAAAAAACATAGAATTTATGGAAGCTGAAGGAATTAAAACAGCACTTGAAAAAGAACTAAAAGATGCTCAACTTAAAGCATTACAATCCCAAATTAATCCTCATTTTTTATTTAATATATTGAATAGTATTTCAGCATTAGCACTAATTGAAGGAGCCCCTAAAACTCAAGAAGTTGTCTGTGATTTATCGGAGATTCTCAGATATACACTAAGAAAGACAAATCAAGTATCTCAGCTGGGAGATGAAATTAGTTATGTGAAGTCATATTTAAATTTACAAAAAATAAGATTTGATTCAAGATTGAATTTTAATATTACTATAGAAGAAAACTGCAAAAACATAAAAGTTCCATTTATGATTATACAACCCTTTGTTGAAAATTCTATCATTCATGGAATAGAGACAAAGGAAAGTGGTGGATTAATAGAAATTAATATTTATGAAGAAGGTAACTCTACAGTTATAGCTATTAAAGATGATGGAATAGGGATTGATAAAAATAAATTAGAATCAATAAATAATATTAATGGTAGGTATATACAAAGCACGGCATCTAATGGAATTGGTATTAATAATGTATTACAGAGAATAGATTATTTCTATGGAGATAAATATTATTTTAACATAAATAGTAAAAAAAATAAGGGAACAAAAGTAAAAATAGTATTATTTAAATAATTTTTTAAAGACTAATGCTATAAAAAGTAGGCAAGATAATTAGAATTATTTTAATTATATTGCCTACTTTTTAATATACAAACCTTTTTGATAGCTATATTTTATGTAAAATTACGTTGTTAATAGCAAATTATATTTAGTGCAAAAAAATACAAATGGTAAAGTTAAGTATAAATAATAAGCAAAAAAGTATAAAAATAAGACAAAATTATTTGATAATATTTTAACGATATAGGCTATGATTATATTAAAGACAGATAAGAACAATAGAGATTTGATAAAAGGAGGATTATATATGAAGTCAAAACGATTTCAAGTATTATCAGAGCGCCCTGTAAATAAGGATGGATTTATAGGAGAGTGGCCTGAAGAGGGTTTAATTGCAATGAGTAGTCCCAATGATCCAAAGCCTAGTATTAAAATTAAAGAGGGAAAAGTTATAGAATTGGATGGTAAAAATCGAGAAGATTTTGATATGATTGATAGATTTATTGCTAATTATGGAATAAATTTAAATAGAGCAGAAGATGTTATTAAAATGGATTCAGTAAAATTGGCAAAAATGCTTGTGGATATTAATGTAGACAGAAAGACAATTGTAGAACTTACAACAGCTATGACTCCAGCTAAGATTGTGGAAGTTGTAGGTAATATGAATGTTGTAGAAATGATGATGGCACTTCAAAAAATGAGAGCAAGAAAAACTCCATCTAATCAATGCCATGTAACAAATCTTAAAGACAATCCAGTACAGATAGCAGCAGATGCAGCTGAAGCTGCCATAAGAGGATTTGATGAACAGGAAACTACGGTGGGAATTGTTAGATATGCACCTTTTAATGCTTTAGCTTTATTGGTGGGAGCACAAGTAGGCAGAGGTGGCGTTTTAACTCAATGTGCCATAGAGGAAGCTACTGAATTGGAACTTGGAATGAGAGGATTGACAAGTTATGCTGAGACTGTTTCTGTATATGGCACGGAAAATGTTTTTACAGATGGAGATGATACCCCTTGGTCTAAGGCATTTTTAGCATCAGCCTACGCATCTAGAGGATTAAAGATGAGATTTACATCGGGATCAGGATCAGAAGCTTTAATGGGATATGCAGAGGGAAAATCAATGCTTTATCTTGAAGCTAGATGTATTTATATAACTAAAGCCGCAGGAGTACAAGGCTTACAAAATGGTTCAGTAAGCTGTATTGGAATGACTGGTGCTCTTCCTTCTGGAATAAGAGCAGTACTTGGAGAAAATCTTATAACTACTATGCTGGATATAGAAGTAGCATCTGCAAATGATCAAACCTTCTCTCATTCAGATATAAGAAGAACTGCAAGAATGCTTATGCAGATGCTACCTGGAACAGATTTTATATTTTCAGGATATAGTTCAGTTCCAAATTATGATAATATGTTTGCTGGTTCTAACTTCGATGCTGAAGATTTTGATGATTATAATGTGATTCAAAGAGATCTTATGGTTGATGGCGGATTAAGACCGGTTTCAGAAGAAGAGGTGATTACTATAAGAAATAAGGCTGCTAGAGCAATACAAGCTGTATTTGAAGGATTAAAACTTCCAGCTATTACGGATGAAGAGGTAGAAGCAGTAACTTATTCTCATGGTAGTAAAGATGTGCCAGAAAGAAATGTAGTGGAAGATCTTAAAGCTGCAGAGGAAATGATAAATAGAGGAATCACTGGAATAGATGTGGTGAAAGCACTGAGTAAGCATGGTTTTGATGATATAGCTGAGAATATTCTTAATATGCTTAAACAAAGAATATCAGGGGATTATCTTCAAACATCCGCAATAATAGATAAGAATTTTAATGTAGTTAGTGCAGTGAATGATTGTAATGATTATATGGGACCAGGAACAGGCTACAGGTTGAGTAAAGAGAGATGGGATGAAATTAAAAATATTCCTAATGCCATGAAACCAGAAGATATAAAGTAAAAAAGTATTAACTTGGAAAGGAGTTATAAAATGGAATTAAAAGAAAAAGATATTGCATTGTCGGGAAATCAGAGTAATGAAGTAGTGATTGGAATTGCACCTGCTTTTGGGAAATATCAACATCAGAGCATTGTAGGAGTACCTCATGACAAAATATTGAGAGAGTTAATTGCAGGAATTGAAGAAGAAGGTTTAAAATCACGTGTGGTTAGAATAATAAGAACATCTGATGTTTCTTTTATAGCACATGATGCAGCTGTACTTAGTGGTTCTGGAATAGGTATTGGTATTCAATCTAAAGGTACTACTGTAATTCATCAAAAGGATTTATTACCCCTTAATAATTTGGAACTTTTTCCACAAGCACCATTATTAGATTTGGATATTTTTAGACTAATTGGTAAAAATGCAGCAAAATATGCAAAAGGAGAATCTCCAAATCCAGTACCTACACGAAATGATCAAATGGTAAGACCAAAGTTTCAGGCTAAGGCAGCTTTATTGCACATAAAGGAAACAAAGCATGTTGTACAAAATGCAAAACCAATAGAATTAGAAATAATTAGCTGAAAGGGGAATCTTTAATGAGTGATATAACAAATAACATAAAAGTAGACTATGAAAATGATTATCCATTAGCTACCAAAAGATCTGAATGGATTAAAACTCCTACAGGTAAAAATTTGGAGGATATAACTTTAGAAGCTATTATAGATGAGAAGGTTAAGGCAGAAGATGTTAGAATATCTAGAGATACACTTGAATTGCAAGCCCAAGTTGCTGAAGGATCAGGTAGATGCGCTATTGCAAGAAATTTTAGAAGAGCTGCTGAACTAATATCTATACCAGATGAAAGAATACTTGAAATATATAATGCATTAAGACCATATCGTTCAACTAAAAATGAATTACTTGCAATAGCAGATGAGTTAGAGGAAAAATATGATGCAAAAGTAAATGCTGATTTTATTAGGGAAGCTGCTGAAGTATACAGTAAGAGAAATAAAGTTAGAATAGAGGACTAGTTGGCAGGTGAAAATTATGAAATTCGTTGCTGGTATTGATATAGGAAATGCTACAACAGAAGTAGCAATAGCAAAGATTGAAGATGGTAATAAAATAGAGTTTGTTTCAAGTGGCATTGTAAAGACTACAGGAATTAAAGGAACGAAACAGAATATTAAAGGGGTTATAGATTCATTAAATCAGGCTTTGGAAAAATGTTCTATAGATATAGAAAATTTAGGCTTAATTAGAATTAATGAAGCAGCTCCAGTAATTGGAGACGTAGCTATGGAAACTATAACAGAGACAATTATAACAGAATCAACAATGATTGGACATAATCCTTCTACTCCAGGGGGAATAGGAACGGGTGTTGGAATTACTGTTGACATTGAAGAACTTGAAAGTATAAAGCACAATAATCCTGTTATCGTAATAATTCTTAAAAAAGTGGATTTTGAATATGCAGCAAAAACTATAAATAAATATTTAAAAAAAGGTGTAAATATAGTTGGAGCTATTGTTCAAAGAGATGATGGTGTGTTGATTAATAATAGATTAGATAAAGTTATTCCTATAGTTGACGAAGTTACCTTACTAGAAAAAGTTCCTTTAAATATGAAGGCAGCAGTTGAAGTAGCACCACAAGGTGGTGTAGTTGAGGTATTATCTAATCCCTATGGTATTGCTACAGTATTTAATTTAAATGCAGAAGAGACGAAACTTGTAGTTCCAATATCAAGAGCATTAATAGGAAATAGATCAGCAGTGGTTATAAAAACACCAAAAGGTGATGTGCAGGAAAGAAGAATACCTGCAGGAAAGATTAACATAACTGGAATCAGAAGAACCAGCGTAGTTGATGTAGAAGATGGTGCTTCAAAGATAATGGAAGTAGTAAAATCTACAGTATCAATAGAAGATATAAAAGGTGAATCAGGCACTAATGTTGGTGGTATGTTTGAACGAGTAAGACAAGTTATGTCAAAGCTAACTAATCAAGATTTTCAAAGTATAAAAATACAGGATATTCTTGCAGTAGATACTTTTGTTCCACAGAAGATAGTAGGGGGCTTAGCTAGAGAATTTTCCTTAGAAAATGCTGTAGGAATTGCTGCCATGGTTAAAGCTGATAAACTTCAAATGCAGATAATAGCTGACGAATTAAAAAATAAGTTATCAGTAGAGGTTGAAATAGGTGGAGTAGAAGCAGAAATGGCAATACTAGGAGCCCTTACTACACCTGGAAGCAATAAACCATTAGCTATACTGGATATGGGTGCTGGATCTACAGATGCTTCTATAATAAATAAAAATGGTGAAATAAGTTCTGTACATTTAGCTGGAGCAGGGAATATGGTAACTATGCTTATAAATTCTGAATTAGGATTAAATTCATTTGATTTAGCAGAGGATATAAAAAGATATCCATTAGCCAAAGTAGAAAGTCTATTTCATATAAGACATGAGGATGGAACTGTTGAATTCTTTGAGGAGCATTTTGATCCTTCTATATTTGCAAGAACTGTAATATTAAAAGAAGGTAATTTAATACCGATAAATATAGAAGCTTCTATAGAAAAGATTAAAATGATTAGAAAAATGGCTAAGGAAAAGGTGTTTGTTACAAATTGTATTAGAGCTTTAAGTATTGTTTCACCAACAGGCAGTATAAGAGATATAGAATTTGTCGTATTAGTTGGAGGATCTTCTTTAGATTTTCAAGTACCACAACTGATTACAGATGCTTTATCAAAATATGGTGTAGTTGCAGGCAGGGGGAATATAAGAGGTTTAGAAGGACCGAGAAATGCAGTGGCTACAGGATTAATACTAGATATTAATAGGGATAGGTAAGAAAAATGAAAGAAAAGTTTAATATTAATAAGCCTACCATAAATGTATACTTTAATCCTAATATTAAAGATAAAAATATATTAAATAACATACTTTTAGGCATGGAAGAGGAAAGTATACCTTATAAAATAGAAGAAAACAGTGAAAAAGATTCTGTTAAACTGGGATATATTGCAGCAAAGAATTCCAAGTTAGAAGTTGGTATAGGTATTGGAACAGATAATATAATAGTCATTCATTATTCAAAATTAACTTTAAATAATCCATTATTTAAAGTTAAAATAACAGATACCAAAAAGAATATTAGATTCATTGGGGCCAATGCTGCTAGATTAGTAAAGAAAAATCCCTTTAAAAACATGGATTTCATGTATTAGGTGGTGAAGAAGTATGAGTATATATACTAGAAGTGGTGATAAGGGAGAAACTGGTTTATTTGGAGGAAGCAGAATTAATAAAGATGATTTAAGAGTAGAATGCTATGGATGTTTAGATGAAGCAAATTCCTTTATAGGTCTTGCTTATTCCCTTATTAAAAGTAAAGATATAAAGATTATCTTAAGAAATATTCAGAATAAAATTTTTATAGCAGGGGCAGAGCTTGCCAGTGATGAAAAGGGAAAAGCCTATCTAAAAGATACAATATCACAAGGGGATATTGAAGAATTGGAAAAGATTATAGATAGATATACAGAAATTGTGGGACCTCAAAAAAGTTTTGTTATTCCAGGTGATACAATTTCATCAGCATCATTACATGTATCAAGAACTGTGGTTAGAAGATCAGAAAGATTAATGGTGGCCTTAAAAAGCAAATTAAAAGTTAGAAAAGAGTTGTATAAATATATAAATAGATTATCAGATGTTTTGTTTATACTTGCAAGAGTAGAAGCAGAAACAAATAGAAGTTAGAAAGGAAGTATATCATGGCAATAAAAATAAATGATTTTAAGCAGATAAGCTTAGAAACAGTTAAAGAAATGTGTAAGGCTGCAGAAGAAAAAGCTAAAAGTATAAGTATTTCAATAGTTTTTTCAGCGGTGGATGCTGGCGGAAATTTGATGCTTCTAACCAGAATGGAAAATGCATTTATAAGCAGTATAGATATAGCTGCCAATAAAGCTTTTACTGCATTAGCTTTAAAACAAGGAACTCATGAAGTAACTCCAGTAATACAACCAGGAGCAAGTCTTTATGGTTTACAATTGACAAATAATTGTAGAATTTCAACCTTTGGAGGAGGATTACCTATAATAGTTGATGATCAAGTAGTAGGTGCCATTGGAGTAAGTGGGGGAACTGTAGAAGAAGATATGTCTATTGCTAAATATGCATTAGATTCAATAAATGATGTTTAATTGTAATCATCATATTAAATAAATATAATTTTAATTTCTAGGAGGAATTATAAAATGAGAATGTATGATTTTTTAGCACCAAATGTAAACTTTATGGGAGCAGGTGCAATAAAAGTAGTGGGAGAAAGATGTAAAATATTAGGCGGAAAGAAAGCTTTAATAGTTACAGATAAATTCTTGAGAAATATGGAAGATGGAGCTGTAGCTCAAACGGTTAAATATATTAAAGAAGCAGGAATAGATGTTGCTTTTTATGATGATGTAGAGCCTAATCCTAAGGATACTAATGTTAGAGATGGATTAAAAGTATATAGAAAAGAAAACTGTGATTTAATAGTTACTGTAGGAGGAGGAAGTTCTCATGACTGTGGAAAGGGAATAGGTATTGCAGCTACACACGAGGGAGATCTTTATGACTATGCTGGTATAGAAATCCTTACTAATCCATTGCCTCCGATAGTAGCTGTAAATACAACAGCTGGAACAGGCAGCGAGGTTACTCGTCATTGTGTTATCACAAACACAAAAACAAAGATTAAATTTGTTATTGTAAGCTGGAGAAATCTGCCGTTAGTATCCATTAATGATCCAATACTTATGATTAAAAAGCCTGCAGGATTAACAGCAGCTACAGGAATGGATGCCTTAACTCATGCCATAGAGTCCTATGTTTCTAAAGATGCAAACCCAGTAACAGATGCCTTAGCTATACAAGCAATAAAATTAATAGCTAACAATCTGCGTCAGGCAGTAGCCCTTGGAGAAAATCTGGAAGCTAGAGAAAATATGGCCTACGCATCACTTCTGGCAGGAATGGCATTTAATAATGCAAATTTAGGATATGTACATGCTATGGCACATCAATTAGGAGGCCTGTATGATATGGCACATGGTGTTGCCAATGCCATGTTATTACCACATGTAGAACGCTATAATCTTATATCAAATCCTAAGAAATTTGCAGATATAGCAGAATTCATGGGAGAGAATATTGAAGGACTTTCAGTAATGGAAGCAGCAGAAAAAGCTATAGATGCTATGTTTAGACTTTCAAAGGATGTTGGAATACCAGCAAGTCTTAAAGAAATGGGAGTTAATGAAGAAGATTTTGAATATATGGCAAAAATGGCATTGAAAGATGGAAATGCATTCAGTAATCCAAGAAAAGGTAATGAAAAAGATATAGTTAAAATATTTAGAGAAGCATTTTAATTGTAATCTTTCATATAATAAGTATTCCTTAGAAATATAAATATATCCTCGATAAGTTTATCAAGGATATATTTATTAAACATTTATAAAAAGCATGAAGGGAAGAAGTACATAGAACAATTTATAAGTGAAATTTTAGAGGATTACATTTCAATACTGCAGTAGCACCTATTTGTGGAGATGCTGTAGGGGTATTATTGTATAAAGTTATATTTTAATACCATAATGTGTTGTATGGATTTTTATTTAATCTTATGTTATGATTTAAAATATAGTAGGAAATATTATGTTTAAATAACTATATAGGAGATTCCTGATGTATAAAATATTATTAGTTGATGACGAAAATTTAGAAAGAGAAGCCTTGAAAATTATGTTAAAAAACATTAAAGATGAAATAGAAGTTGTAGGCGAAGCTGAAAACGGCAGAGAAGCTATAGAGCTTGATGAAAAATTAGATCCAGATATAATTTTTATGGATATAAAGATTCCTGGTATAGATGGCATGAAGGCTTCTGAGATAATTAAAAATAAAAATCAAAATAAAGTGATTATAATGCTTACAGCCTATGATGACTTTAATTTAATTCATAAAGCTTTAACTTTAAATGTAAACGATTATATATTGAAACCTTTAAAATATAATCAATTACTGGAAATTTTAAATACTCAGATTATTAATTTAAAATTCAACAAGAATAAAATAAAGGAAATGGAATTTCAATTAATAGATAAGATTGTATATTATGAAAAAAAGCAAGCAATAGATTTAATGAATAACATTATAAATAGTTATATTCATATTAGTAATAATGATGCTGTCTTATTTAAGGAAAGATTACAACTTCTCATGGAAAGAATAATAAAGGTAGCATGTACTTTCAATTTTAAAGATAATGATTCAATATCAGAAGAATATTCTAATAAGCTAAAATATTCTTCTGATATTGAATCTGCTTCTAAAACTATAGAAAAATTTTTAATATTAATATTAGAGAAAACTATAGAAGAAGATTCTATAAAAATAAACAATAAAAGTGAAAAAGGTAAAGTTTATATCAATAAGACTTTAGAACCAGCTATAAAATATATACAAGAAAATTATAGAGAAGAGATAGGTTTAGAAAAAATGGCCTGTATTACTAATTTAAGTGTATATTATTTTAGCAGATTATTTAAGAGGGAAATGGGAGTCAATTTTATCAACTATGTAAACAACTTCAAAATGCAAAAAGCAAAGAAGATGCTAAAAGATACAGATTTACCAATAGTAGATATAGCTGCAGATCTTGGATATTATGAATGTGGATATTTTACTAAGGTCTTTAAAAAAATTATTGGAATAACTCCCAGTAAATATAGAAACTATGATAAAGAGGATTATTAAATATTTCTGCTTATCTTATAACAAATGAAGTGGTTTAAATTACACGATAATGAAAAAATACTATATAATTAAATATATTAAAATGACATATATTTCAAATCTTCATGCAAATCTATATAATAAATTAATTATTAAAATTGATATTAAAATAAGATATTTAACTTAGTATAGATATGATATAGTACAGATTATTTAAGATAGAAGAGGATTTTAATTTATTCAATGGGAATTCACATTATAAAACAAGTAATAAAAACTATATTGACTTTTGCAATATTAAATGATAAAATCTTTCACGTATAATAAACATCCGTATAATCTTGACAATATGGGTCAAGAGTTTCTACCAAGGTACCTTAAATCTTTGACTATGGATGAACCTAATTTAATATTTTAGGCCTTTATATTTTTTATTAAGACTTAAAGTATAATCCGTTATTAAAGAATAACGGAATTTTGTTTTATTCTATATTTTTTAAGGGAGGAATATATTTTGACAAAAGACGGAAGTACAAAAGAAAAATCATTTTTGGAATCATATTTTAAGTTATCAGAGAATAACACAAATCCAAAGACAGAGATTGTAGCAGGTATTACAACATTTATAACTATGGCTTACATTATATTTGTAAATCCAAGTATATTGAAGCTTACTGGAATGGAACCTAATGCAGTTTTTGTTGCCACTTGTCTGGCTGCGGCAGTGGGAACACTTATAATGGCATTATATGCCAATTTGCCTTTTGCACAGGCTCCAGGTATGGGACTTAATGCTTTCTTTACTTTTACAGTATGTTTAACATTGCATTATACCTGGCAGCAGGCATTGGCGGCAGTTTTTATTTCAGGGGTATTGTTTATAATAATTACATTGACATCTATAAGAGAAAAAATAGTAGATGCACTGCCACAAACTTTGAAATTTGCCATATCTGGCGGTATAGGCCTTTTTATTGCACTTATTGGACTTAAGAGTGGCGGCATTATAGTTTCAAACCAAGCTACATTAGTTGGATTTGGTAAATTAATTGAACCAAGTGCAACATTGACTTTAATAGGAATTCTTATTACGGCAATACTTATGGCTAAGAAAGTTAAAGGGTCAATATTAATAGGTATATTAGCTACGACAGTTATAGGAATACCTCTTAAAATAACACATCCTGTATCCTTTGATAAACTTATAGGATTACCACCTAGTATATCACCTACATTTCTTAAAATGGATTTTGGAGGACTTCTTGGCATAGGTAAAGCTGGAGTTGTAGGAGCAATAGTCAGTGTGATAATGGTAGTTATAACTATATGCTTAGTAGATCTATTTGATACTTTGGGAACTCTAGTTGGAACTGCACAAAAGGCTAATATGGTAGATGAAAATGGAAGAGTTAAGAATATGTCAAAAGCATTACTTTGTGATGCGGTAGCTACAACTGCAGGTTCTTTACTTGGCACTAGTACTGTAGTAACTTATGTTGAATCTACTTCTGGTGTAGCAGAAGGAGGAAGAACAGGGCTTACTTCACTTGTAACGGGAATACTATTTTTATTTGCTTTATTCTTTTCTGGACTTGTGGGTATGGTTCCAGCCCAGGCAACTGCTCCAGCACTTGTTATTGTAGGAGTTTTAATGATGGGATCAGTTACAAAAATCAATTTTGACGACTTTACTGAAGCATTACCAGCATTTTTCACTATAGCAATTATGCCTTTTAGCTATAGTATTGCCAATGGAATAGCAGCAGGAATAATATCTTATCCAATATTGAAATTAGTTACTGGAAAGGGTAAAAAAGTACATCCATTAGTATACATATTGGCAGTAATATTTATTATAAGATTTTTAATACTTCCAGAATAATTATATACTAATAAAATAGTAAGTAGAGTTATTTATTTTCATATGTCTTAAGTAAAAAAGAAGAGGTCTTACAATCTGTATTTATTATTGTAATACCTCTTCCTTTTACTATTAAAAATTTTTAATAGTAAAAGGGTGTCACATAATGAAAATTAATAAGTGTACATTATATAATAACATTTTAATCTTCGAATTCAATTAAATCTGTATTTGCAGAACCAGGAGGGACTATAGGTAAAACTTTTTCTTCTTTTAATATTTCACAATCTATTATAACTGGTTCATTTAAAGCAAGAGCAGCTTTTAATACTTCTTCTATTTCATTATTAGAAGATATTTTGAAAGATTTTATTCCATAAGCTGCTGCGAGTTTACAAAAATCTGGTGTAGAATCAAATACAGTTTGAGAAAAATTACGATTATAGAACATATCCTGCCATTGATATACCATACCAAGTACGTGATTGTTTAGAACAAGCTGAATTACTGGAAGTTTATACTTTGCCAGAGTTGCCAGTTCATTACAATTCATTCTAAAGCTTCCATCACCAGCGATATTTATTACCTTTTTGCCCTTATTCCCTATACAGGCTCCAATAGCCGCACCTAAACCAAAACCCATGGTTCCAAGACCACCAGAGGTAATAAAACTTCTAGGATGCAGAAATTTAAAAAATTGTGCTGTCCACATCTGATTTTGACCAACTTCAGTAGTGATTATGCAGTTTCCCTCTGTAAATTTATATAATTTATCCAGTACAATCTGTGGATTTACACTGGTATTCTCTTTATACATTAGAGGATGAGAAGTCTTCCAAGCATTAATTTGTCCTAACCATTCAGCCTCATATTTATTATCTAAAGATTTTATTAGTTTAGAGAGAACAGCTTTAACGTCACCTCTTATAGAAACATCTTCAGGTAAATTTTTGCTGAACTCAGAGGCATCAATATCTATGTGAATTATTTTTGCGTTTGGTACAAAAGAGCTGACTTTTCCGGTAACTCTATCGCTGAAACGTGAACCTATGGCAATGAGCAAATCACAATTGGAAAAGGCATAATTAGAAGTATAAGTACCGTGCATACCTATCATACCAAGAAATAATTCATCATCACTTGGAAATCCGCCAAGTCCCATAAGTGAACAAGATACTGGACAATTTATTTTTTTCGCAAAATCATATAATTCCTTTGCCCCATTAGAACTTATTACTCCACCTCCAGCATAAATAACGGGTTTCTTTGAACTATTTATAAGATCAATTGCCGCAGATAAATTACCAGGTTCAGGCAGAGAATCTTTTTTTGATTCAACTAAAGGATTATAGTCGATTATAGTATTTTGTATATCTTTTGGAATATCTATAAGTACAGGACCTGGACGGCCAGCTGAAGCAACTTTAAAAGCTCTTCTTATAGTATCTGAAAGACTTTCTGGATCTTTTACAATATAGTTTTCCTTAGTTATGGCTTTAGTTATACTAGTAATATCAACTTCCTGAAAGGAAGATTTGCCAAGATAAGATTTAGCAACTTGACCAGTAACAACTACTAAGGGTATGGAATCCCCATAGGCAGTAGCAATACCTGTAACTGTATTGGTGGCACCAGGTCCAGAGGTTGCTATTACAACACCAACCTTTCCTGTTGACCTTGCATAACCATCAGCAGCATGAGTTGCACCCTGTTCATGAGCAGTCAATATATGTTTAATATCTTTTTCATAATACAGAGCATCATATATAGGCAGCACTGCCCCACCAGGATAACCAAAAATTACGTCAACTCCTTGTTCTTTTAGGCATTCTAATAGTACTTTCGCACCAGATAATTTCAATTTAAATCCCCCTTAAATATTTTAGATGTTAATGATTAAAATATAATAAATAATTAAAAAATTTTAAGTTTCAATAATCAAACAATTAAAAAAATACAAAAAAATAGACACAATGCCCTGGGGCGAGTGTCTGTTCGCGGTACCACCCAAAAATTTTCTTGTAAGAATAACGATCAATAGACCGGCACAGCTTACTAACTTCAGCCTGCAGCTCTAGGGTGATTTTCAACATAATAGGTATCCACAGGTTTTCAGCTTCTCCTGCTCTCTTTTGAATAATACTATGCATACTCTTCCCTGTCATGGCATTTAATTTTAAATAAAAATAAAAAACAGTACTCCGCCCTGGGGCGAGGAGACTGTTTCGCGGTACCACCCAATTTATTTCTTGATTTATATAACGGTTTTAACCGGCGCAACCTACTTAATTCAGTCTACAACTCCAGGGTGAGATTCGGCATACAATTATCCACAGGTTTTCAGCTACCCCCGCTCTCTTTTGGACATCTCTTATACTTACTGTTCCCTTTCAAGGTTTTTTAAATTTAGTATTTATTTATGTATTAATATACTATCTGAATAAAAATAAGTCAATGATATTTTTTAAAATTTGTATTTGTTTAATTTTTTATGCTTTTTATTAAAAATGTGATAGAATAGCTGGCTAATATTAATACTTTAAAAAATATGTATACACAGGTTGACAATTTAAATTTTTGGTGTTACGATTTTTGGAAAGTGATGAATGTACTATGTAAAATAATTAAAGAGTTTAATTTACATAAAATTGAACAGAATATTAATGCATCAGTTTATTTGTGCATTGTTTTTTTATTGTGTTTTAAGTATATAAAATTTGTTAAAAGTTAAGTTTTTTAAAGAATAACAAATTAAAGCTTTTTAATTATAGAGTAATTGTAGTAAAATAGTATATGCTTATAAAAATTTAAAAAATTTTTAAAATAAATCTAGGGGGCATTTATAATGGCAAAAGTTTATTATGAACACGACTGTAATTTAGGATTTTTAAAAGGTAAAAAGGTTGCTGTAATTGGTTATGGTAGCCAAGGTCACGCACATGCACTTAACTTACATGAAAGTGGTGTTGATGTTATAGTTGGACTTTATAAGGGAAGTAAGTCTTGGGCAAAGGCTGAAGCAGCTGGTTTAAAGGTTGAAACTTCTGAAGAAGCAGCAAAAGAAGCAGATATAATAATGATTCTTATAAACGATGAAAAACAAGCTAAACTTTATAAAGATTCAATTGAACCAAATCTAACTGAAGGAAAGGCATTAGTATTTGCACACGGATTTTCCATTCACTTTGGTCAGATAGTACCACCTAAAAATGTCGATGTATTCTTAATAGCTCCAAAGGGACCTGGTCATACAGTAAGAAGTCAATTTTTAGAAGGAAGAGGAGTTCCATGTCTTATAGCAATTCATCAGGATGCAACTGGAAAAGCTAAAGATATAGCACTTGCATATGCACTTGGAATTGGTGGTGCAAGAGCCGGTGTTATAGAAACTTCATTCAAAGAAGAAACTGAAACAGATCTTTTCGGTGAACAGGCAGTATTGTGCGGTGGAGTTTCAGCACTTATAAGAGCAGGTTTTGAAACATTGGTTGAAGCTGGATATCAACCTGAAATGGCATACTTTGAATGTTGTCATGAAATGAAACTAATTGTAGACTTAATAAATGAAGGTGGACTTAACCTAATGAGATATTCTATCAGTGATACTGCAGAATATGGTGATTATGTTAGTGGTGAAAGAGTAATAACAGATGAAACTAAAAAAGCTATGAAGGGCATATTAAAAGACATTCAACAGGGTGTATTTGCTAAGAACTGGCTTTTAGAAAATCAAACTAATAGACCATATTTCAATGCTAGAAAGGCACTAGATAGAGATCAACAATTAGAAACAGTTGGTGCTGAGTTAAGAAAAATGATGTCTTGGAGCGATAAGGAAAAATTGGTAAAATAGTTCCTGACAGAACATATGTTGACATTTTCTAAAGCTTACAAATAGGAGATGCTTTACTTAAGTAAGAACTGAAAATATATAAATATGCTATTTTTAGAGAACCAAGTTTATAAATAAACTTGGTTCTCTATTCTATAATTAAAGTTGGAATATACTGAATATTGAATTTATTACAAATATATAATAATATATTCTTTAGGATGGTTTGTTTAATAACCTGCAGTTATAATAGATATAATTAATATGTATTTTAATTATATAATAAAAGAGGTTATAATAAAATGTAGCTTAATTATAGTATGTATTAAAATAGATTATTATAAGATTTAGTCTTAAATCCAAGGAGGAAAATCATATATGAAAAAAGGCATGACAATGACTCAAAAAATAATAGCAGCACATGCTGGACTAGATTATGTTGAAGCGGGACAACTTGTAAATGCTAATTTAGATTTAGTTTTAGGCAATGATATTACCAGCCCTGTAGCCATAAAAGAATTTAGAAAATTAGGAATTGACAAGGTTTTTGATAAAAATAAAATAGCTCTAGTACCAGACCATTTTACACCAAATAAAGACATAAAGTCTGCTGAACATTGTAAATTAGTAAGAGAATTTGCCTATGAAATGGAAATAGTTAATTATTTTGAAGTAGGGGAAATGGGAATAGAACATGCACTTCTTCCTGAAAAAGGACTTACTATACCAGGAGATATAGTAATAGGTGCTGATTCACATACTTGTACTTATGGAGCACTAGGTGCTTTTTCAACAGGAGTAGGTAGTACAGATATGGCTGTTGGAATGGCAACTGGTAAAGCATGGTTTAAGGTACCAGAAGCAATTAAGTTTGTATTAAAAGGTAAATTTAATAAATGGGTAAGTGGTAAAGATCTTATTCTTCATATTATTGGAATGATAGGTGTAGATGGAGCACTTTACAAATCTATGGAATTTGTTGGTGAAGGGGTAAAAGAGATATCTATGGATGGTAGATTTACCATAGCTAATATGGCCATCGAAGCAGGAGCTAAAAATGGAATATTTCCTGTGGATGAAAAAGCTCTAGAGTACGTTAAAGACAGAACTGATAGAGAATGGAAAGTATTTGAAGCGGATGAAAATGCTGAGTATTCAAAGGTTATTGAAATAGATTTAAGTGAAGTAAAACCAACAGTTTCTTTCCCTCATTTGCCTGATAATACAAGAACTATAGATAATGTAGGTGAGGTAAAAATAGATCAAGCAGTTATAGGTTCCTGTACTAATGGACGTATAGAAGATTTAAGAGTTACAGCAGAAATTTTAAAGGGTAAAAAAGTTAAAAAAGGTGTAAGACTTATAATATTACCAGGTACCCAAAGCATATATCTTCAGGCAATAGAAGAAGGACTTGCTAAAGTATTTATAGAAGCAGGAGCAGTGCTAAGTACACCAACTTGTGGACCATGCCTTGGAGGATATATGGGAATACTTGCTAAGGGAGAAAGAGCTATATCCACAACAAATAGAAATTTCGTTGGTAGAATGGGACATCCAGAAAGCGAAGTATACTTAGCTAGTCCAGCAATAGCAGCAGCATCTGCAATAGCGGGAAAAATTGTTTCACCAGAGGAGGTATTATAATGAAAGCAGAAGGTAAAGTTCTAAGATATGGAGATAATGTGGATACGGATGTTATAATTCCAGCAAGATATTTAAATTCATCAGATCCAAAAGACCTTGCAAAACACTGTATGGAAGATTTAGACGTAAATTTTCTTGAAAAATTAAACCCAGGAGATATAGTAGTTGCAGATAAGAATTTTGGATGTGGATCTTCAAGGGAGCATGCTCCTATAGCATTAAAAGCAGCAGGAGTATCCTGTGTTATTGCTAAAAGCTTTGCAAGAATATTCTATAGAAATTCCATAAATATAGGATTCCCAATACTTGAATGTGAAGAGGCTGTAAATGATGCAAAAAATAATCATGAACTTGAAGTTGATTTTACTACAGGTATAATAAAAAATATAACTTTGGGAAAAGAATATAAAGCACAGGCTTATCCTCAGTTTATGATAGATATTATGAAAAATGAAGGACTTATAAACTGTGTTAAAAATGGAAGCTTTAAATAGTTTTATGAGGTAATATATAGTCAACGGATAAAAATTTTGTTACATTTTAGATACGTATATAAATATGGATTATAAGGAGCTTGAATATAGATGAAAGAATTTAAAATTGCAGTTATACCTGGAGACGGTATAGGTCCGGATATTGTAAGAGAAGCTGTAAAGATAATGACTAAAGTTGGAGAAAAATATGATACAAAATTCAATTTTGTAGAAGTTAAAGCTGGGGGAGATGCCATAGATGCTTATGGTGAACCACTTCCTAAGGAAACAATAGATGTGTGCAAAAGCAGTGCGGCTGTACTTTTAGGAGCAGTGGGAGGACCTAAGTGGGATAATCTTGAAGGCTCTAAAAGACCAGAGAGAGCCCTTCTAGGACTTCGTGGTGCCCTTGGCTTATATGCAAATCTAAGACCAGCAAAAGTTTATAATGTATTAAAATCTGCATCTCCTTTAAAAAATGAAATAATAGATGAGGGCGTTGATCTATTAGTAGTAAGAGAACTTATAGGTGGTATATATTTTGGAGATAGAGGAACTAAAGAGGTAAACGGAGTAGAAACAGCTTTTGACACAGAAAAATATAATGTAGATGAAGTTAAAAGAATAGCTCATTCTGCTTTTAAAGCTGCAATGAAGAGAAGAAAGAAAGTTACTTCAGTGGATAAAGCCAATGTACTGGATGCATCAAGATTATGGAGAAAAACTGTAAACGAAGTAGCTAAAGAATATCCTGAAGTAGAATTAAGTCATCTATACGTTGATAATACTGCTATGCAGCTGGTTAGAAAGCCATCTCAATTTGATGTAATATTAACAAACAATATATTTGGTGATATATTATCAGATGAGGCTTCTATGATAACAGGTTCTATAGGAATGCTTGCATCTTCAAGTATAAGAGAGGACAGCTTTGGAATGTATGAACCTATCCATGGTTCAGCTCCTGATATAGCTGGACTGGATATAGCTAACCCCCTTGCACAGATACTTTCAGCTGCTATGCTTATGGAGTATTCTCTTGATATGTCAGAAGCAGCAAGAGATGTAGAAGCAGCAGTAGAAAAAGTATTAAATGAAGGATATAGAACTGCAGATATATATATTGAAGGGACTAAAAAAGTTGGAACATCAGAAATGGGAAATTTAGTTCTTGAACGACTATAGAGGAGGGATTTTATATGAGATCGGATTCAGCTAGAAAGGGTTTAGAAAAAGCCCCACATAGATCACTTTTTAAAGCCTTAGGTTTTATAGATGAAGAAATGGAAAGACCACTTATTGGTATTGCAAGTTCCTATAGTGAAATAATACCAGGTCATATGAATTTAGATAAAGTTGTACAAGCGGTAAAAGATGGGGTAAGAATGGCTGGAGGAGTTCCAGTAACTTTTGGAACTATAGGTGTTTGTGATGGTATATCCATGAATCATAAGGGTATGAGTTATTCATTACCTTCAAGACAGTTAATTGCAGATAGCGTAGAAATAGTTGCAAGTGCCCATGCCTTTGATGGTATAGTACTTGTACCTAATTGTGATAAGGTTGTTCCAGGAATGATGATGGCGGCAGCGAGACTTGATATTCCTGCAATAGTTATAAGTGGTGGGCCAATGCTTGCAGGTAATACTTGTGGTAAAGCTACAGACTTAAGCGGAGTATTTGAAGCAGTAGGAGCTGTAAAAGCAGGAAATATGACTGAAGAGGAACTTTCAGAACTTGAAAATACAGCTTGTCCTACATGTGGCTCCTGTTCAGGTATGTATACAGCTAATTCTATGAATTGTCTTTCAGAAGTTCTTGGACTTGCCCTTCCTTATAATGGAACAATACCAGCAGTATACTCTGAAAGATTAAGATTGGCTAAGACTTCTGGAATGAAAATAGTAGACCTTGTAAAAAAAGGTTTAACACCATCAAAAATACTTACTGAAGAAGCTTTTATGAATGCTATAACAGCAGATATGGCTCTTGGATGTTCTACAAACTCTCTACTTCATTTACCAGCTATAGCTAATGAAGTTGGAATAACTATCGATTTCGATAGAGTAAATGAAATAAGTGAGAGAACACCAGATTTTTGTAAGTTAAGTCCTGCTGGGCATCATCATATTGAAGATTTCCATTTTGCAGGAGGAATACCTGCATTAATTAATTCATTAATCGACAGAGAATTAATTAATGAAAATTGCTTGACAGTTACAGGTAAAACTGTCTATGAAAATGTGAAAAATGCAAAAGTAAGAAATAATGATGTAATAAGATATGATCATCCTTATAGCGCTACTGGCGGTCTTGTAGTATTAAAGGGAACTCTAGCTCCCGATGGTGCTGTAGTTAAAAAAGCAGCAGTGGCAGAGGAAATGCTTCAGCATAAAGGACCAGCCAGGGTATATGATAGTGAAGAAGAGGTTTCAAAGGCTATACTTGGCGGAGAAATTAATCATGGAGATGTAGTAGTTATAAGATTTGAAGGACCAAAGGGTGGTCCCGGTATGAGGGAAATGCTTTCGCCTACATCTTTACTTGCAGGTATGGGTATGGATAAAACCGTAGCACTTATAACAGATGGAAGATTTTCTGGAGCTACAAGAGGGGCATCTATTGGACATGTATCACCAGAAGCTGCTCTTGGTGGACCTATTGCCTATGTTCAGGAAGGGGACATCATAGAAATTGATATGATTAAGAAAACTTTAAATCTTCTAGTAGATGGAGAAGAGTTTAAAAAGAGAACTCCTAAAACTAAGGAAAAGGAAGTTAAGGGATATCTAAAGAGATATGCTAAAGGAGTTTCATCAGCAGATAAGGGTGCCATATTTGAAAGGTAGTTTATAATTAAAAAAGCTGAGCTGCAATGGATTAATTTATTGCAGTTCAGCTTTTTATTTTAATTAAATTTTATTTACTGGATTTATTTTCACTGTCTTCCTGAAGAAATTTTTTCAAGAGATTGTGGTTTAAAATATCGTCTGAATATTGCAGTTCTGTAAGGGTAGTCTCCTTTTTATCCTCTAAAGCTGGTGTAGAAGGAATAACTTTTTTAGTTTTAGTATCATAATAGGTATTGGTCCAGGACACATAAAAGGCATTTCCATCAGTGAAAGAGCCACTTCTAAATTTTACATCTCCAGTGGTACTGTTTAACATATCTTTTCCAAGCATATATTTATTGGAAAGATTATAAAGGTTAGCTATAGTAGGGAATAAGTCTATTTGGCCTGTATATAGACTGTTTATACCTTTGTGTTCATCTTTAGGAAAATGTATGAGCATTGGAACCTTCTGAAGCTCAAACCAATCTAAGTCTGTAGGATTTTTAATGCCTTCAAAATCATATAGCAAAGGCATACTGTTTTTAGGAATAGCATAATGATCTCCGTATAACACTACTATAGAATTATCCATCATTCCAGAAGATTCAAGTTTGTCCAAAAACATTCCAAGCTGCTCATCAGTATAGTGTATTCCCTTAAGATAATCACCTAATAAAGTGTTTTCATATTTTCCTGAATTAAATTTATTAGTAGTACCTTTGTCATAGCCATTTACATCATCATAAGGATAATGACTGCTTAAAGTTATAGTAAAGGCAAAGAAAGGTTGAGAAAAGCTTTTTATCTTATCAAAACTCTGATTTAAAAAGGATTTATCACTTAAACCCAGGCCTACATTTTCATTAATGTTATAGGCTCTTTGTCCATAAAAATCATCAAATTTTTCAGATTTATACATTACATTTCTGTTCCAGAAACCTTCTCTATATCCATGCAATGCAGCGGTATAATAGTCTTTTTCCTTGAATTCTTTAGCCATGGAATTTAAAGTGTCACCAGAATACATGTAATAAGCAGCACCAGAAGCAGCTGGATATAGTGAATTGTTTGATAAAAATTCTGCATCAGAAGTATTACCTGCTGCTACTTGATAGAAATAATTATTAAAATATAGACTCTTATTTATCCACCTGTTTAGATTAGGGGTAATTTCTTGACCATCAAGTTTTTTATTTATGACAAATTCCTGCAGAGCTTCTACTTGAATTACTATTAAATTTTTACCATTACCAGCACCTTTTAAATTTGCAGTTGTAGTTGTATTGGAATTCTTATTTTCTAGATAAGTCTTTATTTCATTTTGCCTTTCTTCAGGCAATTTCTGCATATTAGATACAGCTGTTGAAGTTACATTATAAGTATCCAGTATGTGAAAATTTATAGGACCTAATACTTGAGCAAGATAAAGTCTGTTGAACATTGTAGAAATAAGTCTTGGTTGTTCCTTATCTAGATCGTGTATTTTTTTTGCATCTACAGCTACAAATATGGCAAATACTATTAAAAAGATTGCAAATCTCTTAATAAATTTCAGTTGTATTCTTGGAACTTTCTTATAAAATCTTAAAAATGGAATTAATATAAATATATCTAAAAGATATAAGAAATCTGTTGGCTTTATAAGCTCTTTTACACTGGCACCAACCCCACCTAATAAAAATCCATTTCTCACTACACCAAGAGACATTAAATCCTTAAAATATCTGTAGTAAACAGTATCTACAATTATAAGTACACTTAACACTATATTAAATATATATAGGAGTCTTGTCCTAGTGTTATTTTTAAACAATAAAGCTATACTGGCAAAAACCCCCACAGCGGATATGGTAGCGGCACCAATATAAAAATAATTAAAATATACAGGAGAGATAAATTTATTAAAGTTAAAGGATTTTATAGACAGTATGACTATAAAATAAATTATATCTAGGTTTTTAATAAAAAATTGCTTGATTTTTTCTGACTTAGTCAATTTTGTAGTATTGTTATCTATGTACATTTATGCAAAAACCTCCTACGAGAATAATTATATAAAAAATATTATCTATAAATATATAACACAATTCTATGTATACAGTAAAAATAAAATGTGAACTATTTTATAAGTAATTGTTTGATATATTTATATAATTCAAGTGTACAAAGTTGTAGACCAACTTACATTATATCATTATGCTATTTATTATGTTAAATTTTCATAATATATCTTTTATTCTGATATATTTTTTACAATAGGATAAATATATAATATATAATTCTATCATAAGATAATGAAAATTAACTGTATTAATTATAAATGTTACAGTATATTCAATAAATATATATTTACATATAAGTCACACTATTGCATAATAATGATGTTATAATAATAAGTAAATATATTTTTTTACTATTAACTTTATTGGTTTTATTCTTAGATGTTTTATCTAAAAATTAAGCTACAGGTTCTAGTATAAAAAATTAAAGGTATTATAGTCTTGTAATAAAATTATTAATTGGAGGATGCAGAATGAGTGTAAAAAATGGAAATGAAAATAATGAAATAAAAAAGGAAGAAAATGCAAAAATAACTTCTGTGGATACAAGTTCACAGGAAAATTTAAAAACAGATGTACCAAAAACAAAGGATGCAGTAGACAGTAAAAAGGAAGATAAAGTTAAAGATAAGATAGGAAAGATAAGTGTTAAGGATTCCTTTATAAGTATTATAATAGATCAGGCAATTTCTGTTGGAATATCTGCTGTAGTTTTGTTTATAATAGATGGTATTATTCATCTCTTTGGATGGAAAATAGCAAATAGAGAAGGTATGTTTATTATTTTATTTGTAATTGTAAATATAATATATAATACAATACTGCATAAATCAAAAGCGTCAAATACCTTTGGAGAGAAACTAGCTCATTTAAAATTAACAAAATAAAAGCTTGATAGAAAGAGAGTTTTTTGTTTCAGGTGGAGTTTTTTCTCCATGTGGTAGTAATAGAATAAATTGTAATTATTAAACAACAGTAAAAATAGCCTAGGAGAGATTGGTTTGAGAAGACACAAGGAATATGAATTTGAAGTAGTAGATATAGAATTCCCAGGTATGGGTATTGCCTATAGTGAAGATAGAAAAATATACATAAAAGGCGCAGTTCCAGGACAAAAAATACTGGGAAATGTAAAAAAACTTAAGAAAGAATATGGTGAGGCAAAGCTTATAAAATCTCTTAACAGTATAGAAGGAGAAGTTACTCCAAAGTGTCCTCACTTTGGAGTCTGTGGAGGTTGTACTCATCAATTTATTGATTATGAAGAGCAAATTAGATTAAAAGAAATACAGCTGTTAAAACTCTTTAAAGAGGCAGACATAGAAGGTTTTGAATATGAAGGCATAGAAAAAAGCCCTAAAGAATTTGAGTACAGAAATAAAATGGAGTTCAGCTTTGGAGATGTGGAAAAGGGCGGAGAGCTTACTTTAGGTATGCATATAAGAAATAAAGCCTTTGGAATTGTAAATGTCCATGAATGTACTCTTGTTTCCAAAGATTTTAGAGTGATCTTAGACACAGTTGTAAACTACTTTAGAGATAAAAATACAACTTATTATAGAATAATGAAAAGAGAAGGATATCTTAGAAATCTGGTAATCAGAGAGACAGAACATACAGGAGAAATTCTAGTTAATTTAGTAACCACTTCTCAAGATGAGTTTAATATAGAAGAATTTACTAAATTATTGCTGGATCTTGATTTAGAAGACAAAATAGTTGGAGTTCTTCACACTATCAATGATTCCTTTTCAGATGTAGTAGCGGCGGATAGAATTGATATACTCTATGGAAGAGATTATATAGTTGAAAAAGTACTTGGACTTAAGTTTAAAATATCACCACTGTCTTTTTTTCAAACTAATACTCTTGGAGCTGAAAAACTCTATAGTATAGTTATGGACTTTATAGGCGAAGCAGCTTCAAAACTTATCTTTGATTTATACTGTGGTACAGGTACCATTGGTCAAATTGCAGCGGCTAAAAATGCTAAAAAAGTCATAGGTATTGAACTTATAGAAGAAGCAGTAAAAGCTGCCAACGAAAATGCAAAGCTGAATAATCTGGATAACTGCAATTTCATCGCAGGAGATGTAGCAAAAGTAATTCAGGATCTTCAGGATAAACCAGATGTAATAATCCTTGATCCACCAAGACCGGGAGTGCACCCAAAGGCATTGGATTATGTAATAAAATTTGATGCCAAGGAGATAGTATATGTTTCCTGCAATCCTAAGACTCTTATGGTAGACCTTAGAAAGCTTATAGACAGAGGGTATAAGGTGGAGAGAGTAAAAGGGATGGATATGTTTCCTATGACAGGGCATGTGGAGTGTGTCGTGAAGATAGAGAAGAAATAGCTTGAAATCAAAGGCTTGGGGCAATTTGCCCCTTTTTTTCATGTGTGTTTTATGTTTCCGTAGACTAAGGATTTGAGGGGATTTGAACCCCCGGGGTGCACTTTTTGGCAAATATATACTGTAATGCAAAAATAGAAGGGGGAGTTGTGAGAAAGTATAAGAGAAAAGGAAACTAAGAGCCATTCCGTATCTTAGTTTCCTATGTTTTTATTAAAACTATCTAGAGTTTTAAGTATATGTTTACCTATAGCCTCTGCAAGCAACGGAGGAACTGCATTTCCGATTTGCATGCCCAGTGAAGTTATATCCCCGAGAAATTTATAGCTATCTGGGAATGATTGAATTCTTGCGGCTTCTCTAGGTGTTATAGTTCTGTGTTGTTTTGGATGAGTTATTCTTCCTACAGAAGGTGTGTTCAGACGTGTAGTAAGAGTATAAGCGGGAGAATTACCTTCCATACGTCCATACGCACCACTATGAACAGATTTTGTTCTATATTTTTCGGGTAAATCTTTCATAGTTTGACCTTCATTTATCATTTTTAGAAGTTCGATTGTCTCTGGTTTGTGTTGAGAACTTACATGGTTATATATTAGTCCATCTGGATTTCTTAATTTTTTTTGATATTCTGTTAGAATCACGTCAGTTGGGTAAGGAATATCTTCAACACCTTCACCGGCATTTAATGGTGGAAGATCGCTAATTGCATCCATTACGGATACATAAGTATCTTTATTATGCGTAGCTAGTGGAAATAGATTAGTTGAACGTAATCCGATGTTATTTCCTATAAATATAGCTCGATTTCTCATCTGTGGAACACCATAATCAGCAGCACATAAAACTTCTGCATGTACGTCATAGCCTAAATCTTTGAAAGTTTCATAGATTTCTTTTTTTACTGCTCCATCATTGTAGTTAAGAATACCAGGTACATTTTCAATAATAAAAACTTTAGGTTTTAAGTATTTAACCATTCTTATGAACTCTTTAAAAAGATAATTACGCTCATCTTCAAGAAATCTAGCTTTTGCTCTTATACGTCTACCAGCCATACTAAAACCTTGACAAGGAGGACCACCAAATATGATATCACAGGATAGCCCCTTTTTATCAAATAGTTGTTTTATATCCCCAAAATCATGTTCATGTGAAGGCATTGTAATATCAACGTCATCCTTTGATGCTTTAATATATCTTATATCATCTACTATTAAATGAGTTTGGGGATTGTTATATCTATAAGTTTCCGCTATTTGTGGGTTAAATTCTATTGATGCAACAACATTAATTCCTGATTGTTTCATACCAATTGAAAAACCACCGGCACCACAAAAAAGATCTAAAGCATTATAAATTTTTTTGTTCTTATTTATTTTACCATCCATTTGTAATCCTCACCAATTCCTTTGTTGTCAAATTTAATTACTTCAACATATCGAAAATTTTTCTTTATTAAATTATCTATATTTAGTACCTTCCCAGCATTATTACAATATGCATGATTCTTAACTATTATCGGAATTATGTATTCATAAAGCTCAGATGAGGTAGCCCCATTTTTTTTAATTAGAAAATCTCTGATTGTATTCAATATAAATTGCTCTGCATTTTCCATATATGCATAAGTGTTTTTATGTGTATTTGTAATTACTTTTTTAAAATTATACACAAAATCGCCAGTTAAAGTGTTTTTCTTGTTGATACCTTGTGTACCAGAAGAAACAGCTTGAGATTGTAGTACAATTCCCACTAGTTCGAATCCAGCATCTAAACAACCTTCTAAGATTGATTTCCACACATTTAAATCCCTGTTATGGAATGTGAAGGACATATAGTGATTAGGCTTCAGAACTCGATACATTTCTTTAAAAGCCTTTTTTATTCTTAAATCATAGTCATCATAATTCTTATTTCTGTAAGAATCAATTATTATTTCATCATTATAATCTACATCATAGTTCAACCAACAATTCCAGAAATGACTAAGTGCAAAATACGCAATACTTTCTCCATAGGGAGGGTCCGTAAATATATAATCAATGCTATTTGATTCTATATTATACATGTTGGAAGAATCCATATTGTATATAGTTGCTAAGCTAGAATCGATAGATTTTAGTTCTTGTTTTCCCTTTACTATAGTATTAAAGCGAAGTTTAAAACATGTAAATATATTTCTTTCAGTATGGACAGTTGGAGTCCAAAACTTACTAATTACCCATCCAGATTTATATGTGCAGTTTTTGATATCACCTGGAATCATTCTTGACACATTAGGCAACATAGAAGTAAAACATAATAGTAATAAATTCCTAATACCTTCATCTTTAACATTAAATATCTGCTTTCTAAGAGAAGATAGTATTATTAGAGCACGTTCAGTGAATAATTCATCAATTCGCTCACGACCACTTCTCTTAACATATTGCATTATAGGGTCCTTGGGATATTCTAATTTCCCTGATGCTTCAAGTTTATTAAAAAGTTCTTTGTACTCGATAGCTTTATTTATATCAAACTTATCTACGTCTTTAATGAATAAACCATGTTTTCGACACTTGGCTCTAACTCTTAGGATGGAGTCTTCTTCCCAAACATATATTTCTGTTTCACAGATGTCTCCACATTTAGGACATTTAGTATGGTATAGATGGTGAAGTTCCTCATGCAATCTATTGAATATAATATTGAAGTGTTGCTTAAAAGCACTTATATCTATGTTACTTAAAGTATTTTTAACGATAAATACAGACATTGGATTAAGATCAATGCCTATAGATTTTCTATTTAACTTTGAACTCTCTATATTTGTTACACCGCTACCCATAAATGGATCTAAGACAATATCACCTTCATCAGTAAAGTTTTTTATGTACTCACTTACTACATTATGAGCTTTTCGTCCCCAATATCTATGCATTAAGTAATGCGATGGATGTGGCAGAGGTGGGATGTCATTTTTAATTACTTTTGATTTTTTATTAGTATGTTCTTTGTTTAATGAATTAGAATTTGAATAAATTTTAGATTTAATTTTTTCAATATCATCAATAGAAAATTTTCTATATTTAGATTCACCAACTCTATAACAAGGTAAATAACCTGAATCAGCCCATCTGCGAACAGTAGATTCTGATATATCTAAAGTCAAGGCAACTTCTTTTGTTGTTAGTAATTTTTTATTATTCATCCTAAAGTCCTCCAAGTCTATCTTAGTAACGAATAGTATTTTAACATACATTAGTAAAATAATCAATAAAAATAAAATGGTATTATTGTTAGGGTATTTACATTATGATATATTTATTATGAGAGGGGTGGCTACATATGAAGACTATTAATACAGAAAATATAATAGATGAGATTAAATCAAGAAAATTCTTTTTTAATAAGGAATTAATATTTAATTATTTTACTTGCTTAAAAACTAAACCTTTTTTAATTTTAACAGGAATATCTGGGTCTGGTAAGTCAAAATTATCACAAGTGTTTTCAGACATAATATCAGAAGGTGATAAGTCAAAAATTGAGTTGATTCCAGTTAAACCAAACTGGAAAGATAGTAAGGGATTATTTGGTTACCATAATCTTTTAGATAATACTTATTACATTACACCTTTGATAAAGTTGATGATTAGAGCGTTAAGTGATGCAGAAAACCCATATTTCTTAGTTTTAGATGAGATGAACTTAGCAAAAACAGAGCATTATTTTGCGGATTACCTTAGTTTAATTGAAAGTAGACAGCTAATAGTAAAGAATATTTCAACGGATATTAGTGATTATAATAATTTAAAAAGTAATTTTAGATTTAAACAAGGGGCATCGCTATCAGAAGCTATTATTTTAGCTGCTATAGATTTTAATACTAATAAATATTTACCAGTAGGGGACTATCGAGGGCATAATTTTTCAAAATTATGGAGAGAGCAATTTAGCAATGTTAGTGATGATAATTGGACACCACAATTTAGGACTGAGTTAAATCAAGGTGATAATAGACTAGCTAATAGAGTATTTGAATCTCCAAATGGTGAAGGCAGGAATTATAGATTAAAAGATAAAACTCAATTAAATCCATCTGATAGAGCTATAGTTGAGAGATTGGAAAAAACTTATGCTAATTTGGTGAATGGTACATCAGTTGAAATTTATCAAGATTTAATAACCCTACACAACAATGATGTGTGTATTGGAGCTTATAGTGGTACAAGCTGTAATGTAGCGAACTGTCCATATAACAATGAAGAAAAATATAAATGCAATAAGTTGTATGATAATAGCACAGATACTTATTTAGTACCTCCTAAAATGCCAATACCTCTTAATTTATTTACAATAGGAACCGTAAATATTGATGAGACCACATATATGTTTAGTCCAAAGGTATTGGATAGAGCAAATGTTATTGAATTTAATGATGTTGATTTCGAAAATCTTTTAGATTTGAGTGATGAATTTAAAGATATATTAAGTGAAAATTCTAATTATATATGGGATAATAATTTTTATTTCGATAATGGCATGAAACTTGATGAGTTTAAAATAGATATACCAAATTCTGAATATACTAAACACTTTATGAATACATATTCAGAGGGGTTTAAAGATATCCTTAAGATATTTGATATCTTAAGAGGGTATAATATGCATTTTGGATATAGAACCATGAATGAAATAAGTTTATATATACACAATGTTAACAAATTTACATCATATGAGAATAAGTTGGCAATTGCTGTTGATTTGCAGATACTTCAAAAAATATTACCAAAATTTCATGGGTCATTTGAAAAGTTGTGGAATCCATTGTTTAATATACTTCTAGTATGTTTAAATGAAATTCCAAGAGGTTTCAAAAGCAAATCAATCTATACAGGTGGAGATATAGAAAGGTTAATTTCTGCTATGTTAGAAGATGAAAAATATGAAAATATTAACATGAATAGTAAAATACTAAAAGATAAATTTAAGTATCCTAGAAGTGCAAAGAAAATACTGTCGATGATGAAGAATCTTGAGATTTATGGGTTCTGTAGTTATATAGAATAGGTGTAAATATGAAGGAATATGAAAAGCTTTTAGCGATAAAACAAAATGGTATTCTTTTATACGTAGATGGAATATCAAAAGAATTGCTTAATAAATTTAGAAATTCGAAAGAAAAATATTTAACTCATAATGGTACTTGCAAAGACAGTATATATATAAGTCCTTCAACAGATAAGTCTAATATAATATATGTAAATGAATGGGTTTCGTATAAGGTAGAACCCATAAGTAATGGTATTTCTTTTAGTGAAAATGATTTTACAAAAAGAGGAGCTTATGGAAATGAAAAGTTTGGAACATTAATATTTAAAAACTGTACGGGACTATCATTCTTTAGAGACCTAACAATTTTTGTAATTTCAAACAAAATTGACGAAGAAACATTTGAAAATATGCTTAATACAATAAATAGCTATATATTAAATCTATCGTTTGATTTTAATCAAAACACTTTTAGTAATATAGAAAGAGATAATAATAAACATACGGATATAGAATATCATATTTTTATATTATTGATGCATTGGCTTGATACCAAACGAAAGAATACTAATCTGTTTACCTTATTTAATTTAATAAGAAATAATCCTCATAGAAATATTTACGACAATTATTATTACGAAGATATAAACTCATTATCCTATATAGATGAAAATGTTATAGTTGATATTTTTTCTAACTTAGATGAATTAATTGAGACGCAAGGCGTAAATAATAAATTAACTGCCAAATTAAGTAGGACGGGTAAGAGCTACTTGCCAAAGAAAGTATTGCAAACTGAAATAGAAGATACTTTTGATACTAATGAAAATAGATTTATCAAATATTTCATTAATTATATTATTAAGGTAATTGGATATTTTGTTACAGTATTTAGAAATAAAAAAGAAATAATGATAAACTATAATATTATAGAGAAATCATTGTTATATAAAAAAGAACTAGAAACTTTAGTCAGTACAACTTTTCTAAGAAATGTAGGAAATTTATCATATATGCCATCTAATTCAACGGTATTACAAAGAAGAGAAGGGTATAGGCAGTTTTACAATTATTATGTAACAATTAAATCAATGCCTAAAATAAGTGATATTAGTGATGACTTATCTGATATTATTGAGAATAAGAGCTTGGATTTATTGTATGAATATTATTGCTTTTTTATGATAGCCGATATACTTTGTAATATTTATAAAGTAAATATAAGTAATTTATCTTTTAAAGTATATAAAAATGAATTTAATAAAATACTAGCTAAAAAGACTAATGCTAACTATTTTGAATTTGAGGATAGAGAAAAAGCATTACCGAAGATTAAACTTTTTTATAATAAAAATTATACAAACCCATTTTCATATTCAAAGCCTTATGATCCAGATATAACTCTAGAAATATTTGACGAAAAAGATAACTTAAAAGAAATATTCATTTTTGATGCTAAATTTAGAATTACAAGCTATCAGTCTGACAGTGAAGAAATAGAGAGAGGATTTAATGTGGATGATATTACTAAAATGCATGCCTATAAAGATGCAATTAGGAAAGTTGTTGGTGCATTTATATTATATCCAGGAGATATACTAGAGATTTATAGTGAAAAACTTCAGTGTTCTGGATGTAAGGAATATAGCTGCACTAATATGTTTAATGGTGTTGGAGCGTTTCCTCTTAATCTTGGTAATAATGAAAATTTGTTAAAACTTATGAATGTACTAGAATCTATTCTAGAACGAAATAAAAAAGTAATACCTTCAACCTGTAAAAATTTGCAGATTCATGAGATATCATTAGATAAAGTTGCTGAAACAAGTGAAAAATACAATTAAACTTTCAAAAATATAATTTTTGTGTGTTTAGCTAAAAAGAATTTCAATAGACATACCAAGTATTACAAAGTTTTGGGGGATATCGGAAGTTGAAAATGTTCCGCAGTTTGGTAAAGTTCAAGGAATATTTCTTAATATGAAGGATGTAATGGAGAGCTATTGCTATGGAATCAGCAAAGATTATAGGCGAGAATTAAAAAAAGCTATGTGCGAAAAGTAAGATATGTTAATAAAATTGTCTTACTTTTCGTTTTTTGTATGTTTATTTCTTGACAAGGAATAATATGCCATATTATAATAGTGTTAGCATTAAAGCATACACGCATTTATGAGAGGGATGGTAGATTGATTCAATTGGATTTTAAAACTAAAAATAATGGGACTCCTGTTCTTAAAAGAGCAGAGATAGATGATTTAGCAGAAAGAGTTTTACAGGATTATAATTCAAAGATCCTTCAGGAACCTTGCAGTTTAGATGTTGAGCATTTTTCAGAATGTTATGCCGGATTGGAAATGGACTATCAAGATTTGACGCATAATCAATCCATATTAGGAATGACAGTATTTAATGATTGTTATATTCCTGTATATGATGCAGATAATAATAAGGTTAAACCAATACCAGTAAATGAAGGGACTATATTAATAGACAATAGTCTTTTGAATGAAGATCAATTAAGAAGAGGCCGTTTTACCCATGCACACGAGATAGCACATTGGCTTTTACACAGGCATATTTACACAATTAATAAAATGCAAATGACATTATTTGATAGTTCTATCCCAAATGAGCCAGTGATAAAATGTCGTACAACCGATATTGAAAGTGCAGGGAAAAGGCAGCTTGTAACTGATGATGATTGGATTGAATGGCAGGCGGATTATATGGCTTCAGCATTATTGATGCCTAAGAAAATCTTTACCCGATATGTAACAGCTAAATTTAAGTCAGCAGTTATGGTGGGAATGTGTTATGAAATGGGAACTGATTTTGAAAAAGATTTATGGGCAGATATCTTAAGTCGTGAAATTGCAGATATATTTGACGTATCTTTAACAGCTGCAAAGATAAGACTTAAAAATTTGAATTTCATTAAGGAAAAACAGGAATATAAGCAGTTTTCTATTATTTAAGTGTTCAAAACTTAATATTAAATAAATTTGACAGTGGAAGGAGGTGTATATTATGAGTAGTAAGTTTGGGGATTTTATTGCAGAAAAAAGAAAACAAAAGGATATAAGTCTAAGAAAGATGGCAGAGCTGTTAGATATCTCTCCAGCTTATTGGAGTGATATTGAAAAAGGGAGAAGAAATCCACCTAATATCAATAAGATTGAGGAAATAGCAAAAATATTAGGACTAACACCAGAAGAAACAGATTATATGATTGATATAGCATCTGAAGATAGGGATGAAATCCCTATGGACTTACCTGATTACATCAAAGAAAGTGGTTTGGCTAGAACTGCCCTTAGAAAAGCACGAAAAATCGAAAGTGAGGGTAAAAGTGATATTACAGAAAAGGCTTGGCTTGAATTTATTAAAGCCTTAGATGAGAAAGAGTAGAGAGGGGGATACTCATGAATGATTATTTTAAAAGTATGATAGAAGAACAGTTTTATCAACAAATTTTTGATACTTTACAAGATGAAATAATGAATAACTATTCTGAGTATGACTTAACATTAAGAGCTAGAGATGTAATAGAAGTTTTAGAAGCTACATTGGATAATATAGAAATATTAAGGGTCAATAACATCAAGCAAGATGATGAAGAAGTAAGTTTTGATATACTTGTTAATTGCGATATAGAAATAGGGGATTATTTTGCTAAAGAAAATATTTCAGAGTCAATACGCCAATGGTTTAAATTAAGCTGCAGTGCAGTATTGGATAATGCTTCATTAAGTGATTTTGTTATAAATGACATAGAAGCCTACAATAAATAAAGGGGGATGGGGTTATAATGAATTTGAATAATGATTTAGTTCCCATCATCAGAAAAGGGGATATAGATAAAGAAGCAACTAAATTTTTGCAAAAATACTATCCACAAGGTTTGAAAGAACCAATGGCAATACCAGTAGAAGATATTGCAGAGCTTAAAATGGGACTTGAAATAGACTATGTAAATATTGATAGAAACTGCGATATTTTAGGTATGATGATATTTTCTGATGGATGTGTTGAACTTTATGATAAGGATACACAGCAAAATATTATAAGACAATACAAAAAAGGAACTCTCCTAGTTGAAAGTAATCTTTCTGAAATAACAAATAGAGGCAGAGAAAGGTTTACTGTTACCCATGAAATGGTTCATTGGGACAAGCATCAATTAAGATTTATGACCCTGTCATATAAAGATAAAGCTATGGCAAAAGCCTGTAGATGTCCTAAACAAAAAGCATACAAGCCTAAAACAGCAGATGAGTGGATAGAGTGGCAGGCTGATAACATAGCAGCAGCAATCCTAATGCCAGCAGAAATGTTTAGAATAAAGGCAGAAGAGTTAAGAGGAAGATATAAAGCAGGAAAAAGAATAAACGATTTTTTGTGGAGAGGATTAAGTCCGGAAATTATTAGAGAATTAATAATTGATGAATTAGCATCTGTGTTTCAAGTATCAAAACAGGCTGCTGGAATAAGATTAAATACTTTGGGAATTTCAATATAAAGATGACAGCAGGAGCTATAGCTCGTGTTGTTATTTTGAAACAATATGTTCACATGTAAGCGTGCATAACACAAATGTATCAATTTTACTCTTGCATTATGTTAATGACTAAATGCATACAAGTTATAAAAGTAAGACAAAATTTTTTTAAGCTAAATGTTCGCTTAAAAGCTGACATGACACGATTAGAGAAAAAGATGGAGGTGCCTATGGTATTAGAAGAAGTGAGAGACAAAGGAAAACATAAAAAGCTATTATTTAAAATTCTTATTGAAGAAGATTCTTTCTTAATATCAATAAAATGCAGAGAGCATAAGGAACCTGTTTTAATTGATATTAGTTCAGTTATAAGTCCATATGTAGATAAGACGACAATGGTACGAATTAAAGAAGTCTGTAAGTCTATTTATAAGAAGAAAAGAGAAGAAGCATCTTAAATAATATAAAAATCAAATAAAATCCAATCCCTTGTGAGCTGCTTAGATAGCCGGATTGAAATGTAAATGTGCATTTAAGGATTGTTCCTTAGCACATAACATTTCTCCGGCTATTTTTTATTGCTACGGGAACTAAAATTTTTTAAATAAGCAAAAAGTCTGCATATTTAACTTTTATTCTTAAATCACAGAGCAAAGGAAAGGGGGTGAGAAAGCGATGGGACCAAATGAAAGACGCATAGAAATCATAGAAAGATTATGTCATAGAAGGCAAGACACAATGGCTAACTTAGCAAATGAGTTTGGGGTTAGTATTAGAACCATTAAAAATGATATTGATATCCTATCGCTTTCTTACCCGATAGAAACTATTCGAGGACGACATGGTGGAGGTATCAAGATTGCAGATGGTTATAAGTTAAATCAAAAATATTTAAAACCTGAACAATTGGAATTATTAAAAAGATTAAGTATCCTGCTGTCAGGTGACGACCTTGCCGTAATGAATAGCATTATCAAAGACTTTGCTCTAAAAGCATAAGGGTGAAGGAGGTGGAATTTATGACTGATATAAATTTAGTTCTCGCAGAAGAACTAGAAAGACTTGCAGCAGAATATCGAGCAAAAGCAAAGAACCATACAATAAATGCTCAAATAAGCATTCAAGATATAAGCATGGTGCTAACAGAGAAAATGAAAAAAGGTAAAATAGCAGAAATTAAAGCACTATTAAGAAAATATGGTGCAGAAAAGCTAATTGAAGTTAAACTTGAAGATTATGCTGATATTTTTGAAGATGCTAAAAAAATATAAGGGAGGAAAAAGGTATGAATGAATTAATCAAAGTAGATTACAGCAGAGAAGAACCAACAGTATCAGCAAGAGAACTTCATAAGTTTTTGGAAATTGGGACGGAGTTTAGACATTGGTTCCCCAGGATGTGTGAATATGGGTTTACAGAAGGAGTAGATTATACCCCGGTCATTTTTGACCACCCCCAAAACCATCAGCCGACAACAGATTATTGTTTAACAATCCCTATGGCAAAAGAATTATGCATGATTCAAAGAACGGAAAAGGGGAAAATGACCCGACAATATTTCCTTTCTATTGAAAAGGCATGGAATACACCTGAAATGGTAATGTCCAGAGCTTTGAAAATGGCAGAGCAGACAATAAAACATCTGCAGAGCGAAAATTCAAGATTATTAACAGTTAATGCTGTTATGCAGCCAAAAGCAGATTATTTTGATGAACTAGTGGATAGGAATCTGCTTACTAATTTTAGAGATACAGCAAAAGAACTAAAGATAAAGGAAAAGGACTTTATAGGATTTTTAATTGATAAAAAATACATCTATCGAGATAAAAAAGGGAAACTCAAACCTTATGCAGATAAAAATGATGGTTTATTTGAAATTAAAGAAGCAAAGAATGAAAAAAACGGCTGGATAGGAACTCAGACCTTGATTACACCAAAAGGTAGAGAAACATTTAGATTATTAATTAAAGGATTAGTTGATAGAAATGTTGTTTAGGCAGGTGATAAGAATTAAACTTTACCCACATCAAATAGAAGTGTTAAAGAAGACCCAAAATTCAAATCAAGTTGCATACTATTTGGACATGGGGCTTGGCAAGACATTTTTAGGTTCAGAGAAAATGAAACAATTAAATGCACCTTATAATCTTCTAATCTGCCAAAAGTCCAAAATCAAAGATTGGGAAGAACATTTTAAAAACTACTATGACTTAGAAATTATAATTTTCAAGAACCAATCTATAGAGAGCATACCACAAAATAGTGTAATTATTATTAATTATGATTTGGTATGGCGAAGGAAACAATTACAAAAGCTAAAGGATTTTACATTAATACTTGATGAATCGCAGTATATCAAAAATGAAACATCCAACAGAGCAAAGTTTATTTTAAGTCTTAATCCTGTAAATGTAATTCTTCTTTCTGGTACTCCTACAGGTGGAAAATATGAGGAGCTGTGGTCACAGCTTAGACTTCTTGGATGGAATATTAGTAAAAGCTCCTTTTATAATCACTACACAATTACAGAAAAGATTGATGTTGGAGGATTTAAAATTCCAGTTGTAAAAGGTTATAAAAATGTGGACAGGCTGAAAGAAAAACTAAAATCCTATGGTGCAGTATTTATGAAAACAGAAGAAGTATTTGACCTGCCGGAGCAGATTGAACAGGTTGTAACAATCGAGAACTCAGAGGAATATAAAAAGTTTAAAAAAGACAGAGTTATCACAATTGATGGTGAAACTTTAGCAGGAGATACAGCACTTACAAAGTTATTGTATCTAAGGCAGTTAACATCAATTTACAACTCAAATAAACATCAGGTGCTAAAAGATATCTTTGAATCCAGTAATGATAGATTTGTTATCTTCTACAATTTTAAAAGAGAGTTTGAGATTATAAAAAATCTGTGCTTGGAGCTAGATAGACCCATATCCTACATAAATGGAGAGGGGACAGACCCTGAAAATTATGAAAATAAATCTAATAGCATTACATTGGTTCAATATCAAGCAGGAGCATCTGGAGTTAATTTGCAGAAGGCAAATAGAATTATTTATTTCAGCCTTCCACTATCTAGTGAATTTTGGATGCAGTCAAAAAAGAGAATACACCGGATAGGACAAAATAGGACTTGCTTTTACTACTATCTTATTACAGAAAACAGCATAGAAGAAAAGATACTTGAAGTATTAAAGCAAAGGCGGGATTTTACTGTGGAGCTATTTGAAAAGGTGATGTTATGACAGAAAAACAGTTTCAAACTAAAGTTATAAGATACTTAAAAACACTTTCTAATACTTGGTTTTTTAAAGTTTTTGGAGGTGGATTCCAAAGAAGTGGTATTCCAGATTTAATCTGTTGTATAAATGGAGTTTTTGTAGCAATTGAGATGAAAGCAGAGAAAGGAAAAGCAACAGAACTTCAAAAAATGAATATAAAAAATATAAATGAAGCAGGAGGCATTGGAATAATTTTATATCCTTCAGGATTTGAAGAATTTAAAAAACTCACAGAGGAGGTGCTAATGTGCAATTTTCCTACAGCAGAGTTGAATGTTTTGAAAAGTGCAAGTACCAATTCAAACTGCGATATAAAGACAAATTAAGAACAATACCTTCACCGGCAGCAGATAATGCTTTAATTGCAGGTTCAGCTTTACATCTTGGGATTGAGGAAGGTATAGAGACAATGGAGCAATATTATTATAATCAGTATCCAGTTATTACTGATGCTCATGTAAATGAAGTAATTAAGCTTACATCATTAGTAAAAAAGGCTCAAATTGTAATAAATACAATGCTTCATAATAAAGAGCCGACAGAAAAATATGAGTTTAAAATTAATTTTCCAGAATTCATAGGATTTGTAGACTTTATTATCCAAACACAGGATGGAAGTATTAGCATTTATGATTTTAAATACAGCAATAATATAGAGCATTATTTGGAGTCAAAACAGCTGCATTTATATAAGTATTATTTAGAAAAACTGGGATTTAAGGTGTCAGAAATAGGATTTATTTTCATTCCTAAAACAGCTATAAGACAAAGGAAAACTGAGGATTTATATCAGTTTAGAAAAAGACTTCATAAAACTTTAGAAACTATGGAAGTTAAGGTAATTCAAATTCCATATGATGAGACTAAGGTTCAAGAATTTAAGCTAAGATGCCAGGAAATTATTAATGAAGAAAAATATGAAAAAACACTATCAAGACTTTGTGATTGGTGTGAATATCAAAATTATTGTGAGGGAGGACAAACATATATGTTATTACCACAAAATGTTAGGAGAGAACTACAAATAGACAGGTATCCGGATATGTGGATATATGCCGACAGTTACGTTGGAAAATCAACTTTTGTTGATCAGTTCGATGATTTATTATTCTTAAATACTGATGGAAATACAGATAATACCACAAGCCCAGTTTTAAGGATAGCTGATGAAGTAACTTTTGAAGGAAGACTTAAAAAAGTCAAAATGGCTTGGGAAGTGTTTTTAGATGTTATTACTGAGCTTGAAAAGAAAGATAACACTTTCAAAAGAGTGTGCATTGATTTAGTTGAGGACTTATATGAACACTGCAGGCTTTATATGTATAACAAGTTAGGAATAGACCATGAGCAGGATGCAGGTTTTGGTAAAGGGTGGGATATGGTTAGAACTGAATATCTATCAGCCATAAAAAGACTTAAGAATTTAGGATATCAAATAATTTATATTTCTAAGGAAGTAACTATAGAAATAACACTAAAAAATGGAGCTAAGCTTACAACCATAAAACCTAATATTAATGAAAAAATAGCTAATGTCTTAGCTGGAACAGTAGATTTAACTGTTAGAGCCTTTATGGATGGAGAAGAAAGATACTTGCAGCTTGAAAAGAAAGAAAACATCTTCGGTGGCGGCAGATTTAATTTTAAAGTTTCAAGAGTAAAGCTTGATAAGGATGAATTTATGAAAGCTTTAGAAGATGCTCAGGAAGGTGTAAAAACTTATTCTAAATCAGAAACAGTAGCGGCTGAAGGAGCAGATACTTCTAATAATACAGCAACAGAAGCAGGGGATACAACTGTATCTGAAACAGAAGAACCAGTAAAAAAGAGCAGACGCTCTAGAAAATAAAAATAGGAGGAATTAATTATGGCAACAAAAAATTTATTTGCAAAGTTTGATAAGGAATTCGATGTTAAGGGTTTAAAGGAAGAGTTAAAAAATGTAGGGACAGGAGAAGGTCAATACAAAGATGTACCCCTTGGAACATATGAGGTAAAAATTGAAAAAATGGAACTTGTAGAATCAAAGACAGGTAAACCTATGTTATCCTGCTGGATGAAAATCTTATCTGGTGAATATCAAAATTCCATATTGTTTATGAACCAAGTTATAAACACAGCTTTTGGGCTTCATAACGCTAATGAATTTTTAAGATCTCTTGAAGCTGGAATAGAAGTAGAGTTTGAAAGTTTTTCACAATACTACGATTTAATACTTGATATTCATGAAGCAATTGACGGCAATTTAGAATATGCAGTAGAGTATGGGGAAACCAACAAAGGATTTAAGACCTTTAAAATAACTGAGGTTTTTGAGGTTGAATAGGTATGATTCTATTCTTTGACGCAGAGGTTTTCCTGCAAGATTGGCTCTTCGTCGTAATAGATCCTATTAATCATCAAAAATATGTCTTTATAAATGATGCTAAGAAATTAGCATCATTTTATGAAGAACATAAAGAACATATCTGGATTGGCTATAACAGCCACCATTATGACCAGTATATTTTAAAAGGTATCCTTTGCGGTTTTGACCCATATACTATCTCCAGTTTCATTATAGCAGAAAAAAATCAAGGCTGGCAGTACAGCTCTCTATTTCAAAAAATTCAACTTTATGAATTTGATATTATGACAACAACTCACGGTTTAAAAGAACTTGAGGGTTTTATGGGAAATGACATAAGAGAAAGCTCTGTAAGTTTTTCAATAGATAGAAAGTTAACAGAAAAAGAATTAGAGGAAGTTGTTAAATATTGTACTCATGATGTTGAGCAGACTATAGAAATATTTCTTCATAGAAAAGAGGAATTTGATAGTCATATAGCTTTACTTAAAGCTTTTAAACTTCCCCTTAAATATATAAGTAAAACAAAGGCTCAGCTTGCAGCAGTTATTTTAAAAGCAAATAAAATAAATCGCTGTGATGAATTTGAACTTAATATACCAAGTAATTTAAAAATAAATAAATACAATGAGGTTGTTGATTGGTATAAAAATTCAAGTAATTACAGTTATGATAAATCATTAGAAATAAATATAAGTGGAGTACCGCATGTATTTGCATGGGGTGGGCTTCATGGTGCAAGAGAAAAATATACAGGTGAAGGAATTCTTTTAAATGTAGATGTAGTTTCATTTTACCCGTCTTTGATGATAGAGTATGGATTTTTATCAAGGAATGTAGAAGACCCAACATTTTATAAAGAAATATATAAGGAACGTATAAAGCTAAAGGCTGAAAAGAACCCAATGCAGCAGCCTTATAAAATTGTTCTAAACAGTACCTATGGTGCTATGAAATACAAATACAATAACCTCTATGACCCAAGACAGGCTAATAATGTATGTGTAGCAGGACAGCTTTTACTTTTAGATTTAATAGAAAGGCTAGAACCGCACTGGACTTTAATTCAGTCCAATACTGATGGTTTAATAGGAAAAATAAAAAGGAAATCGGATTTAGATAAAATTAAAGAAATCTGCATGGAGTGGGAAGATAGGACTTATATGAAATTTGATTTTGAAATCTTTAAGAAGATATATCAAAAGGATGTAAATAACTACATTATTATTAAAGAAGACGGCAGTTTTAAATCTAAAGGTGCCTATGTTAAGGAACTGAACAGTATTGATAATGACCTACCTATAATAAACTTAGCTTTAAAGAAATATTTCATAGAAGGTTTTCCAGTTGAAAAAACCATAACGGAATGTAAGGAGCTTTTAATGTTTCAAAAGGTTGTAAAGCTTACTTATAAATATTCTCATGCTCTTTATGGGGACAAACCATTAGCAGAAAAAACTTTAAGAGTTTTTGCATCAAAGAATGAGGAGGATAAAGGTGTATTCAAAGTAAAGCCTAATGGCAGAGTTGAAAAAATGGCAAATACACCTGATAGATGTTTTATAGTAAATGACAGTGTTATAGAAAAAAGAGTTCCAAGACGCCTTGATAAGGAGTGGTATATAAATTTAGCAAAGAAAAGAATTGAAGATTTTGTTGGTGAAATCAGATAAAAAATTATAGGAATTTGGGAAGTTACTATCCAAAATGAGTTGTTTTAAAGCGATTTAAGCCTAATTTTAAGATAATTTTTGGGAATAAAACTATTAATTTTAATGGTTAAACAAACCAAAAGGTATATGAAAATGGGCAGAATAACTACATTTTTACTATGTATTTCTTACCAAAAGGCGGTGAAAATTATGAATATTTTTAAGGGGTATATTCCTTTAAAAGGCAAAAAACCTTTAGAGGAATATAAAGATAGAGATAAATTCTACACCTATGATTGGGCGAGAAAAACCTTTGATGATTATGGAGCAGTATTACAAGACAATATTATTCAAATAGATTTTGATTCAAAGAAAGAAGCAGAAATTGTAAAGAACATAATAACCGATTTAAAAATTAAATGTTGCATATTAAAAACTGACAGAGGAATGCATTTTTACTTTAAAAATACTGATATAAAGACAAGAAAAATAAAATCTAAAACTCCTTTGGGATTAACTGTTGATATAGGGCTTGGAGTTAAAAATTGTATAGTTCCTTTAAAAGTAAATGGCAAAACACGAAGATGGTTAAATAAAACTGATGAAGTAGATTATCTTCCAGATTGGTTAAGGCCCATAAAATCAGCACCAGACTTTATCAATCTAAAAGAAGGTGACGGAAGAAACCAGCAATTTTTTAATTATATATTAATCCTTCAATCAGAAGGTTTTAGCAAAGATAGTATAAGAAATATTATAACCATCATAAACAAATATATTTTAAAAGAACCATTAGACCAAAGGGAACTTGATACAATACTTCGTGATGGAGCTTTTCTTAAACAGTCTTTTTATAAAAAGTCAAAATTTCTTCATGACCAGTTTGCAAAATTTTTAAAAGAAGAAGAGCACATTATTAAAATTAATAACCAACTTCATGTTTATAAGGACGGAATTTATAAAAATAGTACTTTGGAAATTGAATCAGTTATGATTAAACATTTACCAGAGCTTAATAAAGCAAAGAGAAATGAAACTATGAATTATCTTGAACTTATTACTGAGAATGTTCTCCTAAGCTTTGAAGATTATAATCGAATAGCATTTAACAATGGAATTTATAACATAATAGATGATTCTTTTATAGAACATTCTCCAGATTTTATCATCACCAACAAAATTCCGTGGGATTATAACCCCAGTGCTTATTTCGAATTAGCAGATAAAACCTTAGATAAAATCAGCTGCAATGATGCTGAAATTAGAAGTGTACTTGAAGAACTTATAGGATACACATTTTATAGAAGAAATGAAATTGGAAAAGCTTTCATTTTAACTGGTGAAAAACAAAATGGGAAATCAACATTTTTGGATATGGTAACTACTCTTATAGGTATTTCTAATATTGCTGCTCTTGATTTAAAGGAACTGGGAGAGCGATTTAAAACAGCAGAATTATTTGGAAAGCTTGCAAATATTGGTGATGACATTGGAGATGAATTTATTGCAGAGCCTTCAATGTTCAAAAAACTTGTTACAGGGGATAGAGTTAATGCAGAAAGAAAAGGCAAAGACCCTTTTGAGTTTAATAATTATTCCAAGCTTTTATTTTCAGCAAATAATGTTCCAAGGGTTAAAGATAAAACAGGAGCTGTCCAAAGAAGACTTCTTATAATTCCTTTTAAAGCAAAGTTTACAGCAGATGATCCTGATTTCAGACCAGATATTAAATATGAATTAAGGACGAAAGAGGCTATGGAATATTTGATTTTACTTGGATTAAAGGGACTGAAAAGAATTCTTAAAAATAAGAAGTTTACAAAATCCATACAAGTGGAGCATGAGCTTAAAGAATATGAGAAGACCAACAATCCAATTATTGAATTCTATGAAGAATATGAAACAAAAGTGGAAAATGAGCCAACGAAAAATGTCTATAAGAATTATTTGGAGTTTTGCTTAAATAATAATTTGCAGCCACTTAGTCATATAGAATTTTCAAGACAGATTACCAAGAGGTTCTGTTATAAAACTATAGATAAAAAAATTGATGGTAAAAAATACAGGATATTTGTGAAACTGTAAGTACAAGATGGGTTCTATATCAGTTCAACATAAGTACAAGATTAAAAGCAAGTAAAATCAATGGAGTACAAGATGTCTAAGATGTATATACCTTTTATATAATTAAGACATGGTATATATATATAAATATTACTATATAAAAAAGAAATATATATAGAGAACTAGATATCATGTACTCCCTAAGTAAGGGGGAAGCCTAAATGAGCGATAGACAAGCATACTCAGATCCTACAGCTGCAAAGGCTGTTGGGAATGGAATAAAGGAATTTAAAAAGAAAAAAGCAATAAATAGTTGTTTTGCCTTAAGAAAAGGGAAATGCAGTGTGCTAAATGTTAAAAAATGTGATGAGCTAAGTTGTAGTTTTTATAAAACTAAGCAGCAGCTTCAGCAGGAAAAGCATTTGACTTTTAAGAGAATAAAAACTTTAGATAAATCTACACAACTTCAAATTGCACAGTCCTATTATGGCAATAAAATGCCTTGGTTAAAGGAGGAGATTTAGTATGACATCCAAAGAATATTTATCACAGGCATATCGTATAGACCAAAGAATTAATAGTAAATTGGAGCAGATAGTATCTTTAAGAGCATTAGCTACAAAAGCTACATCCACATTAAGTGATACACCTCCTAGTGGAACTCGTAATGTGCATTCTATGGAGGATATAATTGTAAAAATGGTTGATTTGGAAAATGAAATAAATAGGGATATTGACACATTAGTTGATTTAAAGCGAGATATTATGGATGTTATTAAAAAAATTAATAATCCAGAACAACAAACCCTTTTAGAACTTAGATATCTCTGCTTTAAATCTTGGGAGCAAATAGCAGTAGAGATGGGGTACAGTATTCAAAATGCTTATAAAGTTCATGATAGAGCAATTGAAAATATAGCAGCTTTGAAAAGAGTAGAGTAAATGTGATAAAAAGAGAGTATGAAAATCTGATTTAGTTATAATTGGAGGATTAGAAAGATGAGTTATAAAGAAGCTTTACAAGATGGTATTAGAATTGAAAAGTGTGGCAGACAAAGCAGATATTATCCCCGTTGTATCTTTTGCGGTACGGAAGTAAAGTCATATAATTATGTTCAACACTATAATTACATCTGTTCTGATTGCCGCAAGCTTAAAAATACTTTTATGAAAACAGGAATTTTTAAATTAAAAACAAAAAAGTAGAGTAAAGTTGATTGAATTAGAGTATGAAATGTTGTCTTATATAAAATAGAGAGATATTAACAAAAAGCTATTGAAGGAAAAACTTTGGTAGCTTTTTTATTATTAAAGATGAGAGTAAATGTGATAAAAAGAGAGTATAGAAATATGTTTATATTATAATTAGGGAAAAAGAATTAAATAGACACTAAAAGACATTGAACCTACGATATTATTATAATAGACGAAGTGAAAAAAATAGATGAAGCCATCGAAGGAAAACTGTGGTGGTTTTTTGTTATGTATAAAGAGATATATAACAATCAATAATTGAAACACAAAAAAATAAAAAATGTACTAATTGATACATAAATATTGTTGATTTAGTATATTTAGTGTATAATTTGAGTATAATGATACTGAGAAGGAGAGTTTAAAGTGAGTTGTATTGATAGGCAAACAAAGAAATACATAGATTTTACTCCAGAGGAAATAAAAGAATATCTTAATAATGTTAGAAGAGTAGTTCTTGAAGGTAAATATATTATAGCTCAAAATGAAAATAGGAAGGAAAATATTGATTTTATTGAGGATTATAAGATTGATAGTAAAAAAGAAAAAGAGATTTTACTAGGTATTCAGTATGATGATTTTTGCTATGCAGTAGATAATGATAAGGAAGAATTTGCACATGAAAAGTTATACATATTCTGTAAAGGCTGTGAACTTGATAATTGGGGAACTTTAGAATTTGTAGAAATATATATTAAGACAAATATGACGCAAACAAGAAGAGGCGATGATTTTATGGTTGTTGTATCTTTTCATAAAAGGAATAAACCAATAAATTATTTGTTTAAATAAAAACAATTACTTGATTAACTAATATGAGAAGATAATAATAGTGTTGAATAATTAAGGAGGGAATTTGTAATGGTAGGTTTTTGTGAGAAATGCCATGACATGATTGAGTACTCTGTTAGAGAAGTGGATAGAGTAAAGAACATTAAAGGTAAGAATATAACATATAAAGCAAAAGAAGCTTATTGTAATGAATGTGGCGAACTTATATTTGTAGCTGAAATAAGAGATTATAATTTACTTATGCTTGATAATGCTTATAGAAACCAGGAAAATTTAATTTTGGTTTCAGAAATTGAAAATATATTAAAAAAATATGATATTGGCAAAAGACCTTTATCGTTGTTGCTTGGTTGGGGAGAAGGTACTTTGACTAGATATTTGAATGGAGATATTCCAACAAAACAATACTCAGATATACTAAAGAAAATTTTGGAAAATTCGTCTTATATGTATGAAATATTAGAGCAAAATAAGGATAAAATTACCGATCGGGCATATAATCTTTGTAAAAGAGCAATTGAGAAAATTGAGGAAGATCAAAGAGCGATGACTATTGAAAACGAAGATAAGATAGATAGTGTAGTTAAATATATTTTATATAGATGTGAGGAAATAACTCCATTGGCTTTACAGAAATTATTATATTACTGTCAGGCTTTTTATAAAATTTTTAACGGAGAATATTTGTTCAGTGACGATTGTGAAGCATGGGTTCATGGACCGGTTTATAGGAATGTTTATTTTAAATATAAGAATCATGGTTTTAACCCTATTGAAGAGAGTATTGATTATAATGATATTGATTTAAATGAATTTGAAAAAGAAGTAATTGAGAGTGTTATTATAAATCTAGGATGCTATAGTGGGAAGATTTTAGAAAAGATGACTCATATAGAAATGCCTTGGAGGACTACTAGAAAAGGATTAAGTGATAATGAATTATCAGATAGAGTTATTGAGAAACAGTTAATTGGTGATTACTTCCAGGATATAAAAATAAAATATAGTATGCTAAATGTAGCTGATATAAGAGATTACAGTTTGGATATTTTTAAAAAAGTAAATAATTTATAAAATAAATTTGAAGCTTCTAAGGGTGTTGCCCTAGGAGCTTTTTATTTTGGAGGACTGATGTATATGCCAGTAAAACCTAAACGACCCTGTAGTTATCCCGGCTGTCCTGAACTTACCTGCGGCAGATACTGTGAGAAACATCAAAAGGAAATAAATAAAACCTACAATAAAAACTGCAGACCCTATGGATACCTTTATAACAGTAGTAGATGGAGAAGACTTAGGAAACAGTTTCTGCATAAACACCCACTGTGTGAAGAGTGTAAAAGAAAAGGTATTGTTACTGCTGCTGAAGTGGTTGACCACATTAAGCCTCATGAAGGTGATGAAAGGCTGTTCTGGGATGAGAGCAATTGGCAGAGTTTATGCAAAAGCTGTCATGATAGGAAGACCGCTAAGGAAGACGGCAGATGGGGAAAGAAAGGAAGAATCTACACTTATTAAAGTTACCAACAATGATGTGTTAATAACTTGTGGACAATCTGTTGATAATTCTTCAAGAAAGGGTAGGGGGGTATATTTCCTCACCACTTGAACCCCCCTACGTCGGGCGGCTCCCTTCGCACGAAATTTCGCAGAATTTAATAAGGGGGGCAGCATATATTTTATGAAAAATCAGCTGTAACTATTGAAAAATCAGCCATTAAGCTGTTTTATATTTTGCAGATAAGTATCTGTAAAAATCAGAAGATTAAAAGCCTGTAAACCTTGAAAATACAAGGATTTATAGGCTTTTGATGTTAATATAAAAACTATTCAAAGAATTAATTTTAAACAGTGATTTTTAAGTGTTTTTAAGGCATTTTTTTAAGATTTTACATTAATCTTATCGCAAAAAGGAAAGGAGGCATAAAGAAATTGACTGAGGTGGAAAAACAGCAGATTCATGAACTAAGGCTTAAAGGTTTAGGATATAAAGCAATAGCTGCAGTTCTTGGTTTATCAAGAGATTCAGTAAAAAGCTACTGTAAAAGGAATGGTCTTTGCGGTGATGTTTCTGTAGTAAGTTTGAACATTGAAGAGATGAAAAAGCAGAGTCTTGTATGCCTTCACTGCGGTAAGAAATTAAAACAAAAGAAAAAAGGGAGAGTAAGGAAATTCTGCTCTGAAGAATGCAGGAGAACCTGGTGGAAAAACAATCAAGATAAAAGAAACAAAAAGGATACAGCTGTTTATAAATATACCTGTGCCTATTGCCAGAAAGAGTTCAGCTCTTATGGAAATAAAAACAGAAAATACTGCAGTCACAGCTGCTATATAAAATCAAGGTTTGGGGAGGTTTAAGAAGATGCAGTTTAGGAAGTTAAAAATAGACAGCCTTATACCTGCTAAATATAATCCGAGAAAAGATTTAAAGCCGGGTGATAAGGAATATGAAAAAATAAAAAACAGTTTAACTGAATTTGGATATGTAGATCCCATTATTGTAAATTCAGACTTTACAATTATTGGCGGTCATCAAAGATGGAAGGTTTTAAAAAGCTTAGGCTATACAGAAGTTGATTGTGTTGTTATAGATATAGATAAAACAAAGGAAAAGGCTTTGAATGTGGCACTTAATAAAATAAGCGGAGAATGGAATGAAGCACTTCTTGCTGAGCTTATTAAGGATTTGCAGAGTATAGATTATGATGTTTCCTTTACAGGTTTTGAACCGCCGGAGATAGAAGAACTGTTTAGCAATGTTCATGACAAGGAAATAAAAGAAGATGATTTTGATGTTGAAGATGCTTTAAAAGAACCTGTAATTTCAAAGCAGGGAGATTTGTGGCTGCTTGGAAGGCACAGACTGATTTGCGGGGATAGTACTAAAGCTGAAACATATGAGGCTTTAATGGATGGTAAAAAAGCTAATTTAGTGGTTACAGACCCTCCCTACAATGTTGCATATGAAGCAAAAGCCGGAAAGATTCAAAATGATAACCTTAAAGATGAGGAGTTTTATAATTTCCTTTATAAGGCGTTCACTAATATGTATGATGCTATGGAGAAAGATGCTTCAATTTATGTATTCCATGCAGATACAGAAGGATTAAACTTTAGAAAGGCTTTTAAAGCTGTTGGATTTTATTTATCCGGAGTTTGTATCTGGGCAAAGCAAAGCTTGGTACTGGGCAGAAGTCCTTATCAGTGGAAACATGAACCTGTACTCTTTGGTTGGAAGAAGGAAGGCAGGCATAATTGGTACTCTGATAGAAAACAAAGTACTATATGGAGCTTTGACAGACCATCTAAGAATCCTCTCCATCCAACAATGAAGCCAGTAGCTCTTTGTGCTTATCCAATTCAAAACAGCAGCATGAGCAATTGTATTGTTCTTGACCCTTTTGGCGGCAGTGGTTCTACTTTGATTGCCTGTGAGCAGACTAATAGAATCTGCTATACCATAGAGCTTGATGAAAAGTATGCTGATGTTATTGTAAAGAGATATATAGAGCAAATGGGAAATGATGAAGATGTGTTTCTTTTAAGAGATGGTAATAAAATTAAATATGCTGATATAAAAAAGGAAGGTTGTGATTAATATGACCTTCCTTGATTTCTTTGCAGGAATAGGCGGCTTTCGATTGGGGTTAGAACTTGCAGGACATAAATGTATAGGATTTTGTGAAAAAGATAAATTTGCAGTAAAAAGCTATAGAGCTATGTTTGATACGGAAGGAGAGTGGTATGCAGATGACATTACAAAACTCAAATCAGAAGACATACCTTATGCAGATATCTGGTGTGGAGGCACTCCGTGCCAAGATGTATCTATTGCAGGAAAGCGAAAAGGTTTATCAGGAGAGCGAAGTGGACTCTTTTTTAAATTTATTGAACTCGTTAAAGTCAAAGAAGAAAAGGATAAACCCATATACCTTATCTTTGAAAATGTTAAAGGACTTTTATCAAGTAATAGAGGATTCGATTTTACAAACTATCTCAATTGTATATCCGAAGCAGGGTATGATGCAATCTGGCAGGTGCTTAACTCTAAAGATTTCGGAGTACCCCAAAACAGAGAGCGTGTGTTCATTATTGCAAATCTTAGAACCAGAGGTAGACGAAAAATACTACCTGTCAGAGGAGAAAACACAGCAGCTCTTAAGCAGATTATAGGTGGCTGTCAAGGTGAGCGAGTTTATGATGCAGAAGGAGTAGCTTGCACACTTACAGGTTGTGGTGGAGGTGGAGGAGCAAAGACTGGTCTTTACTGCGTAGGAAATATAAATCCAAGCGGCAAAGGTATGAATGGAAATGTTTATTCATCAGAAGGAATTGCTCCAGCAGTTACAACTAATAAGGGCGAAGGAAGCAAAATTTTTATTGACCAGTCTTACACAAAGCCAAAGCTCACAGATACATCAAGATGTATTACATCACGTTATACAGCAGGAGTGGTTAATAGAACTGCAATGAATAGCGGAGTTTTAGAGAGTGTTCCAATTGAGTTTAATAGAAATGATGGTATTCTTGATGAAATAAAAATAGCACATACAATCAGTGCCAGTGATTGGCGAGGACTAAACAGAAATCAAACACAAAATGCTGTTCTTGAAGCAAGGGCTGTTATAACTCCTGAAAGAGAAAATAAACGTCAGAATGGAAGGAGATTTAAAAATGCAGATGAACCAATGTTTACTTTAACAAGTCAGGACAGACATGGAGTTGCAGTTAAAGAAGCTACAAAAAAAGGATATGCTGAAGCTGAGATTGGAGACAGCATAAATATTTCAGTCCCTAATTCAAAAACAAGAAGAGGCAGAGTTGGAAAAGGTATATCAAATACTTTAGATACAGGATGCCAAATGGCTACATTGGACAAAAATTATCGTATTAGAAGGCTCACACCAAAGGAATGCTTCAGACTTCAAGGTTTTCCAGATGAATTATTTGAAAAAGCAAGGGCTGTAAATTCAGATGCTCAGCTTTACAAGCAGGCAGGTAATGCAGTAACTGTAAATGTAGCTTTTGCAGTAGCACAATCTATTAAATAAAAATAGTGTTAATAATCTTTGATAATATACTTGCTATTACTCCCCTTTAGAGTGATATATGTACATGACCAAAAACACACTAAGAAAGGGGAAACAAAAATGCAAAACACAGATTTTTTAAAAGCAAGATTTGGAATTGAAATTGAAATGACAGGAGTTACAAGAAACAAGGCCGCAAAGGTTGTTGCAGAAGTTTTAAGAGGAAGTATAAAAAGAGAAAATGATTATTATGATACCTATAAGGTAACAGCAGCAGACGGAAGAGTATGGAAGCTTATGTATGACGGAAGTATTTACACCCAAAAGAAAGTAAATGACGAGAAGGTAGCAGCTACAAAAGAGTATAGTGTAGAACTAGTAAGTCCAATACTTACCTACAAAGAAGACATAGAAACTTTGCAGGAGATAGTAAGAAAGCTTAGAAAAGCAGGAGCCTTTTCAGAAAAGCAAAACTGCACAGGGATTCACATACACCTTGATGGAGCTGACCATACACCAAGAAGTATTAGAAACTTTATAAACATAATCTACTCAAGAAATGACCTGCTTTATGAAAGCCTTCAGATTGAGAGAGAAAGAATGAGATACTGCAAAAAGATGGATGCAGATTTGGTGGAAAGGATAAACAAGAAAAAGCCTACTACCATGAAGCAGATTGAGGATATTTGGTACGAGGGATACGGTTCAAATAGAGAAAGGCATTACCATGAAAGCAGATACCACTTCTTAAACCTACACAGCTTTTTCAACGGAACAGGAACAGTTGAACTTAGAGGTTTTAATGGAACCATGCACGCAGGAGTTATTAGGTCAAATATAGTTTTAGCCTTGGCACTTAACCATCAAGCCCTTACTCAAAAGAGTGCAAGCAGTAAAAAGCCACAGGTTGAAAATCCAAAGTTTGCAATGAGGACCTGGCTTAACAGAAGAGGCTTTATAGGTGAAGAATTCAAAAACTGCAGAGAACACCTTATAAAGCACCTTCAAGGCTCAGCAGCTTGGAGATTTCAGAGAGCCGCATAGATAGGCGGCTGGCTTCATAAAGCCACAGGGCGGAATTACCGCCCTTAGGGTAGTAGAAGGAACTAATGGGCTAGGAATTAAACTTAAGGCAATACAGGGGAACTGTGGCCCAATTAGAAGCTTTCAGAAAGGGTGGATTGATAGATGAAAAGATTGTATATTGCTTATGGTTCAAACTTAAATCTTCAGCAGATGGAAAAAAGATGTCCTACGGCTAGGGTTTATGGCAAGGGGGAGTTAAAGGATTTTAGGTTGCTTTTTAAAGGAGTACCTAATAATGCTTATGCTACTATTGAACCTTTTAAGGGTGGAAAGGTACCAGTACTTGTTTGGGAGGTTAAACCTAAAGATGAGAAAGCTTTAGACATTTACGAAGGTTTCCCAAACTTTTATTATAAAAAAGATTTAGAGGTGGAGCTTGAAAGTGGAGAAATAGTAACTGCTATGGTGTACATCATGACCAATAAAATAAAAGATAGGATTAACTTAAACCTTCCAAGTGAAAGGTATCTAAGAATAGTTAAAGAAGGATATACATCTTCAGGTTTTGATATAGGTTTTATTGAAGAAGCATTGAAAGTAAGTGCTGAAGCTATAAGCAAAAATAATAGATATAAACTTTAAGAATTAGCTTGATATATGTGTGTTTTAGAGTGATATATAGTATAACAAAAACACACTTGGAGGTTTTAGAATGATAGCATTATTTGGAAGAAAGGTTTTAAATTTAAAGGAACTTAAAGAACTTACAAAAGAAGCTAAGAAGGATGGAGTAAAAGGAACAGCCTACGAAGTTACAAAAGAAATTGAACTAAGAGATGAGGAATTTAAAGAATTTGCAAAAGACTTCTGCAAAGACCAGCCTTGGATAACCAAAGAAGATGGTGGTTGCAACGAAAAAGGAGAGCTAAGATGCATAAGGGTTAGGAACACAAAAACAAAGAAAAGCATTTTAGTAGATTCAGAAGGCTACACCTACCCAAGGTACACAGCGATTGAAAATTAGACAGAAGCAGACTGAAGGGCCTGTTTTCTTCTTAAAATATTTATACAAAGTACTTGCTATTAACTGTGTTTAGAGTGATATATGTAACTACCAAAACACAGGGAGGAATGAAGATGGATAGAAAAGAAATAGTTAAAATTTTAAGTGAAGCCTTAGGTTCTCAAGCAAAGTATCTTGGAGCACCAAGCTTTGCCTATGAAATTAAAACGGAAAAGGAAATCTACACAATAGATAGGCAGGGAACCATTATAACTTCGCAAGGTAGGGTTGTTACACTTAACGAAATTTTAAAGGGAGAGGATTCTGAAGAAAAAATAGAGGATACAACTATTGATAGTTTTAATTTAGAAATTCCATTAGGAGAGCATACGGGAAAAACGCTAATAAATATTTTAAATATGCTTTACAGTAAACAGCAGCTAATTGTTAAAACCTTCGAATTAAAAGAACCTTTTATTGAGGAAACCTTTATAAAGAATTTGAATTTAAAGAGAACAGAAACTTTAGAAGAATTTCAAAATGCTATTACTGAAGTTGGAACTGATGGTTGCAAAGGCATATCCTTTGATTTTGAGAAAGGAACTTTTACCTTTAAGCTATTAGGTGAAACCTTAAGCCATGAAAAAATATCCGCATTTATAGAACTTGCATCTTTAATAAATGTGAACGCACAAAAATTAAAACACACCTCTTTTAAGCAGACTCAGGAGGATAACCCTAAATATGCATTCAGAACTTGGCTCATTCGCCTTGGCATGAATGGAAGTAGGTATAAAGATATAAGGAAAACACTTCTTTCAAATCTTGAAGGCAGTTGTGCTTTTAGAAAATTACAACAGGAAGGAAGTGCTGAAATAAATGGATAAATTTTTTACTCAGAAAACCTGTGATCGCTGTGGAGAAAGCTTAAAAGAGGGTAGAATAATGTCAATGTATAATGAGGATTGCATTTGCTTAAGCTGCAAGGAAAAGGAAAGGAAACGTAGTGATTATAAAGAAGCTGTAGAAGCTGAATATGAAGAAGTTAAGAAAGGGAATTACAACTACAAGGGTATAAAAGGAAAAAGAAAATAAGTTTAAGGGTCTACGATTATAGGCTCTTTTTAGTTAGCCAAAAGAGGAGGTGATACCTATGGCTCAAAGGGGAAGAAAACCAAAACCAACAGCATTAAAAATACTTGAAGGAAATCCAGGGAAAAGACCACTTAATGAAGATGAGCCAAAACCTGAGAAAAAAGCACCTAAATGTCCGGGCTGGCTTGATGCTGAAGCTAAAAAAGAGTGGAGGAGAATGTCAAAGCAGCTTGAGGCAATGGGAATACTCACAGCAATAGATATGGCAGCCTTTGCAGGATATTGTCAAGCCTATGCAAGGTGGAAGGAAGCAGAAGAATTTATAACTAAACATGGAACTATTGTAAAAACACCATCGGGATACTGGCAGCAGGTGCCACAGGTATCTATCGCTCAAACCTACCTTAAAATCATGAACAGATTCTGCGAACAGTTTGGACTTACTCCATCAGCAAGAAGCAGAATAGTCACTGACAATATAAATGATGAAGAAGATCCAATGGAACTTATACTTTATAAAGGAGGCAGTAAGAGTGTATGATGAAGCAAAAGCACAGCATGCCGTAAACTTTATTAACTGCTTAAAGCATACAAAGGGTCAGTGGCGTGGTGTTCCTTTTGATCTTCTGCCTTGGCAGGATAAAATTATAAGGGATATATTCGGAACAGTAAAAGAAAATGGATACAGGCAGTATAATACTGCTTATGTTGAAATTCCTAAGAAAAATGGAAAACAGTTAGCCCTTGATACTCCGATTCCAACACCTGATGGATGGACTACAATGGGGGAAATAAAAGCAGGAGATAAGGTAATTGATGAAAAGGGAAGACCTTGTAATGTTGTTGCAATAAGTGAAATTGATGATACGGAGCAGGCATATAAAATAAATTTTAGAGATGGAACAAGTATAGTAGCTGGAGAAAGGCATCTATGGAAGGTTCAAGTTACTAATAATGGCAGAAGAGAAAAACTATTAACAACAGGAGAAATGTATCAAAAGCAGTTTAAAACTAAAAGTAAAGAAAATAGAGCATTATTTCGCATCCCAATAGCGGATGCTTTTATTTTGCCTGAAAATAAACTTCCTATAGATCCGTATCTATTTGGGTACTGGATAGGAAATGGTAATGCTGTAAAGCCTGAAATAACTGTAATGAGAGATGATGTTGACGAAGTTATTAAAAATATACCATATAAACTTCATAATAGATATAAGCAGGAGGGTAACAGCGATATTTTAGTATATAAAGAACTTAAAAGTATATTAGTTAAAAACTTTAGGGAAAAAAGGATACCTATTGAATATTTAAGAGCATCAGCTCAGCAAAGAAAAAGATTATTACAAGGGTTAATAGATTCTGATGGATGTGTAAGCACTGCTGAAAGTCAGGCAATATATGTGACAATTCTTTTTGAACTTGCCAAGGATGTTCAGGATTTATTATGGTCATTGGGAATAAAGAATACGTTAAAAACAGCTCCATCAGCTAGATATGGAATTGAAACAGGTGAAATATGTTATTTAATAAAGTTTACTGCTTTTAATGACTTAGAAGTATCAGGATTAGATAGAAAGCTTAAAAGAGGCAGAGAAAGAAATATTAAAACAAGATCACATTTTCATTATATAAAGTCTATTGAAAAAATAGGAAAGACAAAAATGAGATGTATTCAGGTTGACAGCCCATCAAGATTATATTTAGCAGGTAAATCCATGATTCCTACACATAATAGCGAGCTTGCTGCTGCAGTTGCTCTTTATATGACCTGCGGAGATGGAGAATGGGGAGCTGAAGTTTACGGCTGTGCTGCAGACAGACAACAGGCTTCTATCGTTTTTGATGTAGCTGTTGAAATGGTAGAACAGTGTCCTGCTCTTAAGAAAAGAATTAAACCTGTTCTTTCTGTAAAAAGATTGATATATAAGCCTACAAACAGCTTTTATCAGGTATTATCTGCTGAAGCTTATTCAAAACATGGACTTAATGTTCATGGAGTTGTAATGGATGAACTTCATGCTCAGCCTAACAGGGATTTATATGATGTTATGACTAAAGGAAGTGGTGATGCAAGATTGCAGCCGCTGTTTTTTCTTATAACCACAGCCGGAACAGATAGAAATTCTATATGCTATGAAGTACATCAAAAGGCAGTAGATATATTAGAAGGAAGAAAAATCGATCCAACATTTTATCCTGTTATTTATGGAATAGATGACAATGACGATTGGACATTAGAGAAAAACTGGTATAAAGCAAACCCTTCTCTTGGGCATACCATAGATATAGAAAAAGTGAGAAATGCCTTTAACAGTGCAAAAGAAAATCCTGCTGAAGAAAATATATTCCGTCAGCTTAGATTAAATCAATGGGTGAAGCAGTCCACAAGATGGATGCAGATGGACAAGTGGGATGAGTGTGCTTTTAAAGTTGATATAGATAGTTTAAAAGGAAGAGAGTGTTATGGGGGACTTGACCTTTCAAGTACCACAGATATAACAGCCTTTGTTTTAGTATTTCCTCCAAGAACATCAGATGAAAAATATATTGTTCTTCCTCACTTTTGGATACCAGAGGATAATTTAAATTTAAGAGTAAGACGAGATCATGTACCTTATGATATTTGGAAAAAGCAGGGACACTTAAAAACTACTGAAGGAAATGTAGTTCATTATGGCTATATAGAAACCTTTATTGAAGAGCTTGGGAAAAAATACAACATAAAAGAAATTGCCTTTGACAGATGGGGTGCTGTGCAGATGGTACAAAACCTTGAGGGCATGGGATTTACCGTTGTACCATTTGGGCAAGGGTTTAAGGATATGAGTCCACCAACCAAGGAACTAATGAAACTGACACTAGAACAGAAACTTGCACATGGTGGGCATCCTGTTCTTAGATGGATGATGGATAATATTTATGTAAAAACTGATCCGGCAGGTAATATAAAGCCTGACAAAGAAAAGTCTACTGAAAAGATAGATGGTGCTGTAGCACTTATTATGGCACTTGATAGATCCATAAGACATGAAAATAAAGAAAGTGTCTATGAAAAAAGAGGAATGAGAAGTTTTCTTGATTAGGAGGTGGTGCTTTGAAACTGAAAGATAGAGTAAAGTTATTTTTAACGCCACAGAATGCCTTGTTTGAAGTCCTTCAGAAATATTCGGAGGATTTTTTAAATGGTGAGGAAGTTGTAAAAGATAATTTTAAAATAGATACAGCAGCGGCTATGAGTTTTTCTGCAGTTTTTGCCTGCAATAGAGTCCTTTCTGAAACCTTGGCAAGCTGTCCTATAATGCTTTATGAAAAAGATGATAAAGGAAACAGAAGGCAGGTTACAGATACTGCTGAATATGGTGTACTTCATTATGCACCAAATGCAGAAATGACACCAGTGCAGTTTAAAGAGTTTGGTATGACAAATATAAACCTTGGGGGAAACTTTATAGCACAAAAGGTTTTTAATATGCATGGAGAGCTTTTAGAACTTAGACCAATAGCATGGGACAGAGTAAGAATTGATATAGATAAAACTACAGGAAGGCTTTTATATTTTATTGATGGAAAGCAGGAGGCAAAAACAAGAGATGAGATACTTCATATACCTGGTTTAACTTTAGATGGTTATGTTGGAATAACACCTTTAACCTATGCTGCTTTAACCATTGATATAGGTTTATCACAGGACAAATTTGAAAGTAACTTTTATCATAATAGAGCCTCAACAAGCGGTATCTTTCAATACCCTAATGAGCTAGGAGATGAAGCTTTTCAAAGACTTAAAAAGGATATAACTAAAAATTATACAGGTCTTTCAAATGCAGGTGTTCCTATGATACTTGAAGGTGGTGGACAGTTTAAGGAAATAACTATGAAACTTACTGATGCTCAGTTTATAGAATCTAAGAGATTTAGAATTGAGGATGTTTGCAGGATGTTTAGAGTGCCACTTCACTTGGTGCAGGATTTAACAAGGGCCACAAACAATAACATAGAGCACCAAAGCTTAGAGTTTATAATGTACACCATGCTACCTTGGTTTAAGAGGTGGGAGGAAAATCTAAATCTACAGCTTTTATCTCCTGAATCAAGAAGAAAAAACAGATACTTTGAATTCAATATAAGTGGACTTTTAAGGGGAGATATCAAATCAAGATATGAGGCGTATGCACAAGGAAGGCAGTGGGGATGGCTTTCTGTTAATGATATTAGAAGGCTTGAAAATATGAACCCTATAGAAAATGGAGACCGATACCTTGAACCTTTAAATATGAGTGAGGCAGGAAAACAGCAGGAACAAATAAAGGCTCTTAGGGAAGAGGTATTTAATTTAATTAATGAAGGGAAGTGATAGAAGTGCCGTTTTGGAATTTCAAAAACAATGAAGAAAATTCAGAGGAGATTGATCTAAGAATTGATGGTGATATTGCCATGGATGATGATTTTTGGTCCATGCTCTTTGGAATAGAGAATGTTACTCCCAAAGGCTTTATGGCAGAACTTACTCAGTATAAAGGAAAAGACATAAATGTTTGGATTAATTCCTATGGAGGAGATGTTTATGCAGCTTCAAGGATTTATACAGCACTAAAAGAACACAAAGGAAAAGTTAAAGTAAAGGTGGATGGAGTAGCAATTTCAGCAGCTTCTGTTATAGCTATGGCAGGGGATGAAATACTTATGTCTCCAACCTCAATTCTTATGATTCATAACCCTTGGGGAAACTTTCAAGGTGAAGCTAAGGATTTAAGACATGGTGCAGATGTACTTGATGAAGTTAAAGAAACCATAATTAATGCATATCAGCTTAAAACAGGTAAATCTAGAGCAAAAATATCACAGATGATGGATGAAGAAACATGGATGAGTGCTAAGAAAGCAGTAAGTGAAGGGTTCGTAGATGGAATACTTTATACACAAGATAAAGAGGAAACTGATACTGAGCTAGTGGAAAACTCCTTTATGTTTAGTAGGTTTGCTATTCAAAACAGTGTAAATAGCAATACAAGACAATTCCTAGAGCAGTATAGTAAAAAGCTCAAAGCTTTAGAACCAGACAATAAAAATATGGAAATATTAAAAGCAAAACTTGCCTTAGAGTGTGAACTTTAGGGCATTTATTATTTTGAAAGGTAGGTAATGTAAATGTCAGAAAAAATGAAAGAACTTTTAGCTAAGTTAAATGAATTAGAAGTACAGTCAAAGAACCTTATAAGTAAAGAGGATGCTACAGCTGATGAAATCAATGCAAAGCTTGCTGAAATAAAGGCTCATAAAGCCAAGATTGAAGCTCAAAAGGAAATTGATGTGCTAGATGCTGAGAAGCAAAAGCAGGCACAAACTCCAGTAAATGAGCCAATATATGCACAACCTAAAAACCATAACGAAAAGAAGTGGAAGGGCATGGGTGAGTTTTTAAGTGCAGTAGCTAAGGCTTCAAGTCCAGGTGGAAGAGTGGATAATAGATTATCCTATCAGAACTCAGCTACAGGACTAAACGAAAGCATTGCATCTGAAGGGGGATTCTTGTTAGAGAATGATTTTATTAATGATCTCTTTGAATCTATGATGACGCAAAGCCAAGTAGCAAATAGGATTAGAATGATTCCAATTGGTGCTAATACCAATAGACTTAGAGCACTTGGTATTGATGAAAACAGCAGAGCTAATGGTTCAAGATGGGGTGGAGTTCAAGCTTACTGGGTAGCTGAAGCTGAGACTGCTGCTCAAAGTAAACCTAAGTTTAAAGAAATCGAAATGTCACTTCAAAAGCTTTTAGCACTTTGCTATGTTACTGATGATCTTCTTCAAGATACAACAGCACTTGAAGCTATTGTGAGGCAAGCTTATGCAGATGAAATGAGCTTTAAGATTGATGATGCCATTATAAATGGTACTGGTGTTGGAATGCCTCTTGGAATACTTAATTCAGATGCTCTTGTAACAGTTCCTAAAGAAACAAGCCAAGCCGCAGGAACTATTAAATATGAAAACATACTTAAAATGTGGAGTTCAATGCCTGCTAGACTTAGAGCAAATGCAGTATGGTATATAAATCAAGAGATAGAGCCACAGCTTTATACTATGGCTCTTAATATTGGAACTGGTGGAGCACCTGTGTTTATGCCATCTGGTGGAGCTGCAACTTCTCAGTATTCAACACTACTTAATAGACCAATTATTCCAATAGAGCAATGCTCTGTACTCGGTAAAAAGGGAGATATAATCTTAGCGGACCCAACTCAGTATATTGGAATAGATAAGAAAGCACCAACTTCAGATGTTTCTATTCATGTAAGATTTTTATATGATGAACAAGTATTTAGGTTCATTTATAAATTCAATGGAATGCCATATAAGAATAAACCAATAATGCCTTATAAGGGGGCAAATCCATTAAGTCCTTTTGTAACTTTAGGGGATAGATAGAAATTGATAAAACATACCACAAATAATTATGGAATTGGTAATGTTTGTGGTATAATTTTCTATAACGAGTTAGAATTATAGAGCAAGTCGGTAAATTATAATTTAACAAGGAGCTTAACTAATGATTAGAGAATTTAGAACAACGGATATTGATAGGATAATGCAACTATGGCTTGATACAAATATTTTGGCACATAATTTTATTTATAGTAAATATTGGAAAGATAATTTTGGAGCAGTTAAGGAAATGATGCCTAAAGCAAGAATCTATGTATATGAGAAGAATGGCGAGGTACAGGCATTTATTGGTTTAATGGAAGGTTTTGTAGCAGGAATATTTGTGTCAAGTGATTTCCAGTCAAAAGGAATTGGAAAACTATTGCTTGATTATTCAAAATGTAAGAACAATGAATTGTCTTTATGTGTTTATAAGAAGAACGAGGGTGCATTACGATTTTATTTAAGAGAAGGTTTTACAATTTCTACAGAGCAAGTAGATGAAAATACTGGGGAAATAGAGTTTGTTATGAAATGGAAAAGTTGAGCAAAATGAGAAACTTACAAATTCCAATTTGTCAGATACTTTCTTAAGTTAAGACTATACTAAAAAATAGGAGGATAATGAAAATGAAAATAAAAAAACTGGCGATAATTAGCCTTTGCGTGGCTCTGCTCATAACAATATTTACTGGGTGTAGCTCCACGCCGACAAGCACTGGCAATGTTAGTAATACCATTAAAAAGCAAATACCTGACTTGACGGGTGAATGGAAACAAGAAAATAGCAAATCTGCTGACTCTTATCAAGCTGCAACAATAAGTGGTGATACGATTACAATTTACTGGGTAAGTGATAAGGGCGATACAAAATCACTTTATTGGGCTGGTTCTTTTGTCGCTCCAACAACTGCTGACGAACCTTATTCATGGACTTCAAAAAATGACCATAGTAAAACTGAAAGCGCTTTACTTGCTTCGAGTGATGATACTAAAACTATGAAATACCAAAATGGAGTATTAAGCTATGAAGCTTCCGCTATGGGCACGACTACAACGGTTAAACTTAAAAAGCAATAATAATGACAACCAAAAGAGCGGAGGGCTTTCGTGAAAAACTACAGTTAAATTCCAATTTGAGAAAGGTAAGATGTTGATATGAAAGATGAATTAGAGCAAATTGTCCTTGAAAAATTAAACAAAGGTTTGTTGGATGGTCTAGTAGGAGATGATTTTGTAACAGGAGACTATGCAAAAGTAACTTTCCGTAAAATTATAAAGGATGGGATACCACAAATTCTCCGCTTCGGGGCAGAGAGTAAATATTTTGATAACAAGGAAAATATACGGTTACCTGGAAAAGAGTCGGTGCAACTACTTGAAACAATAGCAGAAAAGATAGAGTTTCTAAAGAAATTTGGATGGCTGATTAATGACCCAGATGTTAAAGCATATAGTGCTTTATTTAAACCAAAGAAAAAATAAAAAGCACATCTTCAATGAGATATTGCATAACAACTTCAATTAATCAGTAAACTCCAATTTGTAGATTAGATTTATCATAAATTATAGTAGTGTTAATTGAATCATGATGTAACAATTTTAAAATAACACAAAAGTACAATATAGACTTGCAAATGCAGGTCTTTTTCTTTTACTTAAATTCAAAATTAAAAGGAGGATTTAACCATGAATTTAGTCGAAAAATATAAGATAGTTCAGGCATTAGAACCCAAAACTACTAATGCTGCAATAACAGGTGATTATGTAAGTTTAAAAAATGTAATTACAGGTACAGTTGTTGTAAATTTAACTCAAGAAGTAGGACATGCAACACAGATTTCTCTCTATCAGGCAAAGGATGTTTCAGGAACTGGGGCAAAGCCATTAACAAATAGCGTTCCAGTATGGGCTAACGAGGATGTGTCCTTAGGGGATTCACTTATAAGGCAAAACGATGGGGTAAGCTACACCGTAGCAAATACTGCAAAGAATAAACAGGTGGTATTTCATATAGATCCTGCAAGGCTTGATGTAAATGATGGCTTCACTTGTTTAAATGTAAGAATTGGGGCAAGTACTCAGGTTACTAATTTTGCTTGTGCAGAGTTTATTTTGGACAGTAAATATGCTGGAGATGTTCCTTCATCTGTAGTTGTTGATTAATACAAGGGGCCTTTTGGGTCCTTTCTTTTGAGGTGATAAAAATGGCAATAAAAATAATAACTCAACCAATAGTTGAACCGATAACCTTAGAGGAAGCAAAGCATCATTTAAGAGTAGACGGAAGTGATGATGATTTACTTATATCAAGTCTTATAAAACAAGCAAGGGAATGGTGTGAAGATTATCAAAATAGAAAATATATAACTCAGACATTAGAGCTTGTTTTGGATACTTTCCCTAATGGTAATGCTATAGTTTTTAATAGCTGCTCACCGGTACAAAAGGTGGAAAGTATAAAATATTATGATGATAATAGACAGGAGTATTTATTTGATGAAAGTAATTACATTGCTGATTTAGATGGCTTTGTAAATAGAGTTGTTTTGAATAGAGGAAAGCACTGGCCTGTAGTTGAACTTCAATTAGTAAATGCTGTAAGGGCAAGAATAGTTGCAGGGTATGGAGATATTGGTGATAAAGTTCCAGAAACAATTAAGTGGGCAATCATTCTGCAAATGAAGTTACTTTATGATGACTATAGACCAGAGGAAAAAGCAAAGCTTGAAGAAGCAAGAAACTCACTTCTTTCTATGAATAGGGTGATACCGATATGATAAAGAATATTGATAATCATTGAATAACTTGTAAAAATATAGTATTATTGAGATAAATAACACTATTTGCGCGGGGGATGAAAGGTCATGGATATAAATTTTGATAATATCAAAGAAAAACTTGGGCGTAAGGCTAAGGAGTACTCAAAAGATAAGAAGAAAGCTAAGAAGCTACTAGATGAAGCTGTTAAGAAAGCAAATAAAAAGGGACCTTTGGAAGAAATATGGGAAAATGTTCAATTGTTGTTTGGACTTATAAGAGATTGGATATCTGGTGATTATAAAGATATTCCAGTAGGTTCAATTATAGTCATTATAATTGGATTATTGTATTTTGTTTCTCCTGTAGATATTATTCCTGATTTTTTACCTGGTGGGCTTGTTGATGATGCTTTAGTACTAGGACTAGTAATTAAACAAGTTAAAAGTGATTTAGATAAATATAAAGACTGGCTTGATGAAGATAAATCATATGAAATTTAAACTTAATATTACACATATTGTTATTGAAATGATAAAAACTGTGGTTTTGATTACTACAGTTTTTTGTTTTACGGTGGTGATACCAGTATGAAGTCAGAGGAATTAAAAAATAGGATTACACTTCAAGGCTTAGAAACTATAACAAATGAGAATGGCTTTGAAGTTGAAACCTGGGGTGATTTTAAGGATTTATGGGCAAAAGTTGAAAATCTTCATGGTAGAGAGTACTTCGAAGCTGCAGCTGTTCAGGCAGAAAATACTGTTAAGTTTACTATAAGATACACAGAGGAAATTGACACTTCTATGAGAATTCTTTTTAAGGGAAATCAGTACAACATAAATTCTATAGATAACATCAAATATAGAAATAAGTTTATAGAAATCAAGGGCATGGAGGTTGAGAATAGTGGCTAATATAGAACTTACTGGTGTTGACGAAATACTAAACAAGCTTCAACAGATAGGTGCAAACTTAGGAAAACTTGAAAACAAAGCACTAAAAAATGCTGCAGAGCCTGTACTTGAGGATGCAAAAGCAACAAATGCCTTTAAAAATAGAAGTGGTAAGCTGAGAAAAGGTCTTAAGATAACTAATGTAAAAAAGAAAGATGGAATGAAATATATCCTTGTAGGTGTAGATAGAGGAGATAACTCAGCAGTGTTTTATGGGAAATTTATTGAATTCGGGACATCTAAAATGCCTGCAAGACCCTTTCTGCAGCCAGCTTATGAGAAAAATAAGAACAACATAAAAAGAACTATAGCTGAAACTTTGAAGGAGGGCCTCAAGTGATAAATAAGTTAGTAATTGAAGCTTTGAAATCTCTCAATGTACCAGTTTCATTTCAAAGATACAATGGAAAACAAAGTATCTATATAACCTTCTTTAACTACTTAGAGAAAGGTGAGCAGTATGCTGATAATGAAGAAAAGGCTACAGGTTACTATATTCAGATAGATGTATGGAGTAAAAATGATTATACAGAGCTTATAGAAAATGTGAAAAATGCTATGGAGGCCGCAGGGTTTATAAGAACTTCTGCGGCTGATTTATTTGAAAGTGATACAAAGATATATCATAAAGCAATTAGATTTTTTTATTTAAATTAGAAGAATGGGGGTAATAATCTATGCCACAAATAGTAAATAGTGCTCCTATAGGAGTAGAGAATTTGGTTTATGCGGTTTTAACAGATGAAGCAACAATAACTTATGGTACACCAGAATTAATTTCACCAGCAATAAATGTAAAAATAAGTCCTAAGAGTAATTCAGATACTCTCTATGCTGATAATAGAGCAGTAGAAACGGTATCCAGTATGGGTGAAGTAGATGTGGAAATTGAAATTCAGGATTTACCTTTAGAAGTTCAGGCAATTTTACTTGGACATACTCTAGATGCTACAAGTAAGGTGATGAGTTATGAAGCTGATGATATTGCTCCATATATAGCTATTGGCTTTAAGATAAAGAAGGCTAATGGAAAGTACAGATATGTTTGGCTTCTTAAGGGTAAATTTAGTGAACCAGAAGAAGAACACTCAACACAGGAAGACAAAACTAAATTCCAGACACCAAAACTTAAAGGTACATTTCTTACAAGAGCAGATGGAAAATGGAAGTACACTGCTGATGAAGATAGTGGATTTGCAGGTGGAACTACTTGGTTTACCAATGTATATGCTCCAGTAGCTTAACATTAAGGATGGGAGGTATAGAATTTGGAATTAATATTGAATGACAAGACTTATGTAATGCCTAAGGTGAAAACAAGAATGCTTAGAAAAGCAATAGAGGTAAATGAAAATGTAGACTTCAATAATTTAAAAACAAAGGATTTAGATGGCTTAGTTGATTTTGTAGTAGAGCTTTATGGTAATAAATTCAGCAGAGATGATTTTTATGATGGGCTTGATGCAGATAAGCTTATAGAAACTCTTAATGACAGCATAAATGGAATAGTAGGAACTATGGGAAGTAAATTGGAGGAATTCCCAAACAAGTAAGCGGAGATAGTGATAAAAAGCTATCTCCGCTTGATTTTATAAAAGAAATTTATTCTCAGCTTTTAGAGCAGAGTTGGACATTAAATGATATTGACGAGATGGATATATTTTATTATTTCGATATTTTAATTTACAGAGCTAACAAGGAATACAGGCAGAACTTAAATTCTGTTTTAAATATTTTGTAGAGGTGGTGAGAGAGTGGCAGAAGAACTTGGAAGTTTAGCTGTGAAAATAGGCTTAGATTCCAGTGGTTTTCAAAATGGTATAAGTAGTATAAATAGAAATCTTAAAGTTCTTGATAGTGAGTTTAAAGCCAATACTGCAGCATTAGGAGAAAATGCAAAGGGAATAGAGGGACTTAAATTAAAATCAGAAAGCCTTGCTAAACAATTGGAACTACAGAAACAAAAAGTAAGTACATTAGAACAGGCTTATACTAAGAGTGCTGAAACAAAAGGAAAAGACAGCAAAGCTACTCAAGAACTTGAAATAAAACTTAATAAAGCAAAACAGACTCTCTCACAAATGGAGAATGAACTTTCAAAGGCCAACAAAGAAATAGAAGTTCAAAGCAATAAGTGGACTACTTTAGGTAAAAGTTTAGGCAGTATAGGAAGTAAAATGAAATCTGTTGGTGAAGGGTTAGGCAATGTAGGATCTAAGCTTTCATTAGCACTAACAGCTCCATTAGTTGCAGCAGGAACTGCTAGTGTAAAGTTAGCTTCAGATACAAGCGAAAGTATGAACAAAGTTGAGGTTGCTTTTGGAAGTGTCAATCAAAAAGTAAAAGATTGGTCAGATACTACTCTTAAAAGTTATGGTATCGCAAAAGGAACGGCTTTAGATATGTCAGCTCTTTATGGTGACATGGCAACAAGCATGGGGCTAAATCAAGAAGAAGCAGCAAAAATGTCTATGTCCTTGGTCGGATTAGCTGGGGATTTATCAAGTTTTAAAAACATTGATATAAAACAAGCTGAAGAAGCATTAAATGGTATATTTACTGGTGAAACAGAAAGCTTAAAAATGTTAGGTGTAGTAATGACAGATACTAATTTGCAGCAGTATGCCTATTCAAAAGGAATACAAAAGAAAACTCAAGATATGACTGAAGCAGAAAAGGTCCAGCTTAGATATAACTATATTCTAGAAAAAACAAAAAATGCTCACGGAGATTTTGAACGCACAGGTGCAGGTACAGCTAATCAGATGAGAGTGTTTCAGGAAAGCTTAAAAGAACTTGGTGCTACAATGGGGCAAAATATATTACCTATAATAACTCCTATAATTACTAAGTTAAATGAATGGATTCAAGCTTTTGCAAAGTTAGATCAAAGTACACAAAAGACGATACTTGTTGTAGGTGCTATAATTGCAGCGGTTGAGCCTGTTTTAGTTGGACTGGCTAGTGTAATAAATGCTGTTGGCAATTTATCTAGTGCCTTTAGTAAGGTGTCAACTGCTATTGGTAAATTAGGTGGTATGTCTAAAGTTTTAGGAATGGTGTTCAATCCTTGGGTTATTGGGATTGGATTGGCTATAGTTGCTGGAGTGCTAATATATCAGCACTGGGACACTATAAAGGCTAAGGCTTCGGAACTATGGAATTCTGTTACAACTGTATTTAATAATATTAAAACATCTATATCTGATGCTTGGGAAAATGTAAAAACTACAACATTAACTGCTTGGGAAAACTTAAAAAATACTATAAGTAATGGCCTTAATAGTATAAAGAATTTCTTGGGCCCAGCATTGAATTTTTATAAAACAATATTTCAAAATACTTGGGATATTATAAAAAACATTGTTTTAGGTGCGGTACTTATAATTCTTGATATAGTCACAGGAAACTTTACTAAGTTAAAATCAGACATAGAAAACATATGGAATAATATAAAAACAGCTTTAACAAATATATGGGAGGCTATAAAAAATACAGCTGTAAGTGCTTGGACTAAACTAAAGGAAACTATAATAAATCTTTGCAACAATATAAAAGAAACAGTACTTAATATATGGAATTCTATTTTAATCTGGTTTTCTCAATTGCCTTCAAGACTATATAACTATGGCTCGCAGATGTTTACCAGGATGAAAGATGGAGTAAACAGCACTATAGGAAATGTAAGAAGTTCTATAGAAAATGGTATTAATAATGCATTAAGCTATTTAGCAAGTTTACCATCTAAGGCTTGGAGCTATGGAGTAGATTTTGTTCAAGGAATTGTCAATGGTATTAGATCTTCTATAGGTAAGGTTGAAGATGCAGTAAGTGCATTAGCTAGTAAGATAAGAAGTTATCTACATTTTTCTGTTCCAGATGAAGGACCACTTACTGATTACGAGACTTGGATGCCAGATTTTATGTCAGGGTTAGCTGATGGGATAAATAAAAATAAGCATGCTGTGTCTGAAGCTATAAAAGGCTTGGCTTTAGATATGAAAATTAATACTAAGATAGGAGAAATGGCACTACCAGTTACTGATACATTAAGACAAGATAAGAACTTAGACAATAAAAACAGTTTTACTCTGCATATAGAGAATTTCATAAATAACACAGACAAGGATATAGAACAATTAGCTTATGAATTAGAATTTTACAGGCAGAGAATTGCCATGGGGAAGGGAGGAGTTTAAGATGCTTAGTTTTAATTTTGGTGGTAAGAATAGTTATGATGACTTTGGAATTTTAATATCTGAAAGACCAACCCTTCTTTCTCCTAAACGCAGAATAAATATAATAAATATTCCCGGAAGAGACTCCAATTTAAGGTTTGATGAAAAAACTTATGAGGATATAACAATAACTGTTGAATGCTCAGTAAAGGACAATTCAAGTCTTGCAAATAAGATTGATAACATAAAGGCGTGGTTCTTTACAGCAGGTGAAAGTGATCTGATATTTAGTTTTCAAGATGATAAAAAATATATTGCTCAAGTCGTAAATGCCATAGACTTTAAACAAACTTATAAAATTTTTAGTGAATTTCCAATAATATTTAACTGCAGACCTTTTAAGTATGCAGTAGAAAATAATATAGTAACAATAAATACTTCTGGTACAGTTACAACTAATCCAGGAACCATTGATAGTGAGCCTATTATAAGCATTTATGGTGCTGGTGATATAGTTTTTAAAATAAATGGACAGCAGATAAGTCTTAAAGGTATATCTGAAAAAATTATAATTAATTCAGTTATACAGGATTGCTATGATGATGCAGGAAACAATTTAAATGGAAAAATGACAGGAGAGTTTCTAAAACTAAAACCAGGTGAAAATGTTATAGAGTGGAGTGGAAATGTTAATAAAGTGGAGCTTTTACCAAACTGGCGGTGGTTATAATGATATGTATTTATGATAAGAAAACTACTAAAGGGAATTTTGAAAGTAATGGTCTTGGAGTGTTAAGTGAAGCTTTAAGTTGCATTATTAATGAAGAGTTAAATGGAGATTATTCATTAGAGCTAGAGTATCCTGCTAATTCTAAGAAATCAAAGTACCTTGAAGAGTGGAATATTATTAAAGCAGATGGACAACTTTTTAGGATATATAAAGTAGAGAAAAATAGTGATGGGAGAAATATTACTAAGGTATGGGCAAAGCACATCTTCTATGATCTTTCCTATTACTTTATAGAAAATATGAAAGCTGAAAATTGTAGTGTAAAAACCGCATTGGAGAAATCTTTAGTAGGTGAGTTAATTGCTGTATATACAGTAGACAGTGATATTATAACTGCAAATTCAATCAGTGTGGTAGAGAAAAATCCTGTAGAAGCTATATTTTCTATTATTGATATATGGGAATGTGGTGAACTTAAAAGAGATAACTTTGATATAAGGATACTTAATTCTATGGGAGAAGATGCAGGAGTTTTAATTGCCCAGGGTAAAAATATAGTTGGTTTAAAGTTTAATGTAGATACCACTAGTGTTGTAACAAAGCTTTATCCTGTAGGAAAGGATGGTATTAAGCTTACTGAAAAATATATTAATGTACCTAATTGGGATAGTGAAAAGTATCCTCCCTTTCCTATTATAAAAAATAGTCGCTTGCGGAATTCCGCAAGCGTTGATTCGCCTAACTTTTTAGCCGTTAGGCTTTTATATTTTCCTCCACCATGAGATAATATTTGTAACCACACAAAATAACAAATCACAGAAGAGGAGAATAAACATGTTTTGTGTTAATAAAACTAAACAACTTAATATTTTTGAACAGAAATCTGAATTAGAACACATGATTACTAAACAACCCGTAGGGTTCATTAAATTACTTGCTGAAAATTTTGATATTACTACCTTTATTCCTAATTCATTTAAAGAACATTATTATGCTGATTTAGGAAAAAATAGAGATTATGAGCTTTCTTCTATATTATCAGCTTTGTTAATCATGCAAATATTTCATATTCCTACTACTGCCTTACTAACAATTTTTCTTGTGTTTTCTACCGAAATAAGAGAATTTTGCGGATTTTATAAATCTATACCTGATGAATCTTTTTTCAGTAGATTTAAAACTGATTTTCAAACTGACATTGCTAATTTATTTGATTCTATGGCTCTTAAAGCTATTGATATTTGTGAAGACATCAATAATAATCTTCCAGATAATTCACCTGACAAAGATCTTAATTCTATGCTTATATACGATACTTCTGGATTAAAGCCAAGAGTGAAAGAAAATAACCCCAAAACTCTTGTAGCTGAAATTAATAGACAAAAATCATATGCTAAAGCTACAAATAAAGAAAACTTTAACCCTTATGCTGCCGCATATAAGAATATGCCTAAATTTGCATATGCTAATTCTAATATCAAGCTAGATTTTGTTAATGGACATTTTGGTTATTTCTATAAATTTGGTATTTTAACTAATGGTTTGGGCATTCCTTTAAGTATAAAATTCTTTGATGAAGATTTTTATGAATCTATGGATAAAAAAGAATTTGATACACCAGAAGAACAAAAATATTTCTATGATAATGCCTCATTGAAACCAGTTATTATGCCATTTTTGCAAAATCTAAAAACAAACTCTGATTTCAGATTTAAAACTTTTTTGGGTGATTCAGAATTCGATAGTTATGATAACTTTGGATTACTTCAACATTTAGGATTTAAAAAAGTATTTATTCCTCTTAACCCACGTAATCAAACCAATAACAAAGTTAGAGGTTTAGAATATAATACTGAAGGAATTCCTCTTTGCCCATTAACTAACGAAGAATTTAAATCTGAAGGTCTTTGTAAAGGTAAAAATAGAAGTTTAAGATTTAAATTTACTTGCCCAAAATCTTTTAGGGATAAAAAAGGTAAATGCTATCATACATGCGAAAATCCCTGTACAGATGCAAAAAGTGGTCGTATGACATATGTTTATCCTGATAAAGATTTTAGACTTTATCCTGGTGTTCAAAGGAATTCTTCAGAATGGGATGAAACATACCCTATTCGTGCAAGTATTGAAAGATCTATAGCTTCTTTTAAATCCAATCCATGCATTGAACACCCAAGAACAGTAAATACCACTACTATGCGTTCTGACCTATACTTAACTGCTATTTCTAAACTCATAAATGTAATACTGGCTTACGCCATAAATAAACCTGAATATATTAGAAGCATAAATAAACTTCTTAAAATAGCTGCTTAATTAACATATCCACAATTTAATATCGAGTCACCATGCTACGCATGCCTTTTTACCAAAAGGCTTTTTGTTGTGCTCTATTTTTTCAGATTTTAAAGCAAAATTCCAAAAGTTATCCACATTTTTTAATTCTCAATTCTGCAATCATCTACTATTATAAAAAAGGTAGAGTTTAAAGATGCTGAAGATGAGGTTACTTTAAGATTACTAGCTCAAGAATCAGCAAATGTAATAGGTTTAAGTAAAGTAAGCATTGACGTGGATTTCATCGAACTCAGTAAAACAAAGGAGTATGAAAACTATAAGCATCTTCAAAAAGTTAACGTAGGAGATTTGGTTATAGTAAGACATAAGGATTTTGAGATAGATGTAAAAGTACCTGTGCTTAAAATAAAGAAGGATGTTTTAACTGGAGTAAATGTAAAAGTTGAACTAGGGCAACCAAGAGACAGTATATTAAATCAATTGGATATGGGAATTATTAAAACTACCATAGATGAACTAGGAAACAAAGTAGCTGGATCTTTAACTTCTATGCTTTATTATGCAAATCCAGTGGCTTTAACTGTAGGTACAACAGCTATTGAACCAATATATCTTGGAGTCACTGCAGTGGCATCCACTAATCTTTCTATGAATTTTTCTATGTATTGCGCTGCTAGTACAGCCTGCACATTAACAATTCAAATTCAGTTAGACAATAAAGATATTCCGTTTGCTCCAAAACAAAAGCTCCAGCAGGGAGATAATGTTATAGGTATCCCCCTTGGCATACCACAGGTTAGTAAAGGAGCACACTACGTAGCTGTTTTTTTAAAAGTGGATACTGGGACAGTAACTATACCAATGTTTAATCTTCAATGCATGATTGATGGAAGAAATCTTCAAGGTGGGCTAAGTGCAGAACCACCTCATGCAGAATGTTCAGAGAAACAAAGCTTTGTTAATATAAGTGAATTGTATTTAAGTAAAACAAATGGTAACTATATTAGTTCTGAATTACAAAATCCTGCTACCTCAATATTAAGTGCTCATCAAACAGCAGATATATCAGCAATTACTAGTGGAAAGCAAATGAGTACAAACTATGCAGTTTCAATTAAAAAATATGGTGAAATTTTATATCTTACTTCTGAGTATATGTACAAATATTTAATTGATGAGAATCTATTGATACTAGACAATAGTGGGCTTTATTTTAAAACAGGCTATGAAGGAACAGCAGTTGATGAGCCTATAGACATAGGCAAAATGTATAGTTTTGAACTTTTAGATATTAATAGCTTTGCAAGTATTGAAAAACTGGAGGTAAAGTAGAATGGGTGTATATAGTTCTAATATAATTGCACCAAAAGGAAATAGTGGTATGACCTTATTAAGTTCCCATAATGATGATTCTACAGTTAAGTTACCAGACATAGGCTTTGATTTTTTCTATAATGATGTAAACTGCAGAACTACTATTAATATCAATGGTAATTCGTGGATTGGTTTTACTGGAGCAACAGAGCAGCTTAAAGTAAACAGAAGGGATGCTGGAGCAGATAATATTTATTATGCTGCTGAAACTGTAAATGGTAAGCCTACCTTTAGAATCAGATGGGAGGGACATCAAAGTTACAGTACATGGGGAACTCTTAATTTAGTATGGGAACTTATATTATTTGATGATAGTGCAATGATACTTATAATTGAGAAGATACCTAACACTGGAACAAATTCTTTTGTAAACCCTGAACTAGGAACTACTACATTAACCCTTGAAAGCAGTAGATCTTATGCTTTCATACCACAGGCAGCTCAAGGAAAATCATATATAATTCAAGAAGGTTCATATATTCAAACAGATATAAAATACCTTATGGTAGATGGAAACGATGTTAAGAACTGGGATTCGGTATCTTTAAGTTATGTTAAAGTTTCAGAATTACCACTGACTGCAGAAAAGTTCCAAACTTATGGTGATGATACATACCATAAAGAAAGAACAGGACTTATATCTACTTCTCCAGTATTAAAAATATGGTCACCTCTAGCTGAGATGATAGCACCACAGATAACTCAAACAATTAAACCAAAACCTATAATTGTAAATATGAAGGAAGATATTTTATTTAGTGAGGCATATATAATAGATATAATCAATGCAGCAGTAACTTTAGATAACGCTGGCAGTGGAGTTATAACCTTTATAGTAAGTACAGATAGTGGAGTTACGTGGAAAGCTTGGAATGGAAGTTCATGGGTATTAGTAGATATAACAAATATGCAAGATGTAAAAACAAAAGGGATGCCTGTTGCTATTCTTCAAGGAATTACTGAAGCACAATGGACATCCATTGGACTTTCAAATAAAAAGATGAGATTTGCATGGTATATGGAAGTTACATCAAGTTCAGATATTTTAAAACTAAAACAAATTAGGGTTAACTACAATACAGTGTAGGTATAGAGTATATTTTATCTTTAAAATGATTGAGCAAATTAACATAATCTCCTTAAATTTCATGTTATACTAGAATTAGTTGAGACACAGTTGTAAGATATTACGTGAATATAACACTTTGGGAACTGAGTTCCCCAAATACTTGATGTTTCATAACAAAATAATTGAAAAATAGGGGATACATAAATGATAAGAGATGAACAATATTTTATAGATGAATTAAAAAAAAATGATTCCTATGAGATTTTTATGGCTATTGCAAAATGTAGTGCAGAGTATTCAGAAAAACATAGATGGGTTAACGTTAGTGAAGTGGATATCCAAACGGTCTATAAAGCCATTGAAAAAAATAATATATTAAAAAGTAAAAAACTCATAGAAAATAATATAAACTGGCTTGTAAGCTTAGGATTAATAGAATATGTAACTGAAGATAAGAATCCTTACAAAAACAATGCAACAGAGGACGAAGATTTTAATAGAAGTTCATTCTATACACAAAAGGAAATTAATATAGAAAGTAGTAAAATTAAATTAACAACTCATATGCAGGTATCTGGAAGTAATGTATACCGTAAGATATGTTTAGATGAAGAAGAAACGAAATCACTTGAAGAATCTGCGAATGCTCTTAGGAGTGGTTTTGAAGAGGCATTTAATGAATTTTTTGCCCCACACCAAGAAGAGATAAATAATATGCAAACGCAATTTACAAGTAAGATGCAGAAGGCTGAAAAAACTTATGAAAATATACAAAAAAATCTTGATGATAATATTATAAAAAATATTCAAGTATTATCAGTATTTGCAGGTATAATTGCAATATTGTTTTCAAATATTATTGCAATTAAAGAATTGGCAACTAACGGAATTAAGACCATTGTTATATTAAATTTATCTATTATTAGTGCTTTATTTTTTATGTTAGTTTTAACTAGGTTGGTTATCATAAATAGAGATAAAAAGAGTATGTATATCTGTATAATTCTTTTTGTACTAATATTCATAGTGTTATTTATACTTATAAGATAAATTTTAATAAAAATTATTTTATTCTTCGCAATATTGATTATACGGCAGAAGGTCTTTACCTAACATGGTAGAGGCTTTTTTTATATTAAAAATAAATGGAGGGGAGGAACAGAGAATGGCTTTTAAAGAAAGTTTAGCCTACAGCAAAGATTTAATAAAAGGTACTAAAATTGAAGTGTTAAAGAAAAAACTAATAATGCCCTTTACAGGAACTGCTACAGTTAAGTTATATGATTCACTTACAGGAAAGCAGACATATGAGGCGAAAAGTGAAAATAGGATATCAGCGGCATTTGGAAACATAGCTTATCTTGATGGATTTTATTATCCAATGCTTGATAATACGCAGAAGAGCCTACTCCAAGATATTTATTACACTTATCCATTTAGAGTAATGGCTTTAACAACAGGAGATATACCAGAAGATCCTTATGATTATTGGACTTGGGGGGATATTATAGGTTATGCAGATGGGTGGTACACTTATAGCGGTAGTGACATTTTAAAGGGGACTGTTAACAAAGGGGAATGGACAAGGTCTACTGGATTAAAGCACTTTGTAATTGATTTTCCTACCCATGCAGCAAACGGAACTTTCAAAAGCATATATTGGACTGGAGGAGCAAGTAGTCTTAGTGAAGCTCAGCCGCCTGTAATAAATAAGGTATACTTAAAAAACAGTATAGTTGTAGGTACATCTTCGGCTAATCTATCAAGTTGCAATTTATGTGTAGATGAAACAAACTTGTATTATTTAACTCCAGGCAACAAAACTATTATAGTTTATGACAAAGTAACTGAGCAGAGAAAAAGTGATATAACCTTAAGTGTAGCAACAAAAGCAATAGCTTATGATGGTACAAACTTTTGGCTCCTTATTAGCGATGGGTCATTTAAAAAGACAGATAAAAGTTTCAATGTTATTGCATCCTATAACAAAAGTGCAGTACTTCCTGGAGATTTAGTTTCTAGTGTAGATTACTCGGATATAGCTGTAACAGCTAATTATATATTTATATCATATAATGGATGTACTGATACCTCAGGTTCAAGCTCTAAATATAAAAACTGCATAGCTAAATATAATAAAGATGGGACGTTTGTAAGTAAAGCTGATGTTTATTCTGGAACATCTTATAGAGGATATATAACTGAAATACCTAATAATAAATTATGGGTAATGATATATGGTAGTAGATGTGTTCAAGTAAATGAAGATCTAAGCATTTATGGAAGTACTGATTTAACTTCCTGTTACTATTACAGTATTTGTTGGGATAAAGCAAGACAAACACTTTTTGCTTATAGTTCAATGAATTATGGTTCTATTTCTGAATATTATGTAGTTCCAGCAGCTGCTCATACACGCCTTCCAGAACCGGTAACAAAAACTCCAACAAACACTATGAAAATTCAGTATGATTTTAACTGTGAATATGTTAATCCACTAGATATGCCACCACATTAATAAAAATGTAGAAAGAGGAGAGATGTAAAGTGAAAAACACATTTAATTTTATTCAAGCAATATTTGCTGCTATTGGTGGCTATATTGGTTGGTTTTTGGGAGGAGTTGATGGCTTTATGTATGTACTGATTACCTTTGTTATCATTGACTATATAACAGGCTTAATGGTAGCTGTGCTAGAAAGAAAGCTATCAAGTGAGGTAGGGTTTAGAGGGATTTTTAAGAAGGTTTTAATTTTTACCTTTGTAGGCATAGGAAATATAATAGATGTTCACTTGATTGGAAACGGTAGTGCAATTCGTACTGCTGTTATTTTTTTCTACGTGCGCCCAGATAGGGCATTGTTAATAGCGAATTAGGATTCGCCTCTCATAATTACGAGAGAGCCAACCTGTCTAACCGAAAGGCGAAAGCTGATACGGGAACAAAGCACGACAGGAAAGCGGAAAAGTTACCTAAAGGCTAAAGGGTACTACTGAACCGCAATGGCAAAAGGATATGAGGTTTAACCTATGTTTGGTGAATGTGAGTTTCGAGTGTCCGTTAAAATAGGAGCAAAGAAATTAGCCTGAAACTTTGTGTATGATAGGTCAATAAATATGTAGAAGTTATTGACGTAATTACAAATACCATGCCACAAGCTAGAGAACTAGTGTTAAAGAAACAAAAGCAAAACCGACAATCCTACAACCAAGTAACAATGTTAACTGGGGATAACCTAAATAGGAATGCCAAAAGGCTATAACTTATGGGTTTGAATATCCTACAAGGTTACGGAGTTTCCGTAGTAGTTTGAGGTGGATAATGACCACTACATGGCGAAGGGAAACAGTTTATGCAAATCTAAAAGGAATAGATGAAAGGGAGGAGAAACCTCAAATGAAACCAACATCAGTAATTTTAGAACGAATTTCAAAGAGTTCAAAAGAACATAATGATGGAGTATTTACAAGGTTGTATCGATATCTGCTTAGAGAGGATATTTACATGAATGCCTATAAAAATCTTTATGCAAATAACGGTGCTGCAACTAAAGGAATTGATAATGATACTGCTGATGGATTTAGCCTTGAATATATAAGGAAAATAATAAATGACCTTAAAAATCAAACTTATGAACCTAAACCAGTGAGAAGGACATACATACCAAAAAGAAATGGTAAAATGCGACCACTTGGTATTCCTTCATTTCGTGATAAATTAGTACAAGAAGTTATTAGGCAAATATTAGAACCAATTTATGAACCTGTATTTAGGAATAATTCACATGGTTTTAGACCCAATAGAAGTTGCCATACTGCATTTTCACAAATATCAAAAGATTTTCGTAGTACAAAATGGTTTATAGAAGGGGATATAAAAGGGTGCTTTGATAACATTGCGCATAAAAAGTTGTTAGAAATACTTGCTTATAAAATTAAGGATTCAAAGTTTATAAACTTAATCGGAAAATTTCTTGAAGCGGGATATCTTGAACAATGGAAATATCATAACACCTACAGCGGTGCGCCACAAGGTGGAATTTTAAGTCCTATTCTAGCAAATATTTACTTGCATGAATTTGACTGCAAAATCGGTGAATTAAAGAAAAATTTTGATAAACCATCTAAACAAAAATGTACTACAGTTTATGGAAGTATTACAGGAAAAATTAATCGTCTAAAGAAAAAGATTAATGATAATCCTAATAGTCCATATAGAGAGGAATGGATTGATACTGTCAAAGAAATGCAAAAAAGACAACGTACATTACCATATAAAGACAATACGGATAAAAAGTTGGTTTATATAAGATACGCTGATGATTTTCTTATTGGAATAAGTGGAACGAAAGAAGAAGCTATATGGTTTAAGCAAAATATTAAAGAATGGCTTAGTGAAAATTTGGCGTTAGAATTATCAGATGAAAAAACAAAAATAACCCATAGTTCAGAAACTGCAGGGTTTTTAGGATATGATATATCCATAAGACGAAATCAACAAGTAAAACGTAAAGCTAATGGTGTTGTGCAAAGAACATTAAATAATTCTGTAGAACTTACAATACCTCTTAAAGACAAGGTTGAAGCATTTCTATTTGATAAAAGGGCAATATATGTTGATGTAACAGGAGAGTTAAAGCCGAGAGCAGTTCATAATCTTTTACATTTAACAGATTTAGAAATTTTAGATACTTATAATTCTCAAACAAGAGGAATTTGTAACTATTATAGTCTAGCTAGTAACTTCAATAAATTAAACTATTTTGTATATCTTATGGAATATAGTTGCTTAAAAACACTTGCTTGTAAACATAAAAGTAGTGTTTACAAGGTTATAGATAAGTATCGTTATGGTAAAATATGGGGTATAACTTATCCAACTAAAAAAGGTATGAGAACTATGGAAATAGTTAAATTTAAAGATTGCAAAAAACTTAATAGTTTTAAAAGTGAAATGATTGCAGATATAGATTCAATAAAAACTAAATATCATAACACAAATGTTAATACGTTAGATAATAGATTAAGAACAGAAAAATGCGAATTATGTGGCAAAACTGGTTTTGGTAAATATGAAATACACCATATAAACAAGGTGAAAAATTTAAAAGGTAAATTCCATTGGGAAAGGATAATGATTGCAAGACGTCGCAAGACACTTGTGGTATGTAAAGAATGTCATATAAAAATCCATCAACAAAATAAAAATTGAAATTCGTCATATAAGCATAAATGGAGAGCCGTATACATTGAGAGGTGTAAGTACGGTTCGGGGAGGGGACTGTGCAAACCTATCACAGAAATGCGACAAGGCGGTACTTTCCTACTCTACGTTTCTAATGAAGGAATAAGTATTATTGAAAATTCAGCTAAGATAGGATTACCAATACCACAAAAATTAAAAGATATTTTAGAGCAGTTAAATAAGGAGGAGAAGAGTAATGGCTAGATTATGTTTTGATTATGGACATGGTGGAGAAGACAGCGGTGCTTGTTATAATGGTAGAAATGAAAGCAATGATGTTCTAAGCATAGGCAGAGCCGTAGCAGCAGAGGTAAGAAGGCATGGAGATACAGTTGATGAAACAAGAACGACCGATGCTACAGTAAGTCTTAATGATAGAAGTAATTTTGAAAATAGAAATACTTATGATTATTTCATATCCTTTCATAGAAATGCCTTTCAGCCAGAACAAGCGAAAGGAGTAGAAACCTATACTTATTTAAATCCAGGAGCAAAATCAAAAGGTTTGGCTCAAAGGATACAAACATCTCTTGCAGCATTGGGGTTTGCAGATAGGGGTGTTAAAGAAGCTAACTATCATGTATTAAGAGAAACCAAGGCTGCAGCAGTGTTAATAGAGATAGGTTTTATTGATAACACAGGGGACAACAACTTATTTGATGCAAAAAGAAATGAAATAATAAAGGCATTAGCAAAAGCAATCTTGGCACAAGTAGGGATTGATTACATTGAAGCTTCAGCACCAACTCAATCAGAAAATGGTCAAACTCTTTATAGAGTTATGGTAGGTTCATATTCAGTAAAAGAAAATGCTGAAAATCAAGTGCAGAAGTTAAAGGCAGCAGGGTTTGATGCTGTAATTATGATATTTAATAAGTAGCTGTTACTTAAGGTTTTAGGTAGCGGTTTTAATTTTCAGGAGGTAAGCCATGTTAGAAAATAAAAATTATTCAATGGAGTATTTAATTAGTAGGCATCTTCTAAAGAAGCTCTTAGGTGATGGATTAATAACGGAAGATGAATTTAATAAAATAGATGAAGAGAATTTAAAAACTTTCAATAAATAAGGTAATTGCTTGGGTGTACTGCTCAAGCTTTTATTTTTTACATTTTTATATGTTTCCGCAACTAATAACTTGATAAGTTAAGGGTACAGAGGTAACATCACAATGACAAAAAAGGAGGATGAAAAAGTGGCCAAAAGAGTACTAACAATAGAGGCTAATAAAGCTACGATTAATGATATAGCAGATATAAAAAATAAAGCAAAAATGAGAATTGCAGCTTATTGTAGAGTAAGTTCTTCAAAAGAGGAACAGTTAAACTCCTTTGAAGCTCAGGTAAGTCATTATACAAATTTTATAAAAAGTAATGAAGCTTGGGAGTTTGCAGGTATATATGCTGATGAAGGCATCTCAGGAAAAAGCAAAGAAAAACGTACAGAATTTATGAGGATGATAAAGGAATGCGAAGGTAGAAAAATAGATATGGTTATAACCAAAAGCATATCCAGATTCGCTAGAAATACAGCTGATTGTATTGAGGTGGTTAGGAAACTAAAGACTTTAGGTGTAGCTGTATTATTTGAAAAAGAAAATATAAATACCATGAATGCAGAAAGTGAGTTGGTTTTATCAGTATTAAGCTCTATTGCACAAGAAGAACTTTCTTCCCTTTCTCAAAACATAAGGTGGGGAAATCAAAAAAGATATGAAAAAGGAATAGTACAAGTAAATACCAAAAGGTTTTTAGGATATGACGTAAGTGAAGAAAGAAAGCTCATTATTAATGAAGTAGAAGCAGTTATTGTTAGAAGAATATTTAAAGACTACATTGAAGGAAAAGGTACAGGGATAATTGCTAGAGAGCTTGAGCGTGATGGAATAAAAACAGTAACTGGGAAGACAAAATGGAGTGGATCAGCTGTAAGAAATATGTTGGCTAATGAAAAGTATTGCGGTGATGCGATTCTTCAGAAAACCTATACTGCGGATACGGTTACTTTTAAAAGGAAGAAGAACAGAGGAGAACTACCGCAGTACTATATCAAAGATAATCATGAGCCTATTATTTCAAGGAAAGAATTTGAGCTGGTTCAAAAGATTAGGGAAGATAGAGCAGGAAAACATGGCAACATTCTTGGAGATAGAGAAAAGTATAAAAATAGATATCCATTTACTTATAAAATAGTCTGTAATAATTGTGGAAGACCTTTTAAAAGACATATTCAAAATTCAGGCAAAAGTTGTGAAGTAGCTTCATGGGGATGCTCAACTTATCTAGATAGGGGAAGCAAAGAGTGTAACATGAAGCCAATTTATGAGGAAACTATAAAAGCTGTATTTGTAAGAATGTTCAACAAGCTTTATACAAATAAAGATGTAGTTCTTAAACCTTTTATTCAAAATGTTAAAAGAATAATTGATGCAAGGCTTGAAGATGAGGGAATAAAGAATTTTGATAAAGAGATTGAACATTTGTTAGAACAAGAAAGAATGCTTTTAAAACTTAAGGAAAAAGGATATGCAGATGAAGAAATATATTATGAAGAAAAAAATAAGCTGTCAAAGAATATTGCTGCCTTGAGAGAACAAAGAAGCAAGTTAGCCTGGGAATTAACAGGTCAAGACGAATGGGTGGATAGAGCTAATAAGGTTTATGAATTTATAAGTGGAATTCATAACATACTTGAGGAATTTGATGAAGAAATATTTAATGCAATAGTAGAAAAGATAACTGTTAAGTCAGACAAGCATATAATTTTTGAATTAAAAAATGGTCTTAGCCTTGATGAATACTTTGAAAAGCAAAGAGGAAGAAAAGGCAAGATTATATTTAAGGAGGGAGAGAATGGCTAGAACAAATGGCAGACCTCCCTTTGGATATAAGTATGGAGACAATGGATATTATGAAATAGTTGAACCATTTGCAGCTATTATTAGAAGAATATTTAATGAATATTTAAAGCAAACACCTATAAGGCAAATAACCAGAAAGCTTAATGAGGAAGGAATAAAAAGTCCTAAAGGTGTTAATTGGGACCATAGAATTGTAACTCATATTTTAAAGAATGAAAAATATTGTGGAAGCGAAAATTACGAAGGGATTATAAATGAAGATATATTTTTAAAAGCACAAGAATTAAGAGAGAAAGGTTTTGAAAAGTTTAAGGTTCCTGCTGAGAAGGAAGCTGTTTGGAAGCACATATATCCTTTTACCTCAATTATTATTTGTGGGCAGTGCGGTGAGAATTATATTAGAACAGTAAATTCTAGTGGTAAGCCTTGCGAAAAGAGAGTATGGAAATGTAAGACGTATATAAAAAAGGGAATGGCTAACTGCAGTAATACCGGTATCCCTGAGAAAATGTTAAAAGAGCTTTTTGTAATAGCTTTCAATAAGCTCCAAAGAAGTAAAGATCAATACTTTAAAGATTTAGGAGGTTCAGCTAAAGCTTCTTATAATAACAGAGAATTAGAAATATTGTTTGAAGAGAGTATTGAAATGCTAAGAGAAGCTTCAATTAATAGAAGTCCTAATACTAATGAAATAAATAGAAATGCAGTTATTATTCTTCAAAAGAAAATGGAGAAGCTTTGGGGGAGGATAGAATTTGATGAGCTTTATTACAACAACTTAAAGCTTCAGGAGCTTTTAAATAAAATGCCCTTTAGATTAAAAGAATTTGATGAAGATATATTCAAAAGAACAGTGGAAAAGATAATTTCTTTAGAACCAGGAATAATACAGTTTCATTTTATTAATGGAGCTTTTATAGAGGAGAATTATGAAACCAAGGCAGTAAAAGAGAGGAGGAAGGCTAATGGCCAAAAAGAATGTTGCGGTAATTCCAGCAAAAACAATACAAGAGGTTAGAGGCTTGCCGATTCAAGCAAGAACAAGGGTATGTGCTTATTGCAGAGTTAGTACAGATAATGAGGAGCAGCTTTCAAGTTATGAGGCACAGGTAAGCCATTATACAAATTATATTCAAAGTAAACTAGAATGGGACTTTGCAGGTATATATGCTGATGAAGGTATTTCAGGAACAAATACAAAGAAACGTGTTGAGTTTAACAGGATGATAGAAGATTGCATGGCTGGAAAGATTGATATGGTAATAACAAAATCAGTATCCAGGTTTGCAAGAAATACATTAGATTGTCTTCAATATATAAGAATGCTTAGAGAAAAGGGAATAGCGGTTTATTTTGAAAAAGAAAATATTAATACCTTAGATGCAAAAGGTGAATTGCTCCTAGTAATAATGGGGTCCTTGGCGCAGGAAGAAAGTAGAAGTCTTTCTACTAATACAAGATGGGGGATTGTCTGTTGATTAACAATTTGTTTTATCCTACTTTTTACAATTTGTTTTCTCCAAGAAAACAATAAATTTGCACTTTAAAATATCCTATTTAGAAGATAAATTAACCTAAAATCGCACTTTAATTTATC